>QWCP01000040.1_pt1 | contig 71298 bp, 44 predicted proteins | sample 1972561 | NCBI WGS metagenome assembly QWCP01 (sample SAMN09866705, study PRJNA288562) | Human vaginal metagenome isolate pre4_vaginal, whole genome shotgun... | isolation source: vagina | host: Homo sapiens | place: USA: California
CTGGCTCTCCTTTTAACAACAAAGGTAATAAGCCAACCTTAGTAAGCAAAAAGATTTAATCCTATTTTTTTTCATGTCGCAAACTTAGAGTTTGATTCGATTCGGTGCGTTTTGTAACTTCTCAACGAAAGTCATTTCGCTTTCCTGCTTGTTATTCATAATGTTTAAATTTAAAGGTTGTCAGGTTAACTAACGAGAACTCATGGTGTTCACGCTTCTTTCTGTGTTTCTCTGCTGCCACCTCTTCTTATTTTAGGTAGCAACAATTATTTAAGCTTTGCAAATTTAATTGATTTTTATGAATACACAAGTTTTTAGATATTTTTTTTACTTAAATGCGAAAAGTTGCACAATATTGTACCTTCGAAATAGAAAAATGGGACAAAACTTTGAAGAGTACACCAAATACTGTTGATGGATAAAAGCAAATCATCTATCATAAGACGATGGAAAGACAAAAAGTCAATTTACATCACTCTTTTCCTCAATATATTGTTGAGTCTTCCCTATCTGAACCGAATCACAGATACGAACCGATTTAGATAAATAAAAAAAGGACTACCGCTGTAGTCCAATCTTTGTTAACCTTAAATCTAATACCATGAAAAACACGATGCAAAGATAGAGGTTATCTCCTTATATTGCAAGCAACTAAGGTCGTTTAGTAAAAAACAGCATGCTTTTCTTGATGTATATCAAATAACATTCCCAAAATTTATCGCATATCGTTGCAGATAGAAAGAAGTTATTTGCCTGCCCACATGGCTCATGAACATACACGGCTCTCACATTAAAGAAAGATTTTCATACAACGAAAAGCAACCAAAAAGCAGCATCCGTCAAATTGTTGGTACGCAACATAGAGCAATCTTAAATGCTGAATTTTCTTTACAAAGTGCCTCTCAAAACTCGCGTGTAAATCACCAACCTCAAAGTTGATCGCAAATACGCGAGAAATGAGCGATGTTTGTAATTCATTGACATTGAAGTTATTACATTTAAGACAACACTTTTCTTTCCTGTTTTTACCATTTTTTTGCAACTAACCCATTGAGATAAGCCTGCAAGTTGCATGCTTTAATGCTGCTGAAGCATGTGAATAACGCCCCTAATACATGTTTCCAAGCTCGTAACGTCAATATTTTAGCTTGAAAAGACGTTTATTTTGTGAAAATCAGCCCATTTTTGCAGTTCGTTTGCCTATTGATTTTTTCTATTTTGAAGATTTTAGATGACCGTTTTTTGGTAAAATAATAAGACAAAAACAACGGATTCGTTGACCATGGACGAAACGCATACTTGCCGAAAAAGCAATAGGTGCAAAGCGTAAGCACGTTCTGCCAAAGCAGCCTGCCGAGCCACCTGGCTTGCTTACGCTTCGCTCCTGAATCAACCAACAATCTGTCCGTCGAACAGTCGCACGATGCGATGGGCGATGGAGGCGTCATGCTCGTTGTGAGTGACCATGACGATGGTGGTGGAAATGCTTGGCGCGATGACTGATGCCCATGCGCTTCATGATGTCCTTCACTTTCTGCTTGCGCTCGGCCTTCGACATGCCAAGGTATGTCAGGGGCAGTTCGATGTTCTCTTCCACGTTGAGCTCGTCGATGAGGTTGAAGCTCTGGAACACGAACCCTATCTCTCCCTTGCGCACGTCGGTGCGATCTTTCTCCTTCAGCGCCGACACTTCCTTGTCGCCTAACCAATACTTGCCGCCCGTGGGATTGTCGAGCAGCCCGAGGATGTTGAGCAGGGTTGACTTGCCGCAGCCCGAAGGCCCCATGATGGCAACAAACTCCTTGTCTTCTACTTGGAACGACACATTGTTGAGCGCAATGGTCTCCACTTCTTCCGTACGGAACGATTTGCTTAAATTTTCTACTTTGATCATATTCTTAAAATATTATGGTTTTTATATGTTTTATGGTTTGAAGTCCGGTCAATCGGATGTTCCTTTGCTACTCTTGTTTCAGATACTCCACCGGGTTGCTGTTGGCCACGCGCCAGCAGTTGATTGCCACAACGGCAACGATGATGAGCAGCACGAGGACGATTGTCACGAGAAACGGCCACACTGTCAACGCGATGCGGTTGTCATAGAGCTGCAGCCACTGTGCGGCTACCCAATAGGCACCGACAGCCCCAATCAGCACGGCAGGAATGGCGGTGCGAAGGATGTTTAGCTGGAAGATGCGCATCACGTCGCCCACGCAAGCACCGTTCACCTTGCGGATGGCTATTTCCTTGTGACGACGGTTCACCTCATCGCTGACATAACCAATAAGTCCCATCAGCGCGATGAAAAGCACCACAATGCCAACCGTCATCACACCGTTTCGGAAGTTCCGGGTCGCAACATACTGCATGTTCTTGAGGTTCTCCACACTCTCGACCAAGACAGTTTTGCCAGGAAAGAACCGCTGGAGCCGCGTCTGGATGTCTGTCAGCTTCTCTACGCTGAAATCGTCCAGCTGAATCAGCAGGTAATTGTTCATCCAGTTGGCCGCACGTCCGTAGAAAATCACAGAGGGTCTGTCCCTCCCATTGTTCTCTGCACTGCCCAGATGAATGTCACGATAGACGCCTATGATGGTCAGTAAGTCTTTGTTTTCGTTGCCGCTATGCTCACTGATAATCACCTTCCGACCCACCACGTCGTCCCATCCGCGCAGTTTCTTCATCATAGAGGCAAAGTCCTGACTCACCATTACTTGCCTGAGACTGTCGCTGCCCGATGCGAAGACACGTCCGGCAACAATAGGAATCTGCAGCATATCAAAGTAATGGTCGGCGACAGTGAAGAGATCGGCGATATTGAATAGCTGTGATTCTTCCCCTGGAACAGTTACGTTGTTACCACTCATACCATAGAAAGGAAACGTATTGCAAGCCGACACCTGACGCACGCCACTCATGCGGCCTACCTCGTCGTATGCCGTCTGCCGTTCATCGGGCTGTAGTGCGGTGATGTTAACAGACGCGAGACCGGCACACTGATAGCCCAAGTCAAAGCCAACCGTATGCCTATACTGCATGCTGACAATGAAAAGCAGACCTAAAAGGAAGCTCACCATGGCAAACTCAAGCCCTAAAAGCGCCACCTTCCAGCGACGTCTGGCCTCGACATAGCCATGAAATGCAATGGTCACAGGCATGCGGTTGTAAAGCCATCCGGGTACGATACCACCCACGAAGAGCACCATCAACGCAATTAAAAGCAAAATCCACGCACCACGATTGAATACCAACACAGAGAGCGGAGCCGACAACAACTGTTCGATTGTGCCATGGCAAGCCCACAACAGAGCTGCTCCTAATATGAGAGCAAGCACGAGATGCAGGCACACTTCGCTGAAGGTGATGCTGTAGACGGCTCCTCGTCCGGCACCATAGCATTTCCTTACCGCCATCTCACGGGCACGACTGACCAAATTGCCCACCACAATCAGCACATAGTTGAGTATCGAGACCGAAAGCAGGATAATGACCAGGAGCGACAGTATCCAAAACATCTGGCGCACATTGTCCGCCTCCGTGTAATAGCGAGATATGGGGGTGACCTTGTAAGTGAGCCACGTGCCGGACTGTTGCAGCTCCTTGACGGGATAATGCGTCTGTATCATGCGGTGTATAAGGGGCTTCAACGAATCGGGAGAGACACCTTTCCTGAGACGTACGAAACTGATGTAACGGTCGTTACCGACCAGGTTATCCTGACCGTCGTAGCTAAAATTCTTCTGCGTCTTCATTGAACCGATCACATCATAGTTGTGGAACGTTGAGTTGTAAGGATAATCCTCGTAGACGCCCACGATGGTCAGCTTCAGGCCCGACATTTCTTTCGACTCGATGTGCCGACCCACAACGTTGCCGCCCAAGCGCTCTGCCGTCGAGCGATTCACCACACAACAGAACGGTTCCGTGAGTGCCCGGTCGGCATCACCCTCAAGGATGCGGGCCGGAAACATGCGGAAGAAGCAGCTGTCGGCAAAGTAGACATCGGCGCGGACACGTACTTTGTCATCAGTTTCCACCTCTCCATCGGTCACGATTGGATTGGTGCGCGTAGCCAGTTCCACCTGTGGAATGGTTCGTTTCATCATCGGTGCCACGCCGCCCGACGTATTAAAGCCCTCCGTGAACTCCTGTGCTTTCATCTTGAAGCCCTCGGTCACACGGCAGATACGGTCGTAATCGGGATAACACTGGTCGAAAGTCTGTTCGTAATAAATCTCGGCAATGATGACCGCACTGACACTCAATCCGAGCGCCAAACATAGAATCTTGGCCACATTGTGTTGCCTGCGGCGGAAGAGATTGCGCCAAGCCATGCGGAAAGACTGTTGAATAAGATGCAACATAGTATAATAATTAATGTAATACGTGAATATCCGAAGACCCTGATTTATCCAATTGTCGCTGGACGGGGTTGCCTTTGATGCGGATGTCGCTAGAGCCGGAGGCTTTGGCACTGACGGAACGGGTGGCGAAGCAATAGACATCCGACGAGCCGGAGCATGTGGCCGACACGTCTTTCGCCTTGAGATCGTAGGCTCTCACATCGGAAGAACCAGAACAGGTATATACGGCTTTCGACACTTTGCCAGCCAAACGAGCATCAGAAGAACCCTGCAACCGGACTTCCAAGCTATTGGCCGTCAGCTGATTGACCGTAACATCACTCGAACCGCATGCCTCCAACCGCACTGCCGAGGCATTGAGCGACCGAATCAGCACATCACATGCACCGGAAGCCGTGACCGACTGCAAGTTGGGTGCCTGTACATAAACCGTGAGGTGATTATTGCCTGAATGAAAGCCAGGGTCAGACTTTTGCTTGATGGTCAGCACTTGATTGCGCACTTCCATCTGCAACTTCGGCAGCATGTCGGGCGAACCTACCGCCTTTACACGGTAGCTTTGATTGTTACTCTGCACAAACTCTACATTGATGGCTCCGGAGACTTCGATTGCCGAGAAATCTCTCAGCGTGTAAGCTCTGCTTTCGTCATTGGCAGCCTCGTATGAGTTGGCTTGTACAACGATACATGATGACAGCAAAACAAGGACAGCTGTCATGCAAAAAAAGATTTTCTTTTTCATATTTATTCTTGTTTAATGTTCTTGACGGGGTTCTCGTTGCTGGCCATGTAGCTCTGAATGGCCACAGCGCAGAACGAGATAAGCAGCACGAGGATGCCAGCAACGATAATCCACGGCCACCACACGATGCGGTAACTGTACCGACTGATCCATTCGCTTGCGAAATACCAGATGACAGGCACGCTGATGACGAAGGCGACAGCCACGTATTGGAGGAAGGTGCGGATGAGGTCTCGGCGGATCCGATTGCTCGTGGAGCCGAACACTTTGCGGATGGCAATCTCCTTGCTGCGCTGCTGAATGAAGTAAGTGGACATGGCAACAAGCCCCAACAGCGAGATGACGATGGCGATGAAAGCGAAAAGGGCGATAATCTTTGAAAGTCTCAACTCCGACTCAAACACCGATTCAATGCTCTTGTCAACGAACGGATGTGCCTGGTTTAGCTCCTCATGGAACACCTCTTTATATATGCGCTGTATCTCCTTGTAGGTTTTAGCGGGATTTCCCTCAAACTGAATCGTAACGTTCCATGGGTTCTCCACCTTGTCCTTGATGCAGAGCAACAGCGGATAAACTTTGGTCTCCGTGATGTTGCGCAGTCGGAAATCGTTGAGAATGCCGCCAAACGCCGCATCATCCGGGAAGAGAAAGAATTTTGTTTGTTTGTAGAAATCACTCATGTGACTGTCCGTGGGCTTCATCTTCAAATCACCCACTGCCTGGTCATTGAGGTAAATTACGGGTCGATGTCCCACGTGGTTGTCATGTTTTAGCGACAGTCCATACACCTTCAGATAGTTGGGGTCGCCGATAAGCATTTGGAAGGAATAGACCTTGTCCTTTCCCGTCACCGTATTGTTGTTGCCGCCGTCCTGCGGGGTACCATCAGAACAGGACACTAATTTCACTCCCGAAACCTGCTTCACCTTGTTGAGGAACACCGGGAAGTCCATGCTGCTGAAAGCCTCTCCTTGATAGAGGCAAATCAGGTTCTTCGTGTTGAAACCCAATGGCGCGTTCACAAGGTGCAGCATTTGCAGCGACATGATGGTGGCACAGGCGAGTATCACGATGGTGATGATGTTCTGAATCACGATGAACACCCTGCCCAGCACCATCTTCGTGCGGTGCCTAAAGGTTCCCCTCACCACCTCGATGGGCTTGGCTTTCGACAAGACGTAGGCGGGGATGATGCCCGAGATGAAGCCAACGAGCAGCGTGAATGCAAGCAACAGACCGATGACGGCAGGCGTTGCGAGCACACGCATGTCCATGGTGGTGCTGAGCAAGCGACCAGTCATTGGGGCGAAAGCCAACGCAAGCGACACTGCTAACAGCAGGGAGATGAAACAGAGCGTTGAGCTTTCTATCATCAGCCGAAGGATGATGTGCTTGCGTTTTGCACCGAAGAGACGTCGTGCCGCCATCTCCCGCGCACGATAGCCCGATTGTGCCACCGTGAGGTTGATATAGTTCATGATGGCAAAGAGCAGCACCACCAAGCCTACAATGAAAAGCAGGTTGACCAGTCGGCTGTTTCCAATACGCAAGTTGTCGTTGTAGCTCTCGTAACCAGAGAAATATATTTTGTTCAGCGGCACCAAGAAAGGTCTGCAATAGAAGGGCGCCTTGTCGAAATAAGGCCAGAACGAGTGAATGAATTTGCCGAACTCTTTCTCTCGCCCCATCATCTTTGCGCCCTTTCTCACTTGCAGGAAGATGCTTGCACCCGAAAAATTCACTGCCTTGGGGAAATACTCGTCCATGTTTGCCGTGTTGTGATACCATTCCCAGGAGAAGTCGATAATCATTTCCACGTTCTTGTTGATAATCGTATTGTCGAAATCCTCCACCACGCCGGTGACATGATACCGAATGCTGTCGTTCCATGTAATCTCGCGACCGAGCACCTCCTCCGTGCCAAACCATTTGTTGGCAAACCGCTTGGTAACGACCACGTTGTTCCGGTCGTTCAGACAGGTCTGCCTGTCGCCCTGAAGTAGCTTGAAATCGAACATGGAGAAGAAGGTGGAATCGGTCTCCAACACCGTTGCCTTGTAGAACTCATCTCCCTTTTGCAGCCGCATGTCCGAGACGACAAAGCCACAGGTGTTTTCTATTTCCGGATAATTCTTGCGGAAACGACTCAGTAGGGCATGGTGGAATCCAAGTTCCTTTTCATGGTCTTCATAGAAGTCGATCCCCATCGCATAGATGCGGTCGCCCTTGCTGTGCTGGCGATCGACACTCTTCTCCTGCCAGGTATAAACACCGATGAGCAGCACGAACATGAGCGAGATGCTCAGTCCGAACACGTTGATGGCGGTGTACACCTTGTTCCGCGACAGGAAGGTGAAATAAGATTTGAGATTGAATAGCTGTTTCATAATTGCATCTTTTTTCGATAATAGATCTGAGAAACTTACCTCTTTCGGCGTTACTCTACTCTTGTTTGATATTCTTTACCGGGTTCTCATTACTTGCCATATAGCTCTGAACGGCCACTGCGCAGAACGAGATAAGCAGCACGAGGATGCCAGCAACGATAATCCAAGGCCACCACACGATGCGATAACTGTACTGGCTAATCCATTCGCCTGCGAAATACCAGATGACAGGCACGCTGATAATGAAAGCGACAGCCACATATTGGAGGAAGGTGCGGATAAGGTCTCGGCGAATCCGGTTGCTCGTGGAACCGAACACCTTGCGGATAGCAATCTCCTTGCTGCGCTGCTGAATGAAGTAAGTGGACATGGCGACAAGTCCCAACAGCGAGATAAGAACGGCAAGGAACGAGAAGATGGTGAGGATGCGCACGATGCGGGTCTGTTCCTTATACACCTCGGCTATCTTCTGATTGAGGTAGGGCGACTCCTGTGCCAAGTCCTCATGATAAACTTTCTTGTAAGTCTCCTGCACCAGTCGGTAGGCTTCTTGCTCGTCGCCTTCCACCTTGATGAGCACATTGTTCGCAAAGTCGTCGTGCGTGATTTGGTCGAACAGGTAAACCACCGTCACCTGATCGTCAGCGTTGTCCATATCAATGGTGTAAAGGTGGAAATCATTCAGAATGCCGTTGATTTGCTCCCGCTCGTAAGTCTCATTATAGCGGAATGCCCTTTCGTCAGGCTTCAACTGCATTACCGAGTGGAAGTTGGGCGACACAAAGAGCTTGGCGGAATCGCCCTGCGCAAATTGTTTCTTTACCTCGATGCCCAGCAACGGCAGGTAATCCTTGTCCGCATAAAAGCGTTGGCAGCGCACTGCCTTCTTACCGATGTAAGCCATCTGGTTGAATCCGCCCAAGAGAGGCGAGCACAAGCAGACGGAAACCTTCTTGACTGGTGTCAGTTGTTGCAAGTTCTTCTTAAAGAGATTGGCTTTGCGGGCATCCTGCGGAACACCAATCTCCATCACACCCTGGGTGTTATAGCCCAACGGGGCATTGATGAGGTGCCGTATCTGTCGACTGCCAATGAGTGCTACGGCAATGAAAATGATGGTGATGGCGTTTTGCACCACGATGAACACCTTACTGAACAGCATCTTGGTCTGGCGGCGGAAGGTGCCGCGAACCACGTCGATGGGTTTCACGCGCGACTGGATAACCGCCGGCATAACACCCGCCAATATACCTACTGCCAGCACTATGCCTACCAACAACAACAGGTTGGTGGGGCTGAACAGCTCGGCGATGGTGATGCGGGTGTCCAACAACTGGCAGGTATAAGGAATGGAAGCCCATGCCAACAACACGGAAAGAACTACCGAGCAGCAGCAAAGGCATACGCTTTCGATGACCAACCGCCAGAGGATGTCGCTCTTCTGGCTGCCCAACAGCCTCCTTGTCGCCATTTCCTTGGAGCGGTTACCCGACAGGGCGACCGTCAGGTTGATGTAGTTCATCACCGAGAACACCAAGATGATGATGCCGATAATGAAAATGAGATAAACCAAGCCGCTCTTTCCGCGCTGGCATACGTTGGAATAGTATTCTGAAAAATAGCTCTCGCTGAATGGTATCAGGCGGAACTTGCAGTCAATCTTGAAATTTTCTTTGTATATCTTTGGTAGAATACGGTTAACATTATTTTCCAATGCGTCGATATCTGTACCTGATCTCAAGCTCAACACCACATCTGGACTGCCGAAATTACCGTCGATTTTGAAGAGCCAAGGTATCCGCTCGCGCAGCAGCTCGTACCGCCCGATGATGTCACAGTCGGGGAAAGAGGTTCCGTTTATGTTCTCATAGATGCCCCTTACATACACTTTCCGGTTCTCTACCGTCAACACCTTGCCCATTGCATTGCCGTTGCGGAACAGCATCTGCGCCAACTTCCGGGAAATCACCACGTCGGTCAGTTCGTTCAGGGCCGTGGCGGCATCACCTTCTGCAAGCGGTTGATTGAACATGGAGTAGAACGTGGAGTCGGTGTACATCATGGTCACTTTCACATTGTCCTCGTCGGCCGTTGTCACATGTTGTTCACGGTTGATGTGGAAAGCACAGCCTTTTTCTATTTGTGGCAGTTGCTTTTGCAGCACTCTGATGATTTCGCGCGATGTTCCGCTCATCTTGTCGGAACTGAAATCACAGCCCAACAAATAGAGCCGGTCCACATTGGCGATGCTCTTATCGATGCCCGTTTCGTGCTGATAGTACAGACCTATGAGAATAACGAACGCAAAGCTAATGCTCAGTCCGAACACGTTGATGGCGGTATACACCTTGTTCCTCAATAAGAAGGTGAAATAAGATTTGAGATTGAACAGTTGTCTCATTTTTATTGATTGTCTTTGATATGGTTTACAGGATTCTCATTCGCGGCGATTCGACTTTGGAAATATACCGCCGTCAGAGAGAGGAGCATACATACCGCGCCCGCAGCAAGATAGATCCAGGGTGAAAGCGAGATACGATAATTATAGGTGGAAAGCCAATGCGTCATGATGAAATGAATGACAGGCACGGCTATGGCAAATGCCACCAACACATAGACAGCAAATGTGCGCAGCAGCTTCACGAGGATTTGTCGGTTGTTGCTTCCGAACACCTTGCGCACGGCGATTTCCTTATAGCGTTGCTGAATGAAATACAGGCTCATGGCAATCAGCCCCAACAGAGAGATGACGATGGCAATAAAGGCAAACAGCATGACAATCTTTGAAAGACGAATCTCTTTATCAAAAAACATTTGCAGTTGTTGGTCCACGAAAGGCTTTTCAGCTTCCAAGTCCTCTTTGAACACCTCTTTATAGATTTTTCTTATCTGCTCGTATCCCGCCATAGGATCGCCGGTGATTTTTATCACGAAATGCCACGGACGTAAAACTTCTTTATGGTAGATCCACACGCCAATGGGGTGTATCTCGCTGGTGATGTTTCCAATCCGGAAGTCTTTGAGCACGCCTCTGATAGGAGTCTTTTTCCCGGAAGAACCCAAATCAATGTATCTTGCGTCGGGTTTCAAGCCAACTTCCTGAAGGGTATGCTGGGTGATATAAATGCCTTCTTGGGATGCCAAGTGATAATCTTTTTCGAGTTGAAGTCCCAATACCTTGAAGTAATTCTCATCGCCCCCGAACATTTGGAAGCTGAGCGTGCGCCCGTTAATCTCCATCGTCTGGTTGTTTCCCCTGTCCAACGGGATGCCTTGACAAGCGGTGATGCCCTTAACAAAAGGTAAATGAGCTACGCGTGACTTGAAATGACGGATGGCCACACTGTCAGCTGAGGGGTTTTCGATTTTGATCAGGTTGTCGGTGTCGTAGCCCAACGGAGCCGATAAGAGATGATGGGTCTGTAAACCAATGGTCAACGAGCACGCCAACAACAAGATGGTTGCCGCGCTTTGCAAGATGATGAACAGTTTGCTGAATCCCATTTTCACATGGGTGCGAAACGTTCCACGAACCACGTCGATTGGTTTCGAGCGTGAAATGAATACAGCGGGGAGCATACCTGCCAGTATGCCTACCATTAACACGAACGCAAAGATGACGAGCAGATTGGTTGGGCTGAACAGGTGAACCATGTTGATTTCGGTTACCAGCAACTTGTCGGCATACTTTACAAACGCGAATGCCAAGCCAATGGCGATGAGCAGGGAACACAAACACATGACAATACTTTCCAATATCAGCCTTTCCATGATATGCTTTCGCTGACTGCCAAAGAGACGTCGGGTAGCCATCTCTCTTGCTCGCCTGCCGGATTGTGCCACCGTGAGGTTGATATAGTTGAAAACGGAGAACAGAAGAATCATGATTTCTACCGCAAACAGCATGTTGACGAGTTTCCGGTCGCCTCGCGATGTTACTCCCGACGAACTTCCTATCTCTGAAAAATAAAGCTGCTTGAGCGGAACAAAGACCATCTTGGTTTTGATACCGGGCATCTGGTACAACCAGTTCACGTCTTTCATGAACTTGTCGATGTCCTTGCCTTTCGTCCTGATATCATGATGGGGCTTCATCAAAAACATCAACTCCGCTCCCGTAGCGTTGTTCATGTACTCGCTGGTCATCCCCGGATTGATTCCCTTTACGTTCTCGTAGCGCGCAATGATGTCGGCGCCGTCAATGCTCGAGCCTTCCATCTTGCGTGCCACGCCCGTAATGACCAGGCGAACGGTATCGGAATAAACCAAGGGCTTGCCTATCGGATCAACATTGCCGTAGAGCTGTCGGGCAGTCTCCTCGGTCACCACTGCGCTATTCACCGCATCCAACACATGGTTGCGATCGCCTCGAACCAGCTCAAAATCGAAGATACGATAGAAAGTAGAATCCGTGAAAAGAAAGCGTTTCATTACTTTCTCGGTGGTGGGCAAGTTCAATTTTAAATTGGTACTAACCAGCGCGCAACTGCTTTCTATCTCTGGGTAACGCTGTTTCAGGTGCTTTTGTATATACCAGTGTGAGCCAGTATGGGCTTCTTTCTGCCCGTTGTGCTCCATATCATAGCCCTGCGCATAGATACGGTCGGCCTTGCTGTGCATGGTATCGACGGCGTATTCCTGTTGCGTGTACAAGCCGATGATGATGACGAACATCAGGCTGATTGACAACCCGAACACGTTGATGGCGGTGTACACCTTGTTCCTCGATAGGAAGGTGAAATAGGATTTGAGATTGAATAGTTGCTTCATGACTTATTTGCTTGTTATTTCGATGCCAATATGAGTTGCTTATTGCTCCTGCGCCAATTCATTTTTCTTGTTATTCCAAAACCAAAATTTCGTTGTCTTTGTAGCTTTCGTAGCCGCTCACGATGACTCGCTCGCCGGGCTGAAGACCTTCAAGCACCTCGTAATACTGCGGATTCTGCCGTCCGATGCGGATGTTGCGACGGTAGGCTTTCTTGCCATCCTTGTCGAGTACGAAGATCCATTGCCCGCCCGTCACGCTGTAAAACGTTCCCTTGGGGATGAGCACTGCCCGTTTCGACTCGCCCAACTGCAGGTCGACATAATAGGTCTGACCCGTTCGGATGTTGGCTGGACGCTTGCCGCTGAACACGAAATCTATCTTGAACCTGCCGTCTTTCACCTCGGGGTACACCTTGCGCACGGTGAGCGAATAGTGCTTGCCGGTCTGTTCGAAAGTCGCCGTGAGCCCTTGGTGCACCCGATCGATGTAATGCTCGTCGACCTGCGCCTCCACTTTATAATCGCTAAGGTCGTTGATGACACCAATCTTCTGTCCCGGAGAGATGCTCTGCCCTAATTCGATGTTGAGCTGTCCCACCTCGCCGTCGATTTGCGAACGCACGTTGAGATGCTCCTTGCGCTGGCGTACCAGCTCCACATTGCGCCTCATCGACGAGAGATTGTCGTTCATCTGGTCCATCTGTGCTCGACGGAGCTGCGCATCTTTCTTGAGTCGTTGCGCAATCAGCTCATTCTTTTTCACGGCCAGTTCGTAGTCTTCCTTTGCTTTGAGATATTCCTCGCGGCTATTGAGCTGTTCCTGCTGCAATGCTGTCTGATGGTTGTAGGTTCGCTTCTTGGCCTGCACGTCCATTGACAGCTGTGCCGCCTCGTTCTGATTGTTGAGTCGGTCCTGTTCCATCGTAATCTGCGTGTTGCGGAGCATGTTCTGCTTCTCCGCCAGTTCGCTCTCGGCATTGAGGATTTCAAGGTCAAGATTGCTGTTGTTCAGCCTCACAATGACATCGCCCTTTCTGACGTGAGAACCTTCCTCCGCCACTCTCTCCATGACTACGCCGCCTTCTTCTGGCGAGATCTGCACCACCTGGATGGGCACCACATTGCCGTCTACGCTCACATAGTCGTCAAACTGCGCTTGCTTCACGTCGCCGATGCTGAGCCCCCGACTGTCGACCTTCAGTGTTGACGAGAAATTTCCCAGAGCCAACCACAGCAGCGCAGCCACCACAATAACGCCTCCCCCTATCCAAGTCCAATACTTTCGGGGTATCCAAAACTTCTTTTGTTTTATTTCAATGTCCATGTCCGTATTCCTTTATAATAATTGACCAATCGTTGTTTCATCTCAAGCATCAACTGCATTTGCAACAGTTTGATGCGGCTGTCGAGCAAGGTTTGCGCCGCTGTATGCAAGTCGAAAGTCGAGAGCATGCCCTCCTCGTACTTGCGCGACGCCAGATGCCAGGCTATGGAGTCGGCCGTTGTCTTCCGTTCCATCTTCATGAGCTCGCGCGAATAGCCGTCACGGTCGAGCACCGCCTGCGCAATATCATCGTGCAGTTTGCGGCGCGCGTCTTCCAAGTCGAGCTTGCTTGCCTCCCAATCGGCTTTCGCTCTGCGTGCGGCACGCCAGCGCGAAGGCATGAAAAGGGGGATGGACAGGGAAAGGTAGACATATTCGCCCATGTTGTTGTTGAACTGTTTGCCGAAGTTGTCGGTCTTACTGCTGCCCTGCGAGAGATTGCGGTAATAGTTGGTGTTGATTCCTCCGCCCAACGCCAGGACGGGCAACAGCTGTCCGCGCTGTATAAGATAATGGTAGCGAGCGTTCTTGACATTGAACGCCGCCGTCTTCACTTCTGGTGACTCAGCTTGGAAAGCGGCATAAAGGCTTCCAGCATCGTCGGCAACGGACAGGCTCGCAGTCAACAGAGTGTCGAGAGCAAGCGAATCGCCTACGGGAAAATTCATCTCCGCTTTCAAAGCCATCAACGCCAAACTGGCTGCGTTCTGCTGGTGCAGCAGGTTGTAATCGTCCTCTGCCACCTGGCTTTCCATCTGCGCCACGTCGGGACGCGACTTCTCCCCAAGGTCGAACATCGCACGGGTCTTGCGAAGCAAAGCCTGACTGTCGGCCAATTTGCGCCGTGCCAAGCCAATGCTCTGCTGGCTGTACACCGCCTCCACGAATTTCGCCATCACGGCTATGGCCTTGTCGTCGGCTGTCTTTTGCAGAACCGTCATACTCTTGGCACGCGCCAATCGCGCTTGCTGAAAGGCATTCCAGGTACGGCCACCGTCAAACAATGGCATCTCCGCCCCAATGCTGTAATAATTGTTGAAGGTGGTGATTGTGTTGTAGGTGTTCGTCTCCGGGTTGATGTTACGCCCCCAGGCATACTGTGCCGTGGTCTGTGCCGACACTGTGGGCAGAAGGTCGAGTCTCGCCGTGCGTTCGTCAACTTTGCTCTGTCGCACCTCCAATCGCTGTTTACGCACTCCGTTGTTGTGCTCCACCGCATACTGAATGCAGCGGTTCATGGTCCAAGTCTCTTGCGCCAATAGCGGAAGAGCGGCCAAATCTAATAATATAATCGTAATTGCTATTCTCATACACTTAAACAATTGCCAAAGCCGTGCCAGAAACATAACCTCCTGTTTATCGGAACGTTGCGTAAAAAGCACGATTACAAGCCTGTCCAACAATTAGACACTGCTGCCCAATTATTTGACAGTGAGACCCACAATCCACTCGATGTCCTCTCATGCGGCGCATCGGTTTTTATGATATGTTTTTTTGACAATGGCTTGATACTAAGGAGAAAAAAGAATATCTTTGCAAAAACAACAACCTTTTCGCCACCTCCGTGAAAGGATGTGCAACTGGCAGACAGACATTAGACAATAGATGAAACAAGGTAGCATACTGATAGTTGATGACAACCGCAACATCCTCACCACAGTGAAGATGCTGATAGAAAATGTATTCGAGCATGTCGCGGCAATAGCCAAACCAGAGAATATCCCTACCCGCCTACGCGAGGACAGACCCGACGTGGTGCTGCTCGACATGAATTTCCGCAGCGGCATCAACAATGGCAACGAGGGCCTCTTCTGGCTGCGCGAGATAAAGAAACTGAGTCCACGCACGCAGGTGGTGCTGTTCACGGCATACGCCGACATTGAATTGGCGGTGACGGGCATCAAGGAGGGTGCTACCGACTTTGTGGTAAAACCTTTCGACAATGCCAAACTCATCGACACGCTCACCAATGCCTACCGGAAAACCAAGAAAAACATCCGCAACGCCACCATCCATGAGGGAGAAATGTACTGGGGCATGTCGCCTGCGATGCAAGATCTGCGCCTGATGGTAGAGAAAGTAGCAGCCACCGATGCCAACATCCTCATCACAGGCGAGAACGGAACTGGCAAGGAAGTGCTTGCCAAAGAGATTCACCGCCTGTCGAAACGACACGGACACCGGATGATGCCCATCGACATGGGAGCTATCACGGAGACGCTTTTTGAAAGCGAACTCTTCGGACACACGAAAGGTGCTTTCACGGATGCCAAAACAGACAAGCCAGGAAAGTTTGAACTGGCGGAGGGAGGCACGTTGTTTCTCGATGAGATAGGCAACCTGAGTTATGCGTTGCAGGCAAAGCTGCTCACGGCTTTGCAGCGCAGGAGCATAGTGCGTGTGGGAGGCAGCGAGCAAATTCCCATCGACGTGCGACTGATTTGCGCCACCAACCGAGACCTGTCTGCAATGGTGGCCAACGGCGAGTTTCGTGAAGACCTGCTCTACCGCGTCAACACCATTCACCTGCATCTGCCGCCTTTGCGCGAGCGCAGGGAAGACATCACGGCCTTGGCCGGCATCTTCCTCAAACGCTATGCGGCGATGTACAACAAGCCGGAGACAAAATTCTCGGCTGGCGCCATGACCAAACTCGAAGAGCAACCTTGGTACGGTAACATTCGCGAACTGCAACATGCCATGGAGAAAGCGGTTATCCTGTGCAGCGGCACTACTATTGCCGAGGACGACATAGAGAGCGGTCCCGCCCGACAGGAGAAACCCATTGAGGACGTGCGCACGCTCGACGAGATGGAACGAAGACTCATCGAGAAAACCATCTGCGAATGCGACGGCAACCTCTCACAGGTGGCGTTCAGGCTAGGCATCTCCCGACAGACTTTATACAACAAAATCAAACGTTACGGACTATAGGCTATGAACGTGATTGTCATCATACTCTGCCTGGCACTGCTTGCCGCTGTCGTTGCCTATCTGCAACTGTGGCGGAGGTATCGACGCGACCTTGGCAAGGTGACATTCATGTTCAACGCCATAGACATCGGCGACTATACTTTCCAGTTTCCTATCAACAAGAAATACGGCAGCGAGCTTTTGCTCAACGAGTCGCTCAACCGCGTGAAGGAAATCCTACAACACGCCCGGGATGAACAGATAGAACGGGAAAAATACTTCGAGCTCATACTCGATTCGGTGGATACGGGCATCTTGGTAGTCGACGTGGAGCGGGGCATCGTACTCCGCAGCAACCGGGCCGCACTCAACCTGCTGCAGGTGGAGACCATCACCCACATCAATCAGATCAAGGAGAAGATGGCGGGATTCTCTCTGCGCGAGACCCACACTACTCTCAAGAGTCGTCGGGTGCGCATCATCGGCTTCAGCGACATCAAAGGCGAGCTGGCCAACCAGGAGATAGACAGCTGGGTGAAACTCATCCGCGTGCTTACCCATGAAATCATGAACACCGTCACACCAATCATATCCCTGAGCGACACCCTACTCCAAAACTCACAGGGCGAGCAACGGCAAGGGTTAGAGGTCATCAGCAGAACCAGCAAGGAACTTATGCGCTTTGTAGAGAATTACCGCAAGTTCACGCATGTGCCTACGCCCACGCCCACCCTGTTCTATGTAAGACCGTTCCTCGAACGCATGGTGAACCTCATTCGCCCGATGTTAAAGTCTGGCGTGAACGTTAGCTACGAGGTAGAACCCGGCGACTTGCTGGTGTATGCTGACGAGAGCCTCGTCAGCAGGGTGGTCAATAACCTACTGAAAAACGCTTCCGAGGCAATTGGAGAAGAGGGGCAAATCACACTGCGCGCATACGCCAACGCGCAGGAATCCGTCATCATCGACATCACCGACAACGGAGCGATGATTCCCGATGACGTGGCAAGCCACATCTTCGTACCCTTCTTCACCACCAAGCCGCAGGGAAGCGGCATTGGCCTGTCCATTTCCCGACAGGTCATGCAGGCCTGCAATGGCTCCATCGACCTCATCACCGACAAGACCGACGGGCTGACTACCTTCCGACTGACATTTTATTAACCCAACTCAAGTCTCGTATTTAGATATTAGGCAGTCATGTCGTAGGTTCCAAATGCTGCCAACCTTTTACCGGTCTCATTCATCCGTATGACCAAATCTTCAGATTCCGCACTGAATTTTCTTTACAAAGTGCCTCTCAAAACTCGCATGTAAATCACCAACGTCAAAGTTGGTTGCAAATATGCGAGAAATGAGCAATGTTTGTAATTTATTGGTGTTAAAGATGTTACGTTCGAGACAACTCTTTATACTTCTATTTTTACCAATATTTGGCGACTAACCCATTGAGATAAGCCTGCAATTTGCATGCTTTAATGCTGCTGAAGCATGTGAATAACACCTCTAATACATGTTTACAAGACCGTTAAATCAATGTTTTAGCTTGAAAAGGCATTTATTTTGTTAAAATCAGCCCATTTTTGCAGTTCGTTTGCCTATTGATTTTTTCTATTTTGAAGATTTTAGATGACCGTTTTTTGGTAAAATAACAAGACAAAAGCAACGTATACCGTGACCAAAAATGACATGGCTTAAAAGACGTAGCTCTGTCATTGAAGAGGGATTGTTGTACAATAAATGATGCAAAAGATCAAAAATTATTTTTGCAACAAAACACCTTTCTTCAATGAAAGAGCTGTGATGAACATAGGGATTCATTCCCCACAAGCCGCCAAGCTGTTCTCTATGTTTCAGAAAGCAGTACCAATCCCTCTTGCTTCTGACCGTCCATCAAAATGCGCAATGGGGCATCAAACCGAACATGGCGAACATAAGTAGTTTCTTCGACAGCTGGCATGGCATCCAAAACATCTTGCCTGAACAAGCCACTGCCACCCACCTCATCAATCGTAAAATAGCCCACACCGAAACTGGTGAGGTTTTGAAAGAAGTGCGTCCCTTGACTCGGGTCGATACGGTAGTTGTTTAATGTCGTCTCAACAATGACCTTTGCACCGCTAATTTGTGGCCACTTTACTGGAATGCCCAACCAAGGATCGCTCGAACCCCAGCGTCCCGGACCTATCAACACATAACCTTGACCACGAGACAAGAACTGCTCATTGAGCTTTTCTATCTCCCCTACAATCGCAGGATTATTCTTCGCTGTGAAAGAAGCGTTGGTTTTTACATAAACAACATCACAAACATCGTCCATGATGCCATGCCCTAACGAGTTGTGCGAACGCAACAGACACCGTTCATCGGCGATAGCGACAATATCCTCATCGAGCATTTGCTTGGAATCGACAATGGGACGAATTTGCAATAAGTAAAACTCCCCTGTCCTATCGGCATTGATATCACAGGCGAACTCTATCTCTACGGGGCACCGCATGCTTTCCGCACCATAGTTCATCGCCATTTGCATGATGGGTGCCAAAGGGAACACATCGTGTTGCAGCACATTGCAGAAAGATATCACTTTGCGCCCTCCGTCGTACAGTCCATCTCTCATTATCTGATTGTGTGGGTCGTAAGTAGACGCGATGTATTGCAGTGAGCCATCTGTCTCGGCAGACTTGACACCCAACTTGAGGATGTTGAAACCGTCGTCTACCTGGAAATCCTGTCCCACGTGAGCCGTATCGAGGGCATAGAATTGCGTTTGTGTCTCGCGCAACGCCTTGTCCAGTTCACTGGTCTGCAAGACATGACGAGGATGATAAGGGGACACACGCAAAGTTTGACCGCCATCTACGATGTATTTACCCAACCCCAATGCCAACGAGGCAATGCCTTCTTCCGCCTTTTCGTTGCCAATGGGATAATAATTCAGCGAGCGCAGCACCCCACTAATCTTGGGATAATTGTGCGTACCATACTGCTTACCCACCACTTCTTGCAAGATAACCGCCATTTTTTCTTGATCGATAAGGTTGCGGGTAGCCGTCATGTAAGCCTTGGAATCATGATAGAACACCGATGCATACACGCCCTTGATGGCACAGGCCAACATTTGGAGCATCACTTGCTTGTCATCAATCGAGGGAATCATGTAAGTAGAATAGATTCCGGCAAAGGGTTGATAATGCGAGTCTTCTAACAACGAGCTGGAACGAATGGCTATCGGACTCTTGGTGGCATCGAAAAACGTGATAAAGTCGTCGCGCAGACGCTCTGGCAACTTGGCTTTCAAGAAGCTGTGCAGTATCTCTTCGTCTGTGGCATCGCTCAAGGCAACGTCATAAAGATTGTTCTCGTCCATGAATTGGTCGAACAAATCCGTACAAAGCACCAGCGTTTTCGGGATTTGTACCTTCACTCCCTCGTACTGATTAAAGTCGGGGTGCATCTTGATGATATGGTCTAAGAAAGCAAGTCCGCGCCCTTTTCCGCCTAACGAACCTTCGCCAATACGCGCAAAGTGGGCATATTGGTCGAATTTCAATCGGTCGAACACCGCTACCACGCCTATGTTTTTCATCTTGCGATATTGCACAATGGCATCGAAGATAATTTGCCGATGCGCTTGCAAGTCTTGCAACTTGTCCCAAGTGATGTTTTTAAGAAACTCGGAGATGGGAAATATTGAGCGTGCGCTAAGCCAACGACTCATGTGATTGCGCGAGACATGGAAGCGAAACGAATCATCTGGTATCTTGAAAATATTGTCTTGCAGCTCCTTGAGCGAATGCACACGCATGATTTCTTGACGGGTATGAGGGTCTCTAAAGATGAAATCGCCAAAGCCCATGTGCTCTTCGAAGATATGACGGAGGTCTATTCCCATCATCTTCGAGTTCTTGTCGACAAAGCGGAAACCCTCTCTTTCGGTCTTTTCTCGATTGCTTGACTCTGAACTTTCCACCACTAAAGGCAGATAAGGGTTGCGCTTGCGAATCTCACGCAACAGTTTCAAACCTGCTTCGGGGTCTTTCACTCCGCCTTTAGGATAACGGGCATCGCTGATAACACCTAATATATTGTCCGCAAAACGATTGTAATAATCCATCGCCTCTTCATAAGTTCGCGCCAAAACTACCTTTGGACGACCACGCATGCGCAACGTAGCAGCATGTCGATTCAATGCCTCAAAGGACAAATGCTTGTTCTGCACCAATATGTAACTGTACAGATTCGGCAATATAGAACTGTAAAAACGAATGCTGTCCTCCACCAACAATATCATTTGCACGCCCCCTTCGGTGATATCGTGTTCCAAGTTCATCTTGTCTTCCATCAGCTTGATGATGGACATAATGAGATTTGTGTTGCCCAACCAACAAAAGACATAATCGAAAATGCTCAGGTCTTCGTTCTCCATCCTACGGGTAATGCCGTGCGAAAAAGGCGTGAGAACAATGCAATGAATATCAGGAAAGGCGTCTTTAATGTTGTGCGCCACGGTAAAAGCGTCATTGTCAGCGGTTCCTGGCATACATATCACCAAGTCTATCGGTGTGGACTGAAGTATGCGGGTAGCCTCTTCCGTGGTGCTTACCTGTGTAAAGGTGGGCGGATAGCGTAAACCCAACTCCATATACTCGTTGAAAATTTTCTCCTCTACTCTGCCGTCATCTTCCAACATGAAAGCATCATAGGGGTTGGCAACGATTAAGACATTATAAATACGTCTCATCATGAGGTTGACAAAAGTCACATCCTTCAATAAAAAATTACGCCATTGAGAAGGCACAGAATCGTTCATAAATGTTTTTTCAAGAAGTAAGAACTAACCAAATAAAAGAGGTTTCCAAAATAAAGGTCCGTCTTTGATTGGTGGATATCGACACGACAAATGTAGAAAAAACAAAGTATATTCACAAATATCCAACGAACTTTCATCTTTCCCTCATAATGATATATAATAAGGTGTAAGTTCATGAGTTTTCACATTTATAAACATTGAAATTAGAATTTATCCTTTTATATTTGGTGGTTATTTATAAAAAAACTATATTTGCCACGTCTTGGATAATATCCGTGACAAGTATAACCAACTAATTAAATAAATTCTACTATGGAAATTGACAAAATCATGCAAGACCTGGAGAAAAAACATCCAGGCGAATCCGAGTATTTACAAGCTGTCAAAGAGGTGCTTATATCCGTAAAGGACGTGTACAACGAGCATCCTGAATTTGAAAAAGCAAAAATTATAGAGCGCATTGTTGAGCCAGAGCGCATCATTATGTTCCGTGTGCCATGGGTAGACGACCAAGGAGAAGTACATGTTAACATTGGTTACCGCGTACAATTCAACGGCGCCATTGGCCCGTACAAAGGCGGATTGCGTTTCCACCCATCTGTGAACTTATCTATTATGAAGTTCTTGGGCTTTGAACAAACCTTCAAAAACGCATTGACTACATTGCCTATGGGTGGTGCCAAAGGTGGTTCCGACTTCTCTATTCGTGGAAGAAGCGATGCAGAAGTAATGAGATTCTGCCAATCTTTCATGTCTGAACTTTACAAATATATCGGCCCGAGCACTGACGTTCCTGCTGGTGATATTGGTGTTGGCGGACGTGAAATTGGTTATTTGTTTGGCCAGTACAAGAAGTTAGTAGGTCGCTGGGAAGGCGTTCTTACAGGTAAAGGCTTACAATATGGTGGTTCACGCATTCGTCCAGAGGCAACAGGATTTGGCGCATTGTACTTTGTGAACCAAATGTTGCAGACACGCAATAGTGACATCAAGGGCAAGACAGTAGCTATCAGTGGCTTCGGAAATGTTGCATGGGGTGCTGCTCTCAAAGCTACAGAATTGGGCGGAAAGGTGATTACCATTAGTGGTCCTGACGGTTATATCTACGATCCAAATGGTATCAGTGGCGAAAAGATTGCCTATATGCTCGAATTACGTGCCAGCGGCAATGACATTTGCAAACCTTATGCAGATAAATTCAAAGGCTCTGAATTCCATGAAGGCAAGAAACCTTGGGAGCAGAAAGCCGATATTTACTTGACCTGTGCTACTCAAAACGAACTGAACGGTGAAGATGCAGATAAGATCTTAGCTCACAAACCTCTCTGTGTAGCAGAAGTAAGTAACATGGGATGTACCGCTGAGGCTGTTGACAAGTTCGTTGCAGCACAACAACTCTTTGCTCCGGGTAAAGCTGTCAATGCTGGTGGTGTTGCTACCTCTGGTTTGGAGATGACTCAAAACTCTATCCGACTCACTTGGAGCGAGGCAGAAGTAGACGAGAAGTTGCACTACATCATGCACTCTATCCACGAACAGTGCGTGAAGTATGGCACAGAGTCTAATGGATATATCAATTATGTCAAGGGAGCTAACGTTGCTGGATTCATGAAAGTGGCACAAGCAATGTTGGAACAAGGCGTAGTATAAACTAAAATACATCATAGTGATATTTCACAAAAAAAGTATTTTATTGTTAAACATAATGGTAAGCTTTACCTTTCTGATGGCTCAAACCCAGAAAGGTAAAGCTACTTTTTATTCTAAGCGATCCACAGGAGCACGTACAGCCAGCGGGGAAAGAGTTCACCATGATAGCATGACGTGCGCCCATCGCACCTATCCGTTTGGAACATTATTAAGAGTTACAAATCCACGTAACAAGAAAGACGTCATCGTCAAAGTAACGGATCGTGGTCCGTTCGTAAGAGGAAGAATCATTGATTTATCGTACGGAGCAGCAAAAGAACTTGATATTATAGGACAAGGTGTTGCGATGGTTACTGTACAACGTATAGATTCAGCAGATATCATCAGAGTTCCTTACCGTTCCAAAGATACAAGAGAACTCCCAGAATTGGAGTTTGGCATCTCCAGTGATAAGGATGGCTTTATTGATGCATGGACCCGACAACAATCTATCAATGCAAGTAAAACAAAATCACAGCTGACAAAACAGCGAAAGCTATCTGCCATAGAAGACAAAAAGAAGCAAAAGCAACCGTCTAACACGAAGACAAAAAAGAAATAATGACCAGCTTTCACGGCAATAGAACATCTTTTTCAATTATTTTCTGTACCTTTGTCGCATTCTTTTAAATAGAAAATATGAGCAACAACTTATTATCAGGAAAGAGAGGTATCGTATTTGGTGCCCTCAACGAACAGTCAATTGCGTGGAAAGTGGCTGAGAGAGCCGTAGAAGAAGGTGCGAAGATTACGCTTTCAAACACGCCTGTGGCAGTAAGAATGGGTACGGTAAGTGCGTTATCTGAAAAACTTCATTGCGAAGTGATACCCGCAGACGCCACCAATGTAGAAGACTTGGAGAATGTGTTCAAGCAGTCTGTGGAGATTTTAGGAGGTAAAATAGATTTTGTATTGCACTCTATTGGCATGTCACCCAACGTTCGTAAGCATCGTACTTACGATGATTTGGATTATAAGATGCTGGATACGACATTAGATGTATCAGCCGTTTCATTCCATAAAATGATACAGTGCGCCAAGAAACTTGATGCCATTAATGAATATGGGTCTATTGTCGCCCTCACTTATGTAGCCGCACAACGTACTTTCTATGGCTACAATGACATGGCAGATGCCAAGGCTTTGTTGGAAAGTATCGCACGTAGCTTTGGCTATATCTACGGACGAGAGAAACATGTACGCATCAACACCATCTCACAATCGCCTACCCTCACCACCGCAGGACAGGGCATAAAAGGCATGGATAAGCTCTTCGACTTTGCCAACCGCATGTCTCCGCTGGGCAATGCCTCTGCCGATGAATGCGCCAACTATTGCATCGTGATGTTCTCTGACCTCACTAAGAAGGTCACCATGCAGAACCTTTATCACGATGGTGGTTTCTCTAACGTGGGTATGAGTCTGCGCGCCATGGCCACTTACGAGAAAGGATTGGATGAATATAAAGACGAACATGGAAAAATTATCTACGGATAAACACATGATAACCATCAACAGCAAGGGCGACGCTACCAATGTAACGTCGCCCCTTTTTATTTCTTTCACTAAAAAAGCAATCTACCAACTGTCCAAAACCGTTTACTTGCCTTGATAAGTACCCATAAAGAAGATGGTACCCGTACTATGTTCAACAATGGCATACATGAAAGGACGGTTGGCATGGAATAGAATGGGTTTAGAAGGTGCTACAGCTGTAGGCGCTGTCTCTATCACCGTGACGGCTGCTGCCTTTGAGCCTTCCTCATCAACCTCAATCTTTGCCTTCTGCAAAACCATGGAAACAAAAGAACTTACGGCTGACATCTTGGTGAGATTGGCTTTTGATGGGTCAAACATTGCGTTCATCCCTAACAGCTTCAACACATCATTCAGTTCACGTGTGTATGCAGATGTAAAGCGTGGAAGCTTCAAATCAACCTCACTGCTATACGTGTTTTTCAAATTATCCTTCCACTTTTTGGCATCCATGGTCTGCAACAAGCTCGACAAATCCTTTCCCTCACGAGGTAAAAGCACCACCATTTCGTACGATCCATTGCCGTAAGGAAGCACCACGGTCTGATAGTTGTCGTTCTCAGCAGCCAAGAATCGCTCCTTCTGATGCATCATCTTCACCGACAACTTTTTACCATCCGCCTGCGTAAACGATTCTTGCTGCGTACGTTTTTTATCAAACTGCCTATACCAAATACCTTTGAAGTAAAGAGCGTTGAGCAGATAAGAGACTCCATCTGGATTTATCCGTTCGAGTATCTTAGGCACCATACCCTGCGTATGATCACTCGCCCACTGGTTAATAAACGATAATGTGGCAGGCGAACTGAAATCTTGATTGGTTACAAGCGCTTGATATTGTTTTTCAACCACATTCTTAAAGTCTGGCTGCAGCGGTTTATTTTTATTCGCAACCACTGCATTGGCCATCGAAACCTTGGTAGACTTGTCCAATTTTGGCGATTCTATCATGAGCTGATGACAAAGAGAATTGATGTCATCCACCTTGCCTGAACGGAACTCAAGCCCCTCCAAGATTTCTTTCTGCGTATCTCCTACCGCTCCATTAGCCAGCATGCCGAGCGCATAGGTCACGCTCAGCGGCGAGACAAACACGTCTTGTTGCTCACCTTTGCTCACTTCTTTGAAGAACTTCCAAGCAAACTCGTTGTTGTTTTCTACTTGCGCTTGCTGCGCTGTTGTCAGCTTGATGGTTCCCGGATTATACTTCACATTAGGTGTAACAGGTTCGTCTTCACTACACGAGGTCAGCATGCCAATTGATAAACAACATACACCAACCAAAGGAAAAAAATGTTTCATCATATCTATTTTGTTTTAGTTATCTACTGATAGAATGACGAAAACATTGAAATCTTGCACCGATTTACAATTTATTTTTATTTTTTATCCCAACAGCTGCTTGACTTGAGGCATTACAGAAGAACGTTCGTAGATGTGCAAGCCAAACTCTGATGCCATGGTGTACGCCCACTCCATGATTTCTGCCAAGTTATGTTCATAGACAATCCATTCCTTGTTGCTCAGGAAGAAATAAAACTCAATGGGCAAACCTGTGTTCGTAGCCTCCAACTGACGTACCATACAAGTAAAATCCGTATTGATCTCGGGCGACTTTCTGAGCCAATTTTCCATGTACTTGCGATACAATCCCAAGTTTGTGAGGTCACCTTTCATTTCCTGCATCGTCAGAAATCCCTTTTCCTGACACATATCCTTCAGCTCCTGCGTTGCTGGTTTGATAGATAGGAAATCGAAATAAACCAATCGTTTCACACGTCTTCCACCACTTTCCTGCATGCCTTTCCAGTTTTGGAACGACCCATCAACCAACGTCTTTGGCGACACCGTCACAATGGTATTATCAAAATTCTGCACCTTTACCGTGGTGAGCGTCATCTCCATCACCTCACCATCCACGGTTGTCGATGGCACTGTAATCCAATCTCCACGCCGAATCATGTCGTTACTGGTAAGACGGATGCCTGCCACCAACCCCTCGATGGTGTCCTTGAACACCAACATCAGCACGGCAGAGGTAGCTCCCAGTCCGGCAAACAGCTTCATAGGACTCTTGTCTATCACCAAGGCAACCACCACGATGACGCCGATGAAGATAGCAACAATCTTCAGTACGCCACAAAACGACTGCAAATATTGCTGTCTACTCGAACTTTCGGCTGTCTCAAGATGACGAAAAGAATTGATAATGGCAATCGCCAATTGCACCGAAGCTACCGTGATATAGATGCTGGTGAGCCGGTTGAGCATCTCTTGCACAAACGGTGCCTCATAGAACACCAACGGTAAGAGTTTGTAAATGACTATCGCAGGAACGATAGCGCAAACCTTGAGCAGCACATCGCAGTTGAACAGCACGTCATCCCACGTGGCTTTAGTCCGTGCAGTGAGCCTATTGATGATTGGTATCAGCAGTTTCTTGGCGATAATATAACTGAGCCAAGAAAAGAAAATGGCTGCCAACGACATCGATACATACCGCACTACGGGCACTGCCACACCTGTAATTCCACACATCTGAATCAATTTCTCAACGACAATGCGTACTTGCTCCATTGTTTCTGTTATATCCCACATGATTTTATTGTTTATTCATTAATAATTATTGTTAGTTCTCTCTTAAGGCAAACACAAGGCTTGACACACTTTGTCCTGAAACCTACGGGCATTCTTTCCGTGCATCACCCCCTGATTGATAATGGCAAAGCACAACAAATGCCCGTTCGGAGCCTGACAATAACCTGCCAAACTACTCACTCCTGTCACCGTTCCTGTCTTTGCCCATACCTTGCCACGGGTGTTAGCATCTCTCATTCGGTCGCTCAACGTCCCATCTACTCCTGCCACAGGAAGTGTTGGTTGCAAGTGGTTATAAATACGAGGCTGGCGATGCGCATATTTCAAGAACTCTATTAACAATTCTGCGCTCAGGTAATTGTATAACGAAAGTCCGCTACCATCGGCAATTTTGTAAGTCGAAGGATTTAAGCCCACCTTTTTTATCAACCGTTTGACGACATTGCTTGCATCTTTCGCTGTCCTTCTTTGTTGGCGTTCTCCCCCTGGCAACTGATAGAACAAAGCCTCCGCACATAGGTTGTCGCTCTTTTTCACCATAGGCAGTAACACCTGATCGATGGTATGTGTTCGCAAGCAAAGACGTTGCGCATTCGCAGGACATGCGCCTGTAGTACTAAAAGCTTCCACTTGTATGCCTGACTCTCGCAACCTACGTTCAAGCTCTGCCATGAAATGGTCTTTACGGCGATACAGTAGGGGCGACAACACGGGGTTGTCATCATCCCAACACCATCCCTCGCCCAACAAGTTAAGGTCCTTCATGCCCTTGTCTGCATACAGTGTACCCCGAATAGTGTCAATACCAAGTTCCTGCACGCAGGTTGCAAAGGCTTGCATATCCTCTTTATCGAACAAAGGGTCAAAGCCTCCAACACAATAGATATCACCTTTCAGCGTTCGATTTTCAATGTTTCCTGTATAATAAAGCTCGGTTTTAAGCTCATAATCACCCCCCAACTGGTCCAACGCTGCAATGGCTGTTATCAGTTTCATGGTACTGGCAGGTCGCAAATGTTGCCGCTCGTGGTACTTGTAAAGCACACTGTCGGCTGTTAGGTCATATACCGCTAAACCTAATTGCGAGGTCTCAAGCAACTTGCTCTGCAGCAATTGCTCCAACCTTGTCTGCACTTTCTGCTGCCAAGCAATGGTTGGCGCAACAATAGATGCCGTATCCGCTGGCACTGACATTAGTGTCAACGAATCTGGGGCTGATATCTGATGTGTTATTTCTGTTTGTGCTGGAGCAGGCTGCCATAAGCCCAAGACTGCCAAACACAGTAAATTCTTAATTATCTTCATGAATGTTTATGTGCAAAAGACGCATCTTCTGCTTGCTGTCGCTTCATCAATTCGTCCATAAAAGCCTGCTCTTGTTGTGGCTGAACGGCAATCAACCTATCTGCACCATACTTAATGAGTAGGTAATGCGAAAGCCCAAAATTGTTTCGCATAGGTACACATTTCACGACATCACATAAAGCAATTTGTTGCTTTGTCGAAAAACGACCTCTATTGATGAGCAAAAATTCCATTTCTTCATCCCTATCAAAGGGTTTGATACGTATAAAGGTGTAGGTGGTATGTAATATACGCTCTATCATTCCAACAATAACAATGACGACAAAGAGTCCCAATAAGGCCTGCTTTATCCAAAACAAATAAATGACCAACAGGGAAAACAGCACTAATCCACACAGGGAACCCAAAGTTAATCGATGATGAAATGTGCGTTGCGACATATCTTGTTACTGTTTTATAATACTCATCTTGCTACTACCTGCTGTGCTCAATAGCTATGATACAAGGTTGAATCAACGAAGCCAAGCAGAATAAATGGAGAGTTATTTGTTGCAAATTTACAAAATTATTTATGGTTAAGTGCCTCTTGCCGGTACTTTATGATACTTTCACAAACATAGATTTTTATTCATGGTACAGATTTTGAATCAAATCATGAAGAAAAACGCCATTGAACGACAACGATAATTGTCAAAAAAAATGGCTGTTTTTTAACACTTCTGAATTCCTCATTCTAGCAAAAAATAGACGTTTGTAAACTCGAAAAACAACGATAATTGGTGTGTGAAACGTGGGTTTTAGTGGAAACTCAATGGGTTAAGCCCGCTATCTACAACGAATAAGCGGCTTATTTGCACGCTTTAAGGGTGCAATCTCCATGGGTTAACAGCCAAAATAATGCGAAAAAAGGGCATTAAAACGAGGAGAAATTCACAAAACAAACTGATTTACAGAAAATTACCAACATTCGTCATTTCTCGCATATTTACGCACGAACACACTTGTCCTCGTAAATAAGCGAGCTATGGAAGAGTGTTTGTCAAGAAAATTCACATTTTTTATCGGGTCAGACTGAACTTCAAACTGATGCCAAAATCGTGCGTCGTGGTGGGATAACTATTGCTCGAAAGCAGCGGATTGTTGACTTGCTGATCATAATACATCGTCATCGTCATGAGCTTAGACAAATTATAATCGGCAGAGAACTGGAACTTAAAAGCTGTATTTCCGCCCGTTGCCATACTTGTCATGGTGGCAATATCACGACTAATACTTGCCTGTCGGCGATAACTACAATCCAATCGAAGGTTCAGTCCTCGGTTCGAAGTTGTGCTGTTACTTGTAGACGTAGTGGTTTGTGCCTGCTGTTGCTTGTTTCGGTTGCGGCTCATCCTGCGATTTCTGCCACTATCAAAAAGATGAAGGTCATTGATTCGATAAGCCAATCCCAAGACCCAATCACGACTGATGGCTTCGTTAATTTGCACACTGGTTGTACTCAGACTTAACACTCTCGTAGAACGATATTCCAACTTGGCGGTAAGGTTATTGTGAAGTGTCACGTCCACACCGAGTAATGGAGAGAAAGCTTCGTTGATACTCACCATCGAAATGTTGTATATGCTACTGGGGATAGGAGCTGCTGTAGTAGGGTCTGTGATAAATCCCAATCCATTCATGTATTCTTGGAAGGTACTAAAACTACTAAAAGAGCCAATGGCGAAGACGCTTTTATAAGCATGATTCAACGTAACACTTTTGAACACATCTTGAAACCATGGCAACTTGCCCAGTCCACTATAGCGGATGGTCCAGTTAGGGAGCAACCGTGTAATCGCTGGGAAGAGGTCTAAAGAATGTCCACCCATACTGGTGTAGGTATTTAAGAAAGCAGGAACCATTACATCAGAGCCATACTTGTTCACCCCACCATTAGCAGCATTGTATGGTTCTCCAGCCAAGGAAGTTCCACGAGGATAGGTAGCGCCCTGATATTGTGCCTCCACACGATGACGGAAGCCCTCTAACGACTGGCAGAAATCAACGAACGATTGGCTAAAGAAACCGTTGTTGGCGTTGCCCATTCCTTCGAATGCGCTGCGAAGTGAGATGGTGGTCATGGTAAAGTTGCCACTGAGAACGGTAGGATTTCCTTCGTACATGTATTGTACACTCTTTCCCATGGTCTTGGTTCTGCTGGCATGAAGGTCGATTTTGAAGTTGCGCACTGGCTCTAACGTCATTCGTAATTGCAAATCTTCAGTACGATTAGAAGTGGCGGGTGTCGCTATCGAGTCGGACATCAGCAGCCAATGGTAGTCTCGAGCTCGCTCTATATACCCATCGTCTACGAAACCAAAGGCAAAATCAAGACCGGGTGAAAGCGCACTGGGGGTACGGTTTTGTCCAAAGGCATCGCCAACAATGGGCATAAAGCCGGGTAACGCCAACGCATAGTCGTTGCGATAACTCAACCCCACGCTACGCACCATCATCATCAGGCGTGCCACCGATTGAGCCGCCTTATACCAGCCTTTGTTTTCAAGTGGCTCTTTTGCTGCCACAGTTATCTTTAGATGAAGTGCAGAGTCTACCTTATTCTTGATACGAATTGTATTATTGTCGATTTTTTGATAACGAAGAGGGTAAGATTTTCCATTTTCCGCCTTTGCCGACACTATCAGGCGTTTGGTTTGCTTACCATGTTTCACGGTAATAAAGGTATCGGGCAACAGCACGATTTCTTGTTGAAAGCCTTTTTGGTTCTTTGGCAAGGCACGCTTCTGGGCTTCAGCTTGGGCATCTTGTACAGTAGCTTTCTGTGTGGTGGATTGCTTTTTATCTTGCTTCACCATTCGCGAGTTCCTTCCTCTTGTCTGACGACGCTGCGGCTCTTTATTAAATCTATCATTCGTTTTCTTAAGGAATGGAATATGATTATACAACCGCTGAAGGTCGAAATTACCATTCAGATTCATGTTCCGATTGGTGGTCACCGTGTTTCCTAACGATGTGCCATCTTCCAACATTGTGCCTCGCACCCATGTATAGTTAGCGGCATAGTTGGCATCTGCTCGCACCCAATCGAAAATAGGGATGAGATTGAGTGGCAACTGATAAGACAAAGAGAATCGTTGCTGATAGTCTAAGGGAGTCCCAAGATTGCGAATGCTGGTGCGAACCGAGTCTTTCCATGCCGAATATCTATCGGGAAAGAGGTCTTTGTTCACAGGAGTATAGGGCTCTTCTATCTCTGCATGCGTTGCACTCTGAAAGTTCATGTGTATATTCTTCGTAAGATCCCAACGTAGCGTAAAGTCTCTGTTCCACATAAACTGCTGATTAAAGGTCAATGGGAGTTGTGAACCGCCCAAATCTTGCATGTCACGTTCTTGCAATTCATAATAGTTACGAGACATATCTGTGTTGAATGCCACACTTTGTGGTAGCCAATTCAATCCAAAACGCTTCAAGATATCGTACCATTTGCTACGACTTTTAATAAATTTGAATGGCTCTAAAGGTTTGTAGACAGGAGACCAATTATAAGAAAGGCTACCCATCCAGTTGTCTTCTTTCTCGTAAACAGTAGTCTTCCCACTGCTATATCGGTGAGCATGACTATACGAGAACGAGAAATTGGCAGGGTCGTAGGGCATCGGGTGACGCTTGGTTTGGATGCCCACTCGTACATTTGACAGTGAAAAGTTGGTGTTGGTGGTTTTCGTCACAGCAATGCTTTGAATAGAATCGCGTTCCTGCTGACTTCCCATAGCATCTAAAGCGTCTTGCAAGCGCATGTCCGTATCGAGTGGATTGTACTTTGGACTTACCTGTTCTTCCTGTCTACTGTAATACAAAGGCGCACTCACCTTTGCCTTGTCAGGAAAGAACTTACCCAATTCGAGATTGGCTGTGACGCTGTAGTTTTGGTAGTCGTCCTTAGAACGTTGGTCCACTCCCTCTTCCAAACCGCCAAATCCTTCGCTCATGTAACGTCCCTGCACATTGAAAGTACCAAAGTCAGACAACTGTACATTTAAGTTTCCTTGTGCCGCCCAGCCTCCTTCGTTGTTGTATTCCAATAGGCGGAGTTCGTTCACCCATACCTCGCCCGACTTTACCTCGCCCGACTTGTTGCGTACGCCAATCATCATCGTCTTTACTTCACCAAGTGTTGGATTTCCCATTACGCTAACCTTGTTATTCGGACGCTCTGCATCATAAGAGGTAAATACTCGATTGTATGATGCTTGTCCCTGCGCCTTCGCTTTGTTTCTTTCTTTCTTTACTTCCGTAAATACCGTAAGCGGAATATCTAACATATTCTCCTCGGGCCAAACTTTTCGCACCGAAGCAAACGAATAACGGTCGTACACACCGGGTGCTGTTAATCGCAACGGTATTTCATACTCATAGTAATTGCTTTTGTAATCGTTCCCCAATCGCACGAAGACAGCCAACTGATTGTCTTGCAGGTTGGTGGTGTTCTGCTCCATGGCATTGGCATGCACAAACATTTGCATACGCTTGTACTGCCGCAAATCGACAGACGTGTTTTTATAGACCGCCTTCGACTCTCCTGTTGCCAAGTGATGAACGACCAAGTCTAATGCCTGCTCATTCGCTTCTACTAACTGCCGCTGGGTTGGATCTTGTGCTCGAACGATGCCTGGAGGCAACACATAGTTGACAGGTGACTTGTCATTGTTCTCCTCTATGTTGACCGAACTCACCGACATCGTACCCGTTTGGGCAGAAGAGGGGTCGAGTTGCTGCTGATAGATGCGCCAATCGCCACGCACAAGGTCAAGACTACCAAAGCGAAGTACGATGGGCTTCTCAAATCCCGTTAAGAACATACGCATGAAACGGATGCTGGTAAAGTCGGAAATGGAACCAAATCGGCGCTCAAAGTCACGAATGGGAATACGAAATTGATACCAAGTAACCCTTTCGTTCGTTTTCTTGTTACGCAAAGGCGCAACTGCTTCTCGCTTGTCTACAATGTGATTTTGCCCCACTACCAAGTCCTCTGGACGAATAGAAATGTGGTACTGAAAGTACTTCTCATATTCGTTCAAAGTATAATCTTGGTTGATGTCTTCCACATCAGGCATACTTTTATAAGAGGTGTCGTAACGCTCACTGCGGTTTTCTGTATCGGGCGAATTGCCTTGCGGATTGTTGATATATTTGTAACGACGCAGAATAGAGGCTTGCATCTCATCATAATCACGCCCACGGAAATAATGATAATCATCGTTTGCCACATCTTTCAAAATGGCTTCAAACACAGCTGGGTTTACTTTTCCTTGTATTTGACGTAAGAAATCTTGATAAGAGGCAAAGTTTTTCTCTTCTTCATTGGTCAGTCCATTGAAACCTAAATCCTGCAAAGCCCTTGCTCCCTTGCTCGTTGCAAAGGCATAAGTAACGCTGGGTTGTGTGGGTACTTTACCCCATTGCGTTGTCGTAAAGGCTTGACTTCCGTCAACAGGGAGTCCGCTCTCATAAAACTTTTTGCCATCGTGCAATATATCTTCACTCACCTCTCCGAGGTTGATATAAAAGTCTCCACCATACTGATGAGCCGTTCCGTCTCTTCTGGTATAGATAAATGGGTCGAGCATCCAAAATTCTATGTACTCGATGTTGGACGCTTCGAAATCACTATAATCTAATTTTCGCATCATTCCTCCCCATTTCTCTTGCGGATGGTTCAAGAAGCCATCGGCAGTAAGATCAGGATTGAAATTATATGGCCCTCGTTCGGCAGGATAATACGCCAAGTTTAGGATAGGGATTGTTGCGGTAGCACCACTATAACTGCTTTGATCTCGAGTGGGATACAACTCACGCACATACACCTCGCGCACATAATGGTTAGACAACTGTTCCAAATCACTTTTGATATGGCTGGGCGTCAGTGAACTGCTACGACGAGTAAACAGAGGGTCTATGGTGTACCATGCCAGCAACGAGCGGTTAAATCCGCTACGCAAGGAGGTCTTGTCGCTATGCTCTGGGAACATGGAAGGCACGCTCGACATGACCCACGAGGTTGGTGTAGAAACATCTATCTTTGTAGTTGTATTCTCAAAGTCGTCCAAGTATGAGGCATTGTCTTGTGTACCGTGGCTCTGCCCTGCGATGAGTTGTGCAAATTCGGCATTGAATGAAATGTGCGAAGGTTGTGTAAGATGCAAAAAGGGTATTTTATCTAACAGACTTGTGAGCCACTGACTTTCTTTTTTCCAATTAAGGTTAACTCCCCAAAGAGTATTGTTGAGCGGCTCTGCCCCCATATTTACCTTGTTCGTCAGTGCTTGCTCAGACAAATGTTGTACAGTACCACTCAACTGAAAGTCTTTGCTAAAATCGTATTCCCAGTTAAGTCCGAACATCGTTTTGCGTTCCTGTGCAAAGTCTGTATTACTCTCTAAAGAAACATTGACATTTGTCCCCGCATCCAAGATACTTTTGTTCAAGATGGTGACCTCACCTGCTGCGTAGTCTACAGAATAGTCAGCATTCTCTGTAAGTCGCACTCCTCCTGCCGTTACCACGACCGAACCTTGAGGAACATTGTATGCCCCTAAAGAGATAACATTAGCGGCTGAACCTCGATACTGCCCCATGAGTACGTATTTATTCTTCTCGGCAATTTGTTTGGCTACTGTCTTTGTCGAATCATACAGTTCGGTAAAAGCATATTTCTCTGGATGCTGAACGCCCTTGTCTCTAAGATAATTGAGGATAAAACTTCCAAAAGGTTCCACCTTTGGAAAGAACACACGCCCATCACTCACGGTATATCCTTCTACATAGTCAAAATAACCGTTGCTGTGCACCTTGTTGTTATTGTCCAAACGGTCAGCACCTAACAGTCTTATGATAGGCTGATTTTTCACTTGCACCTCTGGGATATAAGTAAGATAAACGCCTGCCGTATCGCTTTGATACTTCACATCTAATCTAAATTTCTCACGTTCGATAGAATTACCTAATTCATAGACGTTTTTCATCATCAAGTCCCAGTTGCCCTGCTGTGGGTTATTGCTGGTATTTTTTAATGACTTTACGAACAATGCGGCATTGACATCGGTCACATCACTGGCAAATTCGCCCACCTGAAACGTTGTTCCTCCATACGTATATTCGTACGCCACTGCTAATACCTGATCGGTTTGCAGACCTGTTTTCAACGACACATAGCCCAAGGCTGTATTCACTTTGTATTCCGAAGGATTGAGTAAACGAGCCCGTTCCTGCTTTTCATAGTCCACGCCTCCTACCAATCCAGCAGATGTTAATACCGAGTTAGCTTGGTCGATGTTACGCACAGTGCCATAAGTGTTTACAATGGTAGAATATACGTTGTTTGCCTGATTAGATGGAACCTTCTGCATGGTGGTATTCCATAAAGGATTTGACACCTTTTCATTCTCACCCAAATCAGTGAAGGCGATAATATTACGAGTGTTCGTCGTCACCCCCGAGTTGTTGGTTACCCATATCTCCATGCGGTTAATCTTTACCCCAGAGGTGATGTTGGGTAACGATTTCATGTTTTCATCATACTGCTTGCGGAAATATTGTGACAAAAAGAAATGCCTGTTCTCTTCATAATTCGCCACATTTATTTCGAAAGGCGTAAACTGTTTGCCGCCTTTTGAAGATACAGTCTTGTCAGATGATTTCTTTTGTGATGCCACCATCTGCAACTTTAGCTTACCAAATTGCATATCGGTACGAAGTCCGAACAATGAACTGGCACCCTTTATGAGCGACGAGTTAGAGGGAAACGACACGTTACCTGCTTCTACCAGTTTGATGATTTCATCCTCCTTGCCGTCGTACTTCAACTTCATGTTCTGTGCATCAAAGTCGAATGTGGCGTCAGTGTTGTAGTTCAAGTTCATATTCACCTTATCTCCAACCCTACCGTTGACGTTCAGATTGATTTTTTCATCAAAGTTCATCGTGGTCATCTTTCGGTTTCGGATAGGCAAAGAGGGGTTGTCAATCTTTTTTATCGTTCCACCAAACTTTAGCTCTGCCGTACCTTGTGTCTTGATACGCACTCCTCCAGGTCCAAAAATCTTCTCAGCTGGTCCTAAATCAAAGTGCATATCGGTGAAGTCGAACTTCTCTTTTCCTTTTTTCTCGAAAACTTCTGCGTTCTTTGTCCTAAAGTACTGCTTAAAGAGTTGTTGCTCACTCCACTTGCGATATTCTTGAGGTGTCATCATAATAGGAGCATTCACCCAAGAGTTACCAATCTTAGATCCAAAGATATACCTATTCAGCGTGTCATTATAAACCACATCTTGGTTCAGATTTCTGGGACGCTTTAAGTCTAAAGGACTTTCCTCTAAGTCGTCGAATATGACAGGAGTGGTGCGCTGTATTTTCCATCTTGGATGTAAAAGAGAATCGGGTATATGGGTTTCGTCCTCGATTTCAGGCTGCACCTTTACCTGAACAGTATCTTTCTTATTGCGTTTTTGGGGCTTTTGAGGAGTCTGTTGTTGCACACGCTGTACACCTCTGCCTTGCCAATAAGGTAAAGTAAAGGCATATCCCGCCATACTCATGACGAGTAACACCAGCAGCAAACTATAAATACGTCTTCTCAACTCCATGCTTCCGCTGCGTCCTCAGCTTGACGATTTGCCGAACTTGTTTTATTTAATGCGACTCAATGCCAATTTTACAACTTGTTCTACAGGCATCGAATCACTCTCCTTTAGAATAGATTCTACTACCTTCGCACTCGGTGCGGGCGAGAAACCTAACATTGTGAGCGCACTTACAGCCTCATCACGAATACCACTATGCACCATATTCTGCGGCTGATCGCTCACGTGTAGCTCGGTAGCGATGCCACTACTTACAATCTTATCCTTCAAGTCTACAATGATGCGTTGTGCTGTCTTTAATCCTATTCCCTTGACAGACTTCAACATTCGCTCATCTCCATTTGCTATCACGTTGCACAATTCGGCAGGAGAAATGGCGGAGAGAATCATCCGAGCCGTGTTAGCCCCTACACCCGAAACGGTTATCAACATGCGATACAAATCACGTTCTTGCTTAGAATAAAAGCCATAGAATGTAAAATTGTCATCTCTTCCACCTGTTACGAGTGATTCATGGACATACAACTTCACTTCTTTCTTGCCTTGAATGGCACTGTAAGTGTTCAATGAAATATTTAAGCTATAACCAATGCCAGCCGCCTCGAGTACAGCTTGAGCAGGAGTTAATTCTGTTAATTCACCCCGAATATATTCTATCATACCTTATTTATTTGTATATATACATGAAAGATAACGCTATCCATGGCAAGATATTGCTCCTATGGGCAGAAAGTACAAAAGGAAAAGGTGAAAATACGTTACACAAAAATTCAATGGCTTCAGCGTTTTTTATTAGTATCGCAACATCTTATCATACAATATATTAACAGTTACCCTCAAAAACAGTCAACCAACTTGAAGATTATGTTCTATGTTTTTAGCATCTACTCTATGCTCCAATCATCCACAGTGGGCACATAAAGAAAGGTAGTTACACCTCTAACCAAAAGAAAGACCTATATCCTTGGTAAATATGGGATATAGGTCTTGCACATTATCGTTATAAGAATGTTTGAAAACTATACGTAAGTTTCCAAAAATTTCACCGTTCCATTTACTTTTAATTCATTGGTAGTCGCTGGAATCAGAATCGTTTCGCCAGCCCGTAATGATGTTTCATTACCTTCGTTGTCGACAATGGTGCCTTCTCCTTTTACGCCTATAAGGATTACAAAACTATCCAATTCGCTATAATCCAGTGTCATGGGCTCGTCTAAATCGTACACTGCGGTATGAAAATAAGGACAGTGAACAAGGCTCACACCTTGATTTTTTTGTGATGTATAGACTGTTCGATAGTCGTTTAACACCTCGTAATTTATGCATTCAGCAGCCAAGTCTGTGTGCAACTCTCGATAGTTCCCGTTCTTGTCTTTGCGCTTAAAGTCGTAAATACGATAGGTTACATCTGAGGTTTGCTGAATCTCTGCCAAGAAGCATCCCTTACCAATGCTGTGAATCCGTCCTGCTGGCAAAAAGAAGCAATCGCCTTCTTTTACCGAGTAGTCGGCTATTGCATCAAGGATGGTATCATTTTCTACCATTTCTTTATACTCGGCAGGTGTTATCTTCTTTTTTAAGCCACTGCGCAAATGTGCATCCTTGTCAGAATCCATGATATACCACATTTCTGTCTTACCACGTGATTTACCTTGTTTCTTTGCAATTTCATCAGTAGGGTGAACTTGTATGGACAAATCCTGACGAGCATCGATAAACTTAATGAGGAGTGGAAATTCATTGCCAAACTGCTCATAATTAGATTCTCCTATGAGTTTGCCTTTCAATTCTTCTACAACTTCATTTAAGGCACGCCCTGCATATTCTCCTTCACTAACGATAGTTTGGTGATCTTTAACGCCAGAAATTTCCCAACTCTCACCCACATTTTCTAATTGACTATCTAAATGCTTAAACGGAATAATCTTGTTACCGCCCCATATTGTTTGTTTAAGGAACGCATTGAATTTTAATGGTTTCATAAGTTAGATATTTTACTAAATCTATTGAAATGATATGTTAATTCTTTTTCCAAAACTCGGGTGTTAAAATCACTAACACACTAAAGATTTCCAAACGTCCGACGAGCATCATGAGGGCACAAATCCATTTGATATAATTTGGAAGAATGTTCCAACTCATAGTTGGTCCTATTTCCAATCCCAAGGTGGGACCTACGTTACCTAAGCAGCTCAGGATGATAGTGATAGAGTTGGTACTGTCGATATGGGCTACCATCAATGCGAATGATGCCAATACGCAAAGTATGAGGTACATCGTAACGAAAGCTAAGAGTGTTCCCCGTTTTTGATAGGGAATATTTGTTTTGTCAATCTTGAGTGGTAAAACCGCATTGGGATGAAGTATTTGTCTAAATTCGTTGCGAATCGTTTTCAACAGCATCACACCCCTTATACATTTAACACCTCCACTGGTAGACCCCGAGCAAGCACCCATAAACATGCAGATTGCAAGGATAACCCATGTAACATGTGGCCATTGCCCAGCATCGTCATTGAATAATCCTGTGGTAGTGATAAAAGAAACGACTTGAAAGATGCCCGATCGAAATGCAGGCTCAACGTCGTAACCACGCCTAAAGATGAGCTCAAGCATGATGAAAAGGCTAAAGATACTAATCAGAGAAATGTAAAACTTGAATTCAGAGTTTCGAAACAAGTCTCTTATCCTTAATTTAGCAACAGATACATATAAGAGTGTGAAGTTGACACCCGACAAGAAACAAAAGAGTGTACACATATATTCTATCGCTGGCGAGTGAAAGAACTCGGTACTACTGTTGTGAGTTGAAAAGCCACCTGTCGCTGTCGAGGTCATAGCATAATTGAGAGCGTCGAACCAGTTCATGCCAAAAAACATGTAACTCCCCATACAGGCTACTGTTAAGACAAGGTAGACGGACAATATCCACTTGGCACTGGTGGAGAGTTTTGGGGCTAACTTTGTCTTTATGGGTCCCGTTGCTTCGGCAGCAAAGACCTTGACAGAACCACCCACCATGGATGGTAACAAGGCTACAGTAAAGAACACAATACCCAATCCACCAATCCATTGGGTGATAGAACGCCAAAAAAGGAGGGCATGTGGAAGAGCCTCTACATTATCAAGAATGGTTGCACCCGTGGTAGTGAAACCAGACATGTTTTCAAAATACGCATTTGTAAAATTTGGAATATAGCCACTGAAGGTAAATGGAAGTGTACCAAAAAGGCTAAAAACAATCCATGACAAGGTTACCACAAGATAGGCGTCACGCCGAGACAATGAGTTGTTGGATGCACGACCTAAGTATTTCAGTATGAAGGCAACGAAAAGCGTAATAATGACAGAGATAATAAAAGCCATAGCATCATCTTCTCCATAACTAAATGCCATAACGAAACAGACAAATAGGATAAAGGCTTCTATGAAAAGAAGCGAGCCTATGACCTTGTAAACAGAACGAAGATTGATCATTTTCTATGACTTTGAAATGCTATATAAAAAACTTTTCAATGGTTTTCATATTTACATTGTGACAAAACATTACGACAATATCACCTGCTAAAATTTGGGTGTGACCCGAAACCAACATACCTTCATCGTTTCTCACCAAACCTCCAATCGTTGTACCTTTGGGTAATCCTACATCCTTGACTGCTTTTTTAGTCACAATAGACTTCTCTTTAGCCACAAACTCGGCTACATCGGCATTCGCAGTGGTTAGGAATCTCATGTTCATCACATTGTCATCGAGCATAATTTGATAGATGTGACTTGCTGCAATTGCCTTTTTGTTAATGATAGTACCAATATCTAAACTCTCTGCCATGTTGACATAGTCTACGTTTTCCACCATGGCAACCGTCTTTCTCACCCCTAATCGTTTAGCTGTAAGACAAGCCAAGATGTTGGTCTCGGCATTGTCGGTCAACGCCACAAAAGCTTGTGTATTCGTAATCCCCTCTTCTTGTAATAGCTGAATGTCTCTTCCGTCACCGTTAATAATCAACGCTTTATCGTTATCCATAAGATTATTGAGTTGTTCACAGCGTTCTTCACTGATTTCCAAAACCTTGGTATCCATATATTCTGGCATCGTATTCACTGCACGAACGGCTGTCGAACCTCCTCCCATCATCATGACGTTTTTCACATCTGCATATAGTTCTTTCCCTACAATCTTACGGATATAGGGAATATATTGTGGAGTTGTCATGAAATATGCAAGATCGTAAAGTTTTAGCTCGTCGTTACCTCCAGGGATGATAGTATCATTTAGCCGTTTAATGGCTACCACATGGTAGGGATCATCAGGACCGCAGAGATTCTTGAGAGGGTTGTTTAATATCTCGCAGGTCTCTCTTAATTTAATGGCAAGCATCACCAACGCACCATGATGGACATCCCATCGCTGACGCACCCACGACATCTTAAGTCCATTGATGATGTCAATGGCTGCCAATTTTTCTGGATAAATAAGAGAACTTACTCCCAAATCTGCAAAAAAAGCTTGTAGCTCTGGATCCGTATACTCACTATTATTGATCATCGCTACTGTCTTTTTCGCGCCTAACGCTTTGGCTAAGACACAAGAGGTGATATTGAGACTCTGATCGGGGGTCACAGAAATAAATAAATCAGCGTGGTCTGCTCCTGCCGCACGCAAAGCTTTGATACTGCTGGGCGATGCTTGCATGGTGAGCAAGTCAAAGTTGGACCCTATTTGCGCCAACCTATCTTCAGCCTCATCAAGCAAGGTAATATCCTCATGATTGCGAGATAGCATTTTTGCAAGATGGGTACCGATAGCGTATGCACCACTGATGATGATTTTCATATTGATAAACTTCTTAAGAAATGAATTATAAAAGCCTAAGAAGGCATTTTCTCTGCCGATAGTAGATCTTGAATAGTGTGTTGGATATGCGCTGTATCAATGCCCGTCAGTGCTTTGAGTTCATCTACGCTTCCATGTTCAACAAACTGATCAGGGATGCCCATTCGCTTTATCTGAATATCATATCCGTGGTCATTGAACCATTCCAATACCGCTGAACCAAATCCACCCATGCGGATTCCGTCTTCTATCGTGATAACTTTCTGGAAGTGTTTGCCCACCTCTTCTAATAATGTTTCGTCTAAAGGTTTTACAAACCGCATGTCATAGTGGGCAATAGAATAGAGCGTTCCAAGAGAGTCGAGTACTTTTTCCACATCGTTTCCCACAGGCCCTATCGATAGAATCGCCAAATCTTTTCCGCTTCTCAATCTTCTCCCAGTACCTACTTTGATTTCTTCTAATGGACATCTCCAATCGGTATGTACACCTCTTCCACGAGGATAGCGTATCACAAACGTTCCTTTGTTGGGCAGTTGGGCGGTGTACATCAGCCGTCTCAGCTCTCTCTCATCCATCGGTGCTGCAATCGTTAAGTGGGGAATGGGGCGCAATGCCGCCATATCAAACACGCCATGATGCGTTGCACCATCTTCACCTACAAGTCCTGCGCGATCTAAACATAGCACAACAGGTAAGTTTAAGATTGCCAAATCGTGTATGATGTTATCGTAGGCACGCTGTGAAAACGAACTGTAGATATTGCAAAATGGCATCATCCCCTCTTTGGCTAATCCTCCCGAAAAGGTTACGGCATGACCTTCGGCTATTCCTACATCGAAGGCACGGTCGGGCATCACGTCAATCAGTTTGTTCATAGAACATCCTGTGGGCATCGCTGGCGTAATACCAACAATCTTTGGGTTCAGCTTTGCCAATTCTACTAACGTGTCTCCAAAGACGTCTTGATATTTAGGAGCTTGATTATCGTTATCTTGCTGTATCCTTTGTCCTGTTTCAATGTTGAACTTTCCGGGCGCATGAAATTCTATTTGCGACAGCTCTGCTGGCTTATATCCTTTCCCTTTGGTGGTATGAAGGTGTAATAATTTAGGTCCCTTCATTTCTTTTAACTGTTGAAGAATACGTACAATCTCTTTGATGTTGTGTCCGTCAAAAGGACCGAAGTAGCGTATGTTCATGCCTTCAAACACGTTCTGTTGGTGGCTGATGGCAGATTTGATAGCATTGTTGAGCCTTAAGATTCCTTTTTTACGTTTGTCATCAAGGTACCCTCGTTGGTGTAACCACTGCGAAGCCTTAAACCTAAGCTTGTTATAGGTTGCATTAGTGTCGAGTGTGAGCAAGTATTTTTCCATGCCACCCACTGCGTGATCAATGCTCATATCATTGTCATTGAGCACAATCAGTAAATCATTGGGGGTGGACGAAACATTGTTAAGCCCTTCAAATGCCAGTCCTCCACTCATTGCACCATCGCCAATAATGGCTACAATCTTTTTACTGTCCTCATGATTTTGTTTGGCTGCTACTGCCATTCCTAAGGCAGCAGATATGGAGTTGGATGCATGACCACAGGTAAAGGTGTCATATTCGCTTTCAAGGGGCGTAGGAAAAGGTCGCAAACCACGCAATTTCCGATTAGTGTTGAAAGCCTTTCTTCGACCTGTTAATATCTTATGGCCATAGGCTTGGTGACCTACGTCCCAAACAAGTTTATCCTTTGGAGTGTCAAAGACATAATGCAAAGCTACCGTTAGCTCCACTGCTCCTAAAGAAGAAGCAAAATGTCCAGGGTTGACAGATACCTCTTGAATGATGTCTTGACGTAGTTCGTCACAGATTTGGGGAAGCTGGTCAATACTAAGTTTGCGTAAGTCTTCTGGATAATCAATCTGATTTAGAAGTCCAAATTTATCTTTGTTCATCAATAAGTTCTCAACAATATCCATGCAAAGATAATAAATTTCTATGAACCACGTGGACTTTCATTTGTTTTTTGTATCTTTGAATCCCGAAACCGAAAACATGAAACCTGTTATGAATCAAAAAAAAATCTTATTGGCTACTGCTCTTTTGTGTTCGAGCATAGCTATGTATGCCCAAAGGGCAGGTGGTATCTCGGCTGATATGTTACAAAAAATAGAGCGTATGCAGCCCTCAACGCAGTCTTCCAAAGGCATCTTCAATGCTTTGGCGTCTAACAACATCGATAATCTGGCACAGAATTATGCCAATAGTGGCGCTATAGACGACTATTTTAGTATAGAAACGCCAAAGCAAAGTATTCATGATCAAAAGAGTAGCGGACGCTGTTGGATGTTTTCTGGCTTTAATGTGCTGCGAGCTAACTTTGCTAAACAGCACAATGATACAATAACTGTAGAATTTTCTCACGCTTATTTATTCTTCTATGACCAGTTGGAAAAGGCAAATCTCATGCTCCAAGGAGTGATTGACAATGCCTCTAAGCCATTGGAAGACACTCGGATGCAGTTCTTTTTCAAGAATCCTATCAATGACGGAGGCACCTTTTGTGGAGTGGCTGACTTAGCCGAAAAGTATGGACTGGTGCCAATGAGCGTGATGCCAGAGACGTATTCGAGCAACAACACTCGACTCATGGCACGTATGGTGGCATCGAAATTGCGTGAATATGGATTGGAGTTGCGAAGCATGGTGCATGCTGGAAAGAACAAACGCACGATAGAAGCTCGTAAAACAGAAATGCTTTCCACCATTTATAACATCTTGTCAATGACGATAGGCAAGCCTGTTGAGCAGTTTACTTATGCCTTTAAGAACAAAGAAGGGAAGACTGTAACTCCACTAAAAACTTATACTCCTCGTGAATTTTATAACGCTACGGTAGGTCATCCACTGAATGGAACCTTCATCATGCTGATGAACGACCCTCGAAGACCTTATCATCAAACTTACGAAGTAGAGTATGATCGACACACCTACGATGGACATAACTGGAAATATCTAAATCTCCCCATGAACGAGATTGCAGAGTTGGCAATCGCCAGCTTAAAAGATGGACATAAAATGTATAGCTCTTACGACGTTGGGAAACAGTTCGATCGCAAGCGAGGTTATCTTGACGTAGACAATTATGACTATAGCAGTTTGTTTGGAACCACATTTAACATGTCAAAGGCTGACCGCATTGCCACCTTTGAAAGTGGCTCTACCCACGCCATGACACTAACGGCAGTAGACCTTGACGCAAAGGGTATGCCCCTAAAGTGGAAAGTAGAGAATAGCTGGGGTGCCAGTGCAGGACACCAAGGTTGTCTCATTATGACGAACAAGTGGTTTAACGAATATATGTTTAGATTGGTAGTGCACAAAAAATATGTACCTGCCAAACTGTTAAAAGAATATGAGCAAAAGCCCATCATGGTCATGCCAGAAGATCCTTTGTTTGAAGTTGATCAATAAATTACACGAAAAATGAAAAATATAGGTATCAAATTTTTCCTCCTCTTATCAGCTGTCTTATGGACAGCTGATTTTTCTTTCGGTGCTGATGTGCCCATCCAAAAAGTTCGGTATGCTGGCCCATTTGTCGTTCAAGCGCCTTATAGGTTGGACAGTGTCGATGTTTGCCAGCACCCCTACGATACGTTATCAATTTTAGAAACCCCAGTTGATCTTCACCAAGTGTTTCGAGGGCGGTTCTTATCGTCTCCTCTCTTGCCAAAAGCCAACGCTGCTTGTGCTCTTCATTTGTTGGGTTTTCAAATTCAGTCCGATGGGTATGCACGTGCGACGCTCCATGTAGGTGGACTTACACATTATCAATTATATGTAGACGGGCAATTGAACAAGGATGGCAAACTGACACTTGAACCCAAAACTCACGATATTGTCATTAAATACCTCTCAACCAAGGGACAATTAGACACGCTTCAACTTCAATTAGATTCACCGCAGAGCGAATTACTACACATTGGACCAGATCATCAAGTCTTCACGTTAAGTCATCTTACCGACCGCAAGTTTGTCACTGGCGTAGAACTTTCAGCAACAGGAGAATATTTAATCACTGCTTATCGTGACGTCGTGAAAGGCGGAAAAACAACTTATACTTGGAAAGTAACAAATCTCAAGTCAGGTGCAGTTGTTGCATCTACCCATCATGCAATCCACTGGATGCCTCGTTCTATGCAGTATTATTGGACACGTGAAGGCAGCCAAGGTCGCGAATTGGTCGTTACCGATGTCAATGGAGGTCAAGAAAATGTCTTAGCAACAAATCTTCCAACGGGCAATTTTGTCATGTCCCCCACAGAAGATTATCTTATATTGCTAAAACAAAACAAAGGACCAAAGGAAGATAAAGCTATTTATGAGATTCTTGAACCTGAGGATCGACAGCCAGGTTGGCGTGATAGGGTAAGCTTGTTGAAATATGATTTTGCAACAGGTCTTTGTCAACCGCTCACTTTTGGATATCGCAACGTTAGCTTGTTGGACATCTCTGCCGATGGAACTCACTTGCTGTTCATGACCAACCATACTCGTCTCACCCAGCGACCCACAACCTTGTACAACATTTACAGCATGGACTTGCGTACTTTGAGTGTAGAGCAATTGGTGAAGGATGACGGTTTTGTAGCGGATGCTGCTTACGCTCCGTCTGGAAAAGAAATCGTAGTAATGGCATCACCCGAAGCATTTCACGGTATTGGGGCGAATGTTCCTCAAGGGAAAGTACCCAGTATGTACGATTATCAACTTTATCTTTTGAATATTGCGAATCGAAAAGTGATTCCACTAACCAAGGATTTTAAGCCTGGTGTAAGTAAGTTCAGATGGAATAAATACGATGGTCAGTTATATTTTACTGCCATGGATCGTGACTATGTTCACTTGTTTCGGTGCGATATGCGTACCTATAAAATTCAAAAGATTGCTCAACCCGAAGAGATTGTCAAACAAATTGCTTTTGCAAGTCAAGCGCCAACCATGGTTTATAGCGGTGAGAGTGCCTCGAATGCCGATCGAGTTTATACAATAAATCTACGTCGCAGTCAGCTAAAACTTGTAGAAGACACCAATCAAGAAACATTGGCGAACGTTCAATTAGGTGCCTGTAAGACTTGGAATTTTGTCAATTCACGTGGAGATACAATTTGTGGAAGGTATTATTTGCCGCCAAATTTTGATGCCACTCAGCAATATCCGCTCATCGTCAACTACTATGGAGGATGCTCGCCCACCAGTCGTAACTTTGAAACGCGCTACCCACAACATGCCTATGCCGCACTGGGCTATGTGGTATATGTATTGCAGCCCAGTGGTGCCGTAGGGTTTGGACAGGAGTTCTCGTCACGACATGTCAATACAGCAGGTAAAGGTGTGGCAGAAGATATTATCGAGGGAACGAAGAAATTTGTTGCAGAGCATGCTTTTATCAATGCAAAGAAAATAGGATGTATTGGTGCTTCGTATGGAGGATTCATGACTCAATACCTGCAAACTCAAACCGATATTTTTGCTGCTGCCATTTCACATGCTGGCATTAGCGACCATACAAGCTATTGGGGTGAAGGTTATTGGGGATATAGTTATAGCGAAGTGTCCATGGCCAACAGCTATCCATGGAGCAATCCCGAATTGTACGTGAACCAAAGTCCGCTATTCCATGCGGATAAAATCCACACACCGTTGTTGTTCTTGCATGGCAGTGCCGACACCAACGTGCCCATTGGCGAAAGCATACAGATGTTTACAGCCTTGAAACTCTTGGGTAGACCAACAGCTTTTGTGGTAGTTGACAGTGAGAACCACCACATACTCGACTATCATAAGCGACAAAAATGGCAAAACACTATTTTTGCTTGGTTTGCCAAATGGCTTAAAAACGACAGCACATGGTGGGATGCGCTGTATCCTAAGAAAGCACTTTAAGCGACAAAGGGAAACAAGTAAAAATTGTTTTGCATAGAAACAAGGTCATGGTATCGGGCTGTCAACAGCATTGCCCTTCTACCATGACCTTATTGATGAGTGAACTTTTCGTTCACAAAGTTGTCCAAAATTGGATTGCCTAAATAGTACTTAGACCAGTGCCTTTATTAAATCTTCTCGTTCACCAGCCAACAAATCTATTACAGGTATCTCTACCATGGTGTAACAACCGGGTTGTTGGTGCATGCTGGCACGTGCCACATTAACCAAAACTTGTGCGGTCAAGGCAGGGTTGTTAATGCTCATGCTAAACTCCATGCGTTGGTTCTGTGTCTTGCCACTCACTCCCTTGCGCACTAAGTGTACACCGTGTCCCATATCTTTTACGGCATCAACCGAGTCAACTGCCATTACATGCGTTTCATCGTGTGCAAAATAGGGGTCGGCTTTTATTTCTTTGGCTACCTCATCGAGTGTGGCACCTTCTTCCAACTCTACGTACACCATACGTCTGTGAATACCTTCACCCAAAGGAATTGTCATAGAGAGGGCATTCTTCACACCTTTCTTGCTTCTTGCGCACACGCTGTGTCCCATCGACATGCCCGGTCCAAAGTTGGTATAGCTCAATCCTTTGGGTGCAAGGCTTTGCATCAACGTGCGAACAACCGAGTCAGAACCCGGATCCCAGCCTGCACTAATGATGCTTACAGCGTGATGTTCTTTACAGAGAGGCATTAGTGCGCTGCGATAGTCTACAATATCTGTATGAATATCAAAGCTGTCAACGGTATTGATACCCAAGGGCAATATCTTTTCTGCATATTCTTTACAACTGCGTGAAGGCGTTGCCAAAATGGCAACATCTACACCTTCGAGTTCTTTAATATCCTGTACAACTTTGTAAGGTGCCAATTCGGCTGGCTTGTTTTCTGCGCCTTGTCTGCGTACAATTCCTACTAATTCAAAGTCTTCAGCGGCTTCAACGGCTTCAACCGTAAATTTTCCAATATTGCCATAACCAACTATGGCTGCTCTAATCTTCTTCATTTTGTTTATTTATTGTTTGGTTTGAAAACAGGAATCGTTTACAATGGATACAAAATTCTATTTTGCGCCATGAATCCTATCCCTATTTAATTCCTTAATCTGGATACAAAAGTATATAGATTTACGTAGATACACACGTATGTAATTTAGTTTTTAACTCTTTTTTACGAGCTTCTTCATGTAGAGCAATGCTCTGTTAAAAATATAACATAGGATTAATCCGCTAATCTACATGCCTTAATCAGAATAGGGATTATAATAAAGGAAACGAAAGCATGCAGACAAACAAATGGAGACTGTTAGACGAAGAAAATAGCAAGATAAACTTTCTCACCTCAGAGTCAAGACACAAGGCGGAAAGAAAGGTACCCCCCTCGTATCAAGTCATGATTTGATATATTTTTGTATATCTTGGCAGATGCGCTGAAAAGGTTCAGACTCCCTGTAAGCCGTGTTCTTCTTCAACATGGAAGATATGTTCTCCACAGAGTTACGATAACTTGTCAGCTCATTGCGTTGTTGAGTTCCGTGTTTGCTCTGTTGCACAATCTCTCGCTCACGCTCTTGTGTTAATTGCACGCACACTTTATTTAACATGGGTACCACGACCTTGTCAAACAAATGATGTCCTTGTATGTACAGATAAGTAGTTTCTGGCGTGACCCCCAACCGGCGCAAATCGGCTTTCACTTTGAGATAGCTTTCCTTGGCATCAGGATATTCTTTATGAAATCTGGCAATGCGTTTTCCCACCTTCTGACGAACATTGGAAATATTACGCTCGGCATTCGCTATCGTAAAATGCCCAGGCATGATGATGCGAAGAAAGTCGGTAATGGTAAATTTGTTGTAATCGGGAGTGCGATAAAACCAGATGCTCCATATAAAAAGAGGATAAATAGCACGCGAATAATCTTCTAAATATCGCTGCATATCAAAAATATGATGGTCGTTCAGCGTTACCATTACACAGGTATCAAAGAGCGATGGCGCATAACATTGCAGGTTCTCAATAGCGTAAGCATAGGTGTGGAAAATGTAAGGATTGGAAAGTATTTCCTTTGAGGTTTGAGTGGCTCCCTGTATCAGATAATCATAATCGGCATCCACACATGCAATCATATCACGACCTACTTTATCTGTAAGCAGATTCATCAACACAGCCTTCTTTCCACGCTCCAAGTGTTGAAGACGAGAAGGTAACATGATTTGAAAATAACATTTGTCATCTTCAAACTCTCTCAATACCGTGCGCCAAAAATAAATATCATCGTAACTCTCCACATACGCCACAATGCGCCGTTTAGCGTTCAATGATTTGAGTTGATTGGCAGCCCCAATATAGGCAGATGAAATATTATCTTTTAGTCGTTTTCCCATATCAAGCCATAAAAAGTGGTGTCAAATGCTATCGGTTCACATCTGTGATGTCACTTACCTCCGTAACATGCTCCATCCAGCCATTCATAATCACCGCTGGTGAATGCGTTGTCAGAATGAGTTGTACATTTGGATTTAATTGTAATATCAAATCTATGAGCTGCTCTTGCCAATCAATGTGCAAACTTACTTCTGGCTCATCCATAAAGAGCACGTAAGGTTGATGGTCTTGAATTAAGACTGTGAGCAAGATGGCAAGTATTTGCTTCTCTCCACTGGAGAGTTGGTAAGGCACCAGCGTTTCACCAAGTTGGGAAAAGCGAATTTCGTTTTGTGTTCGAATGATAGTTTTACCCGTATCGGCAAATAATTTATCCATCATATCTTGAAACAACACCTTGGCTGAAGAGAGTTGTTGGGCAGTAGCAGCAGCGTCAGGTCCACCTTTCTGCAACACATCTATCATCCTATTTCCTACATTGACTTGATAATCGAGGTACTTACGCTGCAACTGAAACAATTGCCAATCCAATTCTGTTGCCAATCGCTTATCTACTTTGGCAACGGTATCAGAGCTCATCAAAGGTCTATCGAAAGAGCGTATAATATCATATCGCACCCGATCTGCATCGTTAGGAGACACCGTAATCTTGACACTTGGTGGCAATTCTGAAATCACGTTATTACCTTCCAACAGTCCTTTGATCACTTTATTGAGAATGGTACTCTTACCCACCCCATTGATACCACTAAGCACATTCACCTGCCTGTCAAGATTCCACACAATATGTCGTCTACCACCCCACAGAGAATCTATCTCAATTCGTTTAATATAATCTGCGTATTTCATCTGTCCAATGTTTTATCTGTCAAGCATGGCAACACTCGCGCAATGCCAAGGCTACCACCCATGCCACCTGTTGATTGGACAAATATACAGAATTATCGGTAATGTGCCAAGCGCTATCTAAATTAAAAATAAAAATAAAACATCCAAGGATGAATACTGATTGAAAAAAAATACATGAAAAGAACTGTAAAAAAATAGAATAGAATGTACACGGCTCTTTTATTTGAGAAAAGATGGTTATCCCTGAGTGACCTTTTAATGAAAGAGCTGCGGCTTTTTATCATTATTATCTATGGCAAATAAGTTCGTTATTTTTGTCCTATCATTTTACCAAAAAACGGTCATCTAAAATCTGCGAAATAGAAAAAATTAATAGGCAAACGACATGCAAAAATGCACTGATTTGAACAAAATAGACGCCTTTTCAAGTTGAAATATTGAATTAACGGTCTTGGAAACACACTTTAAGGGTGTTATTCACATGCTTCAGCAGCATTAAAGCATGCAAATTGCAGGCTTATCTCAATGCTTTAGTCGCCATTAAATGGCAAAAATAGGAAAGAAAAGAAGCGCATTAATCGTAACACATTAAATAACAACGGATTATAAAGCTTTCTCATAACTTGCGTATTTGCGACCAACTTTGGTGTTGGTGATTTATACGCGAGTTATGAGAGGCACTTTGTAAAGAAAATTCAGTATTTATTATCCTCCAAAACAGCGTACCAAGAATTTTATCAACTCTGCTCCAAAGGAAAAATTAAATATTAGAACTCAAAATAAATCTTTTATGAAATTATTAACTAAATTTGCAATTGATACTTAACTCTACCTACATGTAATCAAAATCAAATAGACATGAATAAATTTATGATAAAGTTATACACTTTCTGCATCACATTTATGTTGTCTCTGCTTAGCTGTTTTGGACAAGAAACACATATCATTGAACCGAGCATACTCGAAATCAGTTATCATACAAAGTATCTTAACAGTTATGATGACTATGCACTTAGGATAGGGAAAAATGTAAGTGAATACTTTAGCTATCATACTTTACGATTCGATTCCTTAGGGAGCAACCCTGAGACAGCTTTGGCAATAATTAATGAAAAGATAAAAGCTGCTCGCAATAATAATAAGACTACCCATAAGGTAGAAAGTCCTAATAGTCGTGATTATCTTTACAGAAATCTTGAAGAAGGAAAAATGACAACTTACACACAGGTCTGGGACTCTTATTATAAGATAACAGAAGACATACCCACACCGGAATGGGCTATTCACGAAGACAGTACACGAAATATCATAGGGTTTAATTGTACGATGGCTACCACACATTTCCGTGGACGAGAGTGGAGAGTATGGTTCAGCGAAGAAATTCCTTTACCGCTCGGACCATGGAAATTGAGTGGATTACCTGGATTAATTTTGAGTGCGCATTGCGATGGCTTCTTAGACATAATTGCAAGCAATATAAAAAGCGAACAGCTGTCTCCTGTAAAGTTTTATAATTTTTGGGGGAAGAAATATAAAGATATAGATCGGGGGACTTACTTAAAAAAGGCTTCTGACCCTACTATCTACCCAAAGAATATAACCATTATTCCCAAAATGGAATTAGAATAAGATATTACAGATGAAGAAATATATTACCTTATGTTTACTTATCCTACTTGTACAGTCAATATGTGCACAGAGGATAGTGGAAGGTGTTGTTACTGACGTGGGAGGACACCCTGTGTCTGCAGCCATTATCAAGACTGTAGATGCAATCACAAAAAAGACATTACACTTTTGTCAGACAGATGCTAAGGGAAAGTTTGCTATCACAGCACAAGAAGGTAATATCCTATCAATTTCAGCAATAAGCTATAAAAAACAGGAGCTGAAGGTATCAATGGATATGCCAGCACAGCATATTACATTAGAGGAAGATATTAAAACGCTATCCGAGATAACTGTAAAAGCAAAACCAATTAAGATAAAAGGCGATACCATTCAATATCTACTAACAACCTATAAAAAGGCAGGAGACCGAACTTTAGGTGATGTTCTTGCGCATGTCCCTGGCTTTGCTGTGAATAAAGAGAATGGCGAGATACAATACGAGGGTAAGTCTATCAGCAACTTCTATATAGAAGGTATGAATCTGATGGGAGGGAAATATGGCTTGGCGACAAAGTCATTGCCTCAAGATGATGTCGCAACAGTAGAAGTAATGAAACATCATCAACCAATTCGTGTGTTAGATGATTTTACCTACTCTGACGATAACGCTATCAATATTAGGATGAAACAAGGAGCCAAGGCACGCTGGATGACGACCTATAGCGGTGGTGTTGGTCTAAAGAGTCATGGAGGATTGTGGAATTTTGAAACCTTTGCCATGCGCCTGAAGCCTTCTTTTCAAGCAATTCTCACCTATAAGACAAATAATACAGGTAAGAATATAAGGAGAGAAACGGACAAACTATTAAGTTTTGATGAGGTACAAAGTCCTTTAACAGCTATGATTACCCTTCCTTCACCATCGCTTTTGTTACTCAAAGGACGTTCATTTTTTAACCGCTCACATGCCGTTAGTTTGAATGCACTACAGCGTATAGACGAAAATTCTCAGGTAAGTGTGCAGGTTACATTTGCCAATGACCGCAATGAGGCTACTTCTTTGCGCCATTCAGACTTTTATTCGAATAAAGGTATAAAGACTATAGAAAACAGAAAACAGTATTTGGAGAAAAGTAATGATCTCTTTGCAAAGATAAAATATGAGAATAACGCTAAAAACCACTATCTTAAAAATGAGCTTTCTGGTGACTTCTCTTGGAACAAACAATGGTTGAATGAGCAGGGAACCAATCCCCATAAGATGATGGGTAATCTTCCGATTTATACATTGAAAGATAATTTCAGTATAATGAAGAAATATGGCAAACGTCTTGTTACCCTGCAATCAAAGAATATAATGGATGTACGTCCGCAACAGCTGTATGTTGATTCGCTGGTGCAATCTATGAATCAACATTATTATGAAACTGATACAGATGTGAGAGGTAGTTTTAGAATAGGTAGATTTATTCTATCAGGACAAATAGGAGTTAATGCTGGAGAACACCGCTTTGCTTCTGATTTAATAGGAGTTCCCGATAGTATAGGGCTGCTTATGGGTAAAAGTAATTTTACCTTTGCAAGATTCTATGCCACACCAAGCGTAGAATATATTGTGAGAGACTTAGACTTTATGTTATCAGGTGACATGTCCTACAACCATTATAAGTATAGTTTAGATAATGGTGATTCTAAATATTTACTTTCTCCTAACCTCCGCATAAGGTGGAAAGCCACAGCAACATGGACTTTTTCTGCTGATGCATCCATAAATTCAATGCAGATAAATGTTGCCCAGTTTTATCCCACATTGGTCTTGCAAGATTATCAATATATGAGTAAAGGTCTGTCATACTATGATTTAAGCAAAGAGAAAAGTTTAGGAGTTGGAGCCGTTTATAGCGATGCTCTGAAAGGATCTTCTATACGGTTACGCATAACAAGGTCGTTTGGAACCTCTCCTTATACACCAACCCAAGATTATGTGGGCAACTATATAATAGAATCATTAACGCCAGAAAGTACAAAGTACAATAGCTGGAGTATGTTCCTAATGGGTTCACAGGGCATAGGCTTCTTAAAAGGAAAGCTAAATGTAAAGGCTTTATATAATGCCATGAATAGTTATATGGTACAGAATAGGCAACGAATGCCTTACGACACAAAGAACTTAAAAATAACCTCTGACCTTGACATAGGTTTAATAAAGGGTGTAGATGTAACTTATAAACTTACTTATGGCTTTCATCAGATGAAGATGCCAGCCTTCGGAAAAACGTCTAACCTAAATAGTTGGAAGCATGAGGGAAGTCTTAGAATGTCCCTTTGTAAGATTTTGAGTCTGGAAGCTTTGACAGAATATTATCATAACGAGGTTGCACAGAAAAAGTTTAAGGATATGTTCTTTCAAGATATTAATTTGATATTAAAAGCCAAACACTTTGACTTAAGTCTTGCTTGGAATAATGTCTTTAATCATAAAAACTATAGCTATGGAATCAACAACACTCTTTCAAGCAGCTTTAGCAATCAAAACATTCGAGGAAGAGAGCTGATGCTTAGTTTTTATTATAAGCCTTGATGTTCATTGTTTGTGCAATTTCCACTTTACCGACAACGTGACTTCTGTTTTGTGGTATAACCAATTTGCAAATGATTTGTAAATACTATAGGGCTTGTCTAACACCTGATTACTCTAAAACATTGTTAAGAAAGAACAGTAGGAATTTCTTTAACAACACTTAAACATGGATATGAAGCATTGGGGAGGTAAATGTTTGTGTGGACTTGCTAATAGAGAAGAATTATCAAAAAATCCCCAGCATCATCCATTGGAATCAAAACCACTTTGTGATGCTGTATAAAGTAAAAAAAGGTAAGACGTTCTATATTGATGACCCTGGGAAAGAATTTGTTAAATATTCGACCGAGGAGTTTAAGAAGCATTGAATTAGCATGCAGTCGGACAGTGAGGAAAAGGGCATCGCGATGTTTTTAGAACCCACGCCTGCCTTTTATGAAAAGCAGACAGACGATAAGCCAACAGAAGTGCGGTCGTTTAAGCTCCTATTCGATTATATCAGGCAATACCAACGTTGTTTTCTTTCATTTTTAAGCAAGCATGACGAACTTTCATTTAATAAGACAGCATGATTCTATGTAGTATGATATTGCGTGTCTTCGCTTGAATATTATTTCATTATTTTGTTTGATTTTCTCCTATCTTTTTCTTAATTTTGTGTGAAGCATACAATGAAACGAAATAAAGAGTGAGTTCCTCATTGTTAAGCGTTCGATAAAGCGAGTTAGTACCGCATAGGGAAAGTTATAGCTTCAAAAGAATGTGATTTGAATAAAAATCTAACACATCTTGTTCAAGGTAACAGAATTGTAATATTTCTGAAACATCTATGAAGAGTTGATGTGCTAACTTTGTCAACTGAATACATTTATTGTTATCAAATATGGAAGAAAACAATTATCGCATTCTCGTCGTAGACGATGAACAAGACTTATGTGAGATTCTCAAGTTCAATCTCGAAACTGAAGGTTATGCTGTTGACACGGCCAATTCGGCAGAGGAAGCCATGAATATGGAGTTAACATCGTACAATCTGCTGTTGTTGGATGTCATGATGGGAACGATGTCTGGCTTTGCAATGGCTAAGAAGCTTAAAGAGGAGTCAGCAACAGCCCATATTCCAATTATTTTCTTGACAGCCAGAGACACTGAGAATGATACGGTGACTGGATTTAATTTAGGAGCAGATGACTATATCAGCAAGCCTTTCTCTATTCGCGAAGTCTTGGTACGGATTCGTGCGGTCATCAGAAGAACTGCAGAAACGGAGAATCATGAACAACCAAAGTTGCTCAAATATCAAGGTTTGGAGATGAATTTGGACAGAAAAACGGTTTCTATTGATGGCAAGGATGTTCCTTTTACTAAAACAGAATTTGAGTTATTGCATCTCTTACTCTCAGAAAAAGGACACGTCTTTTCACGTCAAGAGCTTATTGACCGCATCTGGCCGAAGGATGTGTTGGTACTCGACCGAACTGTAGATGTTAATATCACACGATTAAGAAAAAAGATTGGTCGGTTTTCAAAATGCATCGTCACACGTTTAGGATTTGGCTATTATTTTGACGCACTATGAGAAAAATATCCGTAGGGACACGCCTATACGTCAGTATTATGGCGATTTTTTTGCTGTTTGCTATTGCATTTATTGTTTTTCAACAAGTCCGTGAAAAACAATATAAAATAGAACTGCTGAATGAGAAACTGCAAAACTATAATAAGCAGTTAGCTGATGCCATGAAGTATATGGGCAAGGCCGACGAGACGACCTTGGACTCCTATGTGAAGACACACAGCTTACCTAACCTCCGAGTAACCATTATAGACAACGAAGGGCATGTTACGTTTGACAACTTAGAAAAGAATTACAACCATTTTACAAGTCACGCCAATCGTCCAGAGATTATAGAAGCCAAAAAAAAAGGGTCAGGCTCAAGTGTAGAAAGAAATAGTAAGACGTTAAAGCAGGAGTTTTTTTATTCGGCAACTTACTTCAACGATAGCAAAATCACGATTCGCAGTGCCTTACCGTATAATAATGATTTGGCAAAATCGCTCCAAACCGATCAACATTTCATTTGGTTTGCGTTGACAACTATTATTATCTTGACGCTGGTATTATGGCGTTTCTTGAGTAGATTAGGTGCCAACATTACAAAACTCAAACTTTTTGCCAGTAGAGCCGACCATAATGAAAGCTTGGAAACAGAAGATTTGATTGCTTTTCCTGACGATGAATTGGGAGAGATTGCCGAAAGAATTATCAAAATCTATAAACGTCTTCAGAGTACACGACAAGAACAGGACAAGCTAAAACGACAACTTACTCAAAATATTGCGCACGAACTGAAAACACCCGTAGCAAGCATTCAAGGCTATTTGGAAACTATCTTAGACAATCCTCATATCGATGAGGAGACGAAGAAGCAATTTTTGAAACACAGTTATGCCCAGAGTCAGCGACTAACCTCTCTCCTACAAGATATCTCTACGTTAAATCGGATGGATGATGCCCCTGAAATAAAAGAAAATGTAGAAGTGAATATCTCTCAAATGGTAGAAGATATAAGTAAAGAGACTGCGCTACAATTAGAAAAGCACCACATGAGCTTTATCATCAATCTTCCTGAAAACATCATTGTACACGGGAATAAAAGCCTGCTATATAGTGTCTTTAGAAATCTGACAGATAACGCTATCGCCTATGCAGGCTATGGCACCACGATTACATTGGATGCCGTAGAAAAAAATAAAGAATGGAGTTTTGCGTTTTATGATAATGGCATTGGAGTCGCAAATGAACATTTATCTCGCATTTTTGAACGCTTTTATCGAGTAGATAAAGGGAGAAGCCGAAAGTTAGGCGGCACAGGTTTAGGACTCGCTATTGTAAAGAATGCGGTGATGATTCATGGAGGAACGATTCAAGCTAAAAACCTGCCCACAGGAGGTCTGCGATTTGATTTTAACATAAAAAAGAATAACAAATGAAAATAACACAAGCCACCAAAGAACAAGCAAGAGAAATTGCAAAACTCATCATGCTTGCCATGAACTATGAGTGTTGTCAAAACTTAGCAGGTCCCAATCACACACTGAACGAGTTTGAAGACTTGATGACCGAATTGGTGAGCATGGACGAAAGCCAATACAGTTATAAGAACACCTTCGTAGCATTGAATGAGAACAACGAGGTAGCAGGTATTTGTGTGAGTTACCACGGTGCCGACCTGAAGAAGCTGAGAAAGATATTCATAGAAAAGGCACTTCAAAAATTCAACATCGACTATCGAGATATGAAAGACGAGGCACAACCAGACGAACTATATATCGATAGTATTGCTATTCTTCCGCAATACCGCCGCAAGGGCATTGCCAAAGAACTGATCATGCGAGCCTTAAATAAGGCGAAAGACATGAAGATAGATAAAATTGGACTTTTAGTGGACAAAGACAATCCACATGCAGAGCGTCTCTACACAACCCAAGGGTTTCGGTATGTAGACGACACCGACTGGGGTGGACATCCCATGAAACACCTACAGTATTTGATTACTTTTTACGGATAGGATAAGAAAAAGCGTTCAGTGATGCGGGTACGCCATCTACGAGCGTCTCCGCACACACATTCATATAAGTTGTGTAGCTACCATTGTAATATTCTACGACCGCTATTCCGTTTTCGTCTGTCTTCAAATTCGGATTCCAATATAAAGTACGACGCATCTCATCGGCATTGTTGTCAAAGTATCCACTCTCTGGATAGATGGGCGAATAAAAAGCCTTTGGCTCATCATATCCTTGAATTACTGTGCGACGGATACCTCTTGATGGGCGATAGTTTTTGTTAGAACTCCAATTGTCAGCCATCTTGAACGCACAACGTACTACGTACTTATTGAGTGCTATCTGGCTGGCAGTGTCTACACGTAAATGAGTATAAGCATCAGTGAGTTCAGACTTCTGTATGCGATAGTTATCGTCAACCGAATAAGCATATTTGTTAAACTTGTCCATGTACAACATTGCCGTTTCTACCATGTCGAGGTCTTTCTCGATATAGGGCAGCTGTATCTCTTCCCCATTCACGCTATATCGCAACGGATTAACACCATATTGCGTTCCTTCCGGGTTAATAAGTGGGTTAAGGTTGTGCAAGAAAAATCCCACCTCATTTGATACATACTTTCCTTCGTCGCGTAGCTTGTCGATATGTTTACGAATATTATAAAAGGCAAGAATATCTCGTTCAAAAGACTCGGTGTCTTTCAAAGTACTATGTCGCTTTTTACCTTTTACCACCACCTCGTCTATCTGCAAAGCATTCGCTTCAAGTTGATTTGTTGTAAGCGAATCGACCAATTGCTGCAGTGTCAAAGTGTCAACAGGCTCCTCCCAAGTGGGGTGCAACTCTCGCCAATCATAGGCTCTTAAGCCAGGTTCAAAATTGCGATAAAGACTCACATCAGCATAACGATTCTTTTGCTTACCATTACGTTTGGTCTGAATGACAGACTCCATTCGCCCATACATATCGTCCATTGGAAGACTGAAATTTCCTAATGAGTCGGTATAGGTAGCCCCCGACACATAAATTGTGTCGCGCTTACCTAACACTGTAACGGCAATATTAGACTGTTGCTTACCAAACCAAGAGTCTACATGCCCATACAGGGTCAAGTTTGGTTCGGGCATTTGTCTTGGCTCAAACGGTTTCTCACCGATAAGCTGAGTTATATCATATTGTCTCCAACCACGAATAAGCAACAAATTGTCTAACAATTTTCGCCTTCCCCTACTCTGTTCTTCAAAATAATACGCTGGTTGATGAATATAACCTTTTAAATCGGAAGTGAGCAGTAAGTCGGTCTCAATGGTTTGTGAGGCTGGTATATAGTCGGTTCGTTCACCATCACGTATGGCTATCGACACATTGGCATTGCGCACAGGCTTCCCTTCCGTATCGGTAACCTTTACCTCATAGCGTGCTTTCTGATAGGGCGTGTACACCTTATTATCGCTAACACCCTTCATGGTGATTGTCTTCTTTGGATAGGAAAAACAAAAACGGTCGCAAAGAGTATGTCCTGCTGCATTGATAAGCGACATACGCACAATGCCCGGAGGTAAGTCTGATTTCATAATTCGCAGTGTCTTCGACACCTTACCCACAAATTCTAGGGTATTGAAACTATGCGGTGTTCCTTGAGAAAAGGTGAACAATGCCAAGGAATCTGTCAACGATTCTGAACTTCTCTTCACCGTTACATCAAAAGATGTTTCTCGGTTTGCTACCGACATGGAATAACCTTGTGGCAACGCTTTTGGCAACTCAAAACGATAAGTACTGCCTCGAAAAAGGACTTCTACATTGGCGGGCTGTTCGCCTGGCGTATACATGAAGCTCCCCATCCCATCATGAATCGTAGAAATGGGAATTGTACGTTCGCCCGAAGGAGAAAGTAAGAATCCATCAAGGTTTACAAAACCGCTGTCACGGCTCACTGTTTCGAATCCAATGACACAGGGAATGCCTTGCACTAAGTTACCGCCCTCGGGGTAAAAATGAGCTTCTAACTCGTCTTTTTGAGGAAGCGGACGTTGCGCCATACTCTTGTCCATGTTGTATACAGCAATACTCCTGGGTGACTCCTTATGAGTGAGCCGTTTCCGATATATGGGAATGGTTTGTGAAAAGTACGACGCATCGTCAAAAGCCAACATCCAACGGGTGTAAGCTCGTATCTCATAATAACCCGTGAAAAAGGCATTCGTCAGTGCAATATGCCCTTCTCCCTCACCATCGTGCAACTTAATGATATGGCGCTCCAATACATTGCCGAGCTGATCGAGCAATTCTACATAAAGCGGTTTGCTGATACTGCTCAACTGATTATTTGTAGCCGTTACAACATACGCCTTAAACCATATAGTATCACCTTGATAATAGCTGCTGTTATCTAAATGCAAATGCACCTTCTCCCGTGGGAACGTTTTGGAAAAGGTTACAGCATTTGCAAAAAAACGTTCAAAAACAGAACTGTTTTGTGCTGTCGCAGGGAGTGTTCCCAGCAACAACACAAACAGACTACAAATAATTTTATCAATCATGTTGTTGCCAGGTTATATTATTATCAATCAATCGTAATCAGCGATAAGTTTATATAACTGTCGGGAAAATGAAAGTACGAATGACCCAATAACATAGGATACCTGATAGATAACTCACCATAGCAATCCAACTAACGTGCTTGAGGTACCAACCAAAGGTTATCTTCTCCAATCCCATGACAACCACGCCAGCAGCACTACCCACAATAAGGATAGAACCTCCCACACCAGCACAGTATGCCAACAACTGCCAGAAGATGCCATCTACTGCCATATCTCCTGCTGCCTCAATAGGATACATGCCCATACATCCAGCCACTAATGGAACATTATCAACGATACTTGAAATAACACCGATGATACCTGTCACCATGTAATGGTTACCGTTAGACACATCGTTAAGCCATTTGCCAAGTCCTTCTAACACACCTATTTGTTCCAAACTCGCTACCGCCATGAGGATACCGAGGAAGAACAAGATAGTGGACATATCAATATTAGATAACAAATTGCTTACACGCTTGGCCATACTGTCCTTTTTGCGATGCAATCCACGGTAAAACACCTCGGTCACGGTCCATAATACGCCCAACACTAAGAGGATACCCACAAAAGGAGGTAAATGCGTAATGCTCTTAAAAATAGGAACAAACATTAATCCGCCCACACCCAAGAAGAAAATTATCTTGCGTTGTGTACTGCTAAAGTCAAGCACCTGATAGTCGGAGGTAACATGAACATCAGTAGGTTCTAACTCGCCCTTCAATTGATATTGCATAATAAACGCTGGTACGATCATCGCTACCAACGATGGAACAAAGATCTCCTCAATGACACCTGCTGTGGTGATGGTTCCCCTGTTCCACAACATAATGGTAGTAACGTCTCCAATGGGCGAAAAAGCTCCACCTGAATTGGCGGCTATAATAACTAAGGAGGCATAGATAAGACGGTCTTCGTGTGACTTCACCAGCTTGCGTAGTATCATAATCATCACGATACTGGTAGTAAGGTTGTCGAGCACAGCAGACAGGAAGAAAGTCATAAAGGCAATGCGCCACAACAACGAGCGCTTGCTCTTGGTCTTCATGACATCTCGTACGAAGTTGAAACCACCGTTTTGGTCGACTACTTCTACAATCGTCATCGCTCCCATCAAGAAGAACAAAGTTGTAGACGTGCTACCCAAATGCTTTTCAATCACACTACTCACCTCGTTTACCAACGCTTGTCCAGAGAATCCGGGCAAATAGGTATTAGGATCCAGCATGAACAGTGTCCAACAGGCCACGAACATCAGCAAGGCAACAGCTGCCTTGTTCACTTTTGTAACACTCTCTATGGCTATAAATAAATAGCCAATACAAAAAACGATAACAATCGCTAATGTCAAAGATGCCATAAAATAAAAACTTAAAACCTTTTTAATGAAAATAAACGGACATACAGGCATTGTTTTTTAGAATGTCCTCCGCCCACATTTTTATTGCTAACAACCTATAAAAGAGCATGTGTTAGTTCTTCATAGATTAAATTGTTTGCAAAGATAAGTTTTGAAAACTATTCTACCAAATAAAAGCAGGTGTTTATTTTTACAAGTGTTGTTTTGACATCTTGGCATGTCATATCAAGACTATTATCATCTTGTCGCTACAGTTCTTTTGGAAAATAATGTAAATAGACTACCCCAGTTCGAACTAAGCCAGAACTGGGGTAATTGCTTAATGAGGATAAACGAGTTTCGCTATTCCTTAAAAGGGTCAAACTCTCAAGATTCTTTTAAGAGCAATGCTCATTACAAAGCCTTGCAGAAACTATTTGATGTATCCCGTGTTCTGACGTATAAGCCCTTTGGTAATACGCAACTCATAATCTGGTACGGGTAAATTCCAACGATTGGGCGTCACCGCACTTAGCGTCTTGTCCTTTAAGAGGTTGTTGGTTCGCATAAGATCCCAACGATAATGCCCCTCATACGCCAACTCATGTCGCCTTTCCAGCAGAATGGCTTTCAGCAATGATTGTGTATCAGGAAAATCAGACACAGTGAATCGTTGCGGTTTCATACCATCAGGGAAGGCTCGCTGGTGGATGTCGTTGAGTTGATCAACAGCCTGTCGTGACACACTGTTGGTGGTACGGACAAGCGTCTCTGCATAAGTGAGCTTCATCTCTGCCAATCGCATATAGATCACGTCATCGTACATGCCTCCACAGTATTTGCGCGTAGTGAGGTCGTTAGGGTTGTCAGAAGTGGAACCTGTCACGATAAGTTGTGAACGTCGAACGTCGTTAGGCGCATAATTCTCGACAGCTGTTCGAGGAACATAGAAAAGTCGTTTTTGATAATACCGCATACCGTTAGGGTAATTGGCAGTGTATATGCGGCTTGGCTCGAAGAACATGAGCTCGCTACTGTAGGCTGTAGGATTGGGATAGCCTGTTGACTGCGAGAACTCATTAGATGGGAAAAGGTTGTCCGTAAATTCGTTAGGCGAATTAGAGAAACCATATGCTCCACTATTCAGTACTTCTGCTGCATATTTTTCAGCCAACTGCAACTCTTCCATATTGTTCGTAAACGTTCCCTTGTAGAGATAAACGCGACTAAGCAGCCCCTGTGCAACGCTTTTGTTGGCTCTAACTCGAGCCGATGGTGAAGGAACAGCCTGCGGTAAGTCGACAATTGCTTCTTGAAGGTCGGTGATGATTTGTTTCCAGCATTCTGCATTACTTACACGAGGCTGGTGATTATTGGGATCATATCCTTTGTAAGGTTCGAGACGCATCACCAATCCGTCTCCCGCATCATTGCCAAGTAGGGCTTGGTCACCAAACAGACAAAGCATATAGAAGTAAGCGTATGCCCTGATAAACTTAGCCTCAGCGATATGTTGGCGTTTCACTTCGTCCTTGTATTGACCATACGCCTCAACACCATGGATAACGTTGTTGGCGTAGTCAATCACATTGTAGCCCCATTGCCATACATAATATAACAATTGGTCGTGTTCGTTGGCAGTGTATTGACTGGTCTCAACTGCCACGAGCGTTGTAGACGATGGTCTTACTTTGAGATTATCAGTCGTTAAGTCAGCCAACATGAGGGCATAACCCATGTTGGAATAATTGTTCTGATCTTGCGGAGCACCGCTAAGAAAGACGTTAAGCCTCACATAACTGCCCGTAAGAGCCGCTTCGGCTGTTTTTTGAGTACGATATACCTTTTCGTCAACGTACACGTTCTCTGGCTCCATGTCTAAATCACAGCTAAACAGTGAGAAGATGAGGACTGTAGAGAGCAGGGTTCGCAAATGATTTTTATATTTCATCTTATGTTTTCCTTAGATAATGAACTACCTTTCGTTTTAGAATGTTGCGCTCACGCCAAACTGCATACTGCGAGACGATGGCATGGTGCAGTTGTCATATCCTGACGCTGTAACCGAAGAGCCAAAAGCACTAACCTCTGGATCCAGTCCGCTGTAACCTGTCACCGTGAATAGGTTCGTAAACGTAGCATAGACACGCAGTTGCCTACATAGCTTATACCGGCGTAACAATGCAGGTGATACATGATAGGACAAGGTGAGCGTTTTTAGTCTTAGGTAGGAGTTGTTCTCCAAAAAGCGATCAGAAGTAACTGCAGTGGTGTAGTCGTAAGCTCCGATAATAGATGCATTGTTGAGCTTTGGAATATCGGTTACCTGTCCTGGCACCTGCCAAAGGTTCATCATCTCCTTGGACAAGTTGGTGGCGTTCTGGGTGTAGGTAAGCATCGTAGCTCGAGTGGCGTTAATCATGTGGCTACCCAACGCGTAGTTAAAGAAGATATCAAGCTCAAAATTACGATATGTTAGCGAGTTACTAATCGATCCATAAACCGTTGGCAAAGCCGTTCCACAGACAAATTTGTTGAGTTGCGATGTTTCGTTGTTAGCTGCTGGTGGTACCGTAGATTGAGTTCCGTCAGCGTAAGTCCAGAGAGGATCTCCAGTATTTAGATCCACGCCTGCCCATCGATGCAAGTACCACTGAGCTGCCGCCTTTCCCTCTTGATAATACTTAAAAGAACTGTTCAGTTGGTCAAGCTGATTGCCTTCGAAGTTTAATTTAAGTATTTTATTCGTTGTCGTGGAGACATTGAGTACCGTTTGCCAACCAAAATTCTTGCCAACAATATTCTCACTAATGATTTGAAGGTCAAGCCCAGAATTCATCATGTCGGCAATGTTTTGATTTTCTTTTTTATATCCCGTGTATAAAGGGAGGTTAGAAGGGAAGAGCATGTTGGTAGTCTTCTTGTAATAATAGTCCAACGTGAGCTTGAGACGACTTTTGAATGCCTCTAAGTCAAGTCCTCCATTCCATGTCAAGGTATGTTCCCAGTTGAGGTTGTCATTGCCAGGTTGCGACATTTGCAGATAGTTGCGGTCGCCATAGTTGACGGCAGAATTGAGCTTATAGGTCGCTTGGACACCATAGTAACTGTTGTTGCCGTCTTTGCTCGACACGCCAAACGATGCGCGCAGCTTGGCTTGGTTAATGAAAGGCAGTGCCTTACGAAAGAAGCGCTCGTTTGACATACGCCATCCGGCACTCACTGACGGTGTTCCTAAGTAACGGTGTGAACGATTGAATCGAGAAGAGCCGTCTATACGATAGGTCAAGCCCAACATATATTTCATTCGATACTGATAGTTCAATCGCGCAAAAGCAGAAAATAGAGCTGACTGTTGCGAATAGGCACTGATGACACGTTTGGATCGGGCAGCGCCAACTCCAACCAAATCAGGACTAAAGAAATCATCTCCTGCCACAGCGTTCAATCGTTCACGAGTGTACTCATAACTCTGTCCTACTATGCCCTGCATGAAGTGATCGCCAAACACCTTGTTGACATTCAGCGTATTGGTCACCACATATTTCGTGTTGAGTGTGGTGGTTTCTTGTGCTTGATTTCCAGCGACGCCCTTGACATGGTCGGGCAAAGCTCCTTTCCTAATAGACGAAAAAGAGTTGTATAAATCTGTTCCAATCTCGGAGCGGAGTGTCAACCAACTCATCGGATGCCACTCAAGGTATGCGTTTCCGATAGTTCGGGTATCCTCACTGCCTTCGTCATTAATATAAGCCTGCGCCACAGGGTTGTAGGTCTCGGGGTCACCTTTACTGTTAGGTGCATATCCATAATAATACGCTCCATCTTCATCATATATAGGAAGGTTGGGTGCTTTCTTTATCGCTGATGCAAAGATTTCAGGAGCTTGCAAGGCGTTGTTGTCCAAACGGGAAATAGAAACGTTGACGCCAAGATCGAGTTTTGAACTGATTGCAGTAGTAAGATTCAGTCGTGCAGAATAACGTTTCATATTGTTATTGATGACATACGAGTCGTTATCTGACGCCGCCAAGCTCAAGAAATAAACCGTCTTTTGAGTTCCACCAGAGAACGAAGCGGAAACGTTGTGGCTCACTGCTGTTCGTGTAACCGCATCAATCCAATCGGTGTCATAGAGTTCAGGGAAGTTCATCCCATTAAAATACTGTGAATAGATTTGTGCATATTGCTTTCCGTTGAGCAATTTGAGCTTGCCCAAGGGATTGTCCACGCCCAAGGTGTAGTTAACCGTAACACGAGGGCGAGCCTGGCTACCCTTCTTGGTGGTGATGAGTACCACTCCAGAGGCGCCACGTGAACCGTATATAGCAGTGGCAAAAGCATCCTTAAGAATTTCGATACTCTCAATATCATCAGGGTTGAGCGTAGCAAGGGGATTCTTTTCGAACGAATATTTTAGGTCAGTGTTATATTGCAAGGACCCACCACCAGTTTGCATACCCATCATGGAGGCAGCAGGTATCGCTCCTCCAGATACATCGGTGGAGTTGGCAGAACGGTCTGTGCCGTAGATGGGCACACCGTCGATGACATAAAGGGGATTGTTGTCGCCGATGATGGAGCTTAAGCCACGAATGGTCAAGACGTTAGCAGAGCCCAAAGCACCCGACGATGTGGTCATGAAAACACCAGGAGCCTTGCCTTGCAACATCTGATCCACAGATCTAAAAGAGACATTGTCGTCGAGTTTTACCGATGCCACCGAACCCGTGAGGTCACGGCGCTCTTGTTTACTATAACCAGTCACAACAAGGTCGGCAAGTACAACATCTTTGCTTTCGTGGAGCATGATATCCATGCGATTCGACTTTCCAACGACTCGCTGCTCTTTGTCAAACCCAATAATACTGAACGATAACGTATCTCCGACAGAGGCAATAATATTGTACGCTCCCGTCTGGTTGGTGGTTGTATGCACATTCGTGTGTTTGACAACAACCGAAACCCATTCTATAGGGTTGCCATTACGGTCTACCACGTTGCCATTGATGGCCTTTTGTTGAGCGCGAATCGACACGCATGATAGAAAGATTAGAAAAAGAATGAAAAGAGCTTTTTTCATAGTGCTAAAAAAGAAAGCTTCTCCTATGCACTCGATGGCAACGGGAGAAGCTTTGTTGTATTTTAAATTGTTACTTCATTGCCGCATTCCAAGTAGTATTAGCCCACTTAAACGGCTGCTGTGGAAACGCATAATTGCCTGTAGACACACTTTCGTAGCCGCCAAAGAACCAAGCTCCTTGTCCTGCCACGACACCCGCAGCGTAACGTACTCCTGTGAAACCTTCTGCACTCACCTCTGTCCAATGTATGCAGTCGGTAGAACGATAAACCTTGGTATTCAACACACGTGTCTTGTCTTCCTTGAAAATCTCACCACCCATGATATAAACGACATTGTCTGTAGCTACAACAGTAGCTTGGTAAAGATTACTGAATCCTTCCACATTTTCAGCTTCTTTTTTCCACGCTTTACCATCGGTAGATGAGTAAACAGCATTATTCATGAATTTTACATCTATAAAATTATTAAAACCACCTACGATATAAAGTTTTCCCTTGAAAGAGAAGAAGTTTGCACCAATGGATGGCAAGTAAATAGATTTACCTTGGTCATCAAGTGTAGAGATGACTTTCCATTCATAGCCGTTAGAAGACTCAAGCATATTGTTGGCTCCCTGTGCCATACCCATGAACATGGTATAACCTCCACTTTGGAAAATCTTTCCATTCAATATAGCATAGCTACAATATGGGTTGTTATACAGCCAAGTATCTTCCGCTTCAACCGCTTTCCCTTCGTCCTCCACTTTCAACTTTTCAGCCAGCGATTCAAAGTTTGTACCATCACTTGTGACATATCCACGCCACACTTTGATGACAGGAGCAGGTCCCATCCATCCGTCCTCAATCTCGGCTGGAATTCCATATTTATCAGCACCCAACGTACGAATGCCACCTAAGACATAAAGTTTGTCGTTAAAAACAACCAATCGTGCTCCTTCTCCGCCAATGACGTCTTGTTTGGGCGATACCGCATAGTTTACTTCTTGCCAATCAACACCATTGATAGAACTGAAGAGTTGATAATGTTCTTCACCCTCACCTTTTTTTTCTCCAGTTGCTTTGGCACTGACAACGAGCGCATAAAACTTTCCCTTAAAGGAAACTACATCTTGCCAAACGGCACCATTTACAGCGCCTGGCATTGCACTTGACTTTTTGACAAGACCTTCTTTCAGGCTTTTGGCACGTACCACATTCAACTTATATGTCACTGTCTTCCCTGATGAGCCTTTCACTTGCAAAGTCACAGGATTGTTGGCATTCACCGTTACACCATCGGCACCAACTTCCTTACCATTGTAGCTAACTGTGGTTTCGAGCGTAGGAGTCACCTTTAAGACCGCCTCGGACAGAGCTGCCTCCGTCACATCCCAAGCCAAACTGTCGTTGGTGTTTTCTATCGTGGCGTTATCTTTCGGCACCAACTTATATGACACCGTACTACCCATAGGTGTGATAGTACCCGATACAATACCGACAGCCTGTTCCTTTGTGTCTTCATCATCTGAACAAGCGGTAAATGCAGCAACTACAGTTGCAAGCAATATAAAAACAGAATACTTCAATTTCATAGTCAAAACCTTTTAAATTAATACAACACAACTATCTTAAACGCTAAATCTTTCTTTCTTCAAACAGATTGAACCTGTCCATCCACCCGCTGTCACGGGTGAATGGCTTTAGGTATGTTTACATGGACATGGCACCCATGCTAATACTGGTGCCTGCCTCTTCTGCTGGAGCTTTGCCAGCTAACACATCTTCTACACCTTTCCTTATTTCGTCACCACGAACATGTTTTCTGTAAATGCGTCCGTCTTTATCAATAATAAGGATAAATGGAATGCCAGAGAATTGGTAGAGATCCATTACTTCTTTTCCTCCATCAGACACCCAACCTTGATGCCAAGGCATGCCTTCTTCACCCATAGCTTTCACCCAAGCGTCACGCTTTCCATCAATTGAAACACTCATAAACTCAACACCTTTATCTTTGAAATCGGCATATATTTTCTTGAGATTAGGTATTTCCTGGCGACAAGGTCCACACCAGCTGGCCCAGAAGTCGAGTACAAGCACCTTACCCTTAAAGTTGGCAGGGCGAAGGGTCTTACCTTTTGGCGATTTGCATTCAAAAGCAGGCATGGGTGCACCAACCTTAACACGCTCAATGCGTATCTTCTCTTCTGCCTTGTCTTTGTGGAATTGCGCAGCCAACTCATTGGCTTGTGGTGATACGGTAGCCAATCGTGCCAGTGCATCATCAATGAGCTTCTTGTCTTTTTCATAATCCAATTGCTCAATAGCCACCATCACACTTGGGCGGTCAGCGTAATGCTCCACATAATAGCGACACCGTGCGTCATAATCATCGCCCATGAAATCATAAAGCGCATTGGTCAACGATTTTTGGTTCTCCTCATCGGCAAACTTCGTAACATAAGTTTTTTGTGAATAGACAATCATCGACTGATAGTTACGGTAAGCGTCAAAATTCAACAAGTTCATTAACTCGTTATTTTTACCACCTTTTATATATACGAATGGAGGATTTTTAATTTTAATGGCTGCCGTGTCTACTCCACGAAAATCAATATCCATGTCCTCGTCCTGCAACCAGACATTCACAGCTTGCCATCCGCCACAATCAACCATAGCCTCACCTATCTTATCAGCTGGCACTGATAGGGTATAATTATGGGTAGTTGGATCTACAGTGGTTTCAGCCAACAACTGCTTCAACGTACCCGAGAAGCGATACACACCTACTTTGAAATCGTTCTCAATAAATTTTACATTTCCTTTAATGGTAACAGTGCGTTGACCAAAGGCAAACATGGGAAACAGCAACAAGGCTGCCACCGACATAACACAACAATTCTTCAACAAGTTTTTCATTTATTTACAATAATAATTGGTTATAATTAGATTGTTAGTAAACATTTTGTCCACTAAATATGACGAAATGTAAACAAAAAGAACAAGATACACAATATTTCATAACTAAATCACCATATATTTTGTTATTATTACGGTTCGTTCACATTTATTTAATAAACTGAAGACGTTTTCTCTGTGTTAATGAATATAAAGCAAGACATTTCACCATAGAATTCCGCATACAGTCCTTGAAACTTCAGCATTTAGCTGCGCATTCTCTGAATAAGCTCAACTCATCAATCCACTATCAGAATGATATTTTTGCTACGAAGAAAACCTATAATACAGCATCTGTAAAATTGCTGGTACGGTGCAAGGAAGGATAATAAATGCTGAATTTTCTTTCTGTGTTTTGATAAAAGGACTAATATATGTTAATTAAAATATAGCACTTTTGCAACATTCTATAAATCAATTATATTTGCTAAAAA
>QWCP01000078.1_pt1 | contig 70214 bp, 64 predicted proteins | sample 1972561 | NCBI WGS metagenome assembly QWCP01 (sample SAMN09866705, study PRJNA288562) | Human vaginal metagenome isolate pre4_vaginal, whole genome shotgun... | isolation source: vagina | host: Homo sapiens | place: USA: California
GAAGACAAGATCCTCTCGGAAATCGAGCGGATTCAACCGGTCCAAGCTGTCTCAGCGTAGCGGTTACCCGAACCAGGTCCGTCAGCGTGAGGATATGCATGCGGATGGTTCGAACTAGGGAATTTGGGGCCGCCGTCGCGTGGACTTGAGTTCCGAGCGCCGCTTTTTCGCTTCGAGACGGCGTCGCACCGAGCTCCGCGTCGGCTTGGTCCTGCGCCGCGGGGGAGGAGGCGGAGCGAGCGCCTCGCGCAAGAGGGCGGCCATGCGTTCGCGTGCCTCGGCGCGGTTGCGTACCTGCAATCGCTGGGTCGATGCGGTAACGGTAAGGACGGTGCCGTCTAGGCGGTGCTCGTGGTTGTGGAGGACGCGGCGACGCTGGGCGTCGGAAAGCGATGAGCACGTAGCGATATCGACGGAAAGCTGCACTTTGCTGTCCGTAGTATTGACGCCTTGGCCGCCTGGTCCCGACGACTTCGCGAACCGCTCCGTCAGGTCGGCGGCGACGATGACCAGACCCCCGGGGATCCCTGGGCCAGGCGCGATGGTCAGGTCGTTCATACCGCCCAGCTTAGTTAGAGTTGTTTCCGGATCAGACCCGCCGTGCGAGATCAGGGTAGTGTACGACCACGCCGTCACCGTCGACCTCCAACTCGACGTCGGCTCCCCGTGTTCCGCTTTTGTATCGGACAGTTTCAGAATCGACGGAGCTGTAGTACTGGTCTGATGCGATCACCTGGAGGGACGGTATATCAATCCAAGCCATGATCAGCTGCGTTTTCGGAACCTGAGTCTCAAGTAGCGTCAAGCGACGAATAGGCATTGTGTTGGTGAGAGGGCACAGACCGAGAGCGCAATCGAGTGCGGCTTTCAGGTCGGCTGACTGGACGATACCGGGGGAGGGCAGATCTTCAAGCTGGGCGCCCTCTTCATTGGTTTCCGCCGACCACACGCCTTGCTCGGACCTAAACAGCTCGAGGCTTCGCCCCCATCCGTCGCCTTCAACGTTCACCGACACACGTTCAGTCACCCAGTTCTCCGCGGCGCGCAGCTCCCACGTGGCCTCGTATCCATCGCCGTATTGCACTCCGGAAGCGGTCAAACCGGCTCTTAAAAAATGAACTGCGGCCTAGTTCCGGATGAGGGGAATCTCGACATGCTCCCACTTATACGTGCGCTTCATGGTGAGGATTTTCCCACGCTTGATGGTGCGAAAAGGCAGGTAGCTTTCGATTTGGACCACGTACCGAGGACGAGGCATACCGGCAGAATGGTGTATTCAGTAAGTCCGCGACGCAGAAGAATCCCATGAATGAGAGCACGGCCCACACGGCCGTTGCCATCTGCAAATGGGTGAATCGTTTCGAATTGAGCGTGAGCAATCGCGGCCTGGATGAGAGCACCGTGCGAAGCGCCATCGAGGTAAAGACATAAGTCGTCTACGAGGTCATGGACTAGACGTGGGGGCGCTGGGATGAACTCGGCCCCAAAGAGTGTGTGGTTACTTCCACCAATCCAGTTTTGAATAGTGCGGAGACCAGTGGGGATAGAGCCCTTCTCCCCCATCAACTCTCTTTGGAGCTTTTCAAGAAGGCCGATGGAGATGTTGGTTCGGTGGCAAAGCTCTTCTCAATGGAACACAGAACGGTGAGGTTACGCGCAACCTCTTCCGCGCTTTCCTTAAAGCCGCGGACTTCCTCCTTTTGGGCGAGTTCCGCGAGGACAACCTTGTCGACGTTGGGCGCAATACCTTCAATGCGTGAGGAAGAAATCGCCTCAGAACGCATGAGTAAGCGGGCCACAGATTCCAACTGGCCAGAAGCAGCATGACGGTTGAGATCCAAGATCTCTCGCTCGATACGTGCTGCCCGGCTGGTGAGCTCTGGGGAAAACTCCATGCCTTACTTACAAGATGGTCAGGGACATAGACCTAAAAAGGGCCTCCGGCCTTATCGCGCCGGGGAATGCCGGAGCCTGATTCGGGGATCCAGCTCTCGGTAACGTAGTGAGGCTTGTAGAGGCTATCCATTCGTCAGACAGCAAATGAGTGGTTGGATAACTCTTATCCAACCACTCATTGCGGTTTATGCGCTAGATAAAGCTTAAACATACGGGGTTTCAGGGCCATAATTTGGCCTCAATGAGAATGTCAATGACACCTCAATGGGAAGATCAATGAGAACTCTTGTCATTGAAGAGGAATGAAGTTAGCATTGAGCCGTCATTGTTAATATTGAGGGCGGGTATTCATCGTGAACAATTGGTCCGAGAATCAGCTGAGAGAGCTATTGGCTGAGCTTGAATTGCGCGGCGGTGATTCAACAACAGTCGAGGTCAAAACCGCTCAAGGGGGCATTCCGGACTCTCTGCCGCAGACATTGTGCGCGTTCGCAAACATGCCGAGTGGCGGTCTTATCATTCTCGGTGTCAATGAGAAGGAAAGATTCATTGTCACTGGCATTGAGAATCCTTCGGAGATGGAGGCTGCTCTGGTCTCGCAAGCTCGTCATGCCATCACTCCCCCAGTCACAGTGCATACCGACAGTGTGGCAATAGATGGCACGCATGTCGTGATTGCGGAGGTTACGGGTCTTCCGATCATTGATAAGCCTGCTATCTACAGGGGAGAAGCGTATCTTCGAATGGCTGATGGGGACTACCGTATGAGTGCCTCGGAGCTGCGCATGATGGACGTGGCAAAGCTGCATGCCGAAGAGGCAGTGTCCTATGACACGACGATTGTGGAAGGCACGAGCCTTGCAGACCTAGATAGCGACGTGGTGCAAGATTTCTTGGTTCAGGCGCGGAAAAAGAATCGGCGACTATCGGGACTTACTCAAGATGAGGACGTCTTACGGGCGCTAGCGGTGACGACCGCGACTGGAGAGCTGACGCTTGCTGGCCTGTATGCGCTGGGTTTCTATCCCCAAGGGCATTTTCCCTCCTTAGCAGTAACGGTGGCGCAAAGGCTACCAAATGGTTCGAAGCACGGGCGAGTGTTGGGGTTGGAGACCTTTGAGGGGCCCGTTCCGGTGCTGTTGAACTCGGTAATGGGATGGGTAAGGCAACGTTTAGCCGCCGTACGGCGATATCGAGAGGACGGATCAATGGTGGAAGTTCCTGAACTTCCCCTTCCGGCCATTCGAGAGGCCGTGGCTAATGCATTGGTGCACCGTGATCTTGGGCCAAATACGTTGGGTGCGGGTAAATCGATTGATGTCCGCCTATTACCGGACAAGATGGTTATCTCCAGTCCAGGAGGCCTACGGGATCTGACGGTTGAACAGCTCAAGTCGAGAGATCTGGCGCGCCAGGAGATTAACCAGCGGCTCTATAGACTGTGCCGATATCTCAAAGCAGACGATGGCTCTTTTGTTATTGAGGGCGAAGGCGGCGGCGTGCAGCTCATGCTGGATGCCGCGCGAGAGCAAGGACTACCGGAGCCTGACCTGATAGATTCTGGCGTGCAATTTACGGTGAAAATGTGGCGGCCGGACACTCGTGGAGAGGCCCGTATCTGGGAGCCACTACGCAAGGAGGAATCAGGCACCGGCCCGGAACGACGAGTGGATGCACCAGTGACCTTGGAACGCCTGGGTGTTAACGCCCCGCGCGTAGCGGAGGCGCTGCGTACGGCGGCACAACCGCTGTCTATCGGCGAAATAGAAACAGCCACAAACCTTACTCGAGCGCAGGTCCGATATGCGCTGAAGTCACTGGTGAAGGCACGATTCGTGCGTATGGATGGCACGCGCGGTTCACAAGCGACAACCTATGAATGGCTAGCTAACCGCGGGGCTCAAGGCTCTTGACCAGCTGATCGTGGTGGACTGGGGCGAGGCAGCCGGCGTCGACGACGCGCCGGGCTAGGTCCTTGTCCCCCATCTTGGCGGCGAAGGCCATGCCCATGGTGATGCCATGGTCGGGGCGGCTGATGAGGGTGATCTCATCGCCGGGATTGATGCGGCCCGGCTCGATGATGCGCAGGTAAGAGCCGCAATCGCCGCGCTCTGTGAAGGACTTGAGCCAGCCGGGCTCGTCCATCCAGCCGGAGAAGGTGGCGCAAGGCTGGCGCGGGATAGAGACTTCGAGCACGCACTCCCCCACCTGAATGCGCTGGTTGATGAGCATATTCGGCCAGGAAATCCCCTCGGTGGTGAGGTTCTCCCCAAAGTAGCCGTCACGCAGAACGCGGTTGAGCGTGCCCTCCCAGTAGTCAAGCTCCTCGCGGGCATAGGCGTAGACGGCCTTCTCGGCGCCGCCGTGGTGGGCGTGGTCACCGATGGAATCCCCCACCACGCCGGAGCCGTCACCGTAGGCGGGCCCGGGGACCTCCAAGTCCAGGAAGGGGCGCGGCTGCTTATCGATGCCCGTGTACTCGTGCCGCCCGTGCGGCTCGGGGCGGCGGACAGCGACGTTCGTGGAGATAACCTTCATGCTCACTCATTGTGGCACACCTCACGTGCTTATGCGTCGCGATCGCGGAAGAGAGCTTCAGCGGTCACGAGGTCGTAGAAGAAGAGGCGGGGGGCGAGAGGGAGGACGTCGGCAAGCATGGGCATGTCCTCCTTGAGCAGGGGACTTTCCATGATGATGTCGTTCGCCGCAGCGCGAGACGCCAGTGCGAAGGCATAGGAGATGTAAGGCATCCACGCAGCGGCATTGAGCTCATCAGCCGTGTTTCCGCTGGCAAAGGCGCCCAGCGCGATAAGGGTATGGCTGACGGACATGTCAACGCCCGCGTTTTGCACCAGGGATGCGAGTGCGGTGGCGTCCTTGCGCAGGTGCTCGATGGTGCCCAGCGCATCGAGTGCGCCGTTGTTGGCAAAGCACTCGCGCAGCGCGGCGACGCGGCCGGCCTCCCCCATCAGATCATCGACGGGCGGCGTGGGGCTGTGAATGGTCGCTGCATTCAGCAGCATCGGGCGGGTCAGGCCATCGGCGCCGGATTCGCGCACGGCGTTCAGCTCCGCGTTCTCGCTGGCGGAAGGATCGAGCAGGAGATCCAGGCAGCTATCGGCGCTCGACTCGGCGGTGGGCTCCAGCGGCGAGTGGAACAAGCGCGTGCGCGCGAGCGAGCGGGCCTGCTGGTTCACGCTAACGCCAGTGCGCGCCAGGGCGTGGAGCGCGTCCTCCGGTTGGGCGCGCAGGCGATCAATCGTGCTGTCGAACATCGCCTGCAGCTTCGGGTTCGGGCTGCGCTGCGAGAGCACGTGAAGCGCGCGGAAGGTGCCCCACAGCTGTTCCGGAGTCCAGTCCTTTGAGGCCAGAGCTGCGGGAGAGCCTTCCGGCGTGATCACGATGGAGGCGCTGGAGGGGCGAGCGGGGGCGGCGAGGTTAGAGTCGGCGCGGAGCTCGCGGACGTCGACAAGCAATGAGCCCTGCTCAGCGAGGTCTGCGGGCAGTTCGAAGCCGTCCTCGGTTGCGGTGAGCTGGGTCGGTGCAACTGTTGGTTCAGCCAATGGCCAGGCCCACCCTACTACTTCTGCCGGTGGCTCAGCGTTCTGTTCGATGACAATGTTGGCATCGGCATCGAGAAGGCCGCGGCTGACGAAGGGGGACTTGCGGATGGTTGCCAGCGCCGCGTAAATCAGGCTGGTGGACGCGGAAGCTTCATACTCCACGATGCGCCGCTCCAAGCTGCGGGCCTGGTGGGCCGCGCGCTCCTCCGCCGGAAGGGAGTCCAGGTAGTCCTCATAGGACAGCGTGGACCACATGAGGAAAAGCTCCGCCGTTGGCTGCTTGCGCACGGCGTTGGCCAGCGCGGCATTGGGCACGGCGAGGCTGGTGACCGCTTGCGTCGTCTTCGACGTGCGGGCCAGCTCCTTGATCTTCTGCCTGCCATCGATGGTGACGAACTTGGCCAGCGGGAGCGGGCGCGGCGAGTGGACGGTGAACATGTCATCCTGATCAAGCTGGCCCGCGAAAATCACCGGCTTATCGGAATGCTCAGTGGGTTCCAAGCCGATGCGCTTGACGCGGCTAAACAAGGCCTCGGGCCAAACATCGAATTCCAGCTCATAGCCGGCCTCACTGGCTACGACCTCGCGGCGAGAGACCTCGGTGTCCTCGAGGGTGCGTAGTCCCTTCTCCAGCGCGATGGGCTTCTTTGGCGGAGAGGCCAGCGTGTAGCTGAAGGTTGAGTGCGCACCGAGGGCGTCGATGATGCGGAAATCCATGCCGCGCGGGCCGTCGTTGGTGGCGCGCATGTGGAGGCCCTCGGCGAGGGAGATGAAGCGGACGTCGACAAGCTGCTCGTCGTGCCACAGCGACACCTTGTAGCGGCCCACCCACGGGTCTTCGTAGAGGTCACCCGGGAAAGGTTCGGCGATGCCTGCGTCGAAGGTCTGCTCCGAAATCTCCTCCTGTTCGCCGCCGAGGGGCGCGTAGGTGAGATCGATGCGCCACTCCCCTTCCGCGATAAGGTGCACGCGCGGGGACTTGGTGAATACCGGCTCGTTGTCGAGGCCCCGGGCATTGGGCAGCGTGGCAACGTTAAAGTCCCACTCGAAATCGCTGTGCTTGGCGACGTCCACCGGTTCCCTCTGTGGCACCTCCACCCGCTCCGGCAGCGGGCCTACTTCCCAGCCGGCCCAGATGCCGAGCGGCTTAGCGTCCTTGAGGGTGCCCTGCGGCGCGATAAGCGTGGTGCGGTCATAGACGATGAAAGGCGCGTCCTCGGTGATGCCGGTGAAGGTGATGGTTTCGATGAGGACCTCGTCGCCATCGTGCAGGGTGACCTCGATGCGGGTGAACGGCCCAGGGATGCCGACTTCCAGCGGCTCTTCGGTGGCGAATTCGCGCACCGAGTGGGGGCGATCGATGAAATGGGACTTGACCACCCATCGCGGATCCGTCAGTTCCGCTTCGGGGTACGTAGCGGGCAGCTGAAGCATGAGGATGTTGCTTCCCCGGCGCAGTGAAATCCGGGGGCCCTGTTCGATGAAATCAGTGGTGACCAACGGCGTTGTGGGAAGTGAATAGATCTCCGCGCTCATTTTTTTCATCATAGGACACCGTGGGGTGCTGTTGCCATGTCGCTGGTAGAAGTATCAACTGTCCTATGCGTAGGACAGGTGTCCTATCGATAGGACAGCTAGCTATAGTAGGACCATGGACCCACTACAACTCCTCAAGAAGAGCCCACTGAGCCTCAGTGAAGTATCTCGGCGTTCGGGGGTCTCACGAAATACGCTCAACCTGTGGTTGCGAGGGACAGCTCAACCGAGTTTGGCTGGGTTGGAGAAGGTAATGCGCGTGCTCGGATACGAGGTTTCCGTACAGGTACACCGCATCAGTGATGCTGCGGCCGCGACAGCCGCCAGAGTTCTTCTTGGGGAACTCGCAAGTGAGGAGCCAGACGTTCAAGGCTGGATTGACCGCTTTGTGCAGTGGGGTGACGCTGCGGCCGTCGGTGGCAGCTACCAGGCTCTCATGGAACGGGCCGCGTGGGCCTCCAACCCATATGGCCGCCACGGGGCTCTCCACTTCTTACCGTCAAATCCCATAACGATTGCTTCAGCGGTTGATGCGAGTGGGCAAACTTGGGCGATGTCGGGTGCTTTTGCAGCGCAACGAGTCGCGGGGCAGATCGCAGGTGAAGAAGAACCTCAATCAACATTGATCTGGTGCACAAATCCAGCAGACATCGTGTCTTCATTGCCCACTCGGATCCGTGCCAGTTCTGAGCCCGTATCCGGAGGAATCACCCTCGTGCCTGTCGCTGGTGAAGAGCTCGCCGGCGCAACTAATGAAGCCGGAATACACTACGTATCACCGCATCAGCTTGCCATTGATGTGTGCGCAGAAAACTATGTGGGAGGGGCATAGGTGATGAGAAGAGCGACGAGCCGAGTGAGCTGGGAGCACCATGAGCGACCTCTCATTGCGGAGTTGGGGACCGAGCGCGCGTTATTCCGACTAACCAAGCAACTTCCTGACTTGGTGTGGAACGCTGCCGCGCTGGAAGGAAACACTTTCACTCTCCCGGAAGTTCGAACCCTGCTAGATGGCATCACTGTGGGCGGAAAGGCACTTGCTGAACAGCAACAGATCTTGGACTTGTCAGAAGCTTTCAACCTGCTCCACGAGCTGGTCCTCAAAGAGGAATGTGCGGTGGATAAAGCCACCAGTAACGCACTCCATGCTGTCCTAGCAAGGAACGAGGCGCTCGATGCCGGCCTTTTCCGTGGTGAAGGCCACGTGGAGGGAGATGGCGGTGGCGTGCGGCTCATGGATGGCGGGTTCATCCCCTTTGACCCTGCTGAAGAGTTGGGTGAAGCCCATGCTGATTTGCTGGCCTCCCTTCAAGGATGTGGAGACCCCGTCGAGCAGGCGTTGGCCTATTTCTGCTCTGCAACGCGAAGCCAGTTCTACTTCGATGGAAACAAGCGGACCGCCAGGCTAGTGGCGTCCGGCCTTTTGCTGAGTCATGGATACAGCGCATTGAATATCCCCCACGCGCGGCGGTTGGAGTTCAACCTTGCCCTCGATGAGCTCTTCCGCACGGACGACGCCACAACACTGATGGATTTCCTGTACGACTGCCTAGCGGAGTCCTCCCAGTAGAGGGAGAAGACTCGAAGTGCGTGAACGGCAAAGGCTCTCCGCTTCGAAAGCGGAGAGCCTGCTTGGGCGCTGATTATTCAGCGCGTCGCTGAGCGCCTAGTGCCTAGCGGAACATCCTCTGCAGGGCGGCGAAGTCAACCTTCACGATGCCCATGGACTGCAGGTATGCAGCGATAGCACCGAGGATGGCGGCAGCAACGCCAGCGCCTAGGAAGCCGGCGCCAATGGAGGAGCCAACCTTGCTGCTGGTGTCATCCTTGCTCTGGTTGCCCTGGTCGCCCTGATTCTGGTCATCGCCCTCGTCCTCCGGGGCGGAGCCGTCAGCGAACCACCAGTCCTGGATGATCAGGTTGGCAACGTCGGTGTTGTCGATGTACTTGCCGCGAACCGGGTCGGTGCCGGTGGCCTTGGCCATGATGTCCTCGGAGCCAGCGCCCTTGAAGAAGAACGGAACCACCTGGTTGGTGTGCTCACCGGAGTACCACTGGTGCTCCGGAGCCTTGCCCTTCTCACCGGTTTGCGGGTTCCAGGAGGCGGTCTCTTCCTTGCCGGAGAGGTAGCCGGTCTCGTGGTCAGCGGTGACGATGAGCAGGGTCTCGTCCCAGCTGGAGTTCTCCTCAACCCAGGCGATGGCGGCGTCGACAGCCTTGTTGAAGTCCTGGGTCTCCTCGATGTCGCGGCCGGTCTGGTTGGAGTGGCCGGACCAGTCGATGGCGCCGCCCTCAATCATGACGGAGAAGCCCTTGTCGTTCTGGCCCAGGGCGTTAAGGGCGCCCTTGGTCATGGTCGGAAGATCAACGACGTCATTCTTCGGGTCGGTGCCCGGCTCGGCAGCTTCCGGGTTGCCGTCGCGGCCCTGCTGCAGGGTGGACGCAACCGGTGCGAGGCCGAAGTACTTCTTGTCGGCCTCAACGTTGCCCTCAGCCCACTTCTCAAAGTCAGCGGTGTTCTCGGCGAACTCCCAGCCAGCGGAGCCATCACGCAGGGACTTGAAGGAGTCCTCGGAGATGTACTTGTAGTTCGGCGCGTCTACCTTCTGGGCGTTGTCATCGAACTCTGGGTGGCCAGCGCCCATGACAACGGAGAGGTCAGAGCCGACCATCTCTTCAGCGATCTCGGTGTAGTTGTTGCGGTTCTTGTTGTGCGCCGCGAAGGCAGCCGGGGTGGCGTGGCTGAACGGAACGGAGCTGACGACACCAGCGGACTTGCCATGGGAATGGCCTGCTCGGAGATGTTCTTCAGGGAGTGACCGTACGGGGACTTGCCCAGAACGCCGTTGTCCACCTTCTGGCCGGTGGCCATGGCGGTGCCGGCAGCGGCGGAGTCGGTGACCTTGTTCTTCTTGACGTAGTCGTGGTCGGTCCATGCCTTCTCCGGGTCGTAGGAGCCGCCGTCTGGGAAGGTGGTCATGGAGAGGCGGTTGAAGTCCTCGAAGGCCTGGACAGACTCACCGTCAAGCTCCTTGGCCTGGCCGTCGAAAGCGCCCTCAACCAGGTACTTGGACTGGCCGGACTCGTAGAGGTTGGTGGAGGCGATGTGGTTGTAACCCATGCCATCACCAATCATGTAGATGACATTCTTCGGGCCCGTGGTCGCGGCCTGCGCGGGGGCGACGACACCAGCGGTAGCAAGGGAAGCGACGGTCACAGCCGCGCAGGTGCGCAGCGCACGAGAAGAAATACGCATTATTGAGCTTTCTAAAGTGAAAAGAGCGAGCAAGAAAAGAGACGGACTGGGGGCCATTGTTCGCATGGCCGGAATCCACTCTGAGACCGTAATAAGCGCAAGTGTCGGTTCGGGGAAGGGGAAAATAAATCAAAGGAAACTTTATGTGGCGGTGAACGATCCTGAGGACAGTGGATCGTCGACAAGCGGTGCGTCCCTCACATGGAACGCACCGCTCAGCGTGGGCATGGTTGGCTAGGCCATCTGCAGTGTGGTCACGCAGGTAGCGCCTTCCTCGGTGGTGTCCAGGGGAACCTCACCGGTCTTGCCATCGTGGGTGATGGTGATGGTGCCGTGCTTATCGGCGGGCAGCCAGTACCCAATGAAGCCGTTGTCAAAGGTCGTAGTGTCTTCGTTGACCAGCTCTTCTCCGGAGTCATCGGTGATGGTGACGTGGATGTCTTCCTTGCTGAGCTCACCAGTGCAGGTGGTCAGGGAGTGGTTGAAGCAATCATGCGTCTGGGTCATGTACGGCGCGATGGAGACGTAGAACTTGTCCTCCGGCAAGGGCAGGGATGCTTGGCCCTGCTCGGCGGTGAGGACCAGCTCGTTCGGCAATACGGAGGCGTGAAGATTGCTATTGCGCTCCCCCTTGGGCATGTGGTCCAGCTTGTCGATGATCCCCGGGCCATCCAATCCTTCGAGGTCGAACTCGGCGAGGATCTCCTCGGCAGGCACCTGTTGGATGTCGGTGCTGGAAGCGGCGCTCTTCGAGGCTTCGCTCGGGACGGGGCTCTCCGTGGAGCAGGCGGACAGGGTGATGGCTGCGGCGCACACAGCCGCAAGAGAAATGAGGCGTTTCATAAGTCTTCCGAATGGGTCCGATTATGTTCACTCAAGCCTATACCCCACCCGGGTATCCATCAATGGAATGAGAGAAGGATCATCTTTTCGTGCTACGCAGGCTAAACTCTCCCCTATGTCTGATACTTCGGCCGCAACTCTGCCGCCCTGCCCCGAATGTTCCTCTGAGTACACCTACGAGATGCCGCCGCTTATCGTCTGCCCGGAGTGCGCGCACGAGTTCTCCGCCGATGCTGCCGATGCCTCGTCCGCGGAAGGAACCGCCCCGACCATCGTCGACTCCGTGGGCAACGCGCTTGCCGACGGCGACACGGTCACCGTTACCAAGACCCTTAAGGTCAAGGGCGCTCAGCAGCCGCTCAAGGCCGGCACCAAGGTGCGCGGCATCCGCCTCAACTTCGATGCTGGAACGGGCCAGGAAGACCACAATATTGATTGCCGGATTGATGGTTTTGGCGCGATGAAGCTCAAGCCTGCTGTGGTGAAGAAGGTTTAGTGTAAAAACCTGCGTGGGGGAGATTCGGAGGTACTCCCCTACCGCGAGCTAATAGCCGGCATGGCTCCGCACGACAGCTACCCTGAGTTACATGATTACCGGCGCGCTCAAAAACAACGTCGACCGCATCTGGGACACCTTCTGGTCCGGCGGCATTTCTAACCCCGTTTCCGTCATTGAGCAGTTCACCTACCTGCTCTTCATTAAAGATTTGGACGAGCGCCAGGTCCAGATTGATAAGCGCCGGGCGTTGGGGGATCCCACCGCGACGGACGACATCTTTGACGCCAGCCAACAGGATCTGCGGTGGCGGAATCTCATCGAGGACCGTGACATCGCCCGCCGGAAGGCCACCATCATTACCAAGGTCTTCCCCTTCCTCAAGGAGATGGGCGGCACAGGCTTCCAGGGACACATGGCTAACGCCTCCTTCGAGATTGAATCTGAGGCCACGCTCTCGCGTGTCATGGAGCTCATTGACCAGTTGCGCTTTCCAAACAAGGACATGAAGGGCGACTTGTACGAGTACATGCTGGACAAGCTGTCTACCTCGGGCACGAATGGTCAGTTTCGCACGCCGAGCCACATCATTGAGCTCCTCGTCGCACTCATGGAGCCGACGCCAACGCAGCGGATCATCGACCCGGCCTGTGGCACCGCGGGCTTCCTGGTGGCCGCCAATGATTGGGTTGCTCAGCATCACCGCGAGGACCTTTACAACAAGGACACGCGCATTACGTTCATCAAGAAGGGCCTGACGGGCTTCGACTTTGACAAAACCATGGTCCGCATCGCCGCGATGAACATGTTCATGCACGGTTTTGAAGATCCCAACATCTCCCACCACGACTCCCTGCAGAAGCTGCCTACGAAGTACGATGAGGCCTTCGATCTCGTCCTGGCCAACCCACCTTTCGCGGGCAGCCTGGATAAGGATGCCATCGATCCCAAGCTCAAGTCGGTGACGACGGCTAAGAAAACGGAGATCCTCTTTGTCCACCGTTTCCTGCAGCTGCTCAAGCCGGGCGGCCGCGCCGCAGTGATTGTCCCTGAAGGCGTTCTCTTCGGCTCCACCAAGGCCCACAAGGCTCTTCGCAAAACCTTGGTTGAGGATCAGTGCTTGGATGCTGTCATCAAACTTCCCTCCGGCGTGTTCAAGCCTTACTCGGGTGTGTCCACCGCTGTCTTGTGTTTTACCCGCACGGATTCGGGCGGTACCGATGAGGTGTGGTTCTATGACGTCACCGCAGATGGCTACTCCCTGGATGACAAACGTACTCCGTTTCTTGACGCCCCCTTGCTCGGCCCCTCCCCTGCCTCCCATATCCAGGACCTGAGCGATCCCGCGCTTGCCGACGTCCCCACTCCCGTCACCCTCACCGACGAGCAGCTGAAGCTCAACAACCTTCCGGACGTTGTTGCCCGCTGGCATTCCCGCACCACCGACGAGCGTGAGCGCGCCCGCACGGACTACTCCTTCACCGTGCCCAAGGAGGAGATCGCCCAAGCCGGCTATGACCTCTCCATGAACCGCTACAAGGAGATTGTCCTCGAAGTACAAGAAACCCGTGACCCCATGGACATCATCGCCGAAATCGAAGAACTCGACCGCGACATCACCCAAGGCCTTGCCAACCTCAAGGCCATGCTCAGGGAGGGGAAATAGCATGGCTAGCACTGCAAAGCATGATTGGCCGATGGTGCCCCTATTGGAAATAGCTGAAGATGTGACTAGGGGGCATAAAAAGGTCCCGAAGTCTGCTTATGAAGAAGAAGGTTCAACACCCATTGTCGATCAATCGATGGACTTCATTTGTGGATATACGGATGAAGTCCCGACCTTGGTATCGCCGCCCTACATCGTGTTCGGTGATCATACGCGGGAATTGAAGCACATAGATTTCGCATTTGTTCCAGGGGCCGATGGTGTCAAAGTCCTGAAGCCCGCTGAAGGAATCGAACCAAAGTTTCTTTACTACTATTTGCAGGCTCACCCTGTTAAAGATCTGGGTTATTCACGACATTTTAAGTTGTTGAAGGAATTGAGCATCTCGCTACCTCCCCTCGTCGAGCAACGCCGCATCGCAGCGATTTTGGATGAGGTGGGGGCTCTGATTGCGAAGGTCGGCACGGAAATGTCGAATCTTCAAAAAACACAGCAATCCCGATTGGATGGGGTATTCCGGCATTTTCCTCAAGCTCCGCTCAGAATGTACGTTGAATCAATTCAATCAGGAAAGAGCCTAAAAGAAGCTTCTACGAATGATGTACGCAATCGAGTCTTAAAGATTAGTTCAGTTACGTCAGGAACCTTTGAACCAGAGGAATCTAAGCCGCTGCCTGATGATTACATCCCTCCTGAGGCACATCGAGTCCAAAAAGGCGATGTCTTAGTGAGTCGCGCAAATACTGCGGACCTTGTCGGTGCCTCAGTTCTTGTGATGGAGGAAGTTAGTAACCTGTACTTGCCTGACAAGCTGTGGCGGTTGAATCTTACACAGGGAACTCAGCCAGCTGCGATTGTCGGAATTTTGCAGAACGCTGTAGTTCGCTCACGAATCAGTGCAAAGGCTAGCGGAAGCGGAGGAAGCATGAAAAACATCACGCAAAAAGCTTTTCTACAAGTACTTGTTCCGAATATGTGTACTAGTGAGCAAGTTGAGCTTTCCAATTTTCTTTTTGAGATTGGTCGGGTGAGAAAGCTTCTTACACAGAAGAAGACGCTTCTGGAGACTCTTCAACGGTCCCTATCGGCCCGCGCATTCCAAGGAGAGCTCTAATGGCTGTCGAAAGATGGGAGGCCTACTTGATCTCGGTGTTGGAGGCTCTTAACGCCAATGGAGCTGAGCTCCGACGTAGGGAGCTCATCGAGATAACTGCGTCATATGCGGGCATTACTGACGACGAGCGTCTTGAGACCATTGCGTCGGGGCAGTCGCGCTTTGAAAACCGTGTTGGGTGGGCGTTGACATTCCTTAAGAAAGCGAACGCCATTACTTCACCGGCGCGGGCGCGCTTTCAGATTACAGACTTTGGCCGTGACCTGTTGGCACGCTACCCGGAAGGAATGACGGAGAAGCAGCTGTTGGGAGAGATTGCGGGCACGGAAGCGGCGCTAACGTGGCGGGGCCGGAATCCTGGGCGTAAGGCTGGGGACGAGGTAAGCGCTGATAAGCAAAGCGTCCTTCCAGAGGCCGAGAGCGAGCTCGACCCGGTAGAGCAGGTGGAAACCGGTGTGTCTCGTAACAACGAATTCGTGGCTGGAGAGTTGCTGACTCGGTTGCACGACAATGAGCCGGCGTCCTTTGAGCAGGCGGTGTTGGACCTGCTCATGGCCATGGGATATGGCGGTACGCAGGGCAAGGCCACTCGCACGCAGCTATCCAACGATGGTGGAATCGACGGAATTATTGACCAGGATGCGTTGGGGCTGTCCCGCATCTACGTGCAGGCTAAGCGGTATGCGTTGGACAAGAGCATCGGCCGACCAGCTATTCAGGGATTCGTGGGTGCGCTGCAGGGGGCGCAGGCGGATCGAGGGGTGTTCCTGACTACAGCGACGTTTTCAGATAAGGCGCAGGAGTATGCGGATGCGGTGTCGTCACGCGTCGTTTTAATCGACGGGGACAGGTTGGCGGAACTGATGATTCGTTACGGCGTAGGTGTGCAGGTCAAGAGGACTGTGGCGTTGGTTGAAGTGGATGAGGACTATTTCGAGTAGGTGGGGAACTAGACATGACTGAACCGAACGGTGAAGAAGCCGGTACTTGGTCGGGTGTGTGGACGATAGGGCCTGACGCTGGGGAAATTTCAGGGGTGTTGAAATATGCCCCGCTTGAAGGATTTGAGCTTCTTTTGCCCGGGGGCGCATTTCGGGAAATGTACGAACACAAAGGTTTCGGTGAATCCAAATTCACGCCAGGAGTTGAGGTCGGCATGATCGGCCCTGCTGATGGTCATTTCCCGGTAATTTGGGGCCTAGTGGAAGGGCGCAAGGTGACGCTCTTTGATTTTGAGCTCAAAAGACAGGCAACCTACGGATTAAGGTATCAAGAGGCAGCCTATAAAGGTGATCTTCTGGTTAGGGGCGCTCACGTGAAGAGCAAAGATGAGCTTTGCATCTGTGAAGCATCTTTCGCGGCGGAGTACTTGCACCTGCTGGTTGAAGATAGTCGACGCCTTGAAGTGACGAGAGGATCTGGCGCTGAGAGAAAGCGAAGCTTTACCGTAAAAGGTGAGTGGGGCCCTGCGTCGGCTGTTTTAGGGAAAATTCAACTTAATGATTCGGACGCCTCGCTCAAGGCAGTGACACACGCCCCAGTACTCGAGCACTCAAGAAAAGAATACTTTGCAACTGCCACTAACTCGGTAGCTCTTAGTCATTCTTTTTCGGAAAAAGCTAGTATTCAGCGAGTGCTCAAGATTAGTCGAGATCTGTCTCGGATTTTGACTTTAGTTCGAGGGAAAAATGCTGAAGTTTACTCAATATATTGCGCTTTGGAAGGGGAAGGTAAGACAAAAGAGTCGGTCGAGCTTATTCAATCGAGGAGGACAGCAGCGGAAAATCAAGCCAGCGGACGGCTCAGTGATGAATTCGCTTTTTTCCTCGGAATCGACGAATTTCTAACGGTTTGGAGCAAGTGGCTAGAGTTCGCCGCAGATGGCTCACGTCTGATCGGTCTACTTATCGAGTTGAAGACTGGCCAGTCGTTTTTGGAATCAAAAATCCTGCTTAGCGGAGTTCTTGCGGAGGCTTTCCATACCCAAGTTTTTGGCACTTGCTCACCAGAATCCGAATCTATGTTTGAGGCGCTGTTTCCCCAGGGTGAGGCCTATGAACTTAGGAAGGATAAAACAAAGCGGCCAACTTTCAAGTTCCGATTGCTCGACCTTTACATGCGTCTGCCAGAGGAGCTGAGAAATCACCTTTTGCCGGAAGGTCTTAGGCAGTGGCTCCGTTACCAAACAACAATGAGGAACAGTGTCGCGCACGCTGCACAAATAAAGGACAATGAATGGCAGGCGGCATTCGACGCGCATACGCTGACCATCGCAGTCGTTGAAGCGCATGTATGGCTTATGTCAGGAGTTCCTCTATCGCGACTGCTTATGGAGTCGGACGTGAAAGCGCAAAGCGCTGCAACCAGGATGTCACGGTTAAAGCTTTCTGAATAGTTCTTTTTGAAGGCCCGCTGTAACGTTTGGTGGGAAGATGCCTTTCGAATATTTCGAATTGCTTTATGATGGTCTCATGAATGAAGTACGGAATCGCCCTCATACGACTCTCCCGCCGCAAGACCTAGAAGCAATGCTCGACGTGAGCAGGTTCCTGGACCAACTGGAGGGACCTGCTGCGCTTGTGGGGCCTGACGGACAGACGGTAAATCTGCCCGAAGAAGCATTTAGCGTGCTGGCAGACGTTGTCCGGGCGATGAGACAAGGAAAGGCCATTACCCTTGCGCCCGTAGACCAGTTGCTCACGACGCAGGAAGCAGCAGATTTTCTGGGCATTAGTAGGCCGACTCTGGTGAAAAAACTTGAGGAAGGGTCGATAGCGTTCGAGCGTCCCTCAGGAGGCAGGCATAGGAGAGTTCGGCTCGTTGACTTACTGCAGTACCGGGATGAGCAGCGGACTGAACGTCGTAAAGCACTGCGAGAGCTAGCGTCTGAGGCCCAAGCTGCCGGGGCCTATGACGTAAATGCCGCAGACGCAGCTGACATTGCGCAGATCCTTAAGGACGTTCGCAAGGAAGTGGCAGAGAAGGAGCGGCGTGGCTAAATTCTCGGCGCTTTTGGATGCGTGCACGCTGGTGCCGGTATCGCTAGCAGACACCTTCCTATCGTTGGCGGAAGCTGGGCTTTATCGCCCACTATGGAGCGACCGCATTCTGGAGGAAGTGAGCCTTGCGGTGAGAAGAATTCATCCGGAACTTCCTCCGGAGGCCGTTGAGAGGCGAATAGCCGTGATGCAAGATTTCTTTGATGACGCCAATGTCACCAACTGGGAAGTGCTTGAGAGCGTTGTCGCCTTGCCAGATCCTGATGATGCGCATGTCCTGGCGGCGGCCATCCAGGGGCGGGCGGATGTCATTGTCACGTTCAACGTCAAAGACTTTCCGCGGGATGATCTGCACCGATATGGAATAGATGTGCAGACACCGGATGAATTCTTGCTCAACCAATTGGACCTCGATCCAGATGAGGTCCTAGATTGCCTTGCACGACAAGCTCGTGCCTTGCGTAATCCACCCGTACAACTAGAGGAGCTTTTAGGCAGTCTCGAGCGATTGACTCTCCCGGGGTTCACATCTGAGGCTCGAAGGCATTTGTGGCGAGTGCGATAAGCGAAGATCAATGGCTGCTTTCCCGGTGTGGTGAAAATGTTATTTTGGCATTGATGAGGCGGGACTAACCTCTAAGCTAGACGTGATATCGGCCCGTGTTGTCAGCACCCTGTGATGTTGAAGCCCTACCTAATAAAATCGGAACACCAGAATGAATGCTCCTACGCCACCCCATGATTTCCGCGGAGCCGCTTCAGGCGGACCAGTCCGCAGCAGCAACTTCGGTTTCGTGCGTTACGTCTGGCCCACGGCGTATGAGGAGTGCCTGAAGGTAGAGCGGTTCGTGGATGCGGACCCGGTTATTTCCTGCTTCTATGCGCGCAAGGTGCTGGAGCGAGTGGTCAGCCATATCTGGGTGCTCCGGAATTTGGGTGATACTCAGTACCGCAGCTTGGCGGAGATGACCCGAGATCGCGCCTTCACTAACTGCGTGAAGAACGAGACCATGCTGCGCAAGATGACTCTCTTGCGCAAGAGCGGCAACGACGCCGCACACGCCGACGACATGGAAGGCAAGCAAGCGCCGACGTCCTCGCAGAGGGCGCGGAAGGCGGCGGCGCACCTCTATGACCTCATGGCTACCACTCGGCCAACCCTCAGGCTGCGCCGGGTCCGCAGGCGGCTTTTGATACTAACCTGCTGGGCCAGGCCACAGCTGATTCCTCAGGCATCCACGTTGCTGGGCGCTCCCAAGCGCAGACCGCCGCGTACCTCAAGAAGCTGGCGAAGCAGGATGAGGAGCTAAAGAAGAACCGGCTGCTGCTCGATGAGGCCAAGGAAGCCGCACGTGAAGCTGAGGAGAAGCGTCTTCGTGAGGCAGCCCAGTTTGAGCTTAAGCGGCGGAGCGCGGAGCTTCGGGCGAAGGCGGATCTGGCTGATGCGCAGGAAGAAGCCGAAGCAGAGCGCGCGGCTGCACGGCAGGTGGAAGAGGAGCTTGCCGCCAAGATTGAGGCCCTCGAGGAGCAGTTGGCTGAGCAGCAAGCAGCCGCCGCAGAGCGCGCCGAGGTGGCAGCACCGTCGGCTGTGCCTTTGGCAATCAGCGAGACCGAGACGCGCCGACAGCTCATTGACCCGATGCTCGAAGTAGCAGGGTTTAGTGATGATTCAGTCACTCGAGAGCTCGAGCTGCGCGGCATGCCCAATCCCTCCGGCCTTGGTTACGCAGATTATGTTTTGTGGGATGATGACCGCACACCGCTGGCCGTCATCGAAGCGAAGAAGTCCATGGAGTCCATGAGCGTGGGCTCCCAACAGGTGAAGCTGTACGCGGACTGCATCGAGCGCGAATACGGAACGCGGCCGGTCATGTTGTGCACCAACGGCTATCACATTGACCTGATCGATGATGCCGCTAACCTTCCTGGATCCGGTGTGGGCTATCCCGCCCGTGAGGTCGAGGGCTTCCCCACCGCGCAGCAATTGCGTCGCATGATTGGGCGGCGCACCACGCGCGCTCTGTTGAGCGAGACACCGGTTGATACGGAGATTGCGGGTGGTGGCGCCCGAACGTATCAGCTTGAGGCCATCCGTGCGGTGACGGAGACGTTGGAGGCGCGGAGGCGTCGTCAAGCATTGCTGGTCATGGCAACAGGAACTGGTAAGACGCGTGTGGCCGTTGCCACTGCCAAGCTGTTGCGTCAAGCCGGCTGGGTGGGCAAGGTGCTGTTCCTGGCGGACCGCACTGCCTTGGTCAACCAGGCGCACAAGGCTTTTGTGAGCATGTACGCCGAGTCCACGCCCGTGAACCTCATCAAGAATCCTGAGCAGGTGGGTGATGTGTATGTGACCACCTACAACACCATGATGAACCTGATTGGGGATGACGGCGACACGCCAGCAAAGTTCGGGCCTTTCGACTTTGACCTCATCATCGTGGACGAGGCCCACCGCTCCGTATACAACCGCTTCAAGCGGATTTTGGAGTACTTCGATGCCTACGTGGTGGGGCTGACGGCGACGCCGAAGAGCGAGATTGACCATGACACGTATGCGCTCTTTGAGATGGAGGATAAGACTCCATCCTTTGAGTACAGCCTCGATGAAGCCGTGGCAGACGGAAACCTTGTCCCCTTCAAGACGGCTCGGCAGGACTCGCTCTTCCTGCGCCGGGGCATGTCCTATGACGAGCTTTCCCCGGAGGAACAGCTGGCGTGGGACACGTCCGATTGGGGTACTGACGAGGACGGTGGGCGCCTAGATCCACCCGGACAGATTTCTTCAGCGGAGATTAACCGCTACCTGTTCAACAAGGACACCATTCGCAAGGTGTTGAAAACCGTAGTGGAGAACGGGATTCGCGTGGGCGGCGACCAATTGGGAAAGACCATCATCTTCGCCCGGACCCAACGCCACGCGGAACTTATCAAGGAAGTCTTTGACGCGACGTTCCCGGAGTATTCGCGCACTGGTGCCTCCGTGATCACCACGCACACAAAGTATGCGCAGTCGGCCTTAGACGAGTTTGCAAATCCGGACGGGGACGTCAACATCGCGATTTCCGTGGACATGCTGGACACTGGCGTCGACGTACCCGAGGTGGTTAACCTCGTCTTCTTCAAACCCATCTACTCCCCCACCAAGTTCTGGCAGATGGTGGGCCGAGGGACGCGATTGCGCCCGGACCTCTTCGGGCCGGGGATGGACAAGACGCACTTCCTCATCTTCGACTTCTGCGGCAACGTGGATGAGTTCTACAAGGGTGAAGCCCGTGATTCGGCCACGGGACGCCCGCGATCGCTGTCGGAAAAGCTTTTTGATGCCCGCGTGGGATTGCTCGCGCAGCTGGACAAGCACTCCGATGCCCCAGAACTGCGCGCCGAGCTTGCCGACTCCCTCCACGCCTCAACGGCGTCTGTGCCGCTAGGCCACATCATGGTCCGGCCCGGCGACAAAGAAACCCTGATGCGCTACCGCGAGCGCTCCGCCTGGGACGACGTGAATGAGGAAAAGGCTGAGCAGCTGCGCCGCCATCTCGCACACCTGCCGCTGAACACAATGAAGGAACCAGAGACAGCTAAGCGCTTTGATCTGGTGATTCTGAAGCTCCAAGTGGGGTTGCTCGACCACAGCCCCGAGTTTGCGGCAATGCGCCAACGCGTGGAGGGTATGGCGAATGATCTCATGGCCGTGAGCTCCACCATCCCCATGGTGGCCGAGCGGCGGTCCTTCCTCGAGCGCGCGCTGGATCCGGAGTGGTGGAAGAACGTTACGGTCGAGGACCTCGAGACCATCCGCATCGGCATGCGTTCGCTCATCCAGTTCGTGCCCAAGGGAAAGCGCAACGCCGTGACCCTCGACATCCAAGATGAGATGGGTGAACTCACGATCGATGATGAGATGCCTGGGCGGCTGCCCGGAACAGGCTCTTACCCCTCTCAGGCCGAACAACAGCTGCGTGATGTGCTGCAGGAACACGACAACGATCTCGCGATGATCAAGTTGCGTAGTGCACGTGCGCTTAACGCAGAGGATGTTGCCGCGTTGGAAGCCATGGTGGCTCAGGCTGGCGGGGGAAGCGTGGGCTTCGAGGAAAGCATTGACAAGCTGCGGGAACGCATGGGTGGAGACAGTATTCCTGCCTTCATTCGCCGCTTGGTAGGTCTTGATGAAGCTGCAGTCCAGGAGCAATTTGCGGACCTTCTCAGCAACACTTCGTTCAGCGCCGCCCAAATCCGCTTCATCAAGATGCTGGTGGACGTGCTGGTTCACAACGGTGGCGTGGCCTACGAGGAAATTTTCCAGCCGCCCTTTGATGAAGAGGGCTCTGTCGTCGATATCTTCTACAACAAGACCGATGTCATCGTGGATTTGCGCAAGCGCCTTGAACGGATTGAAGCAACGGCACAGGCTAACTAAGTGCCGCCGCTCTGCGGGAAAGGACGCGGTCTAGCTGGGTCTAACTGGGGTGATGTCCGTACGGTGACTACACTGTCTAACCATGACTAACCCGAGCGATAACACCACCCACCGCTACACGCCGGAGCTCGCCGCGCAGATTGAAAAGGCCTGGCAGCAGTACTGGAAGGACAACGGCACGTTCAACGCGCCGAACCCAGTCGGTCCGCTCGCGGAGGAGGGTAAGGAACTTCCCGCGGAGAAGCTGAACATCCAGGACATGTTCCCCTACCCTTCGGGCGCAGGCCTTCACGTGGGCCACCCGCTGGGCTATATCGCTACGGATACCTATGCGCGTTATCAACGCATGCTGGGCAAGAACGTCCTGCACACGTTGGGTTATGACGCCTTCGGCCTGCCGGCGGAGCAGTACGCCATCCAGACGGGTACGCACCCGCGCACCACGACGGAGGCGAATATCAAGAACATGCGCCGCCAGCTGGGCATTCTGGGCTTAGGCCACGATCCGCGCCGCTCCGTGGAGTCCACCGACCCCTCCTTCTTCAAGTGGACGCAGTGGATCTTCCTGCAGATTTATAACTCCTGGTTTGATGAAGAGCAGCAGAAGGCGCGCCCGATCTCTGAGCTCATCAAGGAGCTTGAGGTGGGCAAGCGCACCACCAAGGACGGCCGCTACTACGCGGATCTCACCAAGGAAGAGCAGCGCCACGCGCTCGACGAATTCCGTCTTGTTTACCTGTCCAACTCCACCGTGAACTGGTGCCCGGGCCTGGGCACGGTGCTGGCTAATGAGGAGGTCACCGCGGAGGGCAAGTCCGAGCGCGGAAACTTCCCGGTCTTCCGCAAAAACCTGCGTCAGTGGATGATGCGCATTACCGCCTACTCCGACCGCCTGCTCGATGACCTGGAGCTTCTGGATTGGCCGGAGAAGGTCAAGTCCATGCAGCGTAACTGGATTGGCCGCTCCCGTGGTGCAGAGGTCAGCTTCCACGCCGAGGGTTACAACATCGACGTCTTCACCACCCGCCCGGATACTCTCTTCGGTGCGGAGTACGTGGTGCTGGCCCCGGAGCACGAGCTTGTCGACGCCCTCCTCTCCCCCATCCCTTATGACGATGATGTGGATGAGCGCTGGACCTTCGGTCATGATGATCCGAAGGAGGCCGTGGAGGCCTACCGCGCGTCCATCGCCGCGAAGTCCGACCTGGAGCGCCAGGAGAACAAGGAAAAGACCGGTGTCTTCCTGGGTACCTATGCCACCAACCCGGTCAACGGCAAGCAGGTGCCGATCTTCATCGCAGACTACGTCCTGACCGGCTACGGCACCGGCGCCATCATGGCGGTCCCGGCGCACGATACGCGTGACTATGAGTTCGCCACGGTCTTTGGGCTGCCGATTACTGAAGTGGTTGCTGGCGGCGACATCACCAAGGAGGCGTACACGGAGTCCGGCAAGGCCGTAAACTCCGCCAACGATTCCCTGGACATCAACGGTATGTCCAAGGATGAGGCCATCGCCGCCATCATTCCGTGGCTGGAGGAACAAGGAGTAGGCCGCGAGAAGATCCAGTACAAGCTGCGTGACTGGCTGTTTGCCCGCCAGCGCTACTGGGGCGAGCCCTTCCCCATCGTCTACGACGAGGCCGGCCAGGCCTACCCGCTGCCGGAGTCGATGTTGCCCATCGAGCTGCCTGAGGTGGAAGATTACAAGCCGGTGGCCTTCGATCCGGATGATGCCGATTCCTCCCCGCAGCCGCCGCTGGCCAAGGCCCGCGAGTGGGTTGAGGTGGAGCTGGACCTGGGTCTTGGGGATGGCCCCAAGACGTACTACCGCGACACCAACGTCATGCCGCAGTGGGCAGGTTCGTCCTGGTACCAGCTGCGCTACATCGATCCGACGAACGATGAAGTCTTCTGCGATCTGGAGAATGAGCGCTACTGGACGGGCCCGCGTACAGAAGAGCACGGCGCCAACGATCCGGGCGGCGTTGACCTCTACGTCGGTGGCGTTGAGCACGCTGTGCTGCACCTGCTCTACTCGCGCTTCTGGCATAAGGTCCTCTTCGACCTGGGCTTTGTAAGCTCCAAGGAGCCCTACCGCCGCCTGTACAACCAGGGCTACATCCAGGCCTACGCGTACACGGATTCCCGCGGTGTCTACGTCCCGGCCGCCGAGGTAGTAGAACGCGATGGCGCGTTCTACTACGGGGATGAAGAGGTCAACCAGGAGTACGGCAAGATGGGCAAGTCCCTGAAGAACGCCGTGGCCCCGGATGACATCTGCAACGAGTACGGTGCCGATACCCTGCGCGTGTACGAGATGTCCATGGGCCCGCTGGACACTTCGCGCCCGTGGGCGACGAAGGACGTCGTCGGTGCGCAGCGCTTCCTGCAGCGCCTGTGGCGCTTGGCTATCGACGAAAACTCTGGCGAGCTGTCGACGACGGACGCCGAGCTTTCCGAGGATGACCTGAAGCAGCTCAACCGCACCATCGCCGGCGTGCGCGATGACTACGAGAACCTGCGCCTGAACACCGTGGTGGCCAAGCTCATCGAGTACGTGAACTACCTGACCAAGGCCTACCCGAAGGGCGCTCCGCGCGCCGCGGTGGAGCCCTTGGCCCAGCTGGTATCCCCTGTTGCCCCGCACATTGCGGAGGAGCTGTGGAAGCGCTTCGGTCACGAGGAGACCATTACTTACGAGTCTTTCCCGGAGTTCGATGAGAAGTACCTCGTCGACGATGAGATTGAGGTTCCGGTGCAGATCAACGGCAAGGTCAAGGCCCGCGTCATGGTGCCCGCCGATGCCGACCAAGCCACCGTCGTGGGCGTGGCAAAGAGCGATGAGCGCATCGCCGAGCTGACCGCTGGCAAGAACGTGGTCAAGGAGATCTACGTCCCGGGCCGCATGGTCAACCTGGTGGTGAAGTAAAACCAACGCGGCCCCGATCTCGGGGCTGGGGCTGGGCCAGAGCTAATCCAGCTCTTGGTTCAGCTCCTCGCGCACCTTGGTGATGATCGCGCCAAGGAAGCCCTCGCAGCCATCGGTAATCATGGGAAACGTGGAATCATCCTCAAGGACGCCCAGCGTGAAGAGCAGGTCGCGGGTGATGGCGTGCGTGTAGTCGTATTCCGGGTTGAACTCCCACTCGCCGCGGAATAAATGGACTAGTTCGAAGGACAGTTGAGGAATGCCCTCCGGTTCGGCGTAGGCATAGGGGATGTTGTTCAGGACGACCTGCGTTGCCCAGAGCGGATCGCTCATGGCCTTGCGGCCATACTTGGTGAGCTTGATATCCGTCGCCGTGGTCTTGATCCAATCCAAGTCCGTCAAGAAACCCCGCAAGTTCAGCAACGGCTGGTGGTAGTCCTCGCGCTTGACCTCATCAAAATCATTGGGGCTATTCAGTCCCTCCTTGAGCCGCGCGACGGCCGCCTGCTTGAGGTAGCCGGCCCCGGTCAGGCGTGGATATTCCTCGATGACCTCGAGGTATTCGCGTATACGCTGGCCTACGTGGAGGGCGGTGGCGTCGTCAAGCGCCGGCAGCTCATAGTCGGGGCGCAGCTCCGGGTAGGCTTCGTGGATGTCCGCGCGCCATTGTTTCAGCAGCTCCGGGGAGGGCACGGGGATGTCTTCGAAGGGTGTGGAGCGGAAGGGATCGAGCGGGAGATCCCCAGGAAGCGCGGGCTTGGTGCCGCCCTCGAGGTTGGCGGCCTCCGTGCCCATGGTGGCCAGGCGCTGTGCCACTGCTGGCGGGAAGAACGTGGTGAGGCGTTGGTGGATTTGGTCCAGTGTGTAGTTGGGGAAGAGCGCGAAGATGCGCTCCATACTATCCGTGGGCACGGCCATGTAGGCCATGGTGGCCTGGACATCGAGGACCACCTTGAACATCGCCTCGGCACTTCCGAGCTCACTCATCAGATCGGGACCCTCACCGGCGATAAGCGCGGGAAGGCCCATGACGACGCGCGAGCTATCGGCCACGCTGATGCTGATATTCCAGGCGCCGTCCGAGGGGTGGTAGTGCGCTACCTCCCGGAAAGTCTCGAAAAAGTCCTGGTCGATGATGCTGAGGACGTCGATTGGCGTGCCTTCCTCACCCACGAGGATTCCCGGATGAGAGGGCTCGAGGCCCAACGCGGCGTGAACGATGATCATCATCTCGCCCACGGTGAGTTCCGCGGGGGCGGCGACGAAGCGGGACGTGGTGAAGAAGGGATTCTCCACGTCGATGCGGACGTTCCTAGCGAGGTTCATAGTGACCGACAGTATTAGAAAACCGTGCTAGCCGCGCGCCAACGCTTCGCCCACACGCTTGCCAGAGTGGATGCATCCGCCGAGGAAGGTGCCCTCCAGCGCATTCTTGCCGTGCATGCCGCCGCCACCGAAACCGGAGGCCTCACCGCAGGCGTAAAGGCCGGGGAGTACCGTGCCATCGGGATTGAGGCACTGGCCATCGAGGTTGGTCTCCAGGCCACCGAGCGTCTTGCGGGTCAGGAACTTCAGGCGCACCGCGATGAGCGGGCCCTTGGATTCATCGAGGATGCGGTGCGGGGGAGCCACGCGGATGAGTTTGTCGCCGAGGAAGCCGCGGGCCACGCGCAGGTAGTTGACTTGGGCGTCCTTGCTGAAGGGGTTGTGCAGCTGAGAATCGCGGTCTTCCAGGACTTTTCGAAGTTGGGTCACATCAATGGTGGGGGAGCCCTCTGGAGAGATTTCGTTCATTCCAACGACGAGATCCTCCAGGTTGTCTTCCACGACCCAGTCGATACCGTTGTCCATGAAGGCCTTGACGGCCACGTGAGTGCCGGGGCCCAGCTTGCCGGCGAGCTTCTTGAATTCCTTATCTGTCAGATCCGGGTTCTGCTCCGAGCCGGAGAAGATGAACTCCTTGTCCACGATGGCCTTGTTGAGCACGAACCAGGAGTAACCGTGCCCGGTCTGGCCAATGTAGGCGAGTGCGGCCAGGTTATCGGTGCCGGGGAAGAGGGTGGTGGGCAGGCGGTTTCCTTCGGCGTCGAGCCACAGCGCCGAGGGCCCAGGGATGATGCGGATGCCGTGGCCGGGCCAGATGGAGTTCCAGTTGGTCATGCCCTCGGTATAGGCCCACATGCGGTTGGTGTTGACCACGGAGGCGCCGGCCTGCTGCGCGATGTCGATGCCGCGGCCGTCGACATGCGCGGGAACACCCGTGACCAGTTCCTTCGGGCATTCGCCCCAACGCTCAGTGGGCCACATCTTGCGTACCTTCTCCAGGTTGCCGCCGATGCCGCCGGTGGCAATCACCACGGCGGAGCCGCGCAGTTCAAAGTGCTTGACGACGTCCCTCGGGCTCGCCTCACCACGCGCCTGGCTGGTGGGGGAGAGGACGCTGCCGCGCACGCCGACGACCCGCGGATTGCCGGCGTCGTCGTTGTCGACGACGAGCTCGTCCACCCTGTGGCGGAAGTGGAATTCTACTTGGCCGTTTTCTTCTGCTTTAAGGAGTGGTTCGCGGAAAACGCGCACGACCTCTGGGCCCGTACCCCAGGTGAGGTGGAAGCGCGGGACGGAGTTGCCGTGGCCGGAGGCATCCCCGGAGCCGCGCTCTGCCCATCCGATGGTGGGCAGGACGTTGAGGCCTAGGCCTTTGAGATAGGAGCGCTTTTCATTGGCGGCGAAGCGCACGTATTCGCGTCCCCATTTCTCACCCCAATAGTCGTGACGGTCCTCCTCGGTCACTGGGTCATAATCGGCTGAGTTGGTCCAGTCCCGCCACGCCAACTCTTCGGAGTCCTTGACCCGCATCATGGATTGTTCGGGAGAATTGACATAGAACAGCCCGCCGAGTGACCAAAAAGCCTGCCCGCCGAGGTTATTGCGGTTTTCTTGTTCAAGGAAGATGACGTGCTTGCCACCTTTGAGGGCCTCGTAGCCGGCGACCATGCCGGCGAGGCCGGTGCCCACGATGATGACGGAGGTTTCGTTCATGGAAAGAAACTTTACGCGATGAAAGAACAGTTAGGGGGAGTATTCAGGAAGATGTACAGAAACAATGGAGTTTCGGCATTTGTTAGTTGGGGGTAAATGGGGGCGTAAAGAGGACGTAAAGATTCGAGGCTGAAGGTGTAAAGATGCCGCAAAGAAAAGGTAAGTACAGCGGGGTGTGCTCCTAACGTCACTAGATGTCAGATGCCGATTAGGAGGCACTGATGCTCGGTGACAACCTTCACTGAGCACGGACTAGTGCAGAACATTGCACGCGCACAAGGGGGTCTCTCCCACATGTTGGACATTCTGGTCATAGTGATCGTGGTCCTTGCGTTCAGCGGTCCTTCCTCCATCAACGAGTTTATGGACGGAGACGCGTAGAACATGAACACCATCACAGCAGTCATCGGGCTCATCATTGTTGTCGCGCTCGTGGCTTATCTCATCATTTCCCTTATTGACCCGGAGCGTTTCGCATGATCGCTAGCATTGCGGCGGTGGCGCCGCAGTATCTTGCCCTCCTTGCACTTCTAGCAGCGGCCTACGTGCCGCTGGGCAATTGGATGGCCCGCACATATACCTCTGAAAAAGACTGGGCCGTGGAGCGCCTTGTGTACAGAATTTTGCGTATTGACCCTAACCGGGGCCATAACGCTAAGAACTACGCTCGCGCTCTGCTGGGCTTCAGCCTGGCTTCAGTCCTCGTCCTTTACGCAGTGCAGCGGCTCCAAGCGGTGTTGCCAAGTTTTGGAAACCCCCGCGAGGAAGCCGTGGAGCCGTGGATGGCCTTCAACACCGCGGCTTCCTTTACCTCCAACACCAACTGGCAGTCCTATTCCGGTGAAGACACTCTGACGAACGCTTCGCAGATGCTGGGCCTGACCGTGCAAAACTTCGCCTCAGCCGCAGTGGGCATGTGTGTTGCTGTCGCCTTGATCCGCGGCATCGGTCACTTGGGGTACAGCCGCGATACGTTGGCAACCGAGAATGGTCAGCACCTCATCGGCAACTTCTGGGTGGACCTCACCCGCGGCCTCGTCCGCATCCTGCTTCCCCTGTCGCTATTCATCTCCACCGTGCTCGTCCTCGGCGGAACCATGCAAACCTTTGGCTCGAACCTGGTTACGGAGTCCGGTGTAGATATTTCCCGTGCTCCCGTGGCCAGCCAGGAAGCCATTAAGCTCCTGGGTACCAACGGCGGTGGCATCTTCGGTGCCAACTCTGCGCACCCGTTTGAGAACCCGACCGGCTTTACCAACTTGGTGGAGATCTTCTCCCTGCTTGTCATCTCTTTCTGCATGATTCGCACGTATGGTGTGATGCTCAAGTCGCAGAAGCACGCGTGGACGCTGCTCAGCGTGGCTGGTGGTTTGTGGACCGTGATGGTTGTTCTGGTGACTTGGGCACAGCACACCCTTGTCGGCGGCGCGTCTCAGTTGGCAGGCACCAACATGGAAGGTATCGAACAGCGGCTAGGCATTGATGCCTCAGCACTGTTCGCCGTGTCTACCACGGGTACCTCGACGGGTGCGGTGGATTCGATGCACGATAGCTATTCGCCACTGGGCGGTGGTCTGCTCATCCTCAACATGCTGCTGGGTGAAATCGCGCCGGGTGGTGTGGGTACTGGCCTCTATGGCCTGTTGGTTGTGGCCATCCTCGCGGTGTTCATCGGTGGCCTCCTAGTGGGCCGCACACCGGAATTTATGGGCAACAAGATTGGCCGCAAGGAAATTTCAGCGGTTAGCTTGTACATCCTCACCATGCCGGTTCTGGTCCTCGTGGGCGTCGGCGCTTCCGTGGCGCAGCGCAAACTCGTGGAAGCTTCAGCGACCAACTTCGGTGCGCCGGGCACGGCTGATAATGCCCACAGCCTGTCGGAAGTTCTCTACGCCTTTACCTCGGCGGCGAATAACAACGGTTCTGCTTTTGCCGGACTGACGGTGACTGAGCCCTGGTGGCAGATCACTTTGGGCTTGGCCATGCTGTTGGGCCGCTTCCTGCCCATCGTCTTCGCCCTTTACCTAGCCGGAAGCCTGGCAGGACAGAAGCGCCAGGCCACCACCGCAGGCAGCTTACCCACCTCCGGCATTACCTTCTCGCTGTTGACTATCGGAGTAATCCTGCTGGTTGCAGCGCTCACTTTCTTCCCTGTCCTCACCCTGGGTCCCATTTCGGAGGCACTATCATGACAACCCAAACCATCACCGCTGAGCCGGATAAGACTCCTCACCGCAACGCTCCGGAGAAGAGCAGTGGCCTCGCGGCTGCGGCGCTGAAAACACTGCCGAGCAAAATGTCCCCGCTCGCCCAAGCACGCAACCCCGTGATGTTCGTGGTGTGGGTAGGCGCGGCACTGACCACTGTGTGGTCCATCCTCAACCCCAGCTTTTACGGATGGGTCGTGACGGTATGGTTGTGGTTCACCATTGCCTTTGCCGCCTTTGCCGAGGCATATGCCGAAGGCCGTGGCAAGGCCCAAGCAGACAGTCTGCGCTCTGTGCGCGATGATGCAACTGCCAATCTCATTACTGACTCTGGCATTGAAGTGGTCCCCGCGTCCGAGCTGACCAAGGGTGCCATCGTGCGTGTAGAAGCAGGGGAGACCATCCCGGGTGACGGTGACGTCATCGAAGGTGCTGCCACCGTGGATGAATCGGCTATTACTGGTGAGTCGGCTCCTGTGGTCCGCGAAGCTGGCGGTGACCGCTGTGCCGTGACCGGCGGCACCGTGGTGCTCTCTGATTCCATCAAGGTCAAAATCACCTCCGAACCGGGCTCCACCTTCGTTGACACCATGATCGCCTTGGTGGAGGGCGCGGAACGCCGCAAGACTCCGAACGAGATTGCGCTGAGCATCCTGCTCTCCACGCTGACCATCCTCTTCCTCGTCGCCGTCACTGCGCTTGCCCCGATGGGTCTATTCACCGGCGCGGAGCTTTCGCCACTATCCCTTATCGCTCTGTTGGTCTGCCTAATCCCTACCACCATTGCCGCCCTACTTTCGGCAGTTGGTATCGCCGGTATGAACCGCCTCGTTCGTCACAACGTTCTGGCCACCTCCGGCCGTGCGGTGGAGGCGGCTGGTGACGTCGCCACGCTCCTCATGGACAAGACGGGCACCATCACTTACGGAAACCGCCAGGCCACCGGCCTGATTGTGGCTTCGGGCGTTGATGAGCGCGAGGCTGCAGCGATTGCTCGCATTTCCTCCCTAGCGGATGAAACCCCAGAAGGCCGTTCCATTGTGGCCTGGCTGACTGAAACCTACTCTCTGTCCAGCGAAGGAGATGCAGAAGCGCGGAGTGCGGAGGTCGTTCCATTCAGCGCGTCGACGAGGATGTCCGGCCTTGACCTGGCTCACCGCAAGCTGCGCAAGGGCGCTGGCGATGCCGTACGCAAGTGGGTTACTGAAGCAGGTGGCACCTGGCCGCAAGAGATCGAGGATTCCGTAACCCGAATTGCACAAGACGGTGGCACCCCGCTGCCCGTCGCTGTGGAAGAATCCGATGGCAGCCGCACGGTTATTGCGGTGGTGCAACTGAGTGACGTCGTCAAACCTGGCATGGCCGAGCGCTTCGCTGAACTGCGTCAGATGGGTATCAAGACCATCATGGTGACCGGTGACAACCCGCTGACCGCAGCTGCCATTGCCAAGGAAGCCGGCGTCGATGATTACATCGCCGAAGCTACTCCGGAGGACAAGCTCGCCCGCATCCGTGAGGAGCAAGCACAAGGCCGCATGGTGGCCATGACCGGTGACGGTACTAACGACGCCCCAGCGCTGGCCCAGGCGGACGTGGGCGTGGCCATGAACACTGGTACCTCCGCGGCGAAGGAAGCTGCCAACATGGTGGACTTGGATTCTGACCCGACAAAGCTCATCGATGTCGTTCGAATTGGCAAGCAGCTGCTTATCACCCGCGGCGCGTTGACTACCTTCTCCTTGGCCAATGACCTGGCGAAGTACTTTGCCATCCTGCCGGCGCTCTTCTCCACGCAGTTGCCGCACTTGGAGCGCCTCAACGTCATGCACCTGCATTCCCCTGAGTCCGCCATTGTTTCCGCAGTTGTCTTCAACGCGCTCATCATCGTCGCGCTCATCCCCTTGGCGCTCAAGGGTGTGTCCTACAAGCCGGCCTCTGCGTCCTCACTGTTGCGTCGAAACCTCGGCATCTGGGGTCTCGGCGGTGTTATTACCCCCTTCATCGGCATCTGGGTTATCGACCATGTCGTCTCCCTCCTTCCAGGCCTATAAAGAAAACCTGCAAAGAAAAAGGAAGCAATAATGCGTGTTTATCTGCGTAATCTCATCGCCGGATTCGTCGCCGTGCTCTTATGCGTCGTCGCGCTGGGCATGATCTATCCGGCCGCGGTGTGGGGAATATCTCGCATCACCCCGAAATCTGCCGATGGAAACCTTATCTACCAGGGTGAATGCCTGGTCGGTTCCACTCAGATTCAGGATGGCTTGGAAGATGGCCCCTACTTCTTCGCCCGCGCGGAAGGTATGAGTAACTACGGCACATCAAGTACGGAGCTAGAGAAGGCCATCCGGGAACGCCGAGAGGAGATTGCTCAGCGCGAAGGCGTATCAGTGGAGCACGTGCCTGCCGATGCCGTTACCGGCTCCGGTTCCGGCGTGGATTCCGGCATCAGTCCTGAGTACGCGGAGCTGCAGGCTCCGCGTGTGGCCCGGGAACAGGGTATGCCTATCGAAGACGTGAAGAAGCTGATTGCAGACAATACTGAGCATGCCAGCCTGGGTTTCTTGGGCGAGGACACGGTAAATGTGACCACACTCAACATTGCATTGCCCACGCCAACCCCTTGCTCATAAAGATCAGCTCATAAGATGAAGCAATGTTGACCGAACCGACGACACCCCCGACGCGGGTCAAACGCGGCACCCTGAAGATTCTGTTGGGCGCCGCTCCCGGCGCGGGCAAAACCTGCGCCATGCTCAGCGAAGCGCACACGCTGGTCGACCAAGGCCGCGACGTTGTCGTTGGGGTAGTGGAAGACCACGGGCGCGCGTACACCAAGGCCCTGTGCGAGGGGCTGGAGATTGTTCCGAGGCGCACTGTCGAGGGCATTTCCGCGGGTGAAATGGACACCGCGGCGGTTATCCAGCGGCACCCGGAGATCGTTCTCGTCGATGAGTTCGCGCACTCTAATCCGCGCGGCGAGGTTCACGAGAAGCGGTGGGAAGACATTGAGCAGATCCTGGACGCCGGAATTGATGTCATGTCGACTCTCAATATCCAGCATCTGGAGAGTCTCAATGACGTTATCAAGCAGATCACGGGCATCGCGCCGCAGGAAACGGTGCCGGACGAGGTAGTACGTGCTGCCGATGAGATCGAGCTTGTTGACGTTTCCCCACAGCTGTTGCGCACCCGTCTGAGCGACGGCCACGTGTACCGCGAGGCGCGCATTGAGCCTGCACTCAACAACTACTTCCGCGTGGGAAATCTCACCGCGCTGCGCGAGTTGGCACTGCTGTGGCTAGCGGATCAGGTTGATGAGGCACTCATCACTTATCGCTCGGATCAGAAAATCACCGAAACGTGGGAAGCGCGTGAGCGGGTGGTTGTGGCCATCCAAAACGTTGCCCATGCTGAGACTCTTATCCGCCGCGGACGGCGCATCGCGACAAAATCCTCGGCGGAATTGCACGTGGTCCACGTTGTTTTCGGTGATTCCTTCACCTCTCGTTCCTCCTCGGTGGGGGGATCAGCGCAACAGCTCGCCCGGCTGCAGTCCTTAGCCCAGGATGTGGGCGCACGACTGCACCAGGTTACCGGGGACAGCGTCCCAGAAGCCCTGCTTAATTTTGCCCGGAGTGTCAACGCCACCCAGCTCGTAGTGGGGGTCTCGCCGCGGCGTCGTTTCGGCGTGCACTGGCACGGTACGGTAGCGGAAACGGTGCTGCGTGAATCCGGCTCAATTGACTGTCACATAGTCAACCTTCCCCCGGAAAAACCACTTCCGCTCACACGGATGCTGCATCCTTTCCGCCCTTTCCCGCAGCGCGCCATCGCGTGGCTTAGCTCAGCGTTGGCTTTCGTGGGGCTCACTGCGCTGTTGGTGCAAGCTGACGGCCAGGATTTGGGAACAGGTACTTGTTCCGCGTTCTACTTTGCGCTCATCCTGCTTGTCAGTTTGCTGGGAGGCCTGTGGCCGGCCGTAGTGGTGGCGGTGGCTTCCGGCCTAGCGGTCAACTGGTTCTTCACCGAGCCGATCCATACCTTCGATATTGCTGATCCCGCTAACGCCGTGATCGCCGTAGTCATGGTGGCTATTGCGCTGGCCGTCGGCATGCTCGTGCGCCGCGCCAAGATTGAGCGTGCGAACTCGGCTATTGCTGCGCGTGATGCTGAGCTACTCACGGTGTTTTCCCGCGCCGCCTTGAATCGCCGCGCGGATTCTTCTCCGAAGGATGCCGTGATGCGCAAGGTGGGGGAGGCTTTTAATTGTCGTAGAGCAGAGCTGCTGGATGAAAACGGTGACGTTCTTGCCACCTGGCGCGCAGCTACCCCCGAACGCACTTCGAAACACCTTCATATTCCCGAAAAAGTGCGCCATGAACAGGAAGTGGACACCGTTGTTGCGAGCGCAGATGGCACGGTTCAGCTGCGTCTCGAGGGCCCGACATTGTCTGCTCGTGACCGAGGTCTGGTCACCGTGGTAGCGGGCTATCTCGCAGGCATTGTTCGCCGCGAAAAGCTCTCTGCTGAGGCCGCGCGCGCAGATGCGATAGCCGCTGCTGACGAGTTGCGCCGAGCGCTGCTGTCTAGTGTGAGCCACGACCTGCGTACCCCGCTGGCCACGGCCAAGTTGGCGGTGTCCTCGTTGCGCAACGCTGACATTGAATTCACTCCCGAAGACCAGGACATGCTTTTGGCAGAAACTGCGGCGAGCATCGAGGAACTTACCGGATTGGTAACCAATTTGCTGGATTACTCCCGGCTCACAGCCGGCGCCATAACCGCCCGCCGAGACATCGTCGACGTAGCCGAAGTGGCTAATCGCGCCATTGCTTCCTGTGCCTTCGGGCATTCCCGAGAGCAAATTGGGCGCATTCACCTTGACCCTAGCGTGCGTGGAGTTACGTGCTGCGCGGATACGGCGCTCATGGAGCGCGTCTTGGCCAATCTCTTCGATAACTCCTTGCGCTATGCACCAACCGGCGACGTTACCTTGAGCGCCCAGACCACCACCGAACAGGTAGAACTGATCGTTGTCGATGAAGGCCCGGGCATCCCACCGGAGAAGCAGAAGGAACTGTTCCAAGCGTTTCAGCGTTTGGGTGATACCAGCAACGACAACGGTGTAGGCCTTGGCCTTTCTGTTGTCCAAGGCTTTGTAGAGGCCATGAGCGGTAGCATCGAGGTGGCTGCCACCCCGGGCGCAACCTTTATTTTGCGGTTTCCCGTCGCGGGAGGAGAACAAAAATGACGACGAAAAAGACCAGCATCGCCATTGTGGACGATGACCCCCGCCTACTTAATACGTTGAGTATTAACTTCAAGGCTCGTGGCTACGAGGTTCACCAGGCGCGTACAGGCGCAGAGGGACTACAGGTGGTGTCGCAGCAGCAGCCAGACGTTGTGATTTTGGACATGGGGCTGCCGGATATGGATGGCACCGTCGTGTTGGAAGGAATCCGCGGGTGGTCTGCGGTACCGGTCATCATCCTGACGGCGCGCTCCGATCCACTGTTTAGCGCCGCAGCTCTCGACCGTGGCGCGGACGACTACGTGACCAAGCCCTTCTCTATGGAGGAGCTTCTAGCCCGTGTGCGAGTGGCGTTGCGGCATGGTAGCCCACAGAGTCCGGTGAGGCGCACTGAGATCGCTGTGGTTCGCGCCGGGGATATCGTGATTGACGTTCCGCACCATTCCATCACCAAAGGTGGCGAGCCGCTGCATCTGACACCCACCGAGTGGGGCGTGCTCACCACGCTACTTCGCGCCCACGGTGGCTTGGTGCGCAAGGAGGACCTGCTCTCTGAGATCTGGGGTCCCGGCTTTGAGGGGCAGGGTCACTACCTCCGCATTTACACCTCCCAGTTGAGGCGCAAGTTGGAGGATGACCCCGCCCACCCACGGTACCTGCTCACAGAATCTGGGTTGGGTTATCGTTTCGTCATCCCAGAGACGGGATAGGAGAGCGACCTAACTTAAAGGTGGCGAAAAATGAGACACAATTCTCAAAAAAGGGTACCTATTGGTCGGCAGGTAGTATAAACTCCTCGCTAGTACTCGTCCGCATGTGGATGCTGAAGGTTCCACTTTCAGGCTCATGCGGACGGGATGTGCTCTACAAGAAGGTGCTCTCATGTCCTCAACAACCACGACAAAAACTACGTCAACGCGCGATACGTTTAACACCCGCTTCGTCTTCCTTATGGCTGCTATTGGCTCCGCTGTGGGCCTGGGTAATATTTGGCGCTTCCCCTACGTTGCTTATGGCAACGGTGGTGGCGCCTTCCTCATCCCGTACATGGTGGCGCTGCTGACCGCGGGTATTCCGATTCTCTGGTTTGACCTGGCCATTGGTCACCGCTTCCGTGGTTCAGCACCGCTGGCCTTCCGCCGCATTGGTAAAAGCTGGGAAGGCGTTGGCTGGTTCAAGGTCGGCGTGAACTTCTTCATTGCGATCTACTACGCCGCCATCATTGCCTGGGCGGCGTTGTACACCGTGAAGTCGGTAAAGCAGGCGTGGGGTGACGATCCTGCCACCTACTTCATGAGTGATTTCCTCCAAGCAGACCCAGAGACCACTTATTCCGGCGACGTGGTTCCCTCCATCCTCATCGTCATGATCCTCGTGTGGATCATCTGCATTGCGACGTTGGCCACGAGCATTAACGAGGGAATTGGCAAACTGACGTCGATCTTCTTGCCGGTTCTGGCGGTTATGTTCATCATCCTCGTGGTGCGCGCATTCTTCTTGGAAGGCGCCACGGTTGGCCTGAATGCCTTCTTTACTCCGGACTGGTCCGTACTGAGCAACCCCTCAGTGTGGATTGCGGCCTACGGCCAGATTTTCTTCTCGCTGTCCATCGGCTTCGGCATCATGATCACCTACGCGTCTTACCTCAAGCCGCGTACCAACCTTACGAACACCGGCCTGGTTACCGCCTTTGCGAACTCCTCCTTCGAGGTCCTCGCTGGAATTGGTGTCTTTGCCACCTTGGGCTACATGGCGGCGCAGCAGGGCGTGGCCGTGGATGAGGTGGCCTCCTCCGGTATCGGCTTGGCGTTCATCGCCTTCCCGACCATCATCAACCTTATGCCGTGGGGCGGATTCTTCGGTGTCCTCTTCTTTGGCTCACTGTTCTTGGCCGGTGTGACCTCGTTGATTTCCATCATGGAGGTCGTGGTTTCCGCAGTGGCCGATAAGTTCGATGTGTCCCGCCGGGTATCCGCGATTTTCGTCGGCAGCGTCATGGCGGTTCTGTCCTGCTTCCTCTTCTCCACGTCTTCCGGGCTGGTCACGCTGGACATCATGGATAAGTTCACCAATAACCTGGGTATCGTCTTTGGCTCTATCTGCGCGCTGATTGTGGTGGGCTGGATTACCGGCCGTCGCCGTGAAATCCAGCAGCACCTCAACGCCGTGTCCCAGTTCAAGGTTGGTGGCTTCTGGCAGATTCTCACCTTCGTGGCTACGCCGCTGCTTCTGGTGTACTTCCTTGTCAACGAGATTCTCACCATCGCGCGTGAAGGTTATGAGGGCTATGCCTCTATCCAGATTGGGCTCTTTGGTTGGGCAGCCCTCGGCCTCATCCTGTTGGGAAGTCTGCTTATGCCGCTCGTAGCTTTCCGCGGCAACAAGTACCTCGACGGGATAGAGACCTCGGATTACGGCGTCCCAGTCGGCGGGCGCCCCGCAGGTACTCCAAACCCGCTGGCTGCTGGCACTGTGTCAGAAGTGAGCACCGAGAGCGCAGCCGCGCCCGGACACAATGCCGTGCCCGTTTCAGGCCAGAAATAACAACTAGTAGGAAAGGAGAATGACCATGACTACCAGCGCAATCCTGCTCTTTATCCTCTTCGTCGTCGTCATCTGGGGTGGACTAGTGGTGTCCTCCATCTGGCTAGCCCGCACTGACGATGACACTACGGGCGAGCTGGGCTCCGCCCCCGGTACGGATGACGAAGCCCTGTCACATCGCGTTCATCAGCGCAGTTAAATTTCCACCACTGTGCGTCCGTGGCGGGTGCCGGCACGCAGTTCCTTGGCGGCCGCGGTGACGGCGTCGAGCGGCACGGTTTCCGTAATGGAGTGCAGCAGGTCGAGGTCCAGGTGATCGTCGAGAAGCTGCCAAGCAGCCTCACGCACCGCGCGCGGAGCATCGACGGAGTTGCCACCCGCCAGCACGATGCCACGCAGGATGAACGGCAGCACCGAAGCCGGCAAGTCTGGGCCGGCCGCCATGCCGGTGGCTGCGACAACACCACCCCAGCGCACCTGCGCCAGAACGTTAGCCAAAACAGTGGAGCCAGCGGTGTCGATGGCGCCGTCGTAAAGCGCCTTTTGCAGCGGACGCCCAGTTTCCGAGAGCGCAGCGCGGTCCAAAATGTGATCCGCACCCAGCCGAGTGAGGTACTCCGATTGGGAGTCCACGCGGCCAGTCACAGCGGTGACCTCGTAGCCGGCAGACTTGAGCAACTGCACGGCGATGGAGCCCACGCCGCCTGTCGCGCCGGTGACGAGGATGTGACCTTCCGTCGTGCCGTGCGTGCGCAGCTGGTTCACGCAGATAGCCGCGGTGTAGCCGGCGGTGCCGATGGCAGCAGCATCGTGGGCGCTGAAGCGCTCCGGAACGGGAATGGTGGCCTCACCGTTGACGCGCTGCTGGGTGGTGTAGCCGCCGTGACGGAACTCGCCCAGGCCGTCGCCGAAGGCTGCGACGAGCTGGCCCGGTTTCAAACGCTCATCCGTGGTTTCTTCCACGGTGCCGACGACGTCAATGCCGGGCACGAGTGGGTCGATGCGCATGACGCCCTTATCGCCCTCCAAAGCCATGGCGTCTTTGTAGTTAAGGGAGGAAAACTGAACATTGACCAGCGTGTCCCCTTCTGCCAGAACCTGCTCGTCCTGGAAAGTCTGGGAAACGCCGGACTCGGTGCGGGTGACAATGAGTGTGCTCATGCGCACTATCCTACCGACACTGTGAAGCAGCCTCTTGGCAGCAAATGCACTAGGAACTTGTCAGCTTTTCCTCTTACAGTGGCCACCATGAGCACCACAGAGCTACGCCACACTCGAAACCGGCTTGCGCCCGTGCCGGATCCGTACCGGCATGTGCTTCGCGACGCCCTCCTAGTCACCCTCCTCGCCCTTGTCACCGTGGGGCTAGCCACGCTGGGCAAGCCCTTCATGGAGATCCCGGGAGTCGTGGATGGCTCTGCGCATGCGGTACGCAAGGTGAACCTGCACCTCTTTGGCGGTTTTGAGACGGCCTCGGTGTGGTATGGAGCGTGGAGCGATCTCTTTGGCAACATCCTTCTTTTTATGCCCTTCGGTGCGGCCGTGTACGTGGTGGGGCGCTCTCTGCGCCGGATTCGCTGGGGTCTCGGTGGAGCACTACTGGCAGGTCTCATGGTGAGCCTGGGGATTGAAACTGCCCAGTACGTCTTCTGCCTAGGCTTTAGCGATATTGATGATGTCCTTTACAACACCGTGGGCAGTGTTCTGGGGGCACTTCTTATGGCGCGGCTGAGCCGTGAGGCACGAATGAAGATCCTGCAACGCCTTGGCTTTCTCCTAGCACTGGCATCAGTGGCGCTTATCGGAGCCATGCTGCTGAACTAGGCGTTTGCTAACTTATGCGTTCGGCGATGGTGGTCGCTACCTGTCGCGCATAAGGAGAAACACCGGTAATCGTGGCCGAACCAGGACCAGTCCACGAGCCGTAGCCCACGGGAAAGAAACCTTCCACCGTGGGCTTTCCGTTACGGAGCAGCCCGGTAAAAGGGCGCAGGGCGGGCCTAAAACCGGTAGCCCAGATGAGATCACTAAAGCCCTGCTCGGTGAGTTCATCGAGGGAATCGAACATCGGGGCAGCGCCTAACAGCCCGCTATCCCGGGCCTTGAGCACCGGCGGGACCATGACGATGTCACCCAGTTCCGACTCCGATCCGGGATCGGGCTCCCCCTTTGCCAAGGCGAGCATGCGCTGCCGGTTGCGGCTAAAGAGCACGCGGCCGTCCACGTCATCCGGCATCCACCGCGGCGGATGCGTGGTAAACCACGTGGTGTCCACGCCTTCCAGGGCAAGCTCGGCGGCGATTTGGGCACCTGAGTTGCCTGCGCCCACGACGGCGACACGCCCCGCATCGTGCTGTGCGTCGGGGAGAAACGGCGCGGGGCCGGGGTAATTCGCCGTGTGCCATTGGCGGCCCGCAAACGCGCCGGGGTAGAAGGGGATAAAGGGCGCGGACCACGTACCCGTGGCCGCCACAACGGTGCGGGCTAGGAACTCCCCGCGGTTCGTGGTGAGGCGGAAGAACGGAGCGTCGTACAGTACATCGGTGACATTTACCCCATGCCGAACGGGCAGGTCATAGCGCTCCTCGTAGCGCGTGAGGTAGTCGACCACATGGGTTGCCGGCGGAAACCCGGGGTAGTGCGGCATGGGCCAGCCGGGAAGAGTGGAGGACTCAGCATCGCTAAACAGCGTCAGCGAGTCCCACACGTGCTGCCAGGCACCGCCGGGGGAGGGGTTGGCGTCGAGGATGAGAAAGTCGAGCTTCTTTTTGCGCAAGTAGTAGCCGGTGGCGAGGCCGGATTGGCCACCACCGACGACGATGCAGTCATAGGTATGCATTGGCTTAAATGAGTTTGCGCTCGCGGGCAGCGGACACCGCAGCGGTACGGGTCTCCACTCCGAGCTTCTGGTAGACGTGGATCAGGTGGGTCTTGACCGTGGCCTCAGAGATGAACAGCTCCTGCGCAATCTGCTTATTGGACTGTCCCGTGGACAAGGCCTGAAGGATCTCCAATTCACGGGCAGAGAGTGCCGTCTCCGGCTGGGCTAGGCGCTCCGCCAGGAGGTTGGTGACCTCGGGGGCTAACGTGCGCTTTCCCGCAGCGGTGTCGAGGACCGCGTTATGCAGGGCTTCCTCAGGAGCGTCCTTGAGGAGGTAGCCCATTGCGCCAGCTTCGACCGCGGCGAGGATATCCGCCTGGGTGTCATAGGTGGTGAGGATCAACACCGGTGGGCCGTTGAGCTCACGCACGCGCCGGGTGGCGGCGATACCATCGACATCCGGCATCTGGATGTCGCAGACGACTACGTCGATCGGGGGGACGTCGTCAAGCAGCAGCTTCTCTACTGCCGAACCGTCAGAGCCTTCCAGAACCACATCAATGTCGTGGAACGTGTTGAGAATGGCGCGCAGCCCGGCGCGGACCACGGGGTGATCATCGATGAGCATCACGTTAACCATTGCGGCTGCTTCCTGTTGGGAGTCGCACCGCGAGCGCGGTGCCGGCCGGTGAGGATTCTACCTGGACGGAGCCACCGACGCTGCGAACACGCTGCTCCAAGCCGGTCAGGCCGAAGCCTTGTGGGCCGTCGATGCCGCGGCCATCGTCGACCACGTCCAAGGTGATTTCATCTGTGAAAGCGCCCAGCGTAACTACTGCACGGTTGGCGTCGGCATGCTTCATCACGTTGGTCAGGCCCTCGCGCGCGGAACGCAGAATGACGTGGTGGAGCTCGGTAGGCACCTCGCCGCGGCCGGTGAGTTTGAGGCTCAACTGCGTGCGCAGACCCAGACCGTGTGCCTGGGCCTGGAGCTCATCTACCAGTGCACGTAGACCTTCATCGATGGAGGAGGTTGGGGCGGCGAGTTCTTTGACGAAGCGACGAGCTTCGGCGAGGTTGTCCTTGGCCACCTTCTCAATGAGTTCGAGCTGCGCGGTGGTCTCCTCTGGGTCCGTGCTGTTTTTGGCAGCGCGGCTGAGCAGCACGATGGAGGATAGGCCCTGGGCCACGGTGTCATGAATCTCCCGGGAGAGCCGCTCGCGCTCCTCCAGACGGCCGGCTTGGTGCTCGGTGGCGGCGAGTTCCTCCTGTGTTTCACGCAGTTGCTTGGCGACGGCCGCGTGGTGCACCGCCTCCGCCTGAATCTTGCGGGCCGCGTGATAGACGGCCACGGCGAAACAGGTGCCGATGAAGGGACCGATGGCGGCAGCCGCTGTCCATGCCTGGGGATGTAGCCAGGCGGGGATAAAGGCGGCGATGGCCCACAGCACAACGCTGGCGAGGATGCCAGGCCAGAAGGGAAGAGCATGGACAAAGACGAAGACCAGGGGGAATTCCATCCACATGAAGTCTTGGGCATGCACCATGAGGCCGATCCACAGCAGGCAGAGCGCAGCGAGCCACAGCGTGGTGGGTACGGGCTTGGCGGGCTTGCGGGCAGCGTAGAGCACGAAGCCGGCGTAGACCACGGCGAGGGCAATCGAGAGCCCGAGGACTCGGGCATCGAGCCGGTTATCGGCCCAGGCGCGGAGTACGCCGAAGACCAGCAGGAATCCGAACATGACGTGGAGGCCAACGGTCCACAGGCTGTTTCGCATCATCACGCCGATCCAGCCTATCGCCTCAGCGGTTGAGGCCGAATCAACCAACTGGTTGAGTGAAGGTTCAACTAGGTACCCGATTACTTTCTCTTCGCGCGTGAGCAGTATGAATACTATGTTCCTTGCATTGAGAGAGATAGTCACCGCCCGTGGTCGTTTCTTCCTGATCGGCGGCGTCGTGGCTCTAATTACGTTGTTGCTCGTTATGCTGTCCGGCCTGACCCAAGGCCTGTCCAAGCAAAATACGTCCGCCCTGGAGGCGCTCGGTGAAAACACCCCGAACGTGACGTTTTCTACCGAGGACCCGTCCTTTACGGAATCAGAAATCTTCGCTGAAGACGTCACCGCTGGTGCTATCCCGCTGGGCGCTACCCAGACCAAGCTTGACGGACAGGGCGGCGTAGCTGTCTTCGGTCTGCCGGCTGGTACTGAGATCCCCGGTACGGACACCCTCATCCCGGATCGCGGCATGGTTCTGAGCGAATCTATCGACGAGGAGATGAACGCGCCTTCCCAGGCCACGCTCGGTGGCGTGGATCTGGACGTGCGCGGCGCGGTGCCGGATGAGTACTACTCCCACTCCCCGGTCGTATGGGTAGACACCGCCACCTGGCAGAAGGTCTCCCACGCCCGCGAGGACATGGTGGGTGTTGCCCTGTTGAGCGCGGAACCGACTGATAGCTCCGTCTCGATGGCTAAGGCCCTGTCTGGCCTGCCGGCTTATAGCTCGGAGCGCGGTTCCCTGCTCACCATGCAGGCATTCCTCTACGGCATTTCCGCCCTGGTGACCATTGCTTTCCTCAGCATCTGGACCATCCAGCGCACCCGTGACCTGTCCATCCTCCGCGCTCTTGGTGCCAGCGTGACGTACTTGCTCAAGGACGCTATTGCCCAGGCGGCCATCATCCTCGCCGCCGGTGTGGGCGCCGGCGCGCTCGTCGGCTGGCTGCTGGGCCTCGCCGCACAGGGCACCGTGCCCTTCGAGGTTTCTGTAATGACGGTCATCGTTCCCGCACTCGGCATCTGGCTGCTCGGCATCGCCGGTGCCTTCCTCGCCACCCGCCGCGTATCCAAGATCAATCCGCTCGACGCCCTAGGAGGCAACGCCTAATGACTACCACTGCTACTCCTGCTCTGTCCCTTCGCGACATCGTGGTGACCTACCCCGACGGCGAGTCCCGTGTTACCGCTCTGGATGGTGTGAGCCTAGACGTGAAGCCTGGCGAGCTCACCGCTGTCATTGGTGAGTCCGGCTCCGGCAAATCGACCTTGCTATCCGTAGCCGCCGGCCTCATCGAGCCTGATTCCGGAACCGTCGAGATGCACGGCACCCGCGGCCTCATCTTCCAGCAGGCCAACCTCATTGCATCTCTGACCGCGCGTGAGCAACTACTCATCATCGACCACTTGGAAGGCCGAAAGCCACGCCAGGATCGTGCCGATGAGCTCTTAAGCTTCGTGGGCCTTGAGGACTTTGGTAACCGCCGTATGAACCAGCTGTCTGGTGGTCAGCGCCAGCGCGTCAACATTGCCCGCGCTCTTATGGGCCAGCCGTCCGTGTTGCTGGCGGACGAGCCGACCTCTGCCTTGGACTCCAAGCTTTCGCGTGAGATTGCCAAGCTTCTGCGCGGTGTTACCGAAGACTTCGACATCGCAACCCTGTTCATTACCCACGACCGTAGCCTGCTTGATTACGCTGACCGTGTCCTCGAAGTCAAGGATGGCAAGGTTTCCGCTTACTCGGAGGTCGCGGCCTAGCCCTCGCTATTAATTCAAGGAACTAATTTTCCTCCTCGGTGCCCGAACCAGGCGAGTACGGAGTACATTAGTACTTCGATATGCTTCGACCTCGCCGCCTACGGGTAACCCCTACCGACTATGAGCGCATGCAACAATGGACCCCGCTGCATGCGCTCATGTTGACGATTACCATCGCTGCCTGCGGTGTCTTTATCGTCGGCGCTCGCCGCGTTAAAGGCACAAGCCGTGAAAAGTTCGTCCGCCAGATGGTCGGCTGGGTCCTTTTGGTCCTCGGCACCGCATGGACAGTTATTTCCCTGGACCCTTCCCAGTTCGATATCCGGGAGTCCCTCCCGCTGCACCTTTGTGACGTGCTGCGTCCCATCTTGGCGCTCGGCCTTATTACCGGCAACGAGCATGCGCTGACCCTGACGTATTTCTGGGGCATCATCCTTAACCCGCAGGCCATCATCACCCCGGATGTCATCTACTACTTTGCCCCGCGCTGGCTGCGTTTTAGCACCTACTGGTTCTTCCACATCGTGGCCCTCGCCGTGCCGTTGGGTCTGACCTTTGGCTTAGGCTATCGGCCGACGTGGAAAGGCTACCGCTTTGCCGTGAAGGTCACGCCCATCTGGATGGCCATCGCCATGGCGGTCAACGCCAAGACAGACGGCAACTACGGCTTCCTCAACCACGCGCCGGGCAGTCCCTCCATCATCAACCTGCTGGGTCCCTGGCCTGGCTACATCGCGGCAGAGACTCTTGCCGTCGCGGCAGCATGGGCCGGAATGACGTGGCCGTGGGAAAACACCTCGCTGCGTCGCGGAACCGTGCCGGTGGGCACTCGGGGACTGCTGCGCAAGTCCGTCGGTACTGCGTCCGGGATCCTGCGCCGGGCCACTGTACGTTTTCGTAAATAGTGGCCCGCAAATCGCGAAATTCTAGGGCTTCGTTGCGAAAACGTACCAAGACGGCGGCGGCCAGGTACGGATCGATCAAATAAGGCCCCAGATCTTCGGATTTTTGGGGTGCTATTTGATCGAAACGTACTTAGTAGCGGAGCTAGCGCTCCGCGTTGAGGAGCCGGGCAATGGCCTGTGGGATGGCTGCGGCGATCTGGGAGGACGAGCAGGGCGCGAAGCCGTCGGGGGTTTCGGCCGCGATGGCCGCCGCGTGCGCGTGGATGGCCCCGGCGTGGAGAACTTCGGCGATGACCTCAGTGGGGGATGCGGCGGGCGCGGTGGCGGAAAGCTGAGCCATGACCGCACCGAGGATGCCGGAGAGCACGTCGCCGGAGCCGGGAGTCGCGGCATAGGAATGGCCGGAATTGAAGGAGTACTGCGGCTGGCCGGGTGCGGTGACGCGGGTGAGGCGGCCTTTGAGCAGGATGATGCTGTTCAGTTCCTCGGCTAGCTCGCGGAGGGCGCGGCTCCAGCCGGTAGCCGCATCGGGCGAAGAGCCGAAGGTGGCCTCGTAGAGGCGGGTGAATTCGCCTTCGTGTGGGGTGAGGATGGTCAGCGGATGATCGGTGACTGTCCGGCGCAAGGAGGTGTTGCGCGCCAGAAGCGTGAGGGCGTCGGCATCGATGACGGTGGGCAGACCTTGTGCCAGTACCTTTCGCAGTTCGGAGGCCGCCGCCGAATCGGTGCCGCGGCCGGGACCCACGACCCACGCCTGGGCGCGCCCAGCGGAGACGACATCGGGGTGGCAGACCAGCTCGGGGAGAAGCGCGGTAATGGTGTTATCGCCGATGAAGCGCACCATCGACGGCGTGGCCCGCACCGCCGCGGTGGCGCACAGAATGCCCGCGCCCGGGTAAGCCTCACTGCCGGCAGCGAGGGCGACGACGCCACCGGAATACTTATCGGAACGCGCGGCGGGAGTGGGATCGGTCATGGGGCCGGTGCAACCGACGGGCCAGGGACGAGTGAGGCGCCCGCCAGGAAGATCGAGTTCGCCCGGGAGCCACTCCCAGGGCGTCGGAACGGTGGGTTCATGGGCGATGAATGCGGCAGGATTATCCAGCTCAGCGAGGGCCTCAGCGAAGGAAGGTGCGCCGGGTAAGAAGAGGTCGGAGACCACCACCTGTCCACATTCAGCGGCCAACGCGTGGCCCAGTCGCGGTGAGCCAAACGTGACGGTGACATTGGCCTCGACAGCATCCGCGGCGACAACGCCGGTATCGGCATCAACACCTGTGGGCATATCGACGGCGACAACGGGCACGCTGGTAGCAGTGGCCTCGCGGTAGAGCGACAGCGCGGCGCCGGTCAGGCCACGGGCGGAACCGAGGCCCGCGATAGCGTCGATAAGCAGTGCGGTGCCTGTCGGCAGCGCGGACATAGGAGGAAGGACCGTGGCACCCGCGGCGAGGAAGGCCTCCAGTGCTGCCTCGTGGTGCTTCTCGGGGACTAGGGCATGGACGGTGATACCACGCTCGGCCAAGAGCGCGCCGGCAAAGAGTCCATCGCCGCCATTGCCGCCCGGCCCAGCGAGAATGACAACCGCGCCGGGGTGAGCAGCCAGCATCGAGGTGGCAGCTTCCGCCACCGCTGCGGCGGCAAGTTTCATGAGCTGATCCGGCTCCGATTGCTGGGCTAGAAGCTGCTCTTCAGCAGCACGAACAGTGGCAACGGTATAAGCAGGGCGCATACCCTACGAGTCTAGCCCTGGCAGGTAGGGCACCAGAAGAGGTTGCGGCCCTGTATGACCTGCTCCCGGATTTCGGTGCCGCACACATGGCACGGCAGCCCGGCGCGGCGGTAGACATAGACCTCGCCGCCGTGGTCATCTTTGCGCGGCTCGCGGCCCATGGCCTCCGGTGTGTGCGCGGGACGGACCGTGTCGATGCGGCCGTGCTCGACGCCATAGTCCATGAGCTCCACCAGGTCCGACCAGATGGCATCGAACTCCGCGTGGTCGAGCTGCGTGCCCGGGATGAAGGGGGAGAGCCCTTGGCGGAACAGCACCTCCGCGCGGTAGATATTGCCCACACCAGCAAAGAGGCCTTGGTCCATGAGCATCGCGCCGATGCTGCGCCGCGAGGCATGCACGCGGGCCCACAGCGCATCAGAGTCGGCATCTGTGCGGAGCGGATCCTGGCCCACCTTCGCCACCTTGGCCTGGTATTCCTCCTCCGTAATGAGCGTGCAGAACTGCGGGCCGCGCAGGTTCGCGGCCATCGTTCCGTTATCGATGCGCAGCCGGATTTGCCCCCACACATCAGCGGAAGGCTCAAAGCGCAGGGACCCAATGAGCCCCAAATGGATGTAAATCACGTGGCGCGGGTTATCCGCATCGAAGTGGAGGAAGAGGTGCTTGCCAAAGGCTTCGGCGAGGGAGAGGGGTGAGGCGTCGACAAGCGCGGCCTCCGCAGCAAACCTGCCCTGGGGGCTGCTCACAGCCAGCGGCGCGCCGCGAAAGTCCGCATTGAGTGTCCGAGCAAGGCGGTGAATAACGTGTCCCTCAGGCATGTCAGGAAGTCTACGCGGGGGCAGTGCTGCTGTAGACTTTCCGGGTACTACCCGTTGAACGGAAGGGCCTAAATACTATGGGGCGCGCAATCGGTTTTGACCGTGAAAAATACATTGAGCTGCAGTCGGAGCACATCAACGCTCGACGCAAAGAAATCGGTGGGAAGCTTTACCTGGAAATGGGTGGCAAGCTTTTCGATGACATGCATGCCTCCCGCGTGCTGCCCGGTTTCACCCCGGATAACAAGATTGCGATGCTCGAGCGCATCAAAGATGACGTAGAAATCCTCGTCTGCATCAACGCCAAGGACATCGAGCGCCAAAAGATGCGCGGTGACCTGGGGATCCTCTACGAAGACGATGTGCTGCGGCTTGTCGACGTCTTCCGGGGCCGCGGCTTCCTTGTCAATAACATCGTCATGACGCAGCTCGAGGACGGCAACAGCCAGGCGGAGGCCTTCATCGAGCGCCTCGAGCGCCTGGGGCTGACGGTGGCGCGCCACCGCGTCATCCCGGGCTACCCCGCCAACATCGACCTCATCGTCTCCGAGGAGGGGTTGGGCAAGAACGACTACGTGGAGACCACCCGTGACCTCGTGGTGGTCACCGCGCCGGGGCCGGGCTCCGGTAAGTTGGCTACCGCACTATCGCAGGTCTACCACGAGAACGTGCGCGGCGTGCAGGCGGGCTACGCCAAGTTTGAGACCTTCCCCATCTGGAACCTGCCGCTCGACCACCCGGTGAACCTGGCATACGAGGCAGCCACGGTGGACCTTAACGACGCCAACGTCATCGACCACTTCCACCTCTCCGCGCACGGCGAGTCCACGGTGAACTACAACCGCGACGTCGAGGCCTTCCCGCTGCTGAAGTCCCTGCTTGAGCGCCTGACCGGCACCGTTCCCTACCAGTCCCCGACGGACATGGGCGTGAACATGGTGGGCTTCTGCATCACCGACGACGAGGTCTGCCGCGAGGCCTCCCGGCAGGAAATCATCCGCCGCTATTTCAAGACTTTGGTGGAGGAGGCCCGCAACGGCCTCGACTCCACGCAGTCCGAGCGTGCCGCCGTGGTCATGGCGAAGGCCGGCATCAAGTCCACCGACCGCCCGGTGGTGCTCCCGGCGCGTCAGAAGGCGGAGGAGACCGACGGCCCGGCGTCCGCGCTGCAGCTTCACGACGGCACCATCATCACCGGCCGCACCTCCCCACTTCTGGGCTGCTCGGCGGCCACCTTGCTCAATGCGCTCAAGCACCTGGCGGGCATCGACGATGACCTGCACCTGCTCTCGCCGGAATCCATCGAGCCGATCCAGACGCTGAAGACCAAGCATCTGGGTTCGCAGAACCCGCGCCTGCACACCGACGAGGTGCTCATCGCACTCTCTGTCTCCGCGGCCAAGGACGAGAACGCCCGCCGCGCGCTCGACGCACTGAAGGAACTCGAGGGCTGCGATGTCCACACCACCACCATCTTGGGTTCCGTGGATGAGGGCATCTTCCGCAACCTAGGTGTCCTGGTGACCTCCGATCCGGTCTTTGCCCGCAAGAGCGCGCTGTACCAGAAGCGCTGAGACTCCACCGAAAAATTGGGGATCTTGCCATTAGCAGGCCTAGACTTGCGGGCGTGACTATTGGCAAGATTCTCCTCTACTACTGCTTTACTCCCATTGAGGACCCCACCGCGATCATGCTGTGGCAGCGTAACCTCTGCGAGAAGCTCGGGCTGAAGGGCCGCATCCTCATTTCGGAGCACGGCATCAACGGCACCGTGGGCGGGGACATGGAGGCCTGCAAGCGCTACGTGCGCGAAACCCGCGAGTACCCGGGCTTCAAGAAGATGGAGTTCAAGTGGTCCGAAGGCGGTGCGGAGGATTTCCCGCGCCTCTCGGTTAAGGTGCGCGATGAGATCGTGGCCTTCGGCGCGCCGGGTGAGCTCAAGGTGGATGAGAATGGCGTCATCGGCGGCGGCGTTCACCTCAAACCCGAAGAGGTCAACAAGCTAGTAGAAGAGCGCGGCGAGGAGGTCGTCTTCTTCGACGGACGCAATGCCATGGAGGCGGAAATCGGCAAGTTTAAGAATGCCGTGGTGCCGGACGTGCGCACGACGCATGACTTCATCGCCGAAATCGAGTCCGGAAAATATGACTGGATGAAGGACAAGCCCGTGGTCTCCTACTGCACGGGCGGCATCCGTTGCGAAATCCTCTCAGCGCTGATGAAGAACAGAGGCTTCAACGAGGTCTATCAAATCGACGGCGGCATTGTGCGCTACGGCGAAAAGTACGGCAACGATGGCCTGTGGGAAGGCTCGATGTACGTCTTTGATAAGCGCATGCACCACGAGTTTGGCCAGGGCCTAGAGGATCCGGGCTTCATTCAGCTGGGCCACTGCGTGCATTGCGGGGCGGGAACCAACACGTTCCATAACTGCATCAACGAGGACACGTGCCGTAAGCAGGTGCTCATCTGCGATGACTGCATTCAGCATGTGGAAACACAGCACTGCGGCCGGCCGGATTGCGCCGAGGTGGCAGCTGCCCAGGCGCAGAGCTAGTTTTCGATAACCGGGGCGAGCAGGATCTGGATATCGTTGATGCACCAGATCATGAAGTTGCCGGCCATGACCCAGAAGATGGCCATCCAACCGCGCCAGCGCACATAGGCCTTGAGCTTGCGCACCATGATGACGGCGCAGCCGATCATGCCGATGAAGGGGATGATTAGCGTCGTCGTGGCGAACACCGTGCGCTGGGTCCTCGTGCAAAGCCAGGCGGCATACTCGGCGCGGAGGCAGTTGGTCGTGGTTCCGGCGACTTTAAAGATGCCCGCGAGGAGAAGCGCATAGAGCGCTGAGCCGATAAGGATGGCAATCATAAACCACAGAGCTTGGCGCGAGGAGCGGCGGTTGGCTTCGGCGACGGCGAGGGGGTCGGGTTCGTCGGCAAGCTCGTCAAATGTGCGGGGCTCGGGGCGAGGCAGGTTCGTATAGTCCGCGTCGGACGTGAGATCGTTTTCGGGGTGCTCAGCTGCCATGGTCTGCCAGTCTAACGCGCTTCGGCGGTGTAGGTGCTGGGGCAGACCAGCACGGGCACGCCCAAGTGCGGGAGCAGCTCGGTGGCGGTGCTGCCGATGAAGACGCGCTCGATGGGGCCCATGGGGTCGGAGCCTAAGCAGAGGAGGTCGCCCTTCTTCCACTTCAGCGAGTCCACCGCGCCGGACCAGCCATGGCCGCTGCCGATGGCCGTCGTGACCGAAAGCTCGGGGTAGGCATCCGCGATGAAATCGTGGGCCCGGTCCAACAACGAAAGCGAATGCTCGCGCCAATTGGGGGCATCGGAAGGAAAGGTGGGGGAGTATTCGAGGGGGACGTCGACAAGCCCCTTGGCTGAAAACGCCAGGATGCGCAGGGGGATACCGCCGCGCTGCGCAATGCAGGCCGCGTGCATGAGAGCGGGATCATCGGCGCTGCCAAGATCGGTGAAAGCAAAGTTAATGCGGGTGATGCCGTGCTTAGACAGCTTGATGCCGCGCGGAGTCAAGCCCACCGGAAGCGGCGCATAGTGCAAAAGCGCATCGGCGGTAGAGCCCGAGAAGAAACGGCCCTTGGGTGCGGATTGGTTTGCGCCGAGGAGGATGACGCTTGCGTTGAATTCCTTGGCCGCCTCCTCCAAGAGCTGCGGGCGCGAGGGCCCTGCGATGAGAACGGAGACGTTCTTATCGAGCTGGGACTTGTCTACCCCTGCCGCGTTCAATGCCTGTTTGACGGCCCGCTCGCAGGCGGCGCGCTCCTTCTTGAACCACTTTTTATAGGAACCGGTGAGCTTGCTGAGCGACGTCACGGTGAGTGGTTGCGAAATAGTAGATACCACGCGGATCTGAACGGGCGTGGAACGCGCGATCCACGCGGCAAACTCGATAGCTTCCGTGCCGGTAGAGCTGGGGCTCCACGAAACAAGGACGCGGAGCGGAGGGACCGTGGCGTCTGGGGAGCACTGTCCTTCCGCGGGGTGTGAAGAATTCTTAGCCATTCATCAAAAGGTTCGGGGTCGTTTTATTCATTATCGGCCCTTCACGCCTTAAAATAAAAATCCGCTCTACCGGCGCTTTTTGGTCTATTTTCCTTCCATGATTGGCCGGTAGACATCGGCCAGTTTGGAGATCAGGTTAACCAGGGAGTTGGCATCCTTGATGTCGTCCGGATCGAGCCAACGCAGGATCTCCGCCAAAGCCGCCGCACGCTGGCGAGAGACGATGGTCAGCTCGGATTCGCCGAGCTGGGTAAGGGCGACGAGCACACCGCGGCGGTCCTTATCGTCGCGGTGCCGTTCCACGAAACCTTGGCGTTCCAATTGGTACAGCGCATTGGAGGCGGTAGGCATCCGGATGAGCTCTGCCTGGGCGATGGTGCTCACGCGCGAAGGGCCGCGCATGCGCAGCTGGTTCATGATGGAGACCTGCGACGTGGTGAGGGATGTGCCCTCTGTCGTGCGCTGGAAAATGAGCATGAGTTTGTTGAGCGCGGGCTGGATCTGGCGGGCGACTTCCAGGGCATCCGCGTAAGGGATGGGGGATTCGATAGTTTCTTCACTCATGGAAAATAAGTGTAGCTAGTAATTTCGCGGAGCGGTAGTTAGCCGATTAAAAAATTTGGTTTCCCACCGCGAAGCACTATGAAAGGGCCTAGATTGTTGACGCCGCCGGCACTACACTGTCCGGCGTGAATTCTCCGTCAAAGGCAGAGTCTGCAAAGACAAGGCCAGAAGTGGCCTACCGCAACGAAGTCTCTTATGAATGGGAGCGTGCACAGCATCTGCGTGAGCTTCGCGCGGGAAAGGTGACGCGCGAAGAGCTATGCGATGCCGACTTTCTCCTTCGCGCGGCGGCGGAACACCATGGCGTCGACATGCGCAAGCCGTGCCCGGTGTGTGAATCAGACATGCGGCTGACCCGTTGGGTTTATGGAGATGCTTTAAAACGCCGGGCGGGAAGTGCGCGGAGCGCTGCGGAAATTGCGGACATGGCCGCAGAAGGGCTGGAATTTACCGTGCATTTTGTGGAAGTGTGTCCGGCGTGCCGCTGGAATCATCTGCTTCGAGCTGCCACGGTCTATGCTCTAGGGTAGTTTTGGCTTCCCAGTTCACGCCGGTAAGCTGCATGTATTTACAGTTTCTGTACAGGATTGATGAGGACACGGATCAGTGACCGAAAAGGAAACCTCCGGGCGAAAGTCAGGTAATCGCAGGAAGAGCACCTCACAGAGCGCTCAGCGTTCGTCCGGCCGCAAGCGCCGCTGGCCGTGGATCGTGCTGGCTGTTTTGTTTGTACTAGTGGGCATTCCTGCCCTGCTCTTCGGCTACGCGTATACGCAATACGACGTCCCCGGGCCCAAGGAGCTGCAGCCGAGCCAGATCTCCACCATCGTCGCCGGCGATGGTGAGACTCAGTTGGCCAAGCTCGTTCCGCCGGAAGGCAACCGCCGTCAGGTGACGTTGGAAGAGATCCCGGATTATGTGGAGGACTCGGTCCTCGCCGCCGAGGACCGTGAGTTCTGGACCAACTCGGGCTTCTCCTTTACTGGTCTGGGCCGCGCCGTCTTGGGCAAGCTCACGGGTGATAGCACCGCCGGTGGTGGTTCCACCATCACCCAGCAATACGTGAAAAACACCCTAGTTGGTGACGAATACTCCTACGTCCGCAAGATCCGTGAGCTCATCTATTCGGTGAAGATGACCAATGAGTGGGCCAAAGAGGACATCCTGAACGCCTACCTCAACACCGTCTATTTCGGCCGCAATGCCTACGGCATCGAGGCTGCCTCCAATGCCTACTTCAATAAGGACGCCAAGGACCTCACCGTGGAGGAAGGCGCCATGCTCGCCGGCCTCATCCAGTCCCCATCGGTCTTGGATCCGTGGGTGGATGAGGAACGCTCGCAGAACCGCTGGAACTACGTCATGGATGGCCTGGTTGAGATGGGCGATCTGGATGCGGCTGAGCGGTCCCAGATGGCTTTCCCGGAGACCCGTGATCCCAGCGAATACTCCGCCTACACCGAGGCACCCGGTGCTTATGGGCACATCAAGAACCAAGTCACCGGCGAGTTGGCACGCGTGGGAATTACCGAGGACCAGCTGGCCACCGGTGGCCTCAAGGTGACCACCACCATTGACATGACTGTGCAAAACGCGTCGACAGACGCGGCCCACGAGCAGCTTGCGGTGCTGCAGGAGGACGCCCGTGCTGCAGCCGTGACCATCGACCCAGCTACGGGTGCAGTGCGCGGTTACTTCGGCGGGGATGATGCCAATGGTTGGGATTACGCCAACTCCCCGCTGCAGACCGGTTCGGTCTTCAAGATCATGGCGTTGGCAGCAGCCCTCCAGCAGGGCATCGATCTCAATACCTATTACTCCTCGGCGCCCTACCAGCTGCCCGGATCGCAGATCGTGACCAACGTGGGCGGCGGATGTGGCAGCTGCAGCATCGCCGAGGCGCTGAAGAATTCCTATAACACCTCCTTCTTGCGCCTCCAGGACGACCTGGAAAACAAGATGCAGGACACCGCAGACATGGCGCACGCATTGGGCGTTGCGCGCAGCCTGCCGGGGATTGAAAAGACCCTGACAGAGAACGGCGGTGCGCCGTACGAAGGCATCGTGCTGGGTCAGTACCAATCGCGCCCGCTCGACATGGCGACGGCAATGGCTACCTTGACCAACCAGGGTGTGTGGCACCAACCGCACTTCGTGCAGAAGGTTGAAAACGCGAACGGCGAGGTTCTTTATGAGAACCCGACCGACGGCGGTGAACGCCGTGTCTCCGCCAACGTGGCCAACAACGTGATCTCCGCGATGCAGCCAATTGCCGCATGGTCGAATGGCGCGCTAGCTGGCGGGCGCCCGTCTGCGTCTAAGACTGGTACCACGCAGCTGGGTGACACCGGTCAGAACAAAGATGCGTGGATGGTCGGTTCCACGCCCCAGCTGGCTACAGCAGTGTGGGTAGGCACGGCCGACAACACCTCCGCGATTTTCAATCAGTGGGGCGGCATTATGTACGGCTCGGACGCACCGACGAAGATCTGGAAGTCCATCTTGGACACTTCTCTGGCTAACGTCGAGCAGCAGACCTTCCCGCAGGCCTATCCGATCAACTACGGCGTCGGCAGCTGGGGTTCGGGCTATGTCTATGACCCGAGCCAGACCACGACGTGGGACCAGACCCCGGCAAGCCCGGAGGGCGAAGCCGCTGAGGGCGAGGGCGAAGCAAAACCAGAGGAAGGCCAACACCATGACGAGGGGCATGGTGATGCCCCGGCGCAGCCGGCCCAGCCTGAGCAACCGGCTCAGCCCGCCGATCCTGAGGTTCCCTCGCTGGATGAGATTCTCAATGGAGATGGCCTCGACCAACTACTTGGCCAATAGGAGACTGATCCCTGGTGAGCCAACACACGACTTCTCAGCTAGTCCCTCTCTCTTCTGAGTCGATGGCCCGCGGCGCCGTCGACGCCCTGGGCGGGCCGACGGGGCGTTTTGCTCGCTCGGCCCACTCCGGGTGGTGGACTCCACTGCGAGTGATCATCACGCTGGCGTGGACATTCCTGGCGTTTGGGTTCTTGAGTAAGGCCAACTGCGCGGCTAGCACCCGGGGCGAGGATGGCCTCATCAGCCTGAACTGGGCTGGCAACCGCCAGTACGCGTCCTTCTGTTACAACGACATCATCCCGCTCTATGGGGGCCGTGGACTAGACCAGCCGGGCTTCCCCTACGCCTATTCCTGGGTTGAGGGGGATATCACGCGCTACATGGAGTACCCCGTATTGGCGGGTATGTTCCAGGGTGCCGTCGCTTGGCTGGCGCGCACCACCTACCCGGCCGTCGAGTGGATTGGGATTGCCGATGTCAGTTGGTACTTCGGGTTGACCGCGCTCATCATGTCCCTCGTGTGGGTAGGCACCGTGGTTATGGTTTTCCAGCTCACGGGTAACCGGGCGTGGGACACCGTCCTCATGGCAGCTAGCCCCCTCGTGGTCATGCATGCCTTTACCAATTGGGACATCCCGTCGGTGGCGTTCATGGTCGGCGCTCTGCTTGCGGTGACCAAGGGCAAGAACTGGCTCGCCGGCATTCTCATTGGGCTTGGCACGGCCTTTAAGCTGTGGCCCCTGTTTATTCTGGGTGCCTTTCTGGTGCTGGCCATCCGCAACAAGCGCTGGGCACCTTTCATCAAGATGTTCGTGGCAACTGTTGTGACGTGGCTCGTGGTGAACCTTCCCGTGGCGGTGGCCTACCCCGAAGCTTGGCGCGAATTCTTCCGGCTCAACCAAGAGCGTGGGTTGGATTGGACCACGATCTATGCGCTCCTGAGCCGAATTGGGGGAGTCGACCTTGAAAACGAATTCGTTAATACCTTCTCCCTCGTGGCCTTCCTGGCGTGCTGCGCGGCAATCGCCATCATGGGGCTCAAAACCCCGCGTGCGCCGCGGGTGGCTGAGATGATCTACCTCATCATCATGGCCTTCCTCATCTTCAATAAGGTGTGGTCGCCGCAGTACTCGCTGTGGCTCATTGTCCCGGCGCTCTTGGCGCTTCCGCGGTGGCGGCTCATCTTTAGCTGGGCGCTTGCCGACGCCCTCCTCTGGCCCATCCTCACCTGGCACATGCTCGGGTCGGAGAACAAGGGCCTGCCGCACGAGATGCTGGACATCGCGGTGATTACGCGCGATGGTTTCATCATCGCCATCGGCGTGCTCATCATCCGTCAGATGTGGGGCAAGTCGGAAGACAAGGTCCGTGCCGCGCACGGTGGCAGGGATCCGCTGGCGGGGGACTTTGCGCGATGACCATAACAATCGTGGGCATCATCTCCATCACGATAGGTTTCTTGTGCGTATTGGGCGCCTATTACCTGTTTCAGCGTTCTGAAGACCGAACCTGGCCCATCATGCTGGGGTTGCTGGCTCTGCTTTTCCTCACGGTGATACCGGCGAGTTCGGCAATCTTTGTCGCGGCGACTCACTAGGGGGGCGGCCGAGGAGACAAGGGATTTCCTTTTCCGCCGGTCAGTGCGGTACTGTGTGAGGGTTGCTTGACGCAACAGACCCTCCTGCCATATCCGCAAAGGTGATATGGCCGATACCAATTACTAGACCATAGGAGGTGATGAGGTCCGTGCGTCACTACGAAGTCATGATCATTCTGGATCCCAATCAGGATGAGCGCACCGTAACCCCGTCCCTAGACAAGTTCCTCGAAGCAATCCGCAAGGATGGCGGCAAAGTCGAAAAGGTTGACGTGTGGGGCAAGCGCCGTCTTGCATACCCGATCAACAAGAAGGAAGAGGGCATCTACGCAGTCGTGGATCTGGAGTGCGAATCCCACTCCGTTCTCGAGCTCGATCGCCGTCTGAACCTGAACGACTCCATTCTGCGTACCAAGGTTCTGCGCACCGACAGCAAATAGCGGATACTGGGTTTCGAGCAATCCACGTAACCGATATTAAGGAGTAAAGACATGGCTCAGGGAGATACCAATATCACGGTCGTTGGCAACATTGTCGCCGACCCGGAACTGCGCTTCACCCCGGCGGGTGCCGCAGTGGCAAATTTCCGTGTTGCCTCCACCCCGCGTCGCTATAATCAGCAGACTTCCCAGTGGGAGGATGGCGAGGCCATGTTCCTCACCTGCAACGTGTGGCGCCAAGCCGCAGAAAACGTTGCGGAGACCCTGACCAAGGGCATGCGCGTTATTGTTACTGGCCGTTTGCGTCAGCGCTCTTACCAGACTCGTGAGGGCGAGAACCGTACTGTCTTTGAGATCGAGGTCGATGAGGTCGGCCCGTCCCTGCGTTATGCAACCGCTCAGGTAAACCGCAAGTCCGGTAACGGTGGCGGAAACTATGGCGGCGGCCAGCAGCAGGGTGGCGCTAACTACGGCGGCGGCAACCAAGGCGGTTTCTCCGGAAACCAGGGTGGTTTCTCTGGAAACCAGTCCCAGTCTTCTGCCCCGCAGCAGTCCCAGCAGTCGGCTCCGAGCAACGATCCGTGGAATTCGGCACCCCAAGCGGGAAGCTTCGGTGGTGCGGATGCAGAACCCCCGTTCTAAGACTGTCACGCAAGTATTCATTTAACTCAATTGAAAGGCAGGGATCATGAAGCTGATCCTCACCGCTGCCGTTGAGAACCTCGGCGCCCCCGGCGAAATTGTAGAGGTTAAGGACGGCTACGGACGTAACTACCTGCTTCCGCGCGGCCTGGCAATCGTTGCCACCCGCGGTGCTGAGAAGCAGATCGAGGGCATCAAGCGCGCCCAGGAAGCTCGCGCAATCCGCGACCTGGACCATGCACGCGAGATCCGTACCCAGCTGGAGGAGCTCAAGGACGTCAACGTCCCCGTGAAGACCTCCGAGTCCGGCAAGCTCTTTGGCTCCGTGTCCGCAGAGGACATCGTGAAGGCCGTTGCCGCCGCTGGCGGCCCGAAGCTGGACAAGCGCATCGTTGTGCTTCCCAAGGGCCTGGTCAAGAAGACCGGCAACTACCAAGTCGAGCTGAAGCTGCACGCTGACGTTATCGGCAAGGTGAACTTCTCGGTCGTCGCTGCCTAAGAACTAAGGCGCACGACGGTCACCCTCCGTCCAGCCGCGTGTGAGGCGCGGCGATGGTACGCAGGTACGTGACCCTCAGACAACAGCAAGGTTTAAGGCCGTGCTCCTCCCACTATGTGAGGTGGTGGAAGGTGTACGGCCTTTAGCCGTTTTAGGCATGCGGGGTGGGGAATCGTCGCCAAGCACGGCATGTGGATAACTCGCGGAACCTGTGGATAAACCTGTGTGCAGTTTACAGTGAGTTTACTCACGCCGCCTTTTGTTAACCCGCAGGTAGCGCCGATTTCGGGTTGAAGGCCCTACTTTTTCACGGGTTTTGTGCGTATATTCACACCTTGAAAAACATGCTCTGACCTGCGGTAATTATCTTCGCTGGTCACGGGCTTGCAGAGTTATCCACAGGCTTGACCTCGCGCTTTGCGGAGCCTTCGTCCGCTGAGCTGGTAATTCCACAGGGATCTGTGGATAACTGTGGCAGTTATACCCAAGGGGCAGTGTCCATTGCCTCGGCTACACTGTTGTGTACTACGCGCGGTTGCCGCTTGGCACTGCCTTAAAGCCTGGCCGTCCGGAGCGGATAGAAGCTGAGATTTTCAGGGGCGGTCAGGGTGGGATCGATGAACGGTGGGATTGATGGACAATGACTAATGCCAGTTTTGATGACGATCAGGTTCCACCGCCGCCCGAACCGGTAGAGGAGGAACCCCGCCGCTCCTACCGTCAGGAGGAGCCGAAGCGTTACGGCGAATTCCGCCAGCCACCCGCGGACCGGGAAGCAGAGCAAGGCGTTCTTGGCGCTATGCTCCTGAGCCCGAACACGGTGATGGAGGTCATTGAAGAGCTGGAGCCGGAGGACTTCTACTATCCTGCGCACACGCTCATTTATCAGGCCATGATTGACCTCTATGCCGCGGGCACCGATATTGATGCGGTGATTGTGGCAGCTCGGCTCGATCGCTACAACAACCTCGAGCGGGTCGGCGGCGCGCCCTATCTGCACACCCTGCTGGCCACGGTGCCGACTGCCGCCAACGCTCGCTACTACGCGGAGATCGTGGCGGAAAAGGCGGTGCTGCGCAAGCTGGTCGACGCCGGAACCAGAGTTGTCCAGCTCGGCTTCCAAGGTTCCGAGGACATGGAGATCGAATCGGTTCTGGACCGCGCCCAGCAGGAAGTCTTCGCGGTGGCACAGAAGAAGACCACCGAGGACTACCGGGCACTGAGCGATCTTATCGATCCCACTATCGACGAACTCGCCGCCCTGCAGCAAAACGGTGTGGAATCGGGCGTGCCCACCGGGTTCATCGACTTGGATAACCTGACCAATGGCTTGCGCGCCGGCCAGATGATTATCGTCGCCGCCCGCCCCGGCGTGGGCAAGTCAACGCTCGCCATGGACTTCATGCGCTCGGCATCTCTGCAGCACAACAAGACCTCCGTGGTGTTTTCCTTGGAGATGTCCGCCTCGGAAATCGTCATGCGCTTGCTGTCGGCGGAGGCGGAAGTGAAGCTGTCGGATATGCGCGGTGGACGCGTATCGACTGAGGACTGGGCAAAGATCGATGACACCCTCAACCGCATCCAGGATGCGCCCCTGTTCATCGATGATTCCCCGAACCTCACCATGATGGAGATTCGCTCGAAAGCCCGCCGCCTCAAGCAGCAGCACGGGCTCGACCTCATTGTGCTGGACTATATGCAGCTGATGTCCTCGGGCAAGAAGGTGGAGTCCCGCCAGCAAGAGGTTTCGGAGTTCTCCCGCCAGCTCAAGCTGCTGGCCAAGGAGCTCGAGGTCCCGCTCATCGCGATTTCCCAGCTAAACCGTGGCCCAGAGTCCCGTACCGATAAGAAGCCACAGCTGGCGGATCTGCGTGAATCCGGCTCGCTCGAGCAGGACGCCGACATGGTTATGCTCCTGTATCGCCCGGACTCACAGGACCGCGATGATCCCCGCGCCGGTGAGGCGGACATCATCTTGGCCAAGCACCGTGGCGGCCCGATCGACACGGTGAAGGTGGCGCACCAGCTGCACTACTCCAAGTTCGTCAACATGGCGCACGGTTAAATCACAGGTCCACCACGGCGTTGGGGTCACCCAACCGTGGGCCGAGAATGACTAAGACTAGGAAGACGGCTGCTGCGGCGAGTGCGAGCCACCGCCACACGGGGAAGAAGCGTTCGCCACACAGCCGGGCGAATGCCGCGCCGATCAGCGCGCCGAGCGTATTGAAGATGAGGTCATCGATATCGGTGCGTCCCAGGGCGAAGGCGTACTGTGCTGTCTCCAGCGCCAGGCTCAGCGCGAAGCCCCACGCGGCCGTGGCCTTGAGTGAACGGCACATGCTGAAGACGAGCATTCCGAAGGGAATGAAGAAAGCGGTATTGCCCGCGTACTCAAAGAGCGGGCCAAACCACGTGCCACCGGAAAATTCATCGAGCGGCACCAAGCGCAGATCGCGGACACGCTGGTTCTCCGGCTTCCAGAGGTAGCCAATCTGAAAGAAGGACTTCAGCGTAGTCAGCGTAACCATGACCGCGACCCACGCGCCAAGGGCGACCCTATTGAGCAAGGGTCTTACCCTTGAATTCTGGCAGGGTCAGCGCCGCGACAGCAGCGGTGCCGAAGGCGGCCGCGAAGAGGACGAAGAGCCAGCCCGTTCCTGCCACCGCGATGAGCGGCGGAACGATGAGCGGCGCCAGGATGGATGCGAGCCTGCCGAAGCCGGCGGCAGCACCCGTACCGCGCCCGCGCAGCGCGGTGGGATAGAGCTCGGGACCGATGGCGTACAAAGCACCCCACGCGCCCAAGTTGAAGAAGGACAGCAAACAACCGGCCAGGATGATCGTGGCCTCAGTGCTGGCAAAGCCATAGAGACCTGCGGAAAGCGCGGAGCCCACGAGGAAGGCAGCCAGCGTGGTGCGGCGCCCCCATACTTCGATGAGCCAGGCCGCGGCGGCGTAGCCGGGCAGCTGGGCCAGGGTGATAATGAGCGTGAAGCTGAAGGACTTCACCAGGGAGAATCCGTCGGCGACCAGCAGCGAAGGAATCCAGATGAAGGCGCCATAGTAGGACAGGTTGACGCAGAACCAGATGGTCCACAACGCGAGAGTGCGCCCGCGCAGGGACGGCGACCAGATGCTGGCGGCGGTGACGTCTTCCTCGGAGTAGGTCGGTGCCGGGGTCGTGCGGTCGATGTCCGTCGAGTCCACCTCTGCCTCAAAGGAGGCGACGATCTCCTCTGCCTCCTCGTGGCGGCCTTTCGACTCTAGGAAGCGCACCGATTCCGGCAGGTGGAGGCGTACGAAAAGTGCATAAAGGGCGGGGACCATGCCGAGCGCGAGCGCCCAGCGCCAGCCGCTTTCCGACGCCCCCACAACAAACGTTCCAACTACCGCGGCCAGGATCCAGCCCACCGCCCAGAAGGCCTCCAGCAAGACCACCATGCGCCCGCGGACCTTGAGTGGGGCGAACTCGGAAATCAACGTGGAGGCCACCGGCAGTTCGGCGCCCAGGCCGAGACCGATGAAGAAGCGCAGGACGATGAGAAGCGTGAGGCCCGTCGCCAGGGCGGAGGCACCCGTGGCGAGGCCATAGACCAACAGGGTCAAGGCAAAGACGTGGCGGCGGCCAAACTTATCGGCCAAGAGGCCTCCGAAGGTAGCGCCCAAGGCCATGCCGATGAAGCCCACGGACGCCAGCCACGAGGATTGGGTCGGCGTGATTCCCCAGTGCACGGCCAGAGCGGCCATGATGAAGGAGATGAGGCCCACGTCCATGGCGTCGAGCGCCCAGCCAATGCCGGAGCCGAAGAGAAGACGTTTGTGTTTGCCGGTGACGGGAAGGCGGTCGAGCCTCTCCGTGCGAGAGATAGAGCGATGATCAAGACGATTCATGCAGGCTAAGCATACTCTGCGGAGTGAAAGCTTTTCAGGCGCAAAGAATTACTGACAACAAAAACCGAACTCAACGCCATGGCTATACCCGCGAAAAGGGGGTTGAGCAGGCCAAAAGCGGCAACAGGTAGAAGAATAATATTATAGGCGAAGGCCCAAAATAGGTTGCCCTTGATGATGCGCAGGGTAGCGCGCGCAAGCCGTACGGCATCGGCCACAGAGCGCAGGTCGTTATTCATCACCGTGATATCAGAGGCCTCGATGGCGACATCAGCCCCAGCACCCATCGCGATGCCGAGGTCCGCCTGTGCGAGTGCCGCGGCGTCGTTCACGCCATCGCCGACCATGGCCACGGTCTTTCCTTGCTGCTGAAGCTGGGCTACAGCGTCCACCTTGTCAGAGGGCATAACCTCTGCTGTCACGTTGGCTTCATCAATGCCTACCGCCCGCGCCACCGCGTGGGCTGCACTGGCATTGTCCCCTGTGAGCAGATGGGGTGTAAGGCCTAGGTTCTGGAGGGCGGAGATGGCGGCGGCTGCGGACTCCTTAACGCGGTCCTGTAGCTCGATGGTCCCCACCACGTCATCCGCCGCGTAGACGCCGACCTGCGTCCCAGTGCCGTCGTAGCCCGCAGGCGGGCGTCCCACCCGCACGCGGGTACCTTCAACGGTTGCTTCGATCCCTTGGCCCGCTAGCTCGTGGTAGTTCTCGGCTGCAGGGGTGTTGCCGTCGTAAGCCGCGCGGATGGCTCGCGCGATGGGGTGCTCGGAGCCCTGCTCCGCGGCGGCAGCAAGACGGAGAACCTCCTGCTCTGAGTGCCCCGCAGTGGCCTGAACCGCCGCTACTGACATCTGGCCTTCGGTGATGGTGCCCGTCTTATCCAGAACGATGGTGTCGATCTGGCGGGTCGATTCGAGGATCTCCGGGCCCTTGATGAGTATTCCCAGTTCGGCGCCGCGCCCGGTGCCCACGAGGATTGCGGTGGGCGTCGCCAAGCCCATGGCGCAAGGGCACGCAATGATGAGGACGGAGACGGCGGCCACGAAGGCCGGGGCAACTCCGCCGACCCACAGGTGAGCCACGAGCGCGAGGATAGCGATGCCGATGACGATGGGAACGAAGACAGCGGCGATGCGGTCGGCGAGGCGCTGCACCGGGGCCTTCGAGGTCTGGGCTGCGGTGACGAGCGCGCCCATCTGAGCAAGGACGGTGTCGGAGCCGACGCGGGTGGCGCGCACCTCAAGCCGCCCGGAGGCGTTGATGGTTGCACCCGTCACCGTGCTGCCGGGTGAAACCTCAACCGGTAATGATTCGCCGGTGAGCAGGGATTCGTCCACGGCGGAGTGGCCGTTGAGGACCACACCATCGGTGGCGATCTTCTCGCCGGGGCGAACCACAAAAATGTCGCCCTCGTGAAGGTCACCGATGGAGATCCGGGTTTCAGTATCGCCGCGCAGCACCGTCGCCTCTTTGGCACCCATAGTCAGCAGCGTGGTGAGCGCCTCGGAGGAGCGGCCCTTTGCTTTGAGCTCAAACCAGCGCCCAAGCAGCAGGAACGTAATGACCATCCCCACTGATTCGAGGTAAATGTGGTCCATCTGCGCGTCATTGGAACGCAGCGTCATATGCATGGTCATGCCGGGCATGCCGGCGTTGCCGAAGAAGAGCGCGTAGAGCGACCAGCCAAAGGCGGCGGTGGTGCCCAACGTGATGAGCGTGTCCATCGTGGCGGCGCCGTGCTTCAGGTTGGCCCACGTGGCGCGGTGGAAGGGCGCGCCTCCGATGACGTAGACGAGCGTTGTGAGTACCAGGCAGGCCCACTGCCAGTTCTGGAATTGGAGGGCCGGGACCATGGAGAGGAGCATCACGGGCAGCGAGAGCGCCGCAGAGACGAGCGTGCGCTGCAGGATGTCGGAAGCCTCACCCTCGCGGGCGGTGTCCGCCGTGCTTGCCGACGCCTCCCCCTCATCGTCCACCGCAAAAGCCCCGTAGCCTGCGCCTTCGACGACGTCGATGAGATCGGCGGGGGTTGTTGTGGCTGGGTCATAGCTCACGGCGGCAGATTCCGTGGCGAAGTTGACCGTGGCTTCGACGTTGTCGAGCTTGTTGAGCTTGCGTTCAACTCGGGATGAGCAGGAGGTGCAGGTCATCCCGGTGATACCGAGGGTGAGGCTGGTGGTCATGATGCTTAGGCCAACTCGTAGCCGGCTTCGGCGATGGCAGCGGCGACCTGGTCATCGCTAAAGCCCTCACCAGTCACGGTGACGGCGCCGGTGGTGTGGTCAGCGGTAACGTCGGTGACGCCCTTGATCTCCGAGATCTCTTCCTTCACGGAGAGTTCGCAGTGGCCGCAGGTCATGCCGTTAACGGTGTAGGTGGTGGTGCTCATGGTCGTGATCAGACTCCTTAAGTAGTGGGTAGATACACCGTTGAGCGTATACCCCCTAGGGGTATAGGCGCAAGGAATAATTGGGCCTTGTGTACCGTTGAGAGTTGAAAGAACCTACAAATTTCCCCGAAACAGATAGGAAGAGACATGGCAACGATTGACATCACTGAAGAGACGTTCCAGGAGACCATCTCCGGCGATGGCATCACCCTCGTGGATGCCTGGGCGGAATGGTGCGGTCCGTGCAAGCGCTTCGGCCCGGTCTTTGAGAAGGCATCCGAGGAGCACCCTGATGCCACCTTTGCCAAGTTGGATACCGAGGCAAACGAGGAGCTGGCTGCGAAGCTGCAAATTAACTCCATCCCGACGTTGATGGTTTTCCGTGACGGCATCTTGGTTTTCCGCGAGTCGGGTGCATTGCCGCCGGCAGCCCTGGAAGATCTCATTAGCCAGGTCAAGGCTCTCGATATGGATGAGGTCCGCGCCCAGGTGGAGAGCCAGCAGGCCTAATAATTCCGGATGTTTCTGAAAAGGCGGTCGAGATGGACCGCTGCGCGCTTTCCTGTGAGTATCGCTACACTCGCAGGAAAGCGTCTTTACATATAAAGCACTAACGAGCGCTGCATTGATTACTGCTGCAGGAACCACTAAGGAGTGAGCGCAATGGCAAACCCATTCAGCAAAGGTTGGAAGTATGTGATGGCTTCTTTCGATCAGAAGATCGATGAGAACGCTGATCCCAAGGTCCAAATCCAGCAGGCCGTGGAAGGTGCAAAGGAACAGCACCGCCAGATTTCCGAGCACGCAGCGGAGATTATTGGCCGCAAAACCCAGCTGGAAATGCAGCTCAACCGCCTAGTGAAAACTCAGAAGGACTACCAGGATCAGACGCGCCGGGCCTTGGAGTTGGCGGACGCTTCCGAGGATCCGCAGAAGGCCGCCGAGTACAACCAGGCAGCGGAGGTTGTGGCGAGCCAGCTGGTTGCCGTAGAAAATGAGCTGGCGAATCTGAAGTCCCAGCACGAGGCTGCCGCGCAAGCGGCGGAGCAGGCAAAGGCCCAGCAACAGCAGTCGGAGGCCCGACTGAAGGAGCAGCTCGCGCAGGTGGACCAGTTGCTGTCCCAAGCCGATCAGGCGGCGATGCAGGAGAAGAACGCTGAGGCTCTGGACTCCATGAATGAGCTCAAGCCGGATGACTCGACGCCTACGATGGATTCGGTACGCGCCAAGATTGAGAAGCGCTACGCTGATGCGCTCGGCGCCCAGGAGCTGCACCAGGCAGCTGGTGGTAGCCGGATTCAGGAGATTTCGGCGGCGGGACACGATATGGCCGCTATGTCCCGCTTGGATGAGATCCGCGCTGAGATGGCCAAGAACAAGGAGCTGGAAGGCTCATCCTCCAAGACCACAGAGGAGCTCGAGGCCGGCGCCGAAGCCAAGGACGCTGAGGATAAGTAGTAGCCAGCGCGAAAAGGGGCCTTCTGGAGCAGGCCGCATTCTGCGGCCAGGGGATTTCACCACCCCGCGCTCCAGAAGGTCCCTTTATTAAGGTCCCTGTGCGCCTCGACGGTCTAGCTGCCCTGGCGGCGGATATTGATTAGCACGCCGCGGATGCCGGAGTGGAAGCCATCGCGCAGGTTGACGCGCTGGGTTTCGGTGAGCGTGTACTCGTGCAGCGTTTCGCAGGCGAACTGCAGCAGCGGACGGTCGATCTCCGGCGGCAGACCGCCGCCGGAAAGGAGATGGGCTTGGTCGCGCTGATCGGCGCTCGCGGCGTTGTCGAACCACCACGAGGCATATTGCTGCCCCACGTCAAAGGGGGACTGGAAGCCGGCGGAGCTCCACACTTCCTCGGGGAGGGGAACATACTTCGAGCGCAGCTTGCGGCGCGGCGCCATCATCGACGGCTTGGGCGCGGCCGGTTTGGGGGCAGGCTTCGGGGCTTCGGTGCCCGTTTCCTCTTCTGAGTCCGCGGGCTTCTGATCCGCGGCGCTGGGCTTTGTGGTTTGTTCGCCGCAGGGGGCGGGTTCCTCTTCGTCGGCGGGGGCGCTCGGTGCTGCCGACTCTGGGTGCGAGGCGGTGGCAGCCACGTCTTGCGCCGCGGCGGAAGGTGTTGCCGGCCCAGGTTTTGGCGCAGAGGGGAAGGCAGCTTGTGCCTCGGTAGGTTCGTCGCACTCTGGGGCGTCCTCGGTGGCGGAATCGCTAGCGTCTTCGCTTCCTTCTCCGGTGCTCTGGGGCTCGCGGATGGTCGGCGGCAGCGGGCCTTCAAGGACCTCGAGCTCCATCGCGTCGGCGAAGTCCTCCCGCGGATCGAGGATCGTGGTGGAGTCGCAGGCATGGCGCAGAGCTGAAGACATGGAGTCCCAACCGAAGCCATAAAGGTGCACGCGCACACCGTTGTTCACGGCTTCCTGGACCCCGGGAATCATGTCTGCGTCGCCGGAGACCAAGACGAAATCCGTGACTTGGCCCTTCATGGCGGAAACGATCATATCGGCGACGAGGCGGGTGTCCACGGCTTTCTGGGTTCGCCGTTCGCCCCATTCGATGAGTTGACCGGTGCGCAATTGGACGCCATCGCAGACCCGCAGCGCTCGCTGGTAACGGTGGGGGCCGGTATCGGGGATTCCGTCGTACCAGTATTGGCGGTGGATGGGGTTGCCTACTTGGTTCTCAATCATGGAACCAAGGGAGCTGACTACTTCGGGTAAATCAATCTCTAGCTGGGCGCGGGCCCCCGTCTCCCAAGAGTTATAAAAGCTGGCCAGTAGGTATGACGTGTCAACGAAGACAAGTGTTCGTTCAAGCATGGCTCCTAAATTCCGTTCTATTTCTTCTAACTAATTTTCTAGGGTCACTTCTGTGAGATCTTCCAGCCTAGGGCCGGTGTAGTCCAGTGTGCCCCATTAGTCACAAAACGTCGATAACCCCGAGGAAATTCCCAGGTCAATGGCGTTGCCCAAGGGGGGCTTGCGAGGGTTTCGGTGTGGTTATATGGTTAGTTACATGAGTAACCAACCAACGAGGAGGCCGGCATGGACAACTCTGCCCAGCCGCTCTTCCGGCAGATAGCGGTGCTCATCGAGGACGCCATTATTGAGGGCACTCTCGCCGAGGGTGCGCAGGCGCCATCCACTAATGAACTTGCCGCCTTTCATAGCATCAACCCCGCCACTGCCCGCAAGGGGCTGACCCTCCTCGTAGATCTAGGAATCCTGGAAAAGCGCAGGGGGATAGGAATGTTTGTCACCTCAGGTGCAGCCGAGAAGATCCGCGCGCGGCGTCGCCAAGAATTCGCGGCCGAGTACGCCGCGCCGCTTATCGACGAAGCCGTGCACCTGGGCTATACCCGCCAGCAACTCCACGACCTCATCGACCTTGTCGCAGAAAGCCGAGGACTCTACTCATGATTTCCACTCCGCACTTCACCTTCAGCGACGGCCTTACGCACGGCCTCGTCGGCCCCAATGGCATTGGCAAAACCACCTTGATGCGTAAAATCGCCGGTCAGCTGAATGCTTCCGGCATCACCGTCGATGGTGACAAGCCTTACGACAATGAAAAAGTCCTCAACAAGATCGTCCTCATGGGCATTGATAACCCCCTGCCTGAAGGCTGGAATATGAAGAAGGTCTTCACGGTATGCAGCCTGCGCTGGCCCACCTGGAACAAGACGCGCGCCGCGGAACTGGTCGAGCGCTTCGAGCTTCCGATGAAGAACTACTCGGGCCTCTCCCGCGGGCAAAAGTCCGCGGCGAGCTTCATCGTTGCGGTGGCTTCGGGGGTGCCGTACATGCTTCTCGACGAGCCCTATCTCGGCCTCGACGCTTCCAAGCGGGAAGTATTCTATGAGGTCTTGCGCGAAGAGCATGGTCGCACCATTATCGTCTCCACCCATCACCTCAACGAGCTTTCCGGTTTGCTTGATACCGTAGCCCTGATGGGGGAGAACCCGCTCTCCGGCCCCATCGATGAGTTTATCGAGGGCGTCGTCCAGCTCACCGGCTCTGCCGAAGCCCTCGACCGCGCGTTGGGGCGCTTGCAGCTCCCGGTGCTCGAGCGCGAAACCTCCGCCGTGGCGGACCGAGCGCTTGTCGACGCCCGCCCCAACCACACCGCCAACGTCTTTGCCATGGCTCAGGAAATGGGGCTGCGTGCCACCGAGGTATCCCTCGAACAGGCAGTTCTGGCATTGGGGGAGGCGTGATGAAGCTGTATAGGCATATGGCGCTGAGCTGGAATAGCCTCTTCTTTGCCCTGTGGTTCGTCGTCTTGCCGGTGATCGGGATGGGCAGCGGGCGAGGGTGGGCCATCGGCTACTCACTCTTTATGGTGCTTACGGTCTATCTATCCCAGCCTGATTTCTCCCGCTATCTCACTTTTGGCCTCAGCTCGCGTATGTGGAACGGGCACCGGCGCATCAATGCCACCCTGACGCTTTTGTTGATTCTTGTTAGCGCGCCCTTAGCCTTTCCGTGGTGGGTTCTCATAGCGCCAACGGCAGCGTGGATTTTCTGCATGGCCAAGCGCGTCGAGCCATCACGACTGACCACTAGCTCCCTCATCGTAGGTAGCGATGGTGATTCTTCGACGGGCTGGTTCTCAGCGTCCCCGGTTTCGCAAATTGTGGTGCGCCCCCAGGTGCGCGCCTGGATGTGGACGGCGATCGGCATCGCCCTCGCGATCGCGGTGAACCTCGTGTTGATCAAGCTGTGGGATACCGGCGTGGGCATCGTGGGTGTCATTGTTACGTTGATTGTCCTGCCGCTAGTGGCTGATTCAATCCGCAGCTCACTCAAAGATGCAGTGGCCTTTGGACTGCCGCGCGGTGTGTGGGCCAAGGTCACTTTGCTGTGCACGGCAGTCCCCGTGGTCCTATCGGTCTTGGCCGATCTTGTATCCATGATGTGGACCGGCAATCCAGCCGGATTCACCATCGTGTGTCTTGCAACGACGTCACTACTTTTAACTTTCGCCATTACCGACAAACTGACGTGGCTCTACACCACTGCGCTAGCGGGAGTAATCGCCGCACTGTTCATAGCGTGGCTTATCAATCCCAGCGTTGCGATGGGGTGGGCGCTCACAGGGATGGCAATCATCTACGTCGTGTGGGTTGCCGTATATCCCCGGATGGCGAAGAGGACCAACGTGTTTAGCCCGGGGCTCATGGGCTGGTTTGGGGCACGCTGAGAGCCAGCCAATGTCTGCGTAAAAAGCTTGTCTTTGTGCACTTCAAGAAGGGGTAAAAACCTTCATTGAAGTGCATATTTGTGTTTTATCAAGGCCGTGTGTAACTTTATATGAGTCAGCGCGACCGACAGCGCTGTTTTCTTTACTCACAGTACTGCGTACCGTCAAAGGCGTTCCGTATGACTGTGTGGTGACGATGTTTGAGAACTCAATAGTGTGCCAATGTACTTTTTGTGTTGGTTGATTTTATTTATTCTGGCCGTGTTGTGCCATATGTATGGCACGGTTGGTGTATGCCGGATGGCGCTTTTCCTTTAGCGGCGTCATTGTAAATAATATAAGTTGTTTGGGCGTAAATGATTTAAAATCTTCTGACTTAGGCCAGCCTCCTTTGTGCCCCGTCGGGTTGGGGGTTGGTTTCGAGATTTTTTCTTTATGTAATTTTTGGATAGCCAGTTCAGGTGACACTGCTTTTTGTGGTGTTGTTTGTTGTGGTTTGTCTTTTTGTCTAGGTTTGGGCTTTTCACGGCCTTTTTTGTGGAGAGTTTGA
>QWCP01000067.1_pt1 | contig 69567 bp, 75 predicted proteins | sample 1972561 | NCBI WGS metagenome assembly QWCP01 (sample SAMN09866705, study PRJNA288562) | Human vaginal metagenome isolate pre4_vaginal, whole genome shotgun... | isolation source: vagina | host: Homo sapiens | place: USA: California
AAGTATAAAGATTATACCTAGTTTAGGTAAGGCTACCATAATTGAAGATTTCCACTTCAAACACTTCAGGTGGAAGGAGTGTGAAGATGGATAGGAGAGTGCGGCTACCCACAGGCCCGCTGTGTAGGTGCCTTCCTGTATGACAGTTATCTGGCCTTTGTTGGTCACCCCCAACGAGTTACCGCTGTAGATATTTAGCAGCGTGCTACGCAAGGTCGATCCCTTCCGGGTAAGCAACGTGTGCAATTTACCTACCTCTGATTCTTCAATCAGCACCGGGTGGGCAATGCTTGCACCTTCCGGCGGCTGGAGAGCATCAGTTATCCCCTCCCCGCTCCCGGGGTGAACTGGCCACGGCTTCAGGAGTGTTTGGTCATCGAACACCTGCACGCTGTTGCGCACGAGACGCATAAGGCGGTCTTTACCCGCGCCGGGCTTGCCGAGCAGCACGATAAACAGGTTCATGCTGCCTCTACCCATACCGGCATCGAAACCAACGTTTCCCGGCATGGAAGACAGCACGTATTGCACTACAGCCAACAGGAAGGCCACCGGCGGGGCACCGTTAGCGCGGGCGTGCTCACGTACTTTCTGCACGGCTTCACCTGCCCCGTCAAACAGGTCATGCTCCAGGTGCTCCCATCCGTCATAGTCCAGGGCACCGCTCATAGTCTTTGGTCTATCCACGGCGACTACCTCCCCATGCTTCATCGGGTGCGTCTGTACGTGGGCCTAAAGGGTCACGGTGCCCGCTAGGCAGTGGCGGCATTCTTAAACCAGCATCACAGCGGCGGGTAGCGGCCTGCACAGCTTCTAGGGCGTGCTGCTTCTCGTTGAGTTCATCAACTAGGCGGTAATCAACAGTTCCCATTAGGCCACCTCCACCCCGGCGCGCCGGGCTACGTCAACGAGGCCACCTAGGCGGCTCAAGCAGCGGGCTATCTCTTGTGTGCTTGCCGTGGCTGTGGCTAGGCAATCCTCCCCCACCACCACAAGGGCACGCCTTAAGCGGGCCTGCTTCATGCCTAGGGCCAGGTGTTCTACATCCGGCCATGCGGGCGGTAAGTAGGCTCCAGTAGAGACAGCTATAAGGGCGCGGGCTACTGTGTCCTGCTGGAGAGCACCGGCCTGCTGGAGGTGTTGCTGTACGCGCTCAGCAGCTACCGGGGCATCACTACAGCCTGCCTCCACGAGGGCGTGAGCACAGGCCACCACAGCAGCGAACACAGTGTGATTATGCGGGGCGTGGAAGTCATGCGGAACGAGGGTGTTGGCTAGAGTCAGAACGCGGTTAGCGGGTGCGCCAATCAGGCCACGGATTAAGCCCTGTTCACCTAGTTCAGGGGTGGCTGTGCTGGTATCGTCAATGGCGATAACATCGCCTGTTTCGTTATCCTGCACCTGCCCTTGCCCCGGGTGGGTGCTCTTTTTTGGGGTGGTCACTCTAGTCATCGCCCCCGCTCCACTTGTTGGTGGGGGTAAACAATGCGTCTACGTCTTCCTGCTTAAGACGGATAGCGCGCCCGGCCCTATACGCCACGAGACGGCCCTCCGCAATGTAGCGGCGGATAGTTCGGGGGGATAGTTGCGTGAACTCGGATACTTGCGCAATGGTGCGCATCTGATTGCTAGGCATGGCTTTAAGTTGTCACGTGCGGAACCGTTGTGCCAGAGGTTCATGCAGGGCAAGGGGTATATGCCGCATGACACACATCAACACTAAGGTAAGTCTAAACGCCCGCTACCTGCGTAAATTCCACCTAGCACCCCTTATCCCCCTCCATCGCCCCTTATGCCGAATGAGCACGCTAGAACGTAGTTAAGTGACATAATCTAGAACTGGAATAGGGCTAAAATCTAGTGGGACATATCACACTAGATGGGGTTAATCGAAAGTAGTAACTCTACGAAAGTGAAGCGTTAACCTTCTCCATCAACGAGGTTGTGCGCCCGGCACGAACCTTCATGTAAACATCCAAAATTGTGGCCACATCGTCCTGCCCCAACAGCGTGCCAATCTCTTTCAAGTGCGCGCCCTGCTCAGCCAAACGAGTAATCAACCAATTGCGCCCACAGTGCGGATCAATATCGTCACACACCCCGGCCTTCTCTTTCGCACGGGCAAGAGCACTGCGATAACTCGTGTCCATCATCAACTGCCCCGTATTAGTGGTGGTGAACAGGCGGGCGCGCCGGGTACCAGCAGCAGTACGCAACACAGTGGACTCAGCAGGCACATACAGGGCCAGGTGCTCCAGGAAGTAGGGCACATCCGCGCCCATAATCGGAACCTCACGGTAACCCGCTTTAGTCTTAGGCGGCTGCACCTCCATGTGGTTGCCTCCACCATCCGTAATGCGCTGTGCGTTCTGCTTGACCTGCACACTCACACGCGGCATCCACGGGGCAGGCAAGTACTCTACGTGAACATCCTCAGCCTCCAGGGCCAGGGCCTCACCAATCCTCAGCCCGTGATGAAGCACGAGGGATGTTAGGGCCTTATAGCGGGCGGGCATGTGCTTCAGAATCGCCTTAAGCTCCCAATCCTCCGGCAAGTACTTTTCTTTCGTGGCCACCTTCTTGCCAGCGTCTGGAACATCGACCGGGTTAACGGTGAGTATCTCACGGCGCACGGCTTCAGCGCACGCGGCCTTAAGGCGCTTATAGGCCTGCTGGTTAATCGTGCGGGCCTTTGGATAGCAGCGCTGCACCCCATCCCACCAGCGGTACACGTCCGCTTTAGTCAGCTCCACCAGACGCACATTCTTCAGGTGGCACACGTCCGCATCGTCCGCGCCGGTGCCATACGGCTCAGTAATCCGCACGCGGGTAACGCGCCTGTAGTTCTGCATGGTGGACTTGCGGGGCGGCTCAGGGCGCTGCTCCAGCAACTCGTGAAACCTGTCCATCCACTCCCCTACAGTCTCCGCGTCTACTTCCTGCTTTGCGCGGCGCTGCTTTGGTGGTGTCCACTCTTCTAGGTCAATCAACTTACGTTCTGTTGCCAACCAGCCACGGGCATCTGTGCGCGTCTCGAATGAGCGACCGGGGGTGTGCCTAGCCCCATCCGGGCCTGTGTACTGTGCGGTGAACCTCCGGCCCTTCTTGCGGACAGTTCCCCAATCGCTACGAGTGCGGCGTGTGCGTGCCATGTCTTATGTCCCTTTTTCGTGGGGCCAGGTCTTGCGCAACTGTTGCGTAACTGTTGCGTAGTGAGTGCTATTAGTGGCAACTCATGGCCACCTGTGGCAACATAGTATCACGCCAATGACCAGCACAGATACAACAAAACCCCCGGTGAACACTCACCAGGGGAAATGCAGTTTGCGGAGACGAGAGGATTTGAACCTCCGGACCTACGCAAGTAAGTCAACTCCTTAGCAGGGAGCCCCATTCGGCCGCTCTGGCACGTCTCCAGCGATTCGCAATGAATCGTCCATCACTCTACCTGAGCGCTTCCCCTAGGGACAAAATGGGGCTTCCCTATTCTTTCCCTGAAGCGCCGCATGCAGCTTGAGAGCCACGTAGAGAGCCGCGCAGCGCCAGCCATCATCCAGCACGCCGGGCCCAAGAATCTCGCGGACGCGGTCTAGGCGGTAGTGCAGCGTGGCGCGGTGAATGTAGAGTGCAGCGGCGGTCGCAGAGACGTTGCGGGAATGCTCAAAGTAGGTCAGCAGGGTGTGCCAATAGGAATTGCGGGGGTCGTCGAGAAGCACGGCAGCATCCGGGCTCATCTCCACCACCGTCGCTGGGGTCAGCTCCCACCCGCGCAGCAGACGCCACGCGCCCGCCTCTTCCCAGCGCAGCGAATCCTGGCCACAGAGTTTGGCCACGTCCGCCATGAGTCGCGCCTGCGGGGCCGTCGGCGCCGAGCCGCGCGCCACCACCTCAGCGCCGGCGACAAGCGCGGCACTCTGCAACTCCTCCATGAGGGCCTCGGTGTCCTTGTCATCGCGGCGGCACTCAACGAGCACGAGGGAATCGTGTGAATCCGCGACCAGAAAAGGCCGGCGCACCAACGGGCGGGCAAGTTCCACGGCCACCGCGCGCTGATCGCCTTCCACCAGCACGCGATGCACGGTCAGCTCACCATCGGAGGGCAAGAGATCGCGCTCCCGCGCACCCGCCAGCGCGGCCGGATCACCGGTGAGCACCTCGCGGGCCAGCTCGCCGAGCTGTTGAGCGCGGGCGGCGAGGGGCGCATCGCGTTCGTCGATAAGCCTGGCCAGCGGAGCCGTCAAAGAACCGAGGCGGACCAAGGGGGCATCACCCAGCGCGGGCTCATCAATAATCCACAGGTAGCCCACGAGCCGATCCTCGTGGCGCAGGGGGATGACCACGCGAGGCAGCATGTCATAGCGCGGGTTGGCGGGCAGGCGAACCGGCAGAACCGCCTCTTGAATACCGAAGCTCAGCATCCACGGGATGGGCTCTGGGGGCGGGGTGCGGTTAAGGATGGAGGCGGCGCGGTTCTTATCGATGGCACCAATCTGCGCACTAGCGGCAATCACCGCGATGGCGGGGGTAGTCACCTCAACGGAGCGCTGCAGGATCTGGGCGCATTCGTCGACGATATCCTGGATACTCGTCAGCTGCGGGGGTGTCACTTTTGACATATGTCAAAGATACTTCCGAATATTGTCTAGTGACAAACAAAACTGTGGTGCGTAATAATCTCCTACAGTTCAATGACTCACGTCACAGATATACGTTCATGAAGGGCGTCTACATGACCACAACCAACAATTCCGTCAGGGCACAGGACCTTGTCGCCAGCGACAACACGAGTGCAGACGACGGCCTGCAGCGCGGCATGAAGTCGCGCCATCTACAGATGATCGCTTTTGGCTCGTGCATCGGCACGGGCCTCTTCTTGGGCTCCGGCGCCTCCATCCAGGAGGCCGGTCCCGGCGTTATCGCCGCCTATGCCATCGGTGGATTCATCATCTTCCTCATCATGCGCATGCTTGGTGAGATGGCCGTGGAGCACCCCGTCGCCGGCTCCTTCAGCGCCTACGCCCGCGAATACATCGGGCCCATCGCCGGCTTTGTCACCGGCTGGAACTGGTGGTTTACCACCATCGTCGTCGGCATGGTGGAACTCACCGCCGCGGGCACCATCATGGACTTCTGGTTCCCCGGTATCCCGCACTGGCTCACCGCCCTCGTCGCGCTCGTCATCGTCACCGCCATCAACCTGGTGCACGTCGGCGCCTTCGCCGAGGCGGAATTCTGGCTTTCCCTTATCAAGGTTGTCGCGCTCATCCTCATGATCGTCGTCGGCGCGGCCATCGTCTTCGGCCTCACCCCGGAGCCCGCCCTCGGCTTGAGCAACATCACCGAGCACGGCGGCTTCTTCCCCAACGGTGCCGCCGGTGTGCTCTTCTCCCTCGTCGCGGTGATTTTCTCCTTCGGTGGCATCATCTCCATCGGTACCGCCGCGGGCGAGGCCCAAGATCCCGCCAAGAGCCTGCCCAAGGCCATCAACAACGTGATCTGGCGCATTCTCATCTTCTACGTCGGCGGCATCGGCATCATCGTGCTGCTCGCCCCGTGGAATGAGCTCGATACCTCCACCTCGCCGTTCGTGCGCGCGCTGAGCACCCTGGGCATTAGTGCCGCGGCCACGGGCCTCAACCTCATCGTGCTCGTTGCCGCCGTCTCCGTGTTCAACACCATGACCTTCTCCGGCGCGCGCATGTTGCGGGATCTTTCCCGCGGCGGCCAAGCCCCGCCCTTCTTCAACTCCGTCAGCACCAAGGGCGTGCCGGTTCGCGCTCTGCTTTTCAACGCCCTACTCATGGGCTCGGCTGTGCTGCTTAACTTCCTCTTCGAGGGCAAGATCCTGATCGTTCTCCTCGCCATCATCGTTGGCGCGGAGCTCATCTCCTGGTCCGCCATCGCCCTTGCACACCTGAACTTCCGCAAGCGCTGCCCGAACGCCGCCTTCCGCGCGCCCCTCTACCCCATCGCTAACTACCTGTGCTTGGCCTTCTTCGCGCTCGTCATCGTTTTGATGTTCATGTTGCCCGACTACCGCACCGGCGCCATTGTCCTACCCTGTTGGATTGTGGCCTTGGCCCTCATCTGGCTAGGCAAGAAGCGCCACGACGCACGAAATAAATAGAAAGGACCCTCATCATGCAGACCACCATTGGTGATTTCATCCTGGACCGCCTCAAGGCCATCGGCATTACTGAAATCATCGGCGTGCCCGGTGACTTCAACCTGAGCTTCCTCGAGCAGATTGAGGCCTCCGAGGGCATCCGCTTCGTTGGCGCCTGCAACGAGCTCAACGCCGCCTATGCCGCTGACGGCTATGCCCGCCAACGCGGCGTAGGCTGCCTGCTCACCACCTATGGCGTGGGCGAGCTCTCCGCCCTCAACGGCATCGCGGGCGCCCGCGCCGAGCACGTCCCGCTGGTGTCGCTGGCGGGCGCGCCGCCACAGTATGCGACTGAGTTCCGCTGGAACCTGCACCACTCGCTTGCCGACGGCGACTTTGCCAACATGCTCGATTCCTTCGCGCCCTTCACCGAAGTGGCCACGCGCGTGTCCCCCATGAACGTGGTCGAGGAATTCGACCGCGCCCTGCACACCTGCCTGCGCGAGAAGCGCCCGGTGCACATCCAGATTCCTTCCGATATCACGCACCTGACCATCGAGGTCCCCGACGAGCCTTTCTCCACCAAGCTGGCACCCTCCGATCCGGAGCGCCTGAACGCCGCCGCGGACTACGTGCTGGAGCACTTGGCGAAGGCCAAGGACCCGATCATCCTCATCGATCAGGACACCAACCGCCACGGTTTCACGGAGAAGCTCCGCGCCATCATCGACAAGGCCCAGCTGCCTTACTCCCAGCTTTCCTCCGGCAAAGCCATCCTGTCTGAGCGCCACCCGCTGTTCATCGGCACCTATAACGGTGCGGCCTCCGCACCGGGCGTGCAGGAGCGCATCGAAAAGTCCGATTTCCTGGTCACCACGAACCCACGCTTCATCGAGGTCAACTCCGGCTCCTTCACCCACAACCTGGCCGATGCCCGCGTCTATAACTTCGGCGACCAGCACCTCAACGCCGACGGCGAGTTCTTCGTGGGCATCAATACGCTGGAGCTTCTCGACGTCCTCCTCGACCGCATCCAGGAAGCCGAGACGTCGCCAAGCGCTGCCTTCGAACCCGAGCCCTTCGAGCCGAACCCGGATGCCCCGCTGACCCAGGAGCGCATCTGGCCGCAGATGCTCGGCTTCATCCAGGAAGATGACGTGATCATCGCCGAAGCCGGCACCTCCAACATTGGCTTGGGCCAGCAGCGCATGCCCGAGGGCGTGCAGTACATTAACTCCACCATTTGGGGCTCCATCGGCTTTACCCTGCCCTGCGTGCTTGGCTCACAGCTGGCCAACCCGGAGCGCCGCCATGTTCTCTTCATCGGCGATGGCTCCTTCCAGCTCACCGCCCAGGAGCTCTCCACTATCCTGCGCCAGGATCTCAAGCCCATCATCGTGTTGGTGAACAACGATGGCTACACCATCGAGCGCTACATCTTGGGCATGGAGCGCGAGTACAACGAGATTCAGATGTGGGACTACACGGCCCTGCCTAAGGCCTTCATGAAGGACACCACGATGGAGTCCTATGTGGCCTCAACCGAAGGCGAGCTGGCCAAGGCCTTGGAAGACATCGCCGCCCACCCAGAGCGCGGCGCCTTCCTCGAAGTGCGCCTCGACGCTTTCGATGCGCCGAAGGGACTTCAGGCCTTCGGCCCGCAAACTGCAGATTTCGACTTCGGTCCCCGCGGCCCCCGCAACGCCTAAGGTGGAGAACATGATTCGACCAGACCTTTCCTCCCTACCCGTCTACGTCCCCGGCAAGAATGCCGAGCACGCCTTGAAGCTCTCCTCCAACGAGGCAACCCAGGAGCCGCTGCCCGGCGCGCTGAAGGCCATGGAGACTGCCGTCGCGCACGTCAACCGCTACCCGGATATGGGCGCGGTGGAAATCCGCAAGGTACTCGCCGAAAACCTTGGCGTTAGCCCTGAGCAGGTCACCACCGGCGCGGGTTCCTCCGCGATTTGCCAGCAGCTGGTGCAGATCACCTCGGTGCCCGGTGATGAGATTGTCTTCCCCTGGCGCTCCTTTGAGGCTTATCCCATCTTCGCGCAGGTCGTGGGCGCTACCCCGGTCAAGGTCCCGCTCACCGCGGACCACCGCGTGGACTTGGAGGCTATGGCGGCTGCCATCACGGACAAGACCCGCCTGATCTTCGTGTGCAACCCGAATAACCCCACCGGTTCCATCATCACCAAGGAAGAGTTCGACGCCTTCTTGGCCAAGGTTCCGAAGGACGTCATCGTGGCGCTCGATGAGGCCTACATCGAATACAACCGCAACGATGCCGTCCCACTGGCCACCGACTATGTCTACACCCACGACAACGTCATTGGCCTGCGCACCTTCTCCAAGGCTTATGGCCTGGCCGGCATCCGTTTGGGCTATGCCTTCGGCAACGCCGAGATCATCGAGGCACTGAGCAAGGTGGCCATCCCCTTCTCCGTGAACTCGGTGGCGCAGGTTGGTGCAGCGGCCTCGCTGGCCGCGCAGAAGGAGCTGCGTGAGCGCACCGATGAGACCGTTAAGCAGCGCGACCGCCTGGTGGAGCACTTCGCGGACTTTGGCGTTCCGGAGTCCCAGGCCAACCACATCTGGTTCGCCGCCGACAGCATTGCGAAGCTGGGCTCCCCGCAGGAGGTCGCCGCACAGCTCGCGGAGAATGACGTCCTCGTCCGCGCCTTCCCCGAGGGCGTGCGCGTCACCGTCACTACGGCGGAGGAGACCGAGACGCTGCTCAAGGCCTGGGACGCGGCCTTCGGTGCAGAGGGCTAGTTTCCGCGTTAGAGTGCAGTTGTGAAGACATTTATCAATTTTGCACTCAACGTCATTGCCGTCGCGGTGGCCTTCTGGGCCGTGGTAGCGATTGTCCCCGGAATCGACATCGTTCCTGCGACCACCCAGAATTTCCTGCTCATCGCGGCGGTCTTCATCATCGTCAACGAGGTCGTCACCCCGATTCTCCGCTTTCTCGGCGCACCGCTGACTTGCCTGACACTGGGCCTCTTCGCGCTCGTCATCAACGGCGCGGTCCTGCTCCTCGTCAGCGCGCTCATGGACTCACTCGTCATCGACGGCTGGGGTGCTGCCATCATCGGCGCGATTGTGCTTGCGATTGTCTCCAGCGTGGTGAACTTCTTCACCAGCCCTCTGCGGGTCCGCAATTAACCCCCAGCAAAAGGCGGGAGGACATCGACGCGGGAGGCGTCGGCAAGCACGGCGTCTTCCTTTGCGCTCGCGCCATCCACCAGGAAGGTGCAGCGCTCCAGCACCTCCGCAAAGCTCATGCCGGCCTCGGTGCTGCCGGTATGACGAGCACGCAACACGTCCAACAGCTCCCCCAAGGTCGCCGCCTGCGCCGTGTCTTGCGCGCGCCCTGCGGCGGCGCGGGCTGCGGCAAAGTAGTGTATATCAACCATGGTTGCCACTATGCCAGCCTCCGTGACAGGAAGGAACTCGATGCGCACCTATGAGGAACACCTCGCCGCCGTCCGCGCGGCCCTTCCGCAGCCCCGGGTGGTGTCCACACCCCTGAGCAGCGCCTTCGGCCGCCGCGCCGCTGCGACGTACCGCGCGGAGCACAACCTTCCACCTTTCGATAATTCACAGATGGATGGCTATGCGCTTCCGACTACACACGGCGGCGCCTTCACCGTCGGCCGCACCATCGCGGCGGGTGATCCCCCAGGCTCACTCCCGCAAGGCACCGCCCTCCCCATCATGACCGGCGCGAAGGTCCCTGAGGGCACTGCCACCATCGTCCCCGTCGAGCACTGCGAGCCCCCGCACTTCCCGGAAGAGGGCGCCACGGTCACCGTGCCGGCAGCCCCCGAACAGTTCATCCGCCGCGCGGGCTCCGATGTCCAGGCAGGCACGACCCTCATCAACGAGCACGCGCTTCTCGACGCCCCCTCCATCGCCACCCTCGCCTCCCAGGGCCTCACCGAGGTCCTCACCTTCGCGCCCGCCCGCATCCTCATCTGCACCGGTGGTGCGGAAATCGGTGGCGCGGGCGAGGCCACCATCCCCGATTCCAATGCACCGATGCTCGCGGCCTTGGCCGCGCAGTATGGCATCGAGGTAGCCGGCTTCGTGCGCACAAATGACGATCCTTCTGCCCTTCGCGCGGACCTCGCCGAGGCCGTCATTACCCACCGCCCCGATGTCATCGTCACCTCCGGCGGCATCTCCCACGGAAAGTTTGAGGTCATCCGCCAAATCTTCGAAGAGGACGGCTGGTTCGGCCACGTGGCGCAGCAGCCCGGCGGCCCGCAGGGCCTCTCCCGCTTGGGGGCGGTCCCCGTTGTCTGTTTCCCGGGCAACCCCATCTCCACGCTGGTGAGTTTCCGCCTCTACTTAGCGCCCGTTATCGGCCACGCTCCCGCTCCATTTAGAGCACACCTTACTGAGCCCGCCGAAGGCCTCACCGGCCGCGAGCAATTCCGACGTGGAACCATCAGCATCTCCGACGGCACCGCCCAAGCCTCCTTTCTCGGCGGCACCAGCTCCCACCTGATGTCCCAAGCCATCGGTGCTACTGCCCTCATCCGTATCCCGGCTAATACGCAGCTTTCAGCCGGCGACCTCGTGGAGGTGTTCCCACTCTCATGACCCGACGCGCACTCGTTATCGTTGCCTCGACCCGCGCCGCCGCCGGTGAATACGAAGACCGCTCCGGCCCTATCTTGGTGAACTTCCTCCGTGAGCAGGGCTTCGATACTCCGGAGCCCGTCGTCGTCGCGGACGCCGACATCGACCCAGCCCTCGCCACTGCCTTCGCCGATGCCCCCTCCGTCATCCTCACTTCCGGCGGCACCGGCATCACACCGGATGACCGCACCGTCGAAGCGCTCACCCCACACCTCGAGCGCGAACTGCCCGGCCTGGCCCATGCCTTCTACGCGCACTCGGCGGCCATCCCGACCGCGGCGCTCTCCCGCACGGTTGCCGGAGTCACCGGGTCCACTTTCGCCATGGCCCTGCCCGGCTCCACGGGTGCGGCCAAGGACGGCTGCGCCGTCCTCGAACCAGTTCTTCACCACATCATCAACCAGCTGGAAGGCATCAATGAGCACTAACTACGGTCTCCTCGGCGCACACATCAGCACCGAGCCCATCACGGCCCCCGACATCGCCACCGCGGAAACGGGTGCTGTCGTTTTATTCGACGGCATCGTGCGCAACCACGACTCCGGCCGCGGGGTCAAGCTCCTGACCTACACCGCGCACCCAACCGCCCAGCAGGAGATCGAGCGCGTCGCCGGCGAGGTCGCCGCCGCTTTTCCCGCCGTCCGCCTCTGGTGCGCGCACCGCACTGGACCACTAGAAATCGGCGAATCCGCATTCATCGTCGCCGCCGCCTCCGCGCACCGCAAAGACGCCTTCGAAGCGGCCTCTGCCTGCGCCGACCGCGTCAAGGCGGAAGTCCCCATCTGGAAGGAACAACTGCACACCGATGACACCACCACCTGGGTAGGCCTGGAATGAGTTCACGCTACGCACGCCAGGAAACCCTGTGGGGAACCTCCACACAGGAACGGCTTCGCTCTTCCGCCGTCGCCGTCATTGGCGCCGGCGGCCTGGGCTCGCCTGCCCTGCTCTATCTCGCAGGCGCGGGCGTGGGACGCATCCTGCTTTTCGACGACGACACCGTCTCCCTCTCCAACCTGCACCGCCAAGTCATCCACAGCACAGCAACCGTGGGCCAGCCCAAGACCGAATCCGCCGCTGCGGCCTTGAACGCCCTCAACCCGGAGTGCACCGTCGAGCAGTTCTCACGCCTCACGCCCGATACCGCCTTAGAGCAACTGCGCGGCGCTGACCTCATCATCGACGGAACCGATAACTTCTACTCCCGTCACCTAGCCTCCTGGGCCGCCCATGAGCTGGGCATTCCGCACGTGTGGGCCTCGCTCCTAGGCTACGACGCGCAGCTCACCGTCTTCCATTCCGGCCACGGCCCGGTCTACGAGGACCTCTTCCCCACCGATCCGCAGGTGCCCTCCTGTTCGCAAGCCGGCGTGATGGGACCGGTCGTCGGCGTGGCCGGCTCCGCCCTGGCCGTCGAAGTGCTCAAGCTCCTCACGGGCATCGGCACCCCGCTCATCGGCACGCTGGGCTACTACGATTCCCTCGCCGGGACCTGGGAGTACATCCCCGTGCGCGCGAACGGCGCCACCCCGGCGCGCCCCGACAATCCCACGGATATCCGCGATATCCCAGAGGACGCCATGCTAATCGACGTCCGCACCGCCCCCGAGCGCGCCGCCTCCCTCATCCCCGGCTCGCAGCATCTCCCGCTCGATGAGATCCTCGCCGGCCACAACCCGCCCCTAGACCCCGCCGACCTCGCCGTCCTCTACTGCGCCAGCGGCCTGCGCTCCGCCCAGGCCGTCGAGGCCCTGCGCGCCCGCGGCTTCAGCAACGTCTACTCGCTGCGCGGCGGCATCGACGCCTGGCAAGAGCACATCTCCGAGCTCGAGTCCGAGGCCGACGCCGTGGCGAGCTAGAGACCATCGCTCTCGAAGAACTAGAGGCTGAATGTGGCGTGGAAGATTAGCTTCACGCCACGCGGTGCGAAAGCCTTCCGAAAGCTAGCCAGGCCAACGCAGAAGAGAGTCAGCAGGTTTCTTCGCGAAGTCTACGATTAATCAGCCAGCGGGTCAGTTCCGCCGAGCTTCATCTCGAAACGCTCGTAGTCCTCTAGGTTCGCAAAGTGCCGCGAGTAAAGATCGCAATCGCGGTCTACATAACCATAGAGGGCTGGCGCGACATCCACGATGTGCCGTACCTTCACATCCTCACCATCGGCCTGCTCGTTCGCCATCGCTTCAACGCGCTCTCGAGCCTTCTCGTCCGACTCCGCATACACAATATAAAAGTCCTCGCGGAAGAAGCTTTGGGCAGATGAACTGGACTTCTTAGCAAGCTCCATCACGACAATTCCAACATAAGGTTCCATTTCCGGCTACTGTCCTTTCCGGTTCTTGGTCAGCTTGGGCTCGACTCTACCTGCTCACCCAGACCACGTAGCGTGGAAAGAATCAGCCGGTCGCCCTTTAAGCTCATCTCCAATGAAGACCCATTCCGCGCCCACGGCTTCAGCAACGGTCTACTCGCTGCGCGGCGGCATCGACGCCTGGCAAGACCACAACGACGCATAGCCCAAACCTGCACTCAGTCTCCTCTGCCCACATGGCATCTTGTAAAAGGCGTCAACCAGAAGGCGTTTTCAGAGCCAAAAACGCCTTTTATCCCGCGCAAATGGCGTTTTTGATCCCAGAGATGCCTTTTGACAGATGCCATTTGCCAGACGCCTTTCGCAGAGGTCCTCGGCCGGTCGCCTTGTAAACTCACTGGCATGAGAAGCCGCCAGTATTACGTCGCTACCGCTGTGGTGTGTGCTCTCACGCTGGTGTACATGCTGCTGCGCTGGGACTCGGTGCCCGATCCCATCCCGGTCCACTTCGATGTCTCTGGCACCCCGGACCGCTTCGAGCCCAAATCTTTCCTCAACGCAACGGTCCTCGTGTGGATCGGCGTTGTGTTCGCCATTGCGCTGCCACTGTGCGTGCCGCCGATCTCGCTGGCTCGAAAGACAGCGCAGGTTCCAGCAGAGTCAGCTCTTCCGTTCTCCGAGGCCACCGCCCAGCGCGCGGAGCTGCTCACTGGAAAGACCACCATGTTCATTGCCCAGACAGTCCTCACCATGACGGCCTGCGTGTGCCTCACTGCGGTCTGCACCGTCATTCCGGATATCCCCTTCTCAGGCTTTCTCCTCGTGGTCGCGTGGATAGCCTTCACCGTGTTCGTCATGATCCAGGGCGTCAGATTGACGCTGACATCCGCGAAGGCCGTGCAATCCATACCCGCCGACCATGAAGAACAAGTTCGCAACGAAGCGCTCCGCTTTGCCGGTGGCATGGGCGTCTACAACGAGCCCACAGACCCCATGTGCATGGCAGTCTTCCCCACGAATCCATCGAAGCTGCAGATCAACACCGCGCACGAACCGGGCCGGCGCTACCTGTGGCGCATGGGCATCGCCCTCACTGCATCCATAGCATTCTGCGTGCTCATCGACGTACTCTAGGCATATGGAGCACCTGTTTGAGCGCGCACACTCGATTCTTTCTGATGCCACCCACGTCGAGGTGTTCACCGGCGCGGGCATGAGCGCGGATAGCGGCATCGCCACGTACCGCGATGCGCAGACGGGTATCTGGGAGAATGTGGATCCGGTGGCGATGGCGTCGATAAGCGCATGGCGTAATGAGCCTAAGCCCATGTTCGCCTGGTACCTGTGGCGCGCACAGCTGGCGCAGCGGGCCGAGCCCAACGCCGGGCTCCGCGCAATTGCTGCCGCACGCGGCATGACGGTGACCACGCAAAACATCGATAACCTGCACGAGCGCGCCGGAAGCCAAGACGTAGTTCACCTGCATGGCTCCTTGTTCGCATTCCGCTGCACCGACTGCGATACGCCGTATGACGAGGACATTGCACTGCCGAACGAACCGGTCGAGAGCATCACTCCACCCGAGTGCCCCGTGTGCGGCGGGCTCGTGCGCCCGGGCGTGGTGTGGTTCGGCGAGGCCCTGCCCGACGACGAATGGGCCGAGGCCGAGCGCCGCATGTCCACCGCGGACGCGCTGCTCATCGTTGGAACCTCCGGCGTGGTCTACCCCGCCGCCGGCCTGCCACAGATTGCCCATGCGCGCGGCATCCCCATCGTGGAAGTCACCCCACAGCCCACGGACCTCTCGCCGCTTGCCAGCGTGGTGGTCACCGCCACCGCAGCGGAGGCGCTGCCTCGCATCCTGGCGGGGCGGATCGGATAAACAGCAACCCGACATCCGCAACCCTTGCCCACCGAAATGTACAAGATGTACATTTGCAGTATGAAAACGATGTCAGTGACATCCAGCCAATTCCGCCAATCCCAAAGCCAAATTCTTGAAGAGGCACAGCACACACCCGTCGCCATCACTAGTCGTGGAAGCCGGATTCGCGCTTTTGTCGTCTCTCCTTCATTTTTCGCCCGCGCAGTCGAAGCACTGGAAGATCGTGAAGATGTTCAGGCCGCTGAACTTGCCCGAGGAGAGTCCGTAGAGATTTCACACGAAGACCTTAAAAAAGAACTGGGCCTCACCTAATCGCCTTCTATGGCTAACTCCACTTATCGCATCACCTATAAGGCATCCGCAGCCAAGGAGCTACGCAAGCTCGACAGGCCGACACAGAGGCGACTACTTGCTGCAATCGAAGACTTGGCCGTTACCCCTCGCCCGGATGGAGTAAAGAAGTTAAAAGCCTCGGACGACCTGTACAGAATTCGAGTCGGACACTATCGCGTGGTTTACGAGATCTTAGACGGAAAGCTCGTGGTGCTCGTGCTACGCGTTGCTCACCGACGAGATGTTTACCGGAAATAGGCAAAATTCCTCTCAGATAAACAAAACCTGCCAGCCATTCGATCCCCTCCAAAGGAGATGAATCCATGCTCTACCTTGTTCCAGGAGCCTTAGCGGGAATCACCTTTTACGCCATTCTCACAGCAGTGAGCTGGGCCATCGAAAAAGCCTGGCCACAACGACGTCTAGGCGCACATAGCCGGTTGACCCTCCACTGCCTTGCCGCAGTTGCATTTTCAATTTTTCTCGCCTTGCCTGGCGGCGGCGGAAACTGGGCCACCCACCTGCAAATTAGCGGGTTCCTACTAGTGGGATGCGTTCTGAGCTGGGTGACTGCAGCGATGAACAACGGAGACAATGCCTGACGCCGTAGAGCGATAACTTCCCTTAATCGCCATTCCTCACATCCCTAATGCATACAAACCCTGTGAGTTGTTCTCCGGGGAGGCATAAGGGCTTCTTCCCTGCATTTTCTCTTCGCTCATTAACGGAGAAAACGAATTGAGCGAACTGGGGAACAATCTGTACCGATGGAAAAAGCTCCCTTAATTGGTGAGTAATACGCCATCCCGCGTCGTACCATCGAAATCTATCGAATTGGTCCTTCCAACGCGGACGCTGGCGAAAGCTATCGGGTATCTCGAGGAAATTCTGCTGAAACTCCTCCGTCCACTCAAGGATTTCGCGTCCCAGATCGGACTCAATTCCTAAGTCTTCAGGAAGATAGAATCCGATTCTATTAGCCCCAGAAACTATGAGATCTTTAGACGGCCACAGCGAGCTTGGGTGGCTGTACTCTGGGCGGAGGAATATTTGCCGGTTGGCCATGGGACTAGAATAGCCCAGTGCCACTGCTAAATTTACGCAAGATTTTGGTGTAATCACCAAAAAAATTGGCGGAGGCGGCGGGATTTGAACCCGCGGTGAGTTTCCCCACGCTGGTTTTCAAGACCAGTGCATTCGGCCGCTCTGCCACGCCTCCTCGTCACGCGTCAGCATGCACTGCGCGCAACACGTTCAGAGTACTAGACTCCGCCGCGGGAGAAGAATTCGCCTCATCACGTCACCGACTATGGCCTCACGACCGCAGGTTCGACAGCACTACTCGTCCTGCTGATTGCTGTGCGACGCCGCGGGTGCGCCCTCAGACTCCTCATGCTGCATGCGCGAGACATGTAGTCGGGCGTGGGCTATGGCGTCGAGAGTGTCGTCAAAAACATGATTCGCATGCGCAAGCTGGTCGAATACGCCGAGTTCGCGCAACACCGGAACATGTTCGGGCTTCGTAGCTGAGAGTAGAACTCGGGTGCCGTGACGTTCGAGGCGCCCGATCGTGTCAGCAAGCATCTGGGCGCCAGTGGCGTCGATTGTCGTGACGTAGCGCATGCGGAGCACGACAACCTTGACCGACGAGGCATCAGCGAGATCGAGGAGGAAATCGTGCGCTGCACCAAAGAAGAGTGGGCCTTCCAAGCGGAAGGCGGCGATGTGCTCGTCGAAAAGCTCGCGTTCCTTGTCGCGGTGGTCTCCCGTCTCCAGTGGGGCGGCCTCTAACACCGCCGTGCGGGCGGTATCGCGCAGCGCGAAGAAACCCGCTATAACAAGGCCAATGAGCACGGCGACGACAAGGTCGAACACGACGGTGGCGGCGGCCGTGATGAGCAGGGTAGCCCCGTCACCCTTGGTGGCGCGTATCACCGAGCGGAGATTCCGCGGGTGGATCATCTGGATCGCAGTGGCGATGAGCACACCGGCGAGCGCGGCGAGAGGGATCTCGCCCACCCACCGGGCCGCAACGAGTACAGCGACGAGCAGGAGCAGCGAATGGAACACCGCTGCCAGGCGTGTGCTTGCGCCTGCCCGCACGTTGACAGCAGTTCGGGCGATCGCGGCGGTTGCGGGAATCCCGCCGAACAAGGGCGCGACGACGTTGGCCACGCCCTGCCCAAAGAGCTCGCGGTCAGGATCGTGCCGGTCACCGACGGTCATTGCGTCGGCAACCGTCGCAGACAGCAAGGACTCCAATGCACCGAGCGCTGCGACGGCGACCGCTGCCAACAGCAAGGAATCCAGGTGCTCCCACGGGATTTGCGGCAAGCGCGGAGCAGGCAACGTCGACGGGATGTAGCCGATAGTCTTCAGACCGCTGTCTGCCAGCATGTTGATGGCCGTCGCGGCAGCTACCAACACCAGCGCCGCGGGAAAGCCACTACGAATGCGGGCAGCAACCACGATTCCGGCCGCCACCGCGAGGGTCATAACGGGTGCCTGCCATGCCGGAGCATCTAGCCAAGCTTTGATTGCGTCCCACGCCAACCCGAGGACTTTCTCGCCATTTACGTCAACACCGAGTGCTGCAGGTAGCTGTTGGAGGCCAATGATCACCGCAATACCGGCTGTGAAACCTTCGACGACAGGCAACGGCATGTACTTCATTGCGCGGCCAGCGCCGGTGAATGCCAGCAAGAGCAGCATGAGCCCCGCCAGCACGCCGACGACGAGTACCCCATCGGCACCATGGTCGGCCACGATGGGGATGAGCACCACGGTCATTGCGCCGGTCGGGCCGCTTACCTGGACGTTGCTACCGCCGAAAACTGCGGCCAAGATGCCCGCGACGATGGCCGTCGTAATTCCGGCTGCCGCGCCGACACCAGACGCAACGCCGAAGCCGAGCGCCAGGGGAAGTGCAACGAGGGCCACCATAAGGCCTGCCGAGAGGTCGCGCCCGATCGTCGCGCGGGACCAGTCCGAGCGGCGCGGTGCGAAACGCAGGGCACGGGATCGGATGCCCACCTTGGAGACGGTGGAGGGGTAGGTCATGCTACTTTCTTGCTCCTTAGAGGCTCAACGACATCCAAAGGATACACAAGGTGCCATCCTGCGACGGGCCGCATTCCCGATTCTGGCCGATGCCTCATGTTGACGAATTCCCACCACACCCCAACCCTTCGGCACTAACTTGGCCAAGTCAGGGTTGGGCGTGACGCCTGCCACAAACTACTGAAAACCATTGCCATTTAAACCCTCCTCTGGTTTACTCGGGCCCATGCAGACAGTCGATACCCTCATCATCGGCGGTGGTGCGGCCGGCCTTCAGGCAGCGCTGGTCATGGTCCGCGCCCGCCGCAGCGTCCTCCTAGTTGATTCCGCCACTCCCCGCAACCGCTTCGCCCACGAAATCCACGGTGTCATCGCCCTCGAGGGCACACCACCCCTTGAGTTCCAGGAGCGCGGCAAAGAGCAGCTGCGCAGCTACGGCGTGCAGATCGTGAACACCACCATAGATTCCGTCACCGATAATGACCGCACGCTCACCGCCACGTTGAGCAACGGAGAGACCGTCGCGGCCCACTCCATCATCGTCGCCAGCGGCGTGGACGATGTGCATCCTGACATCCCGGGCCTCGAAGAAAACTGGGGAGATACAGTCCTCCACTGCCCTTATTGCCACGGGTTCGAGGTAGCAGACAAGGAGCTCGGCGTTCTCTGCATCGGCGAGTTCTCCCTGCACCATGCGGCACTCCTGCGCCAGTGGTCCAAGGACATCACCTTCTTCACCAACGGCATGGAGCTCACCGAGGAGCAGCGCACGGACCTGACTCGGCGCGGCATTGCGCTTGTCGACGGCCCCGTCACCTCCTTCCAAGATGGAAAGGTCCTGGTTGGAGACAGCGAACATGCCGTCGACGCCCTGTTCTACATGCCTGTTCCTCACCCGCACGATGAGTTCCTCACTGACCTCAACCTTGAGCGCCACAGCCCGCCGGCTGCGATGGGTGGAAGCCTCATCAAGGTGGGCCCAGCCGGCGCCACCAGCCACCCGCGCATCTGGGCCGTGGGCAACGTGGTTAACCCACCGGCTCAGGTGGCGGTAGCGATGGGCGAGGCCAACGCCGCAGCCATCGCGGTCAACGCGTTTCTCGTCGAGGATGATTGGGTTTAAGTACGGTGGTGTGGCATGAAAGCCATCATTCAGACCAATCTGGAAGACCCACACTCGCTGGAGTTGGGGGAGACCAATAAGCCACAGCTCCAAGACTGCGAAGTCCTCGTTAAAGTCAAAGCCGCCGGCGTAAACCGCGCCGACCTGCTCCAGGCCCGCGGGCACTACCCGCCGCCGCCGGGCGCTTCGGAGATTATCGGCCTCGAAGTCGCAGGCGAAGTCGTCGACGCAGGCGACACCGACATCGAGGTTGGATCCAAGGTCGGCGCACTGCTGGCCGGCGGCGGCTACGCCGAATACGTCGCCGTACCGCAAGGCCAGCTGCTGCCCATCCCCAGCGGCTATTCCTTTGCCGAGGCCGCATCCGTCATCGAGGTGGCCTGCACCGTGTGGTCCAACATCGCCATGGAGGCGAAACTAAATAAGGGCCAGACCATCCTCATCCACGGCGGCGCGGGCGGTATCGGTACCTTCGCCATCCAGGTGGCGAAGCAACTCGGCGCCACCGTCGCGGTGACGGCTGGCTCGGACGAAAAGCTCGAGACCTGCAAGGAGCTCGGCGCGGACATCCTCATCAACTACAACGAGCAGGACTTCGCCGAGGAACTGAAGAACCAGTGCGATGTCATCCTCGACATCATGGGCGCGAAGTACCTCAAGAAGAACCTCATCGCGCTAGCTAAGGGCGGCCACATGGTCACCATCGGCATGCAGGGCGGAACAAAAGCCGAGCTCAACATGGGCATCCTCCTTAACAAGCGCCTGACCCTGCAGGGCACCACGCTGCGCTCCCGCTCGCTGGAGGGCAAAGCTGCCATCGTTGCGGATACCGTTAAGAACGTCTGGCCTTGGCTGGAGGACGGCAGCGTCAAGCACCACCTGCATCGCACGTTTGCGCTTGCCGACGCCTCCGAAGCCCACCAAGCCCTCGACTCCGGCGAGGTCACGGGCAAGCTGGTCCTCGAGGTCTAAGCCAGGGACGCGACCACGCGGGTCAAGTGCTCAACGTCGTGGTACGTGCTAAACGGACTCAACGAGACCGTGACGGCACCGCCGACCTCTTCCACGCCCATCTCCGTGAGCAGCGGCGTGTGCGGCGCGATGGTAGTAACCAAGCCATTGTCGAAGAGCCGGCGGTGGATCACATCCGCCGGCACATCGCGCACGGCGAAGGTCAGGCGCGGGAGGCGATCATCGGAGGCGTCGGCAGCCGCCTCACCCGTCACGCCCAGGATGTGAACGGCCGGCAGCGTGCCCAACAAGCTATAGAGATCTCCCGTGAGATCCTCCATATAGCCCGCGAGGGCTTCCATCGAACGCGTCAGGCGCACGCGGCGCGAACCGCGCTCCCCGCCGGCGAGTTCCGCTAGATGATCCACCAAGGGTCCAACGCCGCCCGCCAAGCCCGCGGAGACCGGGCCAACGACAATCTCATCGAGGCGGCGGAACATCGCGGTATCGCGGAAGACTAGCGCCGCCATCTGCGGGCCACCCAGCGCGCCCACATCCACACCAAGAATGTCTGCCCCAATCGCATCAAAGTCGAGGAGACGGTAAGGGGCGATCGATGAGACGTCGACAAGCGCCCATGCGCGCGAACGCTCATGGACCGCATCAACTATGTCCGAGGCCGGCGTGACCGTGCCCAGCAGCTCGTGCGCGGCGGAAAAAGCGACGAATCGCGTCGAGCCATCAACCAGATCGGCGTACTGGAAGGCTGGGAGCTCGCCCGTACCCAAATCCGGCTGCGCCCACCGAATATCAGCACCCACGTGCTCAAACGCGCGTGTCATCTCCGGCGAATCAAAGCGGGAGAGCACCACCGAAGACTGGCGGCGCAGCAGCGGGCGCAGTGCAACGCCCAAGGACTGGTAAAGCACCGGCAAGGACGGGCCCAGGATGACCCGTTCCGCCGTGGCACCCGTGAGATCCGCCACCGCCCGGCGCGCAGAGGCATACATGTCTGCCGCGTGGAGCTCCCCCGGATCGTTGTGCGCCGAGTGCGCACCCACGGCGTCCTCCAGCGGCTTCACCGTGGCGGACATGCGGAAAGAACGGGCAACACCAGAGGCCACGCGCTCCGCAATCTGCGGCGCGGCATGCGCGTTCAGGTAGGTCCAACCATCGGACAGACCAGTGTAAAGACCTCGCACGCTGGCGACGTCATACTGTTCCGTCATGCTTCAACCCTTCCTTCCGATGCGGATGAACGCCCCCTACTCTATACGCCCCACCTGAATCTTTCCTAACCCTCGGTTTTCCCAGCTCGCCCGTGTTTTCCCAGGTTAAGGGCGTGTGTGTAGGTGTTTGTGGGACGTGCGCGCTAGGGTGAAGGGCGTGCAAGACAAGAAAAACCTGCGTGACGACGTCGCCCGCATGACCTCCGCGCCTGCACCCGGCGAGGAGCCGGCCTCGCGTTCCATGACCATGTCGGCGGCCTTCGCCGATCTCCTGCAAGGCGCTCGCCAGCGCGAGCTGTGGTTCAAGCTGGGCATCCAAGACATTAAACAGCGCTACCGCCGCTCGGTGCTGGGTCCGTTCTGGATCACCATCGCAACCGGTGTCATGGCCGCGGCGCTTGGCCTGCTGTACTCCATGCTCTTCCAGATCCCCGTGGCGGAGTTCCTGCCCCACGTGACCGTGGGCCTGATTATGTGGAACTTCATTTCGGGCGCCATCAAAGAAGGCTCGACGGTCTTCATCGACAACGAGGGCCTAATCAAACAGCTGCCCGCACCACTGTCGGTGCACGTCTACCGCTTGGTCTGGCGGCAAACCCTTTTCTTGGGTCACAACCTCATCATCTGGCTGTTGCTCATTCTTATCTTCCCGCGCCACTTGGGCTGGGAGTTCTTCCTGTTCATCCCGGCACTGGCACTCTTCCTGGTGAACGGCGTGTGGGTGGCCATGTTCTTCGGCATCATCGCCACCCGTTTCCGTGACGTTGCCCCGCTGCTGGAGGCTCTAACCCAGCTGCTCTTCTACGTCACGCCGATCGTGTGGATGACCAACACGCTGAAGGATCAGGGAGGTGCCGTGGCCAGCCGCGCACGCATCGCTGAAATCAACCCGCTGTATCACTACATGGAGATCATCCGCGCCCCCATGATCGGCGAGCCCGTCGCCGGTTATCACTGGCTCATCGTCATCGGCTGCACCGTCGCCGGTCTGCTCATCGCCGGCTTGGCCATGCGCCAGTGGCGCTTCCGCGTCTCCTACTGGGTCTAGAAAGGATCGTCCATGGTTTCCATTGATACGTATAACGCTTGCGTGGACTTTCCCATCTTTGATGCCAAGTCCCGCTCTCTCAAGAAGGCGATGCTCTCCACGGCCGGTGGCTCCATTGGCAAGAATGACCAGAACGTGGTCATGGTGGAAGCGCTCAAGGACATCAACCTCCACCTGCGTGAGGGCGATCGCGTCGGCCTCGTTGGCCACAACGGCGCGGGCAAGACAACCTTGCTGCGCCTGCTGTCCGGTATCTACGAGCCCACTCGCGGCGCCGCCGACGTCCGTGGGCGCGTGGCGCCTGTCTTTGACCTCGGCGTGGGCATGGACCCAGAGGTCTCCGGCTACGACAACATCATCATCCGCGGCCTCTTCTTGGGCCAGACCATCAAGCAGATGAAGGCCAAGATGGATGAGATCGCGGAATTCTCTGAGCTGGGTGATTACCTCTCCATGCCGTTGCGCACCTATTCCACCGGTATGCGCGTGCGCCTAGCGCTGGGCGTGGTGACCTCCATTGAGCCGGAGATCCTGCTTCTCGACGAAGGCATCGGCGCCGTCGACGCCGCCTTCATGGCCAAGGCCCGCGTCCGTCTTCAGGACCTGGTGAAGCGCTCCGGCATCCTGGTCTTTGCCTCCCACTCCAACGACTTCCTGGCGCAGCTGTGCGATACCGCCCTGCGGATCGACCACGGCCAGATTCGCTCGGTGGGCGAGGTCTCCGAGGTCGTCGGCGAGTACGAAGGTCCTGAGGTGGGCCAGTACGTGCGGGATTTACGCAAGCGCTTCGACAACGAGGAGAACGCCTAAGTTTCCGTGAAAACAGGCAACAATTCACTTGCTTTCACGGAAACCTTGCTGTTCCTACTGCCCTAGTTGCCAAACTTTTCGGGCCTCAGCGAATGGTCGGCCATACTTTCGTCACTTAGGGCACCTCACCCCAAGCAGCTCGCCCAGTTCCTCGCTCATGTCGGTAACAACGACCCGTGACCCCGGCTGGTAGTCCTCTTTGCGCAGCACGGCCTTGTTGCCTTCGATGGTGTAGCCCAGCTTGCGCGATACAGCCTGCGACGCCTCGTTCCCCGGCTCCCATTCTGAGCGCAGCCGGCGCGCACCCAGGTATTCAAAACAAAAGACCGCAGCGGCGTGGCGGACCTGCGTACCTATCCCGCGGCCCTGAAGGCGGTGGTAGATCCACGATCCGGTTACGACCTCATGGTTATCGGGAAAATTCTTCGCCCGCAGATCCACCGAACCAATGACTTCACCATCAAGATGCACTCCGAAGTCGAGCGACCACTCCTCCGGGGACATCTGCGCGCGGTGCGCCCACCGGAAACTCGGATCCGGCTTCTGCTTCAACCACGGAAACGTGTAATCCGGTAGCGGCTCACCAAAAATCTCAGCGGCGGTAACGCCATGAATCGCGGCAATGTCACTATCACGCAGCACGCGTAAGGTCAGCTCACCCACGTGGATGGAAACTCGAAAGGGAGCCCACATTTCTTCAACGCTTCTCGCAGTCATAAGGCCACTCTACTGTGCACTGACCCCAGCCATTGGGCCCATGCGCTGGAAAAATGCATACCCCTGTATGGGTGCAGCGCGATAGAAACTTTTTCTATTTGCTTCTTTTCCTCAATCCAATCCACTTAAGATAAGCAAGATCCTGAAGCACAGGAATCGTTCTCTCTAGACTCTAAGGAGCCCTATCATGAAGCGTTTCGCTGCTGGCGTTGTTGCCGCCGCTACCGCACTGTCCCTGTCCACTGGTGTTGCCTCTGCACAGACCCAAGGCGATTGGGAAGATGCAGGCACACTGATTGGTGCTGGCTTCGTCGCAGCCGCAAACGGCATCTCCGACCCTCACCAGGAATCTTCCAAGACCAGCTCGGATGCCATCGACGATATGGACTCTGACGCAGCTCGCGGCTCTACGAAGGCTCACGCTAAGTTCTACAAGTCCTCTTGGAAGAACGACGCCGAGAACGACTACGCTCTTGGCACCACCGCTGACATCCTCTGGGGCGTTGGCATCGCCGCTGCCGTCCTCGGCGCTGCTTACACCGCAGTTCAGAACGGCCTCATCCCGGGCGTTTCCCTTCCGTTCTAATCTGAACGCATCAAGCTTTTAGCTTTGAAGTTCTAGCTCCAGTCCTTTGAGGGCTGGAGCTTTTCCATATCGCATACTTTTTAGCCTTCACTTCTTTATCATTTTCTTTACTTTCACTACCTCTACTTTTCTTCCAAGGAGTACCTCCATGAAGCGTTTCACCGCCGCTGCCGTTGCTGCCGCCACTGCACTGTCCCTGTCCATCGCCCCGGCTACTGCTGCTGAGAAGGGTTCTTCTGAGGTCTCCGAGGCTGAGGTCTTTGGCTACATCCTGAAGCAAGGATTCAAGGAAGCCGTCGGCGGTGACGGCTTCGCCTCCTCCGTGGATTACGGCATTGAGAAGGGCGCTGAAGCTATCAGCAGCAAAGGCAGCAGCGAGGGCAGCAGCACTCCTGAGGAAATCAAAGAAGGACTTGAGACTGCCGGCTCCGCCAAGGACGTGGCCATGTCTTCCCTGAAGAATGACACTGCCAAGGAATACCCGGTGGGCACCACCGCTGAGATCATCGTTGGCACCTCCATCGCCGCGATTGTGCTGGGCCTCATTGCTGGTGTTGTCAATGCTGTGAACTCCGGTCTCATCAAGATTCCGGGCTTCAACGCCTAAACCTCGGCCACCTCCATGTCACGCACCTGAGCGCCACATGCGGGTGGCACAATAGAACCCATGACTGCCACCCTGTCCCAGGCCGGAACAACGGCCGCTGTGATCGTCACCCACCAGCGCGTGGAACTGCTGCGCGCCTCCCTTGAGCAGGTGGTGAACCAGACGCACCCGGTGCAGTGGGTGATCGTGGTGGATAACGGTGCGGAAGCAGCAGTGAAGGAGCTCCTCCACGAACTGGCCGGCGAGCGCGGCGTCTACGTGCCTTCCGAAACCAATCTGGGCGGTGCCGGCGGCTTCGCGTTGGGATTCCTGACGGCGCTGGCACTCGGCGCGGATGCGGTGTGGTGTGCGGATGATGACGGACGCCCCGCCGACCACCAGGTGCTAGAGGAGCTCTACCGCGTGGCGGAAAACAACGCACTCCACGAAGTCTCCCCCGCCGTGTGCAACATCAACGAGCCCGCCAAACTGGCCTTCCCTCTGCGCCAGGGCCTGGTGTGGCGGCGCTACATGAACGAGCTGGAGGGTGACTTCCTCCCCGGCATTGCCTCCCTCTTCAACGGCGCGCTCATCTCCGCCGAAGCCATGGAAATCATCGGCGTGCCTGACTACCGCCTGTTCATCCGTGGCGATGAAGTGGAGTACCACCGCCGCCTGGTCAACTCGGGCCTAGACTTCGGCACCGCGCTGACCACGAGTTACCTGCACCCGGATGGCTCCGATGAGTTCAAGCCCATCCTCGGCGGCAAAATGCACACGCAATACCCGGAGGGCGAGTTCAAGCGCTTCTTTACCTACCGCAACCGCGGCTACCTTCTGTGGCAGCGCGGCATGCGCAAGCTGCTACCGCAAGAATTCGCGCGATTTGGCTGGTTCTTCATCGTGCAGCAGCATGACGTGAAGGGATTCATGGAATGGCTGCGCCTGCACAACCGCGGACGCAAGGAAGACTTCCGCCGGCCCTAAACCTCAAAGGACTTGCGCGTACTGCGGAAAATCACCCACCGCTGCACAAAGAAGTTGATAAGCGTTGCTGCGCCCTGGGCAATCACGAAAGCGATCGCCAGCGCCCAGGACGAAGGCCAGTCCAGCGTGTGATCAAAGAAGGGGAAAGCCCAGCGATACAGCAGAATGTTGATCGCATAGGTCATGGCGTAGGTGGCAAACACGGCAGCAAAGCGGCGCTTCGAGGCCCGCGCGTTGAAGGTCCACCGCCGGTTCAATAAATAAGCCACCAAGGTGCCGGCGGCAAAGCCAATAGTTCTCGAGGCCACATCGCCGAACAGACCTAAACCAATTTGAAAGAGCCAGGTCAGGGAGACGTCGATAAGCGCGGCAATGGCTCCCGTGATTGAGAACTTCGCGCCCTGCGCCTGCAGGGAATTCGACCGTGAGAGGCGTTCGGCGCGACCAGCCATGGTTACTTTCCTTTGAAGATGAAGGCGCGCTGAATGGCGAAGTTGGTCACCGTGGCAACGCCTTGTGCGATGACGAAGGCGATGGTGTCCTTGACCGCGCCTTCAAAGCCCAAGCTGATCAGTGGGGCGTTAAGTACCCAATACAGGAAATTCTGTACTGCAAAGGTGGACAGGTACAGCAAGCCCACGGCACCGGCGGTGCGGCCGGAAACCTGGGCACCAAAAGTCCACCGGGCATTGGCCACGTAGGCGGCGATGGTGCCGAAGACCCAGCCAATCGCCTTCGCCAGGGAGCGATGCAGACCCAAGTAGGTAAGGAAGAGGGTCAGGCCGTAATCAATCGCCGCGGTGAAAACACCGACGGACACGAAGCGCACGAGTTGGGTCTTCATGCTAGAGGTAGGTTCAGTCACGGCGAGATACTTTACCCGCGGATAAGGGCGCGGTAAATGTCCAGGCGGTCCACGGGCGCGACGGCATCTTCGCCATAGGCGCCGAGGGATGACAAAACCTTAAGCGACGCCGAGCACAGCTCCCGAATTTCCGGGCCGCGCAGCTCCTCGCCGTCATCGTCGACCCAGCCCAGCGCCGCCATGGCGGTCTCTACGACGGAATCAGTCAACTCGCGCCCGCCCATGCAGGACAGTGCCAGAGCCATGGACCAGAAAGCATCCTTGCCCTCATTCGTCACCTCGCGCGGCAAGGTGCGCAGCTGGCGGAACGCCTGAGCATCAATGCTTACCTCACGCTTCAGATCCAGTGCTTGGAGGAGCGGAACGAAGTCGTAGAGACGGGTTCTCTCAATCAGCGCGCGGACGGGACTAATGACAAGATCCAACACCTCATCGATGGTTTCCTGGCCCGTGAGCTCCGCATTCACGGCGGTGAGATCAAAGGGGGTCTGGAAAGAACCGGAACCGCCCACACACAGGGCCTCCGGCGTCCCGCTATCGCGCGGGTAGGTCTCCACCACAACGATTTCGAAGTCCCACAGTCCCCAGGCGTAATCAACCTGCTCGCCTTCGCGGCTCAAGAATTCGCGCACGGTGTGGCTCGGATCGATGCGCTGGCCGCGGGCATCTGTGTGCTCAAAGAAGTGCCACGGTGAATCCTCTTGCGGCAGCCCGAAGCAGATTTCAAGAATGTGGTGGAGCTCTTCCAACGTGAGCGCGTCAGAGAAACCGATCTGGCGGTGAACCTCTGCTTCTGCGCGAACATTGGATACCTGGCACAGGAGGGTTTCACCACGATTGGCGCGGACCTGCGCCAAATCTGTGACCTGTGAGCTCATGTGCCCCACCATACGCACTTTTAGTTACGCGCGGTGAGCTCGCGTGCTTCAAGCTCGCTAAGGATGAGGACGATGGCAGCACTAATTCCGCCCCATACCGTCCAGGGTTTTGCCGCCCCACGGCGGCGAATAAACCGGACCACGCTTTGCTCAGTCTTCACGGTGATCCATCCACCCAGCACAAGAATGGCGAAGGCAACTGGGATGGCCCACACGGGAACGTCGGGGGTCTCCGGCTCCGGGCGGTCCTCATGGCTCTCTGCATTAGTGATAGCCACGAGCGCGCCGAATCCGAGGAAGGACAGCACGTAGGCGAAAACGAGCGCAGTCTTATTCTTGATCCAGTCAGGGAACGCGGTCATGATGCCCACGGCCGCAGCCTGGGTGATGCGTCCGGCAAGGGTGTCATCCAGCGCATAATTGTCTTGCTTGGGAGAAGTCATACCGCCCCACTTTAGGCGGGCGGTAGGCTACCGTGCATGTACTCCTCCAAAAAAGAGCACCTCACCCCGGCCCAGCGAGCAGCGCAAGATGAGCGCGCCGAGGAAGACAAACGCCACGGCCACTATCTGGCCACCGAACACACCTCGCTGCCGCTCAATGGTTTCATGACGCGGCTCATCGCCGAGGAACTCCCCATCCTCGATTCCGTCTCAAGGGCAAGAGTCTACGAGATCCTCCGTGAGTATGACGGCCCGGAGATTACCTCCCAGGAAGAGCTGCCGGAAGAGATCCGCGAGATTATGGCTCTGTACTAATTCCGAACTAAAACCACATAACCGGACAGTACAAATATTCCGTTTACTTGGCTTTTGTACCTAATCTCACGTTTTCACTCACGCCACAGGCACTGTCGCCTAGGTAGGGTAGAGAACCGACCCATCACATCGAATCAAAGAGTAAGAGATGGAACTGCATACTACTGAGAAGTCCCTCCACGGTTGGGGCCGCACGGCGGCGACAACCGCCCACGTTTTGTCCACCCCAGACGTCGACGTCATCAAGACTGCCGTCGCCCAGGTGGCTGAGGACAACGCTGATAAGCCCGCCCACCTGCGCCGTGGCGTCATCGCCCGCGGTATGGGCCGTTCCTACGGTGACCCCGCGCAAAACGCCGGTGGCCTCGTCATCGACATGCAACCCCTCAACAAGATCCACTCCATCGATCCGGAGTCGGGCATTGTCGACGTCGACGGTGGCGTCACCCTTGACCAGCTCATGAAGGCCGCTCTGCCCTACGGCCTGTGGGTTCCTGTCCTGCCGGGTACCCGCCAGGTCACCATCGGCGGCGCTATCGGCCCGGACATCCACGGCAAGAACCACCACTCCGCCGGTTCCTTTGGTAACCACGTCACCTCCATGGAGCTGCTCGTCGCCGATGGCCGCGTCCTCCACCTAACCCCGGAGGGAGAGCACAGCGATCTTTTCTGGGCCACCGTCGGCGGCATGGGCCTGACCGGCATCATCCTGCGCGCGCAGATTAAGATGACCAAGACGGAAACCGCCTACTTCATCGCGGATACCGACCGCACCGATAACCTCGATGAGACCGTGGCCTTCCACTCCGATGGCTCGGAGCACAACTACACGTACTCCTCCGCGTGGTTCGACGTCATCTCCCCGGAGCCGAAGCTGGGCCGCTCCACCATTTCGCGCGGCTCTTTGGCCACCTTGGAGCAGCTCAAGGAGCTTGCCCCGAAGCTGGCGAAGGACCCGCTGAAGTTCAATGCTCCGCAGCTGATGACGGTTCCGGATATCTTCCCGAACTTCACCATGAACAAGCTCTCCCTCATGGCCATCGGTGAGGCCTACTACCTCATGGGCGCCCCGGCGCGTAACCAGGTCAAGAACCTCACGCAGTTCTACCAGCCGCTGGATCTCATCGGCGAGTGGAACCGTGGCTACGGTTCCAACGGCTTCCTGCAGTACCAGTTCGTGGTGCCGACCGACGCCGTCGAGCCCTTCAAGGAGATCATCCGGGACATGCAGCGCTCCGGCCACTACTCCGCGCTCAACGTGTTCAAGCTCTTCGGCCCCGGAAACAAGGCCCCGCTGTCCTACCCGATGCCAGGCTGGAATGTCTGCGTGGATTTCCCCATCAAGCCGGGCCTGGGCGCCTTCCTCGACGATCTGGATAAGCGCGTCATGGAATTCGGCGGCCGCCTCTACCTGGCCAAGGAGTCCCGCACCTCGGCGGAGAACTTCCACAAGATGTACCCGGGCCTCGAGGGCTGGCTCAAGACCCGCAACGACATCGACCCGACCGGCGTCTTCGCTTCCGATATGTCCCGCCGCCTCGAGCTGCACTAGAAAGGAATCACCTCATGCTGAATGCAGTAGGCCAAGCACAACACATCCTCCTTCTCGGCGGCACCTCCGAAATCGGCCTGGGCATCGTCGAAGAATTCCTCGAGCGCGGCCCGGCCAAGGTCACCCTCGCGGCACGCGCCGACTCCCCGCGCATCGCGGATGCCCGCGCGACCATCGAGTCCCGCGGCGGCGACGTCGAGGTCATCGACTTTGACGCGACTGACTTCGAGGGCCACGGGGACGTCGTCAAGCGCGCCTTTGAGCGCGGCGATGTCGACGTCGCCATCATCGCCTTCGGCACCCTCGGTGACCAGGAAGAACTGTGGCAGGACCAGGCCAAGGCCGTCGCCTCCGCCCAGACCAACTACACCGCACCGGTCTCCCTTGGCGTCTTGCTCGGCCAGAAGTTCAAGGAGCAGGGCCACGGCACCATCGTGGCGATCTCCTCCGTCGCCGGCATGCGCGTGCGCCGCTCCAACTTTGTCTACGGCGCCTCCAAGGCCGGCGTGGACGGCTTCTTCATCAACCTCGGTGAGGCCCTGCGCGGCTCCGGCGCCAACGTGCTCGTGGTCCGCCCGGGCCAGGTCCGCACCAAGATGTCGGCGGAAGCCGGCGAAGCGCCACTGACCGTCAACGTATCCGACGTGGCCAAGGCCACCGTCAAGGCGGTCCTGGACGGTAAGCAGTCCATCTTCGTGCACCCGCTGTTTGAGTACGTGTCCTTGGGATTCAAGTTCATCCCGCAGGCGATCTTCCGGAAGCTGCCTTTCTAAAGTTCCGCTATGTCCACGGCGTGTGGGAAACTACTTACATGACTGAGTCTCCCACCATGTCGTCTCCCGCCGTGTCCCCCACCATGGAATATGACGTCGACCGCCTATCGCGTCGCGCCACCCTCGTGGGTATCGCCGCCGCCGCTCTAGGTGGCGGCCTTGTCACGCTTCTTGGCTTCTTTGCCTTTAAGACGGTCTCCCTCCCGGCGTTCAGTACGTCGATGGTGACCCGTGCGCTGAGCACTGCGGGAACTGCGCTCACCGTCCTCCTGGTGGGCGCGTTATGCGTGTGGTGGGTCATTGGCAGCTCGCCGCGGCCCCGGTGGCGGACGTGGCTGACCACCGCCCTGTGCTACATCTCCCCAGCGCTACTCACGCTAACCAGCATCGGCCTGCCCCTTTCGGCCTCGCGCCTCTGGCTCGACGGCGTCCAGGTCGATCAGGTGTTCCGCACCCAGTTCCTCACCCGCGTCACGGAAGCCAGCTCCTATGCGGACATGAACTACGAAGGCCTGCCCACCTTCTACCCGTTGGGCTGGTTCTGGTTGGGCGGGCGGCTGGCCAACATCCTCAACATGCCCGGCTGGGAGGTCTACCAACCCTGGAGCCTCATCTCCCTGGCCGTAGCCGGGTGCATCCTGGTTCCTCTGTGGCAGCGGCTTGTCGGTTCCCTACCGGTGGCCACCGCCATTGCGTTGACCACCACAGCGGTGACCCTGACTATCGGCGCTGAAGAACCGTATTCCGCGGTCATCGCAATGGGAGTACCAGCGGTAGCTGTCCTGTGTTCACACGCCTTCTACGGCTCCTCGTGGTTCTCCGCCGCCGCAATCGCCATCTACCTCGGAATCTCCGCCTGCTTCTACACGCTGTACACGGGAGCCGTGGCGCTTACCATCGTCAGCCTCATTGCACTCGTCACGTGCGTGGGCGACCGTACGTGGACTCCCCTCGTGCGCCTCGCCGCCATCGCGGCCGGATCCCTGGCCATCGCCGCGATTGCTTGGGCACCGTATCTGCACGCCGTCCTGCACGCCACCGCCCCGCTAGAATCCACCGCGCAGCACTACCTGCCGGAGGAAGGCACCCAAATCCCGGCGCCCTTCCTCTCCTTGTCCGTCATCGGCGCCCTCAGCCTTATTGGCCTGATCTACCTCATCTTGCGCGTTGACGAACCCGAAATCAGAGCCATGGGCACCGCGCTCGTCGGTACCTACCTGTGGACTTTGGCTTCCATGGTCATGACTCTTGCCGGCAGCACGCTGCTGGGCTTCCGCCTGGAGCTGATGGTCGCGGTGCTCTTCGCCACGGCGGGCATTCTCGCGCTGGCCGACGTCCGCCTCATGGGCCTGCCCACGCTCTACCCGGCGGGCATTACTGAGACCACCAGCAAGCGCGTGACCCTGGTCTTTGCCATCATCATGGGGCTGGGCGGTATTTACTATGCGCAGCAAATCCCCGCGACGAACGTGACCGCCTTGGATCACGCTTATACCGATACCGACGGCTACGGGGAGCGCGCGGACCGCTACACCAGCGATTCTTCCGCTAATTACGGAAAGATCCGCGAATTCATCGACGCCCAGGGCTACGCGGCCAACGACACCGTCGTCCTCACGGACGAAAAGCTCTTCATGGCCTACAACCCCTACTACGGGTTTAACGCCTTCACCAGCAACTATGCCAACCCGTTGGGAGAGTTCAGCACCCGTAACCTGCAGATTGAAGAGTGGGCTTCCAATTCCTGGGACCAGACTCCGAAGGAATTCTCGCATTCCCTCGAGTCCTCACCGTGGCGCGGCCCAGACGTGCTCATCTTCCGCGGGGACATCAAGGAACCCGGGGATGGCTACAAGACGCACTTGGCAGAAGACATTTACCCCAATCAGCCCAACGTGCGCTACCGCGCGGTGTTCTTCAACCCGGAGGTCTTTGAAGAGGGCTGGACCACTAAACAGATTGGCCCCTTCGTCGTCGCGGCCAGATCTTAATAAGCCATGGCGGTGACGTAGACTGATCGCCGTGTCAGATCGGAATACCTCTTCACTGCGAGCACCGCAGTCCCTGCGGCTCACCGCCATCATCGCTGGATTCATCGGTTTCCTGTGCTTTGTGGCCACGCCGCTGCTGCCGGTGAACCAAACCCAATCTTCCTTCGATTGGCCCCAGCAGGACTCCCTGCAGTCCATCAACGCCCCGCTCATCTCGGTGGCGCCGGAGGAGATCGATGCAGAGATCCCTCTGAAGGCCGTCGATAAGCTGCGCGATGGCCAGGACCTGCTTTACGGCACCGTGCCCCCGGAGTCCAAGAAGGCCTCCAACCGCGGCATGTTTGTCCGCGCCGGCGAGGATGGTCTCTCGGTGACCAGCCTCGATGAGGTCATTTTCTCACTCACGGCCGAGCAGGTGGCGAATCTGCCTGAGGACTCCACGCTCCGCATCCAATCCACCGGTGACGGCACCACCGTCTCCTTGGGCAAGCACAAAGAGACCTCCGAGGAGGATCTCCGCCCTCAGGTCACCGGCGTTTATACCGAGATCGACGATTCCCCGGAAGCCCTCGCCGAGCTTGGCGACGACCTCCGCATCCACGTGGAGATCAACTCCCGCTTCACCTCCTCCCCGACACCGCTCAAGCTCATCGCCATGTGGCTGGGCCTGGCCATGGTGGTCATCAGCCTGGTCTGCCTGTGGCGAATCGACCGCCTCGATGGCAAACGCCTCGGCTTCATGCCCGAAACCTGGAAGCAGATCCGCCCGCTCGATGGCGTCGTGGCGGCTGTTCTCGGCTGGTGGTACATCTTCGGTGCTAATACCTCCGATGATGGCTTCATCCTCACCATGGGACGCGTTTCCGATCACGCGACCTATATGGCGAACTACTACCGCTGGTACGGCGTCCCCGAGGCTCCGTTCGGTGCGCCGTACTACGACCTCGTGGCATGGCTGGCGCAATTCTCCAGCGCGTCCATCATCGTGCGCCTGCCTGCGCTTATCTCAGCGCTCATCATCTGGTTTATCTTGTCGCGCGAGATGCTTCCGCGCTTCGGCGCTCGCGTCAACGAGCGCCGCCTGGCGCACTGGACCGCCGCGTTCATGTTCCTGGCTTTCTGGCTGCCCTATAACAACGGCATCCGCCCCGAGCCCATCGTGGCCCTCGGCGTCATGCTGACGTGGGCCTCTTTCGAGCGCGCCATCTCCACCCAGCGCCTCCTTCCGGCGGCGGTGGGCACCATCATCGCCACCATCACCCTGGCCGCTGGCCCCACCGGCCTCACCGCGGTGGGCATCTTCCTGGTCTGCCTGCCCGCCCTGTTCCGCATCATGGGCAAGCGCGCTCCCCAGATCGGCTGGACAGCTCTCATCGCCCCGTTCCTTGCCTGCGGCACCGCTGTCATGGTCGCTGCCTTCGGGGACCAAACGCTAGCGTCGGTCCTCGAATCCACTCGCGTGCGTTCCGCGGTCGGCCCGTCCCTGCCGTGGTATTCGGAGTTCGTGCGCTACTCCACGCTCTTCGAGCCCTCCGTGGACGGCTCCCTGACGCGCCGTTTTGCCATGTTCACCATGCTCTTCTGCTTGGCGCTCATCATCTATGCCTTCATCAAGGACCACCGCGTCGTCGGTGCGGAGGCAGATCCCACCAAGCGCCTGCTGGCCATCATGGCGCTCTCGGCCTTCTTCCTCATGTTCACGCCGACGAAGTGGACGCACCACTTCGGCATTTACGCCGGTGTCGCCGGTGTCATCGCCGCGCTCGGCTCGGTGGTCCTTTCCCAGATTGCCATGCGCTCCCCGCGTGCCCGGACCTTCTCCATCGCCGCGGTGATCTTCCTCCTGGCCATCTCCCTGGGCGGCTGGAACGCCTGGTGGTACGTGTCCTCCTTCGGCATCCCGTGGTGGGATCGCACCGTGCAGTTCAAGGGCATCGAGGCCAACACCGTGGTGCTGGCCATCGCCATGGTGGTCCTGGCGATTGGCCTCTACCAGTCCCTGGTTCACAGCTATCGCAAGAACAAGGCCGAAACCGCCGGCACCCTCGAGGAATTCGAGGCCGCCAATGCCGCCAAGGTCTCGCGCTGGGCGGGTGTCATGTCCGCACCGATTGCGGCGGCCTGCATTATCATCGTGGCCTTCTCGTGTGCCTCCTTTGCCAAGGGCTACGTGGCCCAGGCGGATTCCTACTCCGTGGGCAAGGGCAACCTGACTTCCCTGCGCGGCGATACCTGCTCGCTGGCGGATTCCACCATGGTGGAGACCAACACCAATGAATCCTTCCTCACTCCGGTCGAGGGCGAATTCCAGGACTCGCTCGTTGACAAGAAGGAGGACAACTTCGGTTTCGGCCCCAATATGATCAAGGAAGATATTGAGCCGGAGAACCTCAACTCGGCGTCGGTAGGCGCTATTGCCAACACCACCGGTGAGGACTCGGCGACGTCCAATGAACAGAAGGATCTCACCGAATCCGAGGAAAAGGCAACCGAGGTCACCGACTCCTCCGCCGGCGGCGTGCGCGGAACCCTGGGTGTCAACGGCTCCGAGATGCACCTGCCGTTCAACTTGGATTACCGGAAGGTCCCGGTCATGGGCTCCTACGATGAATCGCAGCGCTCGACCGCCACCATCACCACCCAGTGGTATAACTTGCCGGAACCTGGCGACAACACCCCCGTCCTCTCGGTCGCTGCCGCCGGTAAGATTTACCACCACGACGTCAACGGAGTGGAGCAGGAAGGCACCGAGCTCACCCTGGAGTACGGAACACTCAAGGACGGCAAGGTCACCAACAAGGGTGAGGCCGAGCTTTCCGACGTCGGCGCGACCCCCAAATGGCGCAACCTCCGCATTGCTCTAGACGAGCTCCCAGAGGAGGCCAACGTTGTGCGCCTCGTCGCGATCGATGATTCCACCGATGAGGACGATTGGATGGCGTTTACCCCGCCGCGCGTCCCGGAGCTTGCCACCATCAACTCCCAGTTCGATTCCTCTACCCCGGCACTCCTCGACTGGTCCGTGGCCCTGCAGTTCCCCTGCCAGCGCACCTTCGACCACTACGCCGGCGTGACCGAGATCCCGCAGTTCCGCATTCTTCCCGACGCCGCCGCACAAACCTCCCTCACGGACTTCCAGTCCTTCTCCGGTGGTGGTGCGCTGGCAACCGCGGAGGCAGTGAACTACTCCTATGAGATCCCGAGCTACCTCAACAATGATTGGGCGCGCGACTGGGGCTCCATTGAAAAGTATGAGCTGCGCACCAACTCCCGCGGCGAGGCCCCGCTCGAGGCGGATATCGACCAAGAAATTATCCAGCGCTCCGGCCTGTGGAAGAACTCCGAAATGAAGATTCGCCCCGAGGGCGAACAGTAGAACTACAGGAACTCGGCCGAATCTTTAATGCGCTGCCGCGCCACGGCCGGGGTCGAAATACGGTGCATGGACACGTACTCCGCGGTCTGTGCACCGGGGATCTCCACGCGCTCAGCAATCTCATCCTGCGCCGCGGTCTGGACCAAGATGTCGGAATATGCCGCTGGCAGCGCCGCCTCGTCGAGGACGTAGTCACCACGGATCTCCTCCGGCAGCTTGGCCAGCGCGCCAAAGTCGGGGAAGGTGAGGAGGAGGGCGTCGGCAGGCACCAGCGCTGCGAGCGCCCCACCGGAGGAATATCCCCACACCGTCACGCGGTTGGCCCCATGGTCGCGCGCATAATCGACGGCCGCCTGAACCGACTGAACCATCTCCGCCACGGTGTGCTCCGGCGCCAACGGATAATCGACATCAATGATCGTCGTGCCCGACAACTGCGCTGCGGCAGCAACTTCGGGCCGCCATTGCATTTCTAGCGCCTTGCCGTCACCGCGCCACCAGCCGCCGGAGTGCAGCGACACCGCCCAGCGACCAGACTCTTCTGACGGCCTAAAGATCGCTCCCACCTCAGAGTCTTCAACGCTCACGCCTTCCGTAAAAACGGTGCCGGGCAGCGAGTGATCCACCGCAGATCCCAGCACCATCATGGAGGCCTGCACGATACGGTCCGGCAGCAGCGCGCAGTAGCGGTCCGCCTCCGGCGAACCTCCACCGGCCCACGGCGGGCGGAAATCCGGCAGCGGGTAGTGCACCTCCATGTAGGAGGAGAGCTGCTCGAGCTGTTGTTCTGGACTTAGCTGGCGATCCTGGCCGCCGATATTCCACTCACTCATGGCCCCCAAGGGTACTACCAGATGGTGACGCGCTCCTCTGGGACAAGACCACCCTCGACATCAAAAGCCTCGTAGAATTCGTCGATGTTCTCGGCGATGATGTTGCAGCGGAACTCCGCCGGCGAGTGCGGGTCAATGGCCAGGTACTGCGTGGCCATCTCCGGACGAATAGCAGTGCGCCACACGCGCGCCCACGCCAGGAAGAAGCGCTGCAGACCGGTGTACTCGTGCTCTGCCAATTCCGGCTCAGCACCCTCGGCCTCAAACGGCGCTACCTGGCCGTTGATGTCCAGGCCCTTGTCGGCGCAGTAATTCTTGTAGGCCACCACAGCAATACCCAGTCCACCGAGGTCACCGATGTTCTCACCCAGGGTGAAGCTACCGTTGACACCCGCGGAATCGGTGCCCTCCAGCACCTTCGGCACCTGGCCGTGGAACTGGTCCACCAGCTTCGCAGTCAACTTCTCGAAGGCCGCGCGGTCCTCATCCGTCCACCAGGAGTTGAGGTTGCCCTGGCCGTCGTACTGCGAGCCCTGATCATCAAAACCGTGGCCAATCTCGTGGCCAATCACCGCGCCGATGGCACCGAAGTTCTCCGCCGCGTCCGCGTCCGGGTTGTAGAAGGGCGGGCGCAGAATCGCCGCCGGGAAGGTGATGTCATTGACTACTGGGTTGTAGAAGGCATTAACCGTCTGCGGGGTTGCGAACCACTCGTCGCGGTCGGCCGGCTTGCCAATCTTGGCCAGCTCATAATCGTGGCTCCACGCACTGCCTGCGCGCACATTGGGCACCAGGTCCGCACCCTTCGGAGAAAACTCCAAGTCGGAGTAGTCACGCCAGGTGTCCGGATAACCGATCTTGGCCTTGAACTGCGAGAGCTTCTCCAGCGCACGCTCACGAGTGGCCGGGGTCATCCACTCCAGCTGCGAAATCCTCTCGCGGTATGCGGAGGTAAGGTATTCCACCAGCTCATCCATCTCGGACTTCGAGGACGGCGGGAAGTGCTTGTCCACGAAAACCTTGCCAATCTCCTGGCCCACCATATTCTCTGCCAGGCCCACGGCGCGCTTCCAGCGGTCACGCTGCTCGGTAGCGCCAGAAAGCTTGGTTCCGTAGAACTCGAAATTCTTCTTACCGATCTCCTCAGTGAGGTACGGCGCGCGCGACAACAAAATGTGCCACGTGGCCCACAGCTGCCAATCCGCCATGCGGCCGGCGGTAAACAGGCCCTCCAGGTGCTCAAAATACGACGGCATCATGGCCACCGCGCGGTGCTCCGGCAGTCCCCCACCGTTCAGGATGGCGCGGGTGATGCTGGGCAGCTTGGCGACGTCCACCGGGTTATACGTCTTCACCGCATCGCGCGAGGCCACCACATCCCAATGCCCTGCAGCAATTTCCTTCTCCAGATTCACGATGCGCGTAGCGGCCGCTTCCGCGCCCAGCCCGAAGAGGCGAGCCGGATCCAGGAATCCAAGCATCGCTGCGACGTGCTTCTCGTAGGCCTCAAGCGTCTCCGCGTGGGCTTCCTCGCGGTAATAAGCCTCATCTGGAAGGCCCAGGCCGGACTGGATAATGTAGGCCACCGCCTCCTCGGAGCCGGAGTCCTTTTCTACCCAGAAGGTAACCGGGGCGCCGACGCCCTCGCGCTCCAGCACGCCCAGGTTGTGCGCCAGCTCTTCCGGGTCCGCCGCCACCAGCTTGTCCAAATCTTCGGCCAAAGGCGCCGTTCCCGCAGCGTTCACTCCCTCAACGTCCATGTGGGAGGAATACACGATCCCCGGACGGCCTTCGTCTTCCTTAACGATGTCGTGGACGAGTTCCTCGGCTTCGTCGCGAAGCGCGTGAAAAGTCCCGTCAACACCGCAGTCATCGGGAATAACGTGGGACTCAATCCAGGGGCCATTAACAAACTGATACAGATCCTTCATGCACTTCACTCTATGTCAGATGTACCCATTAGTGTGGTGTGCATGACTTCTTATCGTTTCCCGCCAGCGAAGATGACGGGGCCGTTTTTCGCTGTGCTTGGGGTGACCCTCCTCGTGCTCGGCACGCCCGCCGTCCTCAGCTTGGCGCTGCCGGACCACGATCCTGAAACCGAGCCTGTTGTCCTCGACGATCCTGAGTGGCGTCAGCCTATCGACGGCGTCGAATGCAGCGTGAACTACGATTCCGTGGCCAACCAGGCGTGGGATTGCGGCGATACCTTGGTCGAGGCCTACCTCACCTCTGATGTCGACGATGACGAGCTGGCCCTGCGCCGAGCTGTGCGCGCCACGACCTTCGGGTCGATGCCGAAAGAAGAAGTAGAAAACCAAGACGGCATCCTCGTACTGCGAACGTATACATACATCCCGGTCGTTGCCTTTAGCGTGGCCAAGGACGATCTCAACTACGAGCTCGTCTTTTCAGACGGAAACCCAGAAGAAATCGCCGATCAGTTTATGGAGGCCTTCAAGTGAGCAAGATCTTCCGCGTGGCGCTGTGGGTCATCATTGGTATCTGCCTCCCCGCAGCTCTGATCAATCTGTTTGGTGCTTTCCTCGTTGCCCCGCTGCCGGGCCTAATAAGCCTGCTGATCGGCTTTGCTTTCTTGGCGCTGGGGCTGTATCTGTGGCACCTCAGCCCGATGTGGGCGCGACCTGCCAAGGGATGGGCCACAGCCAGCGTGCTGTGGGGAGCCGGCACCGCGGTGTCTTTGGCGCTCCTATCAGCACTTCCGTTCAGCTCCCTCACCAAAGGAGTGGGCTGGGAGGAATCCATGATGTCATGGTCCGGAGCTTATCCGGAGGAGTTCGCCAAGGCGCTGGGCGTGGTTTTTGTGTTACTCAGTTTCCGCCAGCTCAACCGCCCTTGGCATGGTTTCATCGTCGGCGCGCTTGTGGGCTGGGGTTTCGAGGTCTTTGAAAACGTCCTCTACGCTTCTCTCGGCGCCGTCATGCACCCGACGTCTGATTGGATTGGCATGCTACAGATGTGGGGGCTCCGCCTTGTGGCGGGCCCAGGCCTACACATGTCACTGACGGCCATCGCAGGCTTTGGCATCGGCTGGGCCATTTACGCCGCCCACAAAACGTGGTGGTGGCGCCTCGGAGTGGGCGTGGGCGCGCTTTTTGTTTCCTTCTGCCTCCACTTCGCGTGGAACTACATGTGGGATGAGACATGGCAGCTGGTCACGCAGTACATCGTGGTCGCGCTCATCCTCTACCCCATCGTCATCACCCTGGGGCTTCGCGCCCACCGCCTAGCCAAGGCGGACGATACCTACTCGCACTCGCCCGGCTCAGCCAGCCTGCGCTGAATTAGTCAAACTGCCCCTGCAGGACAGCCACGGCGTCAAGCGGAGTTACGTGATAAAAGGTTTGCACCTGCCGGACGATGGTGTCATCATCGGCTTCGAACGGCACTACTTCCTTGAGCGAAAAACTTAGCTAAACCCGTGGCCAATCAGCACACGTGCGATGAACTAGGCACAGCGCGCTTCAGCTCCGCACACGCCCTATCGCGCAGGTCCTGAGGGGGCGTCGGCAAGCTCGGCGCTTGCGGCTGTACCTCCACCGCACCGAGCACATCTGCGGTGAGATCCGCGGGAGATCCATAGGTATTTGCCGCCACACTATACCCAGGACCGAAAGAGGCGCTCGCATGCACCTGCCGGTCATCTGACCACCCAAATTTCGTTCCGATAATGCCTGGAATCCGCGCGCTGCCGAAGTCCTGACGATATCCGTCGGATGCCACAGGCGCTGCCGTCGCCATACCTTTCATGAGCGGTGCAGCAACTGGGTCGCCAGATATCACCCCAATAAAGCGAGCGAGATCCTCCGTCGACGTCGTGGTATTGCCCCAGTAACCGTTGTGATGGGTCTCCCCCAAGCGATATTCCCCGATGATGGAAGGTATGGCCTGCGGATACTTCCGCTCCAGATCGCTAGCGGTGCCATCCTCAGAGAAGCGAACCATGTTTTCCACCCGCGCTTTATCCTCCGGCGCGCCATTTTTCAGGACCCACATTCCTAGGTACAGCTTCGCGAGGGATAGCGCAGGACGAGACTCGTGGCCATTTCCAGTGGAAACCGAGTTTCCATCGGCATAGCGCACGGTCATTTGAGTGCGTGGCGGAACTTTTCCGGGATCAAACGTCAGGGCCTGGGCGGATGGCGCAGCGACGGTCGCTAGAGCAAGACCAGCAATAAGGGAGCGGAGTTTAAGCACTTGTATAGATTAACTCAAGCCACAGCTTCAACAGGTTTGATTGGGGCATAAACGTCGCTGCCCTAGGGATTCAGCGCACACTCTTCCCCACGCTAGGATTCGAACAGTCATTTTATTAGCTTCTTACCCAACAAGCCCCTCCCAACGAAGCTCAAAGCGGCGGAAGGCTGGGTAAATGCAATATCAGTAGGCACATTCACCTCTCTAATCACAACTTTCCGCCAGGGTATAGACTTTCCAAACGGTACAGAATAAACTCATTTTTCGAAAAGGGATTCGGACAGTGGGGGTTCGGTCCTTCTCAATATCTCTAACAAAAGAGGGGGTTGAATTGTCTTCCGCTACAGAAACCGTTGTTTCCTATTTTTCTCATTCCAATCCGAACGACCCGGTCTGCATGAGAGGTAAAGCCATACGCCAAGCAGACTACGAATTTTGGTCTAGCATCCTTCCCGCCTTGGACGAGGACTCAGATACAGCGTGCATGCGCCTTGGGCTAAAGACCGGCAAAGCGGCCGGGGCGGTTGCTCGCATAATCATGGGGATTTACCGATTGAAAGAGCTACCCCAGCTCAAGGCCCTGCAAGATGCAGATTTTTTGCTGGACTTACCCGCCTTGATTGCCATCGACCAGGTCATGGCTAAACTCGGCCAACCTTCCACTGAGGTAGTGGCCGCCATTGACGCTGCGCTGGCCCGTTGGCTTACACCTACGAAGCCAAATCAGGTATTTCCCACCACGTCGCAGATTCGTCGCCGCATGCGTGACCTTGTCAAGGTCCATGATGACTCCATCGCAGTGGAGGATAAACGCACAAAGAATCGATATTCCATCCTCACCCGTGACCAACGCGCCACCATAGAACTAGAGGTGGATAGCAGCGTTGGAATCATCATCCATGAGGCCATTAAGGCAGCTGCTGAAAAGCATGAAGTCTCGATGGCAGAAGCACTAATCCTTTTAACGACTGGAAAGGTAGAACCAGAAGCTGCCCGAGTAGTGCTCCACACTTATCAAGCGAGTGATGTCGAAGACGCGCCAGTATATGTAGAAGGGCACGGCTGGCAGGTAGAGAAAATCCCAGCACAAGCCGTAACGAAAAGGGACTTGAGCACCAAGCCAGAAGCCACTAATGGCTACGGACCAGCCACGTTGGTTCGCAAATATGTTGAAGGGCGCGATGGCACATGCCGTGCAGCTGGCTGCGGAATGCCGGCGTGGCTGTGTCAGTTAGACCACCGTATTAACTATGCCGATGGTGGGCCAACGCATCCGGACAACATGGTGGCGTTGTGCCAGCATCACCACAACATGAAGACCGATGGGCGGGCGTTCTATTTTTTGGACCCCGATACCGGGGATGTGGTCTGGCTCTTTGAGGATGGAACCTGGGCAATCACGGAACCTTCCGGGCCACTAGCACCAAAGAACAAACGCTGGGCGCGAAGCGTTGCGCAAGATATTGAAGGTTACCGCGCTAGGAAGCACCGGGAAGCTCAGGAGCTTAAAGCCGAGCTAGACCAAGAACAGCAAACAAACACAAATAAGAAGACCGCTTATGGCAAGGGAGATGAAGAAATCCCCTTCTAGATAACTAGGTTCGTCACTTAAAACGACGAAACACATTGGCGCTCGGCTTATAGGAGGTAATTGAGGTCCGCCGCATCCAGCCCGCATTCAGCGAGCACCACACTGTCACCGCGGTGTGGAATGCCTTCGGCATCCCAATGGGCTTGGGCAGCGGAGGTGTGCGCGCGACCAGTACTGTTGACCACACGCCACCAGGGCAGATCTTCGCTTTTCGACATCACCCAGCCCACATACCGCGCACCGACCCCTACGACTTTGGCGATCTCTCCGTAGGTGGAGACGTTGCCAGGCGGAATGCGGAGAACGACCTCCGCAACCCTAGAGCTCGATGGGTTCTTCGGGGGCATCCTCGACCTCGCACAAGGTAAGCGTCGCACCCGTGGAATCCTCAATCAGGCACAATCGGCCGAATGGTGAGTCGTGGGGCTCGCGGATAACCTGCCCGCCATTCTCCACAACAGCCTTCGCTGCTTGGTCGATGTCCCGCACACCCAAGTATGTTTGCCAGAAACTCGGCAAACCTTCCGCATGCCAGAACCCAGCGAAGGCAGCGCCTTCTTCCTCCGCAACTGCATAATGCTCATCACCACGGATTTCCCAATCGAAGAGCTCACCATAAAAGTCCAGCGCTGAGTGAAAATCCTCCGAGACCGTCAGCTCGTGCCACACCGGGGTGCCAGGCTCACCGCCGGCGACGAAGCGGTCGAGCTCCGGCTGCGTCAAGCCAAACATGGCACCGGACTTGTCGAGTACGAGCGCCAGCGGAGCACCTAAAGCGAGGATTTTTCCGCCGAGTTGTTCTACTCGGGCGCAATCGGCTTCCAAGTCGCGGGAGAGGAAATAGGTAGCCCAGGTGTCCTGGCCCGGAACAATTTCTGCAATCGGCAGACCTTGAAGGCGGGCGATGCCATCTTCGAATTCCCAGCCCAGCACGGCCGAGTAAAACTTCTCGGAGGCTTTCACATCAGAACTGGCCAGAGTAATCCAGTAGGGCATTCCTACTTCAGCTTCAAAAGCGGGCATTAAAGGTTCCTCCACTTCTCCGGGTCGAAGTCATCATCAGCGGTAGCCTCATCAAAATAATCGTCGTCGTCTTCGACGACGCGGGCGCAGGTGTCGGAGACGCAGATGACGTCGCCAAGCGCCAGCGTTGCTCCGCGCTGCTTAGTTACTTCCCCATTGACGGTGACCTGCCCCTGCTCGATGAGTTCTTTGGCCTCACCCCCGGTCGCGACCAAGGAAGCCAGTTTGAGGAACTGGCCAAGCTTAATGGATTCTCCCTTAATTGAGACTTCTAGCATGTTGACCAGCATACCCAGCTCAAAGCGCAAGAATTCCCTCTGCCAGAATGATGACGCCAAGCAGGGCAAACACGACTCCGCTGAAGATATCTACCCCGGCGGAGTTCTTTGCCATCCACTTCGCCACCGCACGGGTGCACAACGCAACGCCGACAAAAATAATGAGGCTTTCAATAATCAGCACAGAACCAACCGTGGCATTCGCGCTCAAGCCCATGCCCGGATCGATGAAGTTGGCGAAGATAGCGCCGAAGAAGATGAGCACCTTGGGATTAGAAAGATCGCTGACCAGGCCCATGCGGTACGCCGTGCCGAGTCTAATTATGCCGTCCGGGGTGAACCCGCGCGGTTGAGGATTCATAGTTGCTGGAGCACGACGCTCTTTAATGCCGCTACTTATTGCAGAAAATGCCATCCACAGCAGATAGCTACCGCCGGCAACCTGCAGCGCCACAAGGATTTCAGGATGCGCCGAAATCAGCGCAGTAAGCCCCGCCAGCGAAGCAACGGTCCACAACATCAAGCCAGTCGTGCTACCTATTGCGGCCCATACCGCTGCACGCGTGGAACGCGCACCCAAACGAATAATCTGAACCACATCTGGCCCCGGCGAAGCCATCGCCGCGAACCACACACCCATCAAGGCCACTATGGCGCTGAAAGCCACCTAACACCCCCATACTCACATGCGTTTTCACTTACACATGCCACTATAAGAGGCGTCTCACCTGCAGCGAAACAGGTAAATTAGCTTTGCGTACGCGGCTTAATAGTCATGGTGTCAATGTTGACGTGCTCCGGCAGGGACGCCACCCAACGCACTGCCTCAGCGATGTCTTCTGCGGTGAGGTTGAGCTCGCCGTCATAAACTTGTGCGGCACGTTTGGCGTCACCCCGAAAACGATTGAGGGAAAACTCCTCCGTGGCTACACGGCCCGGGTCAAGTTCGGTAACGCGAACGCCGTGCTCTTCAATACGCAGTGCACGAGAAATCACGCGGACGCCATGCTTGGCGGCGTTGTAACCGGAACCGCCCTCGTAGACGTTCCACCCAGCCACGGAGCCCATGTTGATAATGAGCCCGCCTCGCAGCTTCGGCATGAGTGCCTGGATCATGCGAACGGTGCCAAGGACGTTGACCTCATACATCCACTGCCAATCCTCGATGGTGGTCTCCACGAGGGGCTCCAGGCCCTTCGCGCCACCGGCGTTGTTGACCAAGAGGTCAACGCGGTCGAGGTGGGAAACGAATTCGGCTACGGATTCGTCCGAAGTGACGTCGAGGGCATAGGCCTCGCCGCCGATGTCGTTCGCGAGGGCCTCAAGGCGCTCGACGCGCCGCGCGCCGACGACGACACGCCAGCCGTCAGCCGCCAACGCTCTTGCCGACGCCTCCCCAATCCCCGAAGACGCTCCTGTAACGACTGCTACTTTTTCCATGCGCCCTAGGATAGGGCTTCTTCCAGCTCGGCGCAGATGTTTTCGACGATCCCGCTCTTGAAATCAGCCGGGGTGAAGGTGCCATCCTTCATGTCGGTATTCAGCGAGATATCCAACTGGGTGCGCAGCTGCGGCATAGAGAAGTTCGCCATGATGAGGCGCCACGCCTCTACCACGCGGATGCCGCCGCTGAAGCTGTAGCCCACGTAAGCAATCGGCTTGCCTACCCACTCGGCGCCGAGGGAATCGACGGCGTTCTTGAACGCGCCCGGCACGGAGTGGTTGTACTCCGGGGTGACGAAGATAAAGGCATCGCAGGAATCGATAGCATCGGACCAGGCCTGCACATTCGGGTCCTCATAGTTTTTGTTTGCCGCCATAGGAATGACGGAGGTGGTGAGGATCGGGACATCGAAAGCCTTGAGGTCAATGAGCTCGTAGTCCACGTCGCGGCCCTGAGCGAGGTCGGTGACCCACTGGGCGATGGCCAGCCCGGCACGGTCGTCGCGGGTAGAGCCGAGGATGATGCCGATTTTCGCCATAAAAATGCCTTTCATGATTTGTTAACGCGTCAACGTCTGAGGGTACGCCGATGTGTCGACCCAATCGACAAGTCACCCAGATATGTCGAAAACTCTAGAAAAAATCGACATATCCGCTCAACATGTCTATTCTTTTACCATGCCAACCTATAGCCCGGACACCCCCTACAATGGGCTTCCGCCCCTCCCACCAGCAGAAGTGGTGGAAACCGTTCCCGTGCTTAAGGCCATCATCGATGCTAAGGAAAGACTGGCTGAACTGCGTACGGCCTGCCAGCTCATTCCCAACCCGGAGATCATCACCTCAACGATTCCACTGCGTGAGGCTCGTGCTTCCTCCGAGATTGAGAACATCGTCACCACTAATGACGAGCTCTTCCGTGCGGCGTGGCACGTCGATGCTGAGCCGACTCCTGCCACCAAGGAGGCTCTTCGCTATAACGCCGCGCTCCACGCTGGACTTTCCTCGCTATCGCAGCGACCTCTATCCGAGAAGACGGCAAAAATCGTATGCAGCACCCTTCTAGATACTCAGGCCGAGGTGCGTTCACTTCCGGGCACATTTATCGGTAACCCTGTAACGAAGGAGCGGCTCTACACCCCACCTGAAGGAAAGGAGATTATCGAGGGCCATCTCGCAGCGTGGGAGGACTATATATATTGCAGCCACGACGTTGATTCCCTCGTAAAGATGGCACTGCTTCACTATCAATTTGAAGCAATCCACCCTTTCTACGATGGCAATGGGCGCACTGGACGAATCCTTAACGTCCTCTACCTCATTCAAGAAGATCTTCTTGAGCTGCCGGTTTTATACCTGTCCGGGTATATCGTCGACAACAAAGCAGACTACTATCGCTATCTCAACGCTGTTACAGCCAAGGGAGCATGGCAAGACTGGCTTCTCTTTATGATCCGCGGCGTTCACGCAGCGGCTGCCGACGCCTCCTCAATGATTACCCAGCTTCGGGCTATCCAGGAAAACACTGCGCAACGAATACGTTCTGCGGGCGTGATTAACCATCCCCTCGAGATGGCCGAGCTCATTCTTATCAAGCCCTATGTACGCATTACTGACGTGGTAGAGACGGGCTTCGTCAAACGCCAAACTGCCAGCGCGTGGCTGGCACATCTCGTAGATTTAGGAATCCTCGAAGAAATCCAACAAGGCCGCTCCAAGGTTTTCCTTCACCGTGCCGCTCTCGATGTTCTGACTCGAGACTAAGATGAGGGAATAGGATGGCTGACATGCATCACCCAGACGAAGGATCCTTTGAGCGCATGACCAGCGGGCAGTGGTTCATGCCCGGTGTCAACGAGGAGGTCAGCGCCGAACATCGCCGCGGCTTCCTGCTGGTCAAGGAGCTCAATGAGCTGCACAACACCAACCCAGAGCGCGCGAAGGAGATCTTGCGAGAGCTGCTTTCGCCCGAGTCCGAGGTTCCCGGGCTGCACGTCCCGCTCAACTTGGAGTATGGCTGCAATGTGACCATCGGAAAGGGCGTCTTCATCAACTTTGGCGCGACGATCCTGGCGCAGGCGCCTGTAACCCTCGGAAATCACGTCATGATCGGCCCGAACTGCTCGCTTATTACCGTGGGGCATCCTGTCAACGACCATGAGATGCGAGCAGAAGGTTGGGAGATTGCGAAACCTATCAGCGTCGGCGATAATACGTGGTTTGGTGCCAATGTCACTGTGCTGCCGGGCGTGACAATCGGCAAGAACTGCGTCGTGGGAGCGGGCACGCTGGTGACTAAGGATATCCCGGATAACTCGCTGGTCTTGGGCTCACCGGGACGTGTGGTGCGCAAGCTGGAGGACAACGAAGATAGGTGGGAGCGCTAGGATCTCGATGTTTGATCTCAAGGCGATCGGCAAAGGACTCCCCGTCCTAGAGACTATTGATTCGCTTCCTTCCGAAGGCCACGTCGTCGTCCAGGCCCCGCCCGGCACGGGTAAGACCACGCTCGTTCCGCCGGCGTTGGCGAACCAGGCAAACGGCAAGGTTCTCGTCACCGCACCACGCCGCGTGGCGGTGCGTGCCGCGGCCAACCGCTTGCAGGAGTTGTCAGGCCAGCGCATCGGCTATGCGGTGCGCGGTGATTCCCGCAAAGGCGCGGACGTCGAGTTTGTTACCCCAGGTGTTTTGTTACGCCGACTGTTGCGGGATCCGGAACTCACTGGTGTTGATTCCGTAGCCATCGACGAGGTGCATGAACGCCAGCTCGATACCGATCTGGTGCTGGGCATGTGCTTGGAGTTGGCTCAGCTCCGCGATGATTTCCGGGTCATTGCCATGTCCGCGACTGTCGACGCCTCTCGCTTCTCCCAGCTCATGGGAGGGGCGCCGATCCATTCCACCGAGGCCGTAACGTACCCGCTCGACATTTCCTATGAACCGATTCCGGGACGTGCCGCGGGCGATCGAGACTTTTGGAAAAGCGTGGCCAAGGTTGCCGCGCGGCAGCACGAGTCCACTCTGGTCTTTGTGCCGGGTGTGCGCGAGGTCAACCTGGTGTGTGATGCCTTGAGCGGCCACAACGTTTTCCCACTCCACGGCCGCCAAACCACGCAGGAGCAGGACGCGGCCCTGTATACGCGAGAACAGCGCATCGTGGTGGCGACGTCTATTGCGGAGTCCTCGCTGACCGTGCCGGGCGTGCGCACCGTCATCGATGCTGGATTGTCCCGCGTTCCCAAGCGGGATGCGCAGCGCGGGATGAGTGGGTTGGTGACGGTGTCGACGTCGAAAAGCAGCGCCGATCAGCGCGCTGGACGTGCCGGGCGTGAGGCGCCGGGTACCGTCGTCCGTTGCTATTCGCAGGAGGATTACCAGCACTTTTCTCCGCACGTGATTCCAGAAATCCTTTCCGCGGACCTCACGCAGGCAGCGCTGTTTATGGACTGTTGGGGCGCGGGACCGGACTTCCCCTTGCTTGATCAACCGCCGAAGGCCGCGCTTGCCGACGCCCACCGCACCCTAGATCTGCTTCATGCCACTGAAGAGTTGGCGCTTTTGCCGGTGCACCCGCGATGGGGCGCGGCACTGTTGAAGTACGGTGCGGGGGCAGCACGCACGATTGCTCGTCTGGATGATTCGGACCCGAAGCGGCTTGCCCGCCTGGTGCCCGACAAGGGGCCGGTGGACCCAGGCGTGGTGGTCGCTACCGCTTTCCCAGAGTTCGTGGCTAAGCGCGTGGGTGACAAGGAGTACTTGTTAGCGAGCGGTACCCGCGCGCGGCTACTCAACGGTGAACAGGGAGCTGACTGGTTGGCGGTGGCTGAGGTGTCGTTGGCGCAATCCGGTAACGCCGTCATTCGTGAAGCAGTGCCTATCGCGGACAAGGATGCGCTCGAGATCGTCGGCGTCACGGAGGAGACGCGAGCGTTTCTCGACGGCTCCAAGGTCCGCGGCGTGCGCGTGCGTGCGGCAGGTGCCATCGTGTTGTCGGAGACGCCAGTGAAGGTCTCCGGCGATGAGGCGGTGGAGGCACTGCGCAAGTCCGGACAGGGCTTAAGCTTGTTCCACTTCAGCGAGAAGGCCCAGAACCTGCGGGAACGTCTGCGGCATCTGTATCGGGCCTACGGAGAGCCCTGGCCAGATATCGACAATGCCAACCTTGAGTGGCTGGATCCGGAGCTGCATGAGTTGGCGATTGGCGGGCGCCCAGACATGTATCCGGCGCTGCAACGATTGCTTCCGTGGCCCGAAGCCAGCCGCTTGGACGAGCTCGCGCCGGAGCGTTTGCCGGTGCCGTCCGGGCGTGATGCAAAGATTGATTGGTCCGGCGAGCGCCCGGTGGTTTCCATCAAGTTGCAGGAGTGTTTTGGTTTGGCGGAGTCCCCCGAATACTGCGGCCACCGCGTGCAATTCCATCTACTGTCTCCCGCCGGGCGGCCGCTTGCTGTGACCGATGACTTGGCCAGCTTCTGGTCCGGGCCCTATGCCGGGGTGCGCGCCGACATGCGCGGGCGCTACCCCAAACACCCGTGGCCCGAGGACCCGTGGAATGCGGTAGCAACCGCAAAGACGAAGAACCGGATTTAACCCCACTGCTGCCAGGCCAGGTACACGCTCATCACCACGACGAGCGTGAGGAGTGCATAGCGGATGAGCTTGGTGCCGCCGCCGAGGACGGTTCGCGCGCCCAGCTGCGCGCCGAGGATATTTGCTGCTGCCAGAACTAAGGCCAGGCCCCATACCACGTGCCCGCCCAGAATGAAGGCGATGAGCGCGCCAACGTTGGTGCACGTGTTGACCACCTTGGACATCGCGGCGGAAGTAAGGAAGTTCTGGGAGAAGATGGCTGTAAATGCCATGATGAGGAACATGCCGGTGCCGGGGCCAAAGACGCCATCGTAGAAGGCAATGGCCGCCACGGCGGCTAACCCCGCCCACGTGCGCCAACCGCCGCGGATTCCCTCTCCTTCGCCGCTTCCGAAGCTTGGACGGAAAGCAACGAAGGTACCCACCGCCACCATGAGCACGATGATGACTGGGCGCATGATGTCTTTGTCGATGAGCGCGACCGCCGTGGCGCCGAGGCTGGAGCATGCAAGGGCAAGAAGGCCCATACGGATGAGCTCACCCTTCGGCGGGCGGACTTTCTTGACGAGCGTAATGGCCGCTGACGCTGTGCCAGATACCGCCGCCACCTTGTTTGTGGCTAGGGCGGCGGCGGGAGCAAGCTGCGGTGCCACCGCCATGATGAGCGGAATAAGGACGAGGCCGCCGCCACCAATAACGGCGTCGATCCATCCGGCCACGGCAGCTCCAATAGTGAGAATCGCCCAACCACTCAATCCAAAGCCCATGACCATCATTAAACTCGATTGCATGTCTGTGCGTGCAAGGTGGGCCATCGTTGCCCCGGGATCTGTGGCTCTCGGGGCAGTATTCAGCTACCTGCACGTGCCCGCCGCCTGGATTCTGGGCGCCATCGTGGTCTCCGGCGCCATGGCACTGACGACGGGCAAGGAGCTTTCCGTCAACGATCGCTTCTATGCTGTCGCTCGCGGTTTCATCGGAATGATGGCGGGCATACCGCTGACTCTTGTGCCTGCCTCCACCCTCATTGGCTTTGTGCCGGCTGCGGTGACGATGTCCCTTATCACCGTGCTTATCGGTGTCGCCGGCGGTGTTCTGCTACACCGCTCGCAGCCGAAGGATATTTCCTGGGAGACGGGCATTTTATCCATGCTGCCCGGCGGAGCCTCGCTCATGCCCGCGCTGGCTAGCGAGTTGGGTGCGGACTACCGCTACGTGGCGCTGACGCAATATCTGCGCCTCCTGGCGGTGTCGGTATCGCTCCCTTTGGTGGTTTCTTTGTTAGATGCTCCCGCGGGCGAAGGCGTCGACATGAGTGTCGACGGCGAGGTCACGTGGTGGATTGTGCTGCTGACCCTCGCTATCGCCGTGGTTGGTGAGAAGCTAGGCAAGCTCGTGCGTTTGCCTGCGGCTGCGGTGCTAGGTCCGCTTATCTTGACGGTGCTTGTCGCGCAGGTTATCCCAGCCGGCCACACCTTGGAGCCGCTCTACGTGTTCAAGATCATGGCATTCATGTCCATCGGCTGGGTCTGCGGTGGTGGGCTTTCCGTGCCGGCCTTGCGGGCCTTCGCCAAGCAGCTGCCGGCGACGATCCTCTTCATCATTGTCGTCATCGGCGTGTGTGCACTGACCGCCCTGCCATTGACCGCATGGCTGGACATCACCTACTTTGAGGCTTACCTCGCCACCTCGCCCGGCGCGCTGGAGACGGTTCTCGCGCTGTCCGCAGAAGGAGGGGCGGGTCCCGCCGTGGTGGCCGTGCAGATTATCCGGCTCATCATCGTGCTGGTCATCGCCGGCTACCTGCCGCAGATTCTGGGGCTATTCCGCAAGCGCCGCTAGTGGTACCACCCAGACCCCATCCGGACGTTGGAAAGCTGGACCGCTGGGAATCACAACTATCAGCGCTGCTGGAGGCGAAGAAAGCTTAGCGGCTACGTGCTTAAGGTGTGCTGCCGCTGCATCGACCTCGTTGTGCGAAAGTTTCGCCTCAAATCCCACCCACGAACCATCTCGAAGCTCCACTACTGCATCAATTTCTTCGCGCCCCTTCATATCCCTCAGGTGGAATACTCCGCGCGCACGCAGTGCCTGCGCATAGACGCGCAGATCGTGCACAAGTTGCGCCTCGAAGAGGATGCCTAATGTCTCTAAATCCCCAAGCAGTTTATCTGGACCCGTTCCCAACAAAGCAGCAGCCAAACCGGGATCGGCAAGCTGGCGTTTAGGCATTTGGACCATGGAAGTCTTCGACCTCGTACGCGGTGACCAAGCTGGTTGATCCTCAATAAGGAAGAGGCGCGTAGCAAAATCGTGAATGACGTTCACAGTTTCTGCGGCTGGTGTCGAGGTAGCGCTGCTGAGTTCTCCTATGCGTTTACGAATCGCTGCAGCGGTGGCCGGCTGGGCAACTAGTCCGGCATAGGCATGAAGGAAAGACTGGAAACGGCGCGGATCGCGGCGCGGTCCGCCAAGCTCCGGATAATCGTGCTCGCTCATCTCCGTGAGGTAGGATTCCATCCCTTCCTGCGCGTCGAGCGGATCAAGGTCAAAGAACTCCGGAAAACCACCAGCAACGATCCATCGGGCATAATCCGCCACGGTGGCGTCCGTCCCGGCTGTAGGCTCTTGATTGCCAGCAATGATGGCGCCCAGTGATACCTGCTCAGCAGCAAGTTCTCGCTCTGCCAAACTCAACGTGCGCAATTGAATCGAACGAATACGGCCTGCGCCCGAATGCCTGGTGGCATCGTCATTGGGCGTGGAGGAGCCTGTAAGGAGAAACTGTCCTTTCTCCGGTGAGTCATCAACTGCATGGCGCACTTCATTCCAGATAGCAGGGACAACCTGCCACTCATCAATAAGCCGCGGCCGCGCCCCTTGAAGCCCCAAAGCCGGTTGCATGCGCGCAAGGTTTGCTTCTGGGGAGTCACGGTCAAGTTGAATGACGGACTTTGCGAATTGGCGTGCTGTTGATGTTTTCCCACTTGCACGGGGGCCTTTGAGGAAGAGGGCTCCCGAAACACGGAGCCCTCTCTCGACTTCTGCATCAACGATTCGGGGCAGGTACATACCACGCATGTTAGCCCGACAAGTGGATAAATCACAGAGTCACTAGTGGATAAATCCAAGAGTCAGGTGTGGATAAATCCAAGAGTCTAAGAAGCGACCTGGGGTTTTAGTCCAGAATTGTCTCACGCAGGATCGACATCGGCACAGAGCCTAGGGCCAATGCCTGGGAGTGGAAATCGCGTACGTCCATGCCCTGCTCCACCGCAGCGTCGCGGGTTTGCTGCCACAGGCGCTGGCCCAAGGCATAAGACGGAGCCTGACCCGGCCAACCCAGGTAGCGGGTGACCTCGAAGGAGAGGTTGGCATCATCCATCGCGGTGTTCTCACGCATGAAGGTCTTGACGTGGGACTTATCCCAGACACCGGACGTGTTGCAATCCGGCAAAGGCTTACCCAAGTGGAGTCCGATGTCCACCACGACGCGGGCGGCGCGGAAACGTTGGGCGTCGAGAAGCCCCATGCGGAAACCTGGGTCATCCATGTAACCCAGCTCCGCCATGAGTGCTTCCGCGTAGAGAGCCCAGCCTTCACCATGGCCGGAGTTCCAGGTCACCGCGCGGCGCCACAGATTGAGGTCAGGCTGGGTCAGCGCGGCACCAATCTGCAGGTGGTGGCCCGGCGCGCCCTCATGGTGGACAGTGGTCAGCTCCTGCCAGGTGTGGAAAAGCTCCTGACCAGACGGTACGGACCACCACATGCGGCCGGGGCGGGAGAAGTCATCCGACGGCGAGGTGTAGAAGATACCGCCGGTGCCGGCCGGGTCGATGCAGCACTCGATTTCTTTAACGGCCTCCGGGATATCGAAGGCGGTGCCGTCGAGGTCCTTAATGACGCGATCCGCGGTGGACTGCATCCACTCCACCAGCGCGTCGGTGCCATGGAGCTGGTAGCGCTCCTCCTCGTTGAGCTTGCGCATCGCGGCGCGGACCGTCACGTCGGAGCCATAGAGCTCGTGGGCGATCTTTTCTTGTTCCGCCTTGATGGAACGCACCTGATCCAGGCCCCACTCATAGGCCTCATCGAGGTCCACGGCATCCCCGACGAAAAGCCTGGAGAAGCGCTCGTAGCGCTCCCGGCCCACCGCGTCCTGGGACGGAGCCTGCGGTTGCAGCTCGTTGGAAAGCCAATCGGCGAATTCGCCGAAGGCTTCCTTGGCCGCGTCCACCTCGGGGCCCTCCACGCCAAGGTCCTCGAGCATGGAGCCGGCGTCGGCAAGCCGCTCACTCTGCACGAATACTTCCGAGATCTGGCGTTGGGGCGCCACCATGCCACGCGACGCCGCCTCGGTGAGGGACTCCTTGTAGCCGCTGAGGGATGCCGGCACCTTCGACAGGCGCGAACGCAGGGCGTCGAGCTGTTCCGGAGTGTCCTTCGGCATGAGCATCAGGGTGTCGCGGATGGTCTGCACCGGCGAGGCAATGTTGTTAAGACAACGGATGTCCTCACCAGCATGGTGCAGGTCAAGATCCAGGCAGAGACGGTCGCGCAGGACGGCGGCGGTGACGTAGTCCACCTCGTCGAAATCGTCGTCATCGTCGGATTCGTCGGTGGTGTCATCGAGTGCATCGAGATCCGCCATCATCTCACGGGTGCGATCCGCCACGGAGGAGTAGTACTCCGGGGAGAAATCTTCCAGCTCCCCATCGAAGCCGGGGATTCCCCACGCGGTGGCATCGGTGGGCGTGAGCTGCGCGAGGTCGTGGACGAAGTTATCGCACGACGCGTCCAGCAGCGAAGGCTGGCGCTCTGCGTTCTGGTCAAAACTCATAAGGGCGAAGTCTAACGAAGATCACCCGGGCTCACCCAGGATGCGAATTCGTTCAGCACTTCAGCTGGATCGGCATTGACCACGAGCGCATCGAGGAAGCGTTTTTGGACAAACCCCTCCTGCACCATTGCGGAGTACATTTTTCTAAACGGCTGCCAGTAGCCGTTCACGTCTACGAGTCCCACCGGCCCATCGATGTTGCCCAACTGCTGCAAGGTGAGGACCTCGGTGAGCTCCTCCAGGGTCCCCACGCCACCCGGCAGGCACACGAAGGCATCGGCGAGCTCCTCCATGCGCGTCTTGCGCTGGGCCATGGTGTCGACCACCTCGAGCTGGGTTACCCGCTGGTGGGAAAGCTCGTAATCGACGAGCTGGCGCGGGATTACTCCAATGACGGTTCCGCCGGCGGCAAGGCAGGAGTCCGCAACGATACCCATCAGGCCTACGTCACCACCGCCATAGACCAGGGTGAGGTTTCGGCGCGCGAGCTCCTCCCCCAAATGGTGCGCGGCTTGGCTATAGGCCTCAGAGTTTCCGGCGGCGGAGCCGCAGTACACAGCAACAGAATCCATGGGTATCACTCTATCGCAGGCGCATTTCTAGACCATGATGTCTACTGAATCCTAATTTCTATTAGACAATGCGGTCTGGTGAATTTATACTTGACGCCATGATTAAATCCGGTCCCGTGTTCACGCGCCCCCGCACCCCAGCGGCGAAGTGCCTCCACATCATTCGACTCAACCCCGTTGTCACCCGCAGTGAACTTGTCGAAGCCACGGGACTCTCCCAGCCCACAATCACCCGCGCCACCGCCGCGCTTTTGGGTGCTGGACTGATCCGCCAGCGCACGGATTTGACGCAGTCCCGCGGTCGCGGGCGCCCCACAGTGCCCCTGGAGGTAGCGGATAATGACTGGATGCTGGCCGGCATTGCCGTCGGTACCGCCTTTACCCACATCGCCTTCTTTGACACGCAGGGACGCACGCTCCGCGAGGAAGACGTGGCTACACCGGTTTCTCGCCTGAGCGCGAGTGACGTCATCGAGCACATCATCGCTGGCGTTAATCGCCTCATGGCCGGCCTGGATCGCCGCTTGGTGTCAGTCGGCGTGACCACCTCCGGCAGCGTCAACGAGGCCGGGCGCATCACCGCCCACAACCTGGGGTGGGACGAAATGGACATCGCCAGCCGCCTGGAGTATCAGTTCGGCGTTCCAGTAGTTGTGTCTTCCGTCATCCCGGCGATCCTCGGCTCAGAGACGCAGTCGACGGAGATGGGAGCGGAGAAGCCCGTCATGGTGCTCTACGCGGATGACTCCGTTGGTACTGCGCTCACAGTTGGCGATGAGATCGTGCAGCTCAACATCGATGACCCTGACTCTCTCGCTACGCAGGCGGTGCTCGATGTGACAGGTGAGGAGTCTTTCCCAGACGTGGTTGCGAACGCTGACGATGAGACGCGAGCGCTTCTCGACGACCGCGCACGCTCCCTCGGCGCCACCGCCGCTGAGCTTTTGGCTGAGTACAAACCTGACACCCTCGTGGTAGCCGGCGGAGCCTTCTCAGATGATCCGGCAGCGCCGAAGCTCTTTGCTTCCGCTGTACGCCAGGCCACCGACCACCCGGTGGAGCTGCGCATGATTCCCTCGCACACCGAGATTGTTCGCGCCTGCACCCGCGCTGTGGCGCTGGACCCGCTGCTGCGCGTGCCGCTCGATCTCGGCCGCGAGGCCAAAGCTGCCTAAAAGGGGATTGAAGTAATTCCCGTAAAAAGGTGGGCTTTGAGCCCAAGGTGCTGGGCGCCGGCGACGAAGTCCGGCCGATCGTCGAAGAAGTGGGTGTCCTTGGCCTGGGCCCCGAGGGCATCCACGGCCACGAGGTAGGCTTCCGGATCCGGCTTGGCCACCCCTATATCGCAGCTCAGCGTCACGGCGGCGCATTCTTCCAGCCAGGGCTGCGTCTGGCGGATCCTGGTTCCCAATGCCGCCGGCACATTCGCCAGGATGCCAACACTATGGCCCTGGCCAATAAACCCTAGGACCGCACGAACCATTTCTTCGTCGGCTACCAGCAGGTGCTCGGTGTCCAATTCGATGGCGTGGCTGACATCAAAAGGAGCAAGACCGGCCAGCGCGCGAATGCGGCCCCAATATTGCGCATCGCTCAGGTGCCCAGCGTCATATGCAGGGCGAAACTCCTCATAAAGAGACCAAAAGTGCTCTACATTGTCGGGACGGAGGTAATCCTCCAGCTCAGCGTTCCCGGCGGGCGTAGCTGACCGCATGAGCACGCCGTAGAGGTCGAAGAGCAAAGTGGCCATGCGCCCAGTGTAGCCAGACCGCAAGAGCGCCAGTCAGCGTGCCCGCTACGAAAAGCGGAAGCGATAGTGTGCCATGTGCCAACAGCGTCGAGGTTGCCCCCACGAGGAATAGCCCGCCCACGCTAAACAGGGAGCGGCTCAGCGCCGTCGCCGCCGCGGCGGCGCACAATAAGAGGGCAAGCCCGGCAAACGGGCCGAGCATCACCGCGAGGGCGAAGAAAAAGGTTCCCAGAGCCATGTTGGTTGCCGCCAGCCACATGCCACCGACCAATGCAATCGCTAGCCCGGCAAGGGCACCGCAGATGAGCATGAGGCGCGTTGTAGTCATAAAAAAATTCTCCCACCAACCGCAGGGGGCCGTGGGAGAATCCGCGCAAACTATATGGCTTCGTTACCGTTGCGCCAGCGAGCCATCGACGCGCAGCAGGCCAGAACCGTCATTGCCCACCAGCTTGAGCTGGTCAATGATCTCAGACACGGAGGACTCTTCCTCAACCTGCTCCTCGAGGAACCAGTTGATGAGACCACGGGAATCCAGGTCCCCAGCCGCATCTGCGGTGCGGGCGATCTCTCGGATCTGCTCCGAGACCTTCTGCTCATGCGCGAGGGATGCCTCAAAAGCATCGAGCGGGGTGGCGGCCTTGACGGAGCCGACCTGGATATCCTCCAGCTCGACGCGGTAGCCGCGGTCCAACAGGTGCTCGGCGAACTTCTGTGCGTGCTCGCGCTCTTCCTCTGCCTGCTTGAAGAACCAATCGCGCATGCCTGGGAAGGACAGGTTGTCCATCTCGTAGGCCAGCTGAGTGTAAATCAGGGCTGCGCCGTGCTCATTATTGACCTGGGCGTTGAGGAGCGTTTGCAGTTTCTCATCCATAAGAGTTATTCCTTTCGTGTGTTGTTCCCACAATACAGAAAAAAATCGGGCGCGCTAGCAAGGTGATCTTAAGCAAACTCGCACGTCATAACACTTTTTCTGGTAGGTTTACCTAACCCAAATCTGAGATCCGCTGGTAACGCGCGAGGCTAACACCATCAAGGCCCCGGAATTCCACCGCTATTCCACGGCTTGCGTACTTGCTTTCCACAGCCTGGAGCACCGCCACGGTTGAGGCATCCCAAATATCGGCCTCTGAGAAATCCACGATGACCTTCTCCACCGGCAGGGTGTAATCGAAGGCGTAGACCAGATCGTTCGAGGAGGCGAAGAAGAGCTGGCCACGCACGGTGTAGACATTGCCCTCTAGTTCCACCGACACGAGGTGGGCGACGCGGCGTGCAAAGGCTATCGAGGCAGTGAGCACACCGAGGATCACACCGACCGCCAGGTTATTCGTGGCCAAGGTGCCAATCACCGTCACCAGCATGACGAGGGTTTCGCTCAAAGGCATGCGGTGAATCGTGCGCACCGAGCGCCATTCCACGGTGTGAAAGGACACCATGAACATGACCGCCACAAGAGCAGCCATGGGGATTTTCCCTACGGTGTCCCCCAACACGAGGATGAGGATAAGGAGGAAGACGCCGGCGAGGAACGTCGACAAGCGCGTGCGTGCCTGCGATTCCTTGACGTTGATCATGGTCTGGCCAATCATCGCGCACACGCCCATGCCGCCGATGGCAGCGGCGAGCATGTTGCCGATGCCCTGGCCCACGGATTCGCGCGTTTTATCGGAGTGAGTATCCGTGAGGTCATCGACAAGCTTGGCGGTGAGCAGGGATTCCATGAGTCCGACGAGGGCCACGCCCAATGCATAGGGAAGGCAGAGGAGGAAGGTATCGCGGCTAAACGGCACGTCTGGAATGACGAAACCGGGCAGGGAGGTCGGCAGCTCGCCTTGATCCGCGACGTCGGGAACCTGCCAGCCGAAAATCACAGTCAACATGGTGACAACCACAATCGCCACGAGGGGCGCGGGGATCACCGTGGTGATTCGCGGCCACACCACCATGATGACGAGGCCCAGAGCAACGAGAGGATAGACCAGCCACGGCACCTGCCACAGGTGACCCAGCTGCGCGGTAAACATGAGGATGCCCAGCGCGTTGACGAAACCCAGCATGACGCTGCGGGGGATGAAACGCATGAGCTTGGCGACGCCCAGCATTGCCATCACTACTTGCAGGATGCCCGCCATCCAAATGGTCAAGAGCACGTACTGCAGGCCATGCTCGTGGGCCAGGGGCGCGATAACCACGGCGACAGAACCAGCTGCAGCGGAGATCATGGCGGGGCGCCCGCCGGTGATGGCGATGGACATCGCCATGATGACGGAGGCGAAGAGCCCCACCTTGGGGTCGAGCCCGGCGAGGATTGAAAAACTTAAAACTTCAGGGATGAGGGCCAGCGCAACAGCAAGCCCGCCAAGCATCTCCTTGCGGAAGCGGGCGGGCGAGCTGAAGGCCGCGCGGAAAGAACCGGCGGAACGGTCAGACATTAGTGGCCGTCTTTGAAGGAACCATCGCGGGTGATGACCGGCAGGACGGACCACGCGAAGTTGATCCACTGGTCGGTCTTCTTCCACGAGAAGTCCGGCTCAAAAATGGTGGTCGGCTTGGTGTAGATGACGGCGGACTTGACCTCGGACGCGGTCTGCTCGAGCAGGTTGACCACGAGGTCGAGGGTCTTGCCGGAATCCGCTACGTCATCGACGACGAGGACCTTCTTGTCCTTGAGCGAATCCGTATCCAGCTGCGGGTTAAGGAGAATCGGCTCCGGCAGGGTCTCACCGATATCGGTGTAGAACTCCACGTTGATAGCGCCCATTTCTTTGACGCCGATGGCATAACCAATAGCGCCTGCAGGGATCAGGCCTCCGCGGGCCACGCCCACGATGAGATCCGGGAACCAGCCCGAATCCACGATTTGTTGCGAAAGGTAGCGGCTGGCCTCACCGAAGACCTCCCACGTCAGGTTCTCGCGTTCCGGGTTCCACCACTCCGGGGTGCTCATCGTCTAGGTCTCCTTCGCCAGATTGTGCATTTCCCTCAGTCTAATCATCTACCTCAGCGGAACGGAACCTCCGCCACCGTTCGGCGCAGTTTGCGGGTGCGCAGCCGCTCCGGATTCTCCGCCAACGCCTCCACCGCGCGCACCGCACACATGACGTGGGCTTCCTTCGAGTTCGAATAAAAGGCCTGCGCTTGGGCGGGAAGCTTGGGCACGGCGTGCAAAGGTAGATCGGACACCGACAGCAGAGTGCCATACGGGATGCGGTAGCGGTAGCCGTTGGCAGCGAGGGTACAGGATTCCATGTCCACGGCCACCGCGGTGGAGTGGCGCAGCCATTCCCACAAGTCCCGGGAGGTGCGCCACTCCCAGTTGCGGTCATCGGTGGAGAGCACCGTGCCGGTGCGCATGAGCGAATTGTCTTTCCCGTATACCTCCTCGACGGCGGCCTCCAGCATGCGCTGGATTTCCGGAATGGCGGGAATCGGGTTGCTGGTGGTGACGGTGCCGTCGAGGATGTGGTCTTCGCGCTGATAAGCATTGCCCAGAATGAGGTCGCCGATGCGCATGCGGGCCGGCGGTGATGAGATCAAAACGGGGCATCTGGTAGCGGGAGGTGAGGGTGAGCTCGTCGACGTCGAGAAGCACCGCGTCATTGGAGTGGATGGTCTCCCCCGTGGGCAGCACGAGCGCGGTGTAGCGTGAATCCTCACGTGAGAGTTCGCGCAGGCCGAACTTGACGAACTCGGTGGTGTGCATGGCGTAGTTGGTGAACAGGATGTACTTCTGCACGGTGTCCACCTCGATACCGGTGTAGTGCTCGATGCGAGCACAGGCGATGTCGAAGCGCTGCGGGCCGAAGTGGAACAGCGGCTTTTCTTTCCCGTGAAAGGCCTTCCACGCGCCGTCAACGATCCCGTCATGAACCGCATCGAGGGTGGGCCGGGGTATATCGCCGCGGTCCTGGGGAATTTCTGTAATCCCCCGGATATATTCCGGCGGGATGCGCTCATCCGATTGACCGACGTAGATATCGCAGGGGTAGTTATTGGTGAGCCGCGTGAGCTGCTCCGTGAGGTAACTACGAATCAGCCATGGTTTTGATATCACTGCCGAGTAGCGGCCCTCTTGGTCCACGTAGCCGAAGGGCTCAGAGCGGTCGATGGGTGTCCATTGGCGGATATCCACGGTGATCTTCGGGTAGACCACGTGGCGGTAGGCGTCGTGGTCCCCCGAGGCGAGAGCGTGACGTGCCAGCTCGCAGGAACTGTCATAGAGCTCGCTGAGGCGGGAAATCGCTTCATTGACGGAGTGGACATGCTGCAGGTCGGTCATGCTCGCGAGTGTATCCATGAAAGAAGCCCGCCGCGGTGAGGCGGCGGGCTCTATCCCCATGACTAATCCGGTAACGCGTGCGGTGTGGAGCTCACCGCCCGGCCCGTATTAGGCAAGCCTTAGCTTAGTAAAAAAGTTGGAGGGGCGTCAAGGGTAAACTGCAATCCCATGACCACACTCCCCCTCGGTGCCCGCAGGCGGACGCGAGGCGTGTGCGAAGACGACTGGTCCGCGCGCCCCACCGCCGAACGACCCTGGCCGGTTATTTTGATCCACGGAACCTGCGACAGCAAAGGCGTCTGGCAAGTCCTCGCAGACATGCTCCGCGCCGCTGGCTGGGCCACCTTCGCCCCTGACTACGGGACCCGCGCCACCGCTCCCCTGCAGGAATCCGCCCGGCAGCTCGACGCCTACATCAACGCCGTCCTTGCCGTCACCGGCGCGGAAAAGGTGATCCTCGTGGGGCATTCCCAGGGCGGATTGCTGGCTCGCTATTGGATGCGCATGCACGATAGCGCGGGGTTTGTACGGCACGTCGTCTGCATCAGTGCGCCCAACCACGGAACGACCCAGGGCGGAATTGCCAGCCCCCTCTTCCGTGGCGAGCGCCAGGAGGAGGTCGTGCGCACGCTTATCGACGGCTGGTTTGGCCCCGCCGGCATGCAGCAAGTAGTCGGCAGCGAGGTCGTGGAGGCAACGAACCGCGACAGTGAGGTCGAACCCGGTGTGAGCTATACGTGCATCGCCACGCGCTCCGATGCCGTCGTGGTTCCACCCAACACCTGCTTCCTCAACGGCCAGCAGGTACGAAATATCTATATTCAGGACATCGAGCGCCGCGCGATAATCCGCCACGAAGACATGCCCTTGGACAAGCGGGTATGCCACGTGGTGCTCGAAGAACTGGAGCAGCTTTAGAGTTCTAGCTCATCCAGGATCGCGTCGAAAGCCGGGCCCACCTGGGTGCGCCACAGGGTGTCGACGCGATCGTCGGCGCGTCCCGGCCCTCCATTGATGGTGGCCACGCGCTTGCCTTGTTTCTTGGCCTCTAGGACGAACCGAAAGCCGCTCATGACCGCCAACGAAGAACCGGCAACGAGCACCGAGTCCGCCGCGTTGACCATCGCATAGGCGGCGTCCTTTTTGTAGGTAGGCACTGGCTCACCGAAATAGACTACGTCTGGCTTCAGGCGCTGCGAGCCGCACTGCACGCAGCCGGGCATGACGAATTCTTCCACTGCTTCCTCGCTGAGGGCGACGTCGCCGTCGGGGTTCACGTCCGCTTTGTTGACTGCCCAGCGTTGGAGGAATTCCGGGTTGGCTGTGGCCGCGCGGGCGTCGTAGTCCGCGCGTGCTTCTTCGTACCCGCAGCTCAAGCACACGACGTGCTGCATATCCCCATGCAGGGCGATGAGGTTGCGCTGCCCAGCTTCCTCGTGCAGGCCATCAACGTTCTGCGTGACAACGCCCGTGAGAAGCCCGGCGCGCTCGAGCTCGACCAAAGCGTAGTGCGTGCGGTTGGGGTGTGCGGCCTGCATGACCCGCCAGCCCACAAAGGCGCGGGCCCAGTAGCGGTGGGAGGCCTGCGGGTCGTGCAGGAACTCCTGGTAGGTCATGGGGCGGTGCCGGCTGAGGGAGCCGTTCGGGCCGCGGTAATCCGGCACGCCTGATTCTGTAGATACACCTGCTCCCGTGAGGACCATGACGTTGCCGCGGCGTAGTTGCTCGGCGACGGCGTTCAACGCTTGTTGTGGAGGCGTCGGGGTCGCAATCTCTGAGACGACGCGGGAAATCGAGCGCAGCGCAGACCGATGGGCGTGGGCAACAGCGGGATCCATGGTGCCCCAGCTTACGGAAGTACCTCCTCATAGAGATAGTCCGAGTCGAGCTCGCCATGGCGCGAGCAGCGCGCGTTCCAGCCGTCCGGGCGCACCTGCACCACCATGCGGCGCCCGCACAGCTGGCAATAGCGCGGGACGTCCAGGCCGGCCGCGGCTGCCGGGTGCAGGGTGAATTCCTCGCTTAGTGGTTTCCCAGTGTTGGGGTGGAACAGCGGCTCCTCGCCGGCGAGTACGGCAGCGGCCAGCTCCGTCGAGCTGTTCATTAGAGCGCCTTGATGGGCAGGTCGATGCGGCCGAGCATGTCGACGTCCTTCTCGATCTGCTTGCCCAGCGTGGTCAGGTAGTTTCCGGCGATGATGGCGTTGATGCCGCCGAGGAGGCCCTTTTCGGTGCCGTCGGCGGAATGCGGCCACGGCGCGCAGCGCCTCACCGAGCGGGACCAGCGGGTAATCCGCGAACGGGGTGCCCGGGCGGGGATCAAGGAAGTTCATCGGCACCTCGCAGGGCTCGATCTGGGCCAGCTGGTAAGCGAATTCGGCGCGGTCTTCTAGTGATTCGCCCATTCCGATGATGCCGCCGGAGCAGACTTCCATGCCGACTGCACGGACATTCTCGAGGGTCTCTTTGCGCTCCTCCCAGGTATGCGTGGTGACCACGTTGGGGAAGAAGGACTTGGAGGTCTCCAGGTTGTGGTTATAGCGCTGGGCGCCCATGTCCTTGAGGCGCTGCGCTTGCTCGCGGGTCAGGGTTCCGAGCGAGAGGGAGATTTCGATATCGACTTCATCCAGGATGGCCGGAATGGCCTCGGCAACCTGGGACAGGAGGTTCTCATCTGGGGCTTTCACAGCTGCCACGATGCAGAACTCCGTCGCACCCGTCTTGGCCGTCTTCTTGGCGGCCTCCACCAGCTCCGGAATGTTGAGACGCGCGGCGCGTACGGGAGAATCAAACAGGCCCGACTGTGAGCAGAAGTGGCAATCCTCCGGGCAGCCGCCGGTCTTAATGGAGATGATGCCTTCCACGGACACGTCCGGACCACACCACTTGAGGCGGGTCTTGTGGGCGATGTCCGCGATCTCTTCCAGCTGCTCATCCGGGATCTGGAGAACCTGCAGGAGTTCTTCTTCGTTGAGGCCGATGCCCTGCTCCAGGGCCTTCTCGCGTGCGATGTCTACGATGCTCATGCGGGAAACATTACTTGAACACCGTTCAAGTTGTGGTAAATCTGCCGGTTTCATGTAGTCCGGGCTACCCTTTAGGCCATGGATTCCACGCTCTACGACGACACCCTCGCACTGCTTCAGCAGCTCATTCGCAATGCCTGCGTCAATGACCTCACTCCGGATTCCGGCCACGAGGTCCGCAATGCCGACACGTTGGAGCGGTTTTTCGCAGGCACCCCGGTGGAGATTCAACGCTATGAATCGCACCCGGGCCGCGTCACCATCGTGGTGACCGTTCCGGGTGACCCGGACAAGGAGCCGCTCACGCTCATGGGCCACACCGACGTCGTGCCCGTCGACGAGCCCAAGTGGACCAAGCCACCTTTCGACGCCGTCATCGAAGATGGCAAGCTCTACGGCCGCGGCGCGGTGGACATGCTCTTTATTACGGCGACGATGGCGGCGGTGACTCGCGATGTCGCTCAGCGCGGCAACCCCGGCGGCACCCTGGCCTTTGTCGGCATGGCCGACGAGGAGGCCCGCGGCGGCTTGGGCTCCATCTGGATGGATAAGCACCACCCGGAGGCCTACTCGGTGCGCAACTGCCTCTCGGAAACCGGCGGCAGCCACCTGCCCGGCGCGCTCGGCTTCAACGTCGGTGAGAAGGGCGCGGGCCAGCGCCGTCTGCACGTGCACGGCGATGCCGGCCATGGCTCCACGCCGTTTGGGAAGGACTTTGCCATCGTCAAAATCGGTGAGGTTGCTCGCCGCATCGCCGCCGCCGAGCCACCCGTGGCCACGGATGAGGTGTGGCAGGGATTCGTCAAGACCTTCCGCTTCGACCCCGCAACGGAGGCAGCGCTTCTCGACGGCTCCGCTACCGCGGCCGACTATGAAAAGTTCGGTAGTTTGTCCGCCTACGCTCACGCCTTCTCGCACACGACAATTGCCCAAACTGTCCTGCGCGCGGGTGGCGCCATCAACGTGCTGCCTTCCCACGCCTACCTGGAGATGGATATCCGCCCCTTCCCTGGCCAGACCCAGGAGGAGCTCGACGAGTTCCTGCGTGAGGCCCTCGGCGATATGGCCGACGAAGTAGAGATCGAGCACCTTATTACGGAGGACGCCACACAGTCCTCCACCGATACTGAACTGTGGCGCTGCATCGAGGAGACCGCCCACGAATTTTTTCCGGATAAGGAGGTGCTGCCGGTGCTGGCGACGGGTGGTTCCGACCTGCGCGTGGCGCGTCGCCGCGGCGGCAACGCCTATGGCTTCGCGCTGCATGCGGAGGATCGGGATATGGCCAGCGCAAACTCGCAGCTGCACAGCCACGACGAACACCTCTACCTGGAAGACTTGGATTTGACTGTGAAGGCGTATTTTTCGCTGGTAAATCGTTTCTTAGGAAGCGAGCACTAACGCAAACGTGTAAAAGCTGTGGCACAATGTGGCGCATGAGAAATAAGCTTGTCCTCTGCTCCGTTGCTGCTGCCATCGGCCTGTCCGCCCCTACCGCATCCGCCGACATGGTGGATGACTACCTGGCCAAGGTCCCTGCCGGCCAGATTTCCTGTGAGCAGGCCACCAAGTACTACACCAATCCGTCTGACTACAACAGCAAGAAGTCCCAGGCGCTGGCTGCTGCCAACTTCCACCCGCGTGGTCCCGAGATCCGCGACGCCGTCGCCCGCGCCGACGAGGCCATCGCTCGCTGCGGCCTGAACGGTGGCGGCGGCAACACTGCTCCTGCTCAGAACACTGCACCAGCTAACAACACTGTCCCTGCCAACAACGGTGGTGGTGCCCCGGCAAATAACGGCAATAACGCCCCATCGAACAACGCTTTTCCGACCTTCCCGGTGACCATCGGCAACTTCACCTTCAACGTCCCGGACATTCTGGCGTACCTCAAGACCCTCGTCGAGGGCACCCCGCTGGCCCAGCTTTTGCCGTAGAAGACTAGCGGAAATACGTCCCCGCGTGCAGCGCACAGCCTGTATTGAAGGCATGCCCGCACGCGGGGCATTTATATGCTGAGTATTCGGCATAGGTCATTGTTCGGCCGCAGGCCCCGCACATGACGCAGAGCTGGTCTTTCGGCATGGGTCCGAATTCATGGTCGGTCAGCTCCGCGTGGCAGAGCGAACACGCGAACCATCCGCCGCAGGTGTGGCACTTGTTCGCAATGACGTCGACAAGCGTGTGCCAGTGACGGCACCGGCCGTCCGCATCGATGGCACCCTGGATGTGTGTCACTAACGCGTGAGCCCCCACAGAATCTGATCGTGCACGCGCGGGTCATGGGGTAGATTTCCATGTTCGACTGGGGCGGATTCCACATTGACCACGTCCGCGCCCGGAACAGCGCTCAGCTCCGAGGTCTGGTTCGGCGTCACGGTATTATCCGCCGGCGAATAGATGGACGTGTAAGTAACGCCGGGCGCGGTATCCGGAAGCTGGTTGAGATTCTCCATAAAATCCGAGCCCTCCAACTGCTCGATGCCAGCGCTGGTGCCGAGGAAATCAACCACATCGGGCGCGATCTTTGCGGCCGTCTTGAGGGGCGTTGCCCGCCCGCCCCACGTCGTCCCGTGGAAGTTCGCACCGATGGTGACCACGCGGTTCACTTCATCCGCTGAGCCGTAGAGTTGTGTGAAGGTCTTGGTGTGCAGGCCGCCCTGGGAGAAACCGACGAGGTTTACTTTGTTTGCTCCGGTGACCTCACGGATGTGTTCAATATGCCCGGCGATCTCGCGCCCGGAAGAATCTAGATCCGCAATCCCCTTCATGTAGTCGTAGGCGTTCTGGTACGCAATGTCCTCGGCGCCATAGTCGAAGGCCCACACGCACATCCCTTGGTCCTTGAGCTTCGGGATGAGATCGTTCCACTCGGCCGAGTTTGCCGAAGTACCGTGCAATAAAACAACGGGTTCAGTGACGGAACCCGTGGGCTTACAGTCAGGATCATTGATGCCGAGATCCTGCGCGGCGGAGGTCTCCATGGTCTGGGCATGAGCCGGAACGGGGGCGGCAGTGCCGAGGAGGATTGCAAGGAAAGCGCGCTGTAAAAAGCCGTTTTTCATGAGGCACCAGCTTATCCGCCGAGCCTGGCCAGCTACTGTGTGATTCCTGTGCGCAACTAGGGTACCCGTCACTACCATAGAGGTAGATAAACAAAGGACCTGAAATGAAGCGACTTCTCTGTATTGCCTCTGCGCTCTTTGTGCTCGGCGGCTGTTCCTCTCTCGACGTTGAATCCACCCCTGCGAGTGAGACGTCGTCAAGCACCAGCGTTACTGAAGACGCCCCACACCCCACCCTTCCCACTGCCGAGGAAAGCGCCGAAGATATCGGCGTGGATCAACCGCAAGAAGAAGTCATCGGCTTCACCGAGGCGCCCGGTGCGGCGCAACCTACTCCGATGGAGAAAGCCATCGAGTCCTGCGGTGATGTCTCGCTACACGAAACCGGAACGACATTCTTCAGCGATGGAACCTCTGGCTGGACACAGCAGTGTGCCGACGAAATGATGGCCGCAAATCCCCCAGTGCAAGAAGCTGCCGCTGTGTATGAAGCACCCGCCGTTGAAGAGAACTACGTTCACCCCGGCGCGTATTGCAACGGCGGAAGCGGGGTATCAAAGAGAGGTGTCCCGATGACGTGCGCCCCGGCATCGGACGGCAGGATGCGCTGGCAGAGCGCGTAACCTCATTCCGGCAGTTGCGGGCCTTTACCCCTCTTCCACAACGCAAAGGCGATGCCTCTGCGGATCAGTGCTGAAAGCCCTACGGGCAGGCAGCACAGGAGGGGCAAAGCAATGAGCATCTGGCCGATCCAGCCGAAGAGACCAAGCACTCCAATAACGACGAAAACGGCATCTAGCCGGAAATCTGTAATGTCCTTCCGCTGCATGGGCAGGGAAATAAGGTAGGCAATTCCCAGAAACACGAGTGCGGGAAGAACCACAAAGACCGCAAGGAAGCCGCTCTCAGCATCAGTTCCTTGCGTATCAACGAAAAAGACGGCCACCAGCAGCCCAACAAATGCGAACTCCACAAATGGTAACCGCAGCACAGGGAAATCTATAAGCCGCGGTGGCTGGGCGGAAGCGGGGCCGAACATACCGACAGTCTAGGCAAAACCCTTTCCCCGTCGTCTTTACCGAAGTAGTTAAGCCTTACGGAGCGTGAACTCTACGACGTCGACCTCATCATCCTCAGCTAATCCGGGATAGTGAGTATCGAGCGCTTCGTGGAGCTCAGCAAGAGAACCAAAGCCATCTCTTCGGGCTTGTTCCTCCGTCAAGGACCTCCGCTGGGTAGAGACGACAGAAGTGACTTCTGCGGGAATGGTGACAACCTCTCCGGATTCTTTCTCGAAGACAATCTGGGCGCTTCCTTCGTGGAAGGGGTCATCCACCCGAATGGTTTGTTGCTTTTCTCCGCTTCGAATTGATTCCTCGTAGCCTTCCCACATATAGATGCGTTGCTCTTTGTCCATGTCACGCCAGTTATATGCGAACGGTAAGAGCTCTTCCACGGTGAGTGCTTCAAGTCCATTGCTTC
>QWCP01000127.1_pt1 | contig 68916 bp, 52 predicted proteins | sample 1972561 | NCBI WGS metagenome assembly QWCP01 (sample SAMN09866705, study PRJNA288562) | Human vaginal metagenome isolate pre4_vaginal, whole genome shotgun... | isolation source: vagina | host: Homo sapiens | place: USA: California
TTGCTTATAGTCTTCAAAGTCACGCCAAGCTTGTCCGCAAGTTCTGTCTGAGTGAGACCTCTGTCTTCTCTAAGTTGTTTTAATTTTGAACCAAAGCTCATTTGATTTCCTCCATAAATAAAATTAGAAGTTCAAATACAAAATATATGAACTGTAACTACTAATATTATAATTTAAACTTCTAATCACGTCAAATTTTTTCTGAGATTTGAAAATGAAACTCAATAGATGTATAATAAAGATGTAAACAAGTTGACATTGAAACTAAAAAGGTAGTGATTAAATGAAGATTTTTAATAAAATAAAGAAAAGTTTTGAAGAATTTTTGAAAAAATTGGGCAACGAAAATAAAAATACTTTCGGAGAAGAAAGATTGGACTGTTGCACAATGAATAAACAAGATAAATAGAACATCACAGATCGGATTTGATAATTCAAGTCCGATTTTTTAATTTTAAAAAATTTTAAATTCAAATGATTATCATTATTGACATAACAAAAAAATAATGGTATGATTTGTTTGAATAAAGTTAGTAGGATAAATTTTAAAAAAAGTTTTGTAGATTAGACGTAATTTGCAACTAAATAAGTTTTTAATTCTCAAAAAACTTATTACATATTTAAAATTGAATAGAATGATTAGACTAAAAATAAGATTTTATTGTAATAAGTTAATTAATTAATAAAATTAGAATGCATTCAAATTTGTTTTGAGATATTAATAACTGTATGTATTGTTCTACTAACAAATATAAATAAGGAGTATTGATATGAATAAATTAAAATTGATGGCTATAGTTGGAGTGATGTCAGCGGCGTTATTGCTGAATGGTTGTGGAGCACAAAAAGATGCACCGAAAGAAAACACAAAACAAGCTGAACAAAAACAAGAAGACAAAAAAGAAGACAACAACGCTACTGAAAAAACTGAGGACAAAAAAGAAGAAGTAAGCTTGTCTGATTGGGCTGGAGAATGGAACAACATGGGAAGCTATTTGGAAAAGCCAGAAGTTCAAGGTGCTTTCAAAACTTTAGCGAAAAAAGAAAATATTGATGAGAAAAAAGCAAAAGCAGATTATCTTGAAAAAAGAAAATGTGAATTCAATGGATTGAAAATCGAAGGAAATAAAATTATTTTCACAAGCAAAATTCCTTCAGAAAATGGAGACAAAATTGCTGAGACTGAGTACAAATTTGTAGAAAAAAAGGCTGTAAAACACGGATCACATATGCTAGAATGGGATGTTTTCGAAGCTGTAGATTCTAATGCGAAATACAAAGTTTTATTAATGATGCCAATTCACGGCGAAGAAGAATTGACACATTTCCACATGAGATATGGCAATGACAAGGATGAATTATTTGCAAAAGAAGGATGGTTCCCAACTTTCGTAAAACCAAACACAACTGATAAACAAATTATCGGAGAAATCGAAGAATAAGGTTTGAATATGAAATTGACAAAGGACAGGGACAACCTGTCCTTTTATTTTGAAAAGGAGAATTAAATGAAAAAAAGACTGTTGAGTTTTCTATTAGTCTTGTGCATGATTTTGTTTGCAGGATGTTCCAATCATATGAAGAAATCTTCAGGAAAACCTGTTATCTACACATCTTTTTTTCCAGTGCATGAATTGGTGAAGATGATTGCAGGAGATACTGTAGAGGTGAGAACTTTCATGCCGGTGGATAAGGAGCCTCATTTGTGGGAGCCATCTGCCAAGGATATGAAAAAACTTGCCGAGGCAGATTTGCTGGTAGTAAACGGAGCGAATATGGAACATTGGGTAGACAAGGTACACGAGAATTTGCCTAATTTGGATATTTTGAAGTTGTCGGATTCTGTAGAGTTAATCACATACAAAGGAGCTGCTGCGAGGGGCGATTTTCAATATATGGCAAGATTGGATTTAACAAAAGGAAAACGCAAAATAGATTTTGGGCACACTCATGAAGATATTATGAGAGTTGCGTTCTTCAAGGACAATGGAGAAGACAAGAAAGAATTAGTCAAAAAAGCAAAGGAAATTATGAATCAAAAAGGTGAGATTGTTCACCAAAAAAATACTTTTGATGTAGAAGAAGGAAAAGTATATGGCCTTGAAATGGGTCACGAATCGGGAGAAATATTTTACAACATAAAAGATGATGGCAAATGGATTTTCGTATCGGACAGAATAAGCGAAGATTTGCTTCCGTATTATTTACAAGATACTAACGGTAAATTGCTTCAAGATGAGGGCAAATTAAAGCCTGTAATGGAAGGTTCTTCATCAGGGTTTGACAAGATAACTTACGATCCACATTCATGGTTATCTGTCGTAAATGCAAAGAAATATTTGAATAGTATTCAAGATAAATTGATACAAAAGTATCCAGACAATAAGAAAATTTATCACAAAAACAAATTGAAATACGTTGATAAATTGACAGATATTGATGCAGAATACAAAGAAAAATTTAGTAAATTAGACAACAAAAGCTTTTTGGTAACACATTACGCTTATGCATATATAGCGAGGGATTTTGGACTTACTCAGTATCCATTAGAAGGGCTTACAAGTATGGAAAGTCCTAGTCTTAAAACAATAAAAAAGGCTGTGGATTTTGCAAAAACAAAAAACATTACTACGGTTTTTTATGAATACGGTAAACCACCAAAAGAAGCCAAGACTTTAGCGGAAGAATTGGGAGGAGATATAAAGCCTTTGGCTTCTATGGAATTTATAACGAAAGAACAACAAGACAATAATCAAGGATATATCGAGTTAATTGAGATGAATTTGAAAAACTTATACGAATCTATGAAAAAGGCAGGTGTATAAATGAATGCAGTAACTATAAATAATTTAAACTTTGGTTATAACGAAGATTTGGTGCTTAAAGATTTGAATTTAGAGATAAGTCAAGGAGAGATGGCTTTGATTTTGGGAGGAAATGGAAGCGGCAAATCAACTTTATTAAAATTAATGTTGGGAGAATTGAAAGCTGATGATGGTGAAATCAAAGTCTTGGATAAAAATATTAAAGATTACAAGAGTTACCGAGATATAGGGTATGTTCCGCAAATAAATATTGTAAATAAAATTGCGTTTCCAATTACTTGTTTGGAGCTTGTGACATTGAATTTATATGAAGATTTTGGGTTCATCAAAATTGCAAGAAAAAAACATTACGACAAAGCTAGAAAGATTATGGAAGAAATGGGAATGAAAGAATATATTAATCGTCCTGTAAATGAATTGTCAGGAGGTCTTCAACAAAGAGCAATGATTTGTAGGGCGATGATTAACGAGCCGAAACTTTTGATACTCGATGAGCCTACAGCAGGTGTTGACAAGGAAAACAAAGAAAAATTTATAAAAACAATTGCTAAGTTGAATAAGGAGTACAACATAACTGTAATAATGGTAACTCACGAAATAAAAGAAATTGAGGCTTTGGATATTGAAAGAACTCAATACGAAATGATTGAAGGGAGGCTTGTAAAATGCTAGAATTTGCGTTTATGAGAAAAGCATTGATAGCTGGATTGATGCTTGCAATAATGATTCCGATGATTGGTATTATCATGGTTAATCGTAAAACATCGATGATAGGAGATGCGCTTTCCCATACAGCTCTTAGTGGAGTTGGGCTTGGACTTATTTTGGGATTTGATCCATTATTAGGCTCTGCAATAGTTTGTGTTGTAGCGGCATTTTTAATAGAATTAATCAGAAAAAAATTCCCACAATATGGAGATATGGCAACGGCTGTTATAATGAGTACAGGACTTGGAATTGCGGCAATATTATCTGATTTTGCTCCAGGCGGAAATTCATTTGAATCTTATCTTTTCGGAAGTATATCTTCTGTGACAAATATGGATGTGATTAATATTTCGGTGATTTTCGTATTAATCTTAGCGGTATCCATATCCCAATACGCAGGATTATTGGCGATTTCAATCGACAAAAACATCGCTCGTCTTGCAGGCGTAAAAGTAAATCGAATTAATGCAATATTTACTTTGTTATCTGCGATTACTATTGCACTTGCAGTGAAAATAGTTGGTGCGTTGATGGTTACATCTTTGATCGTGCTTCCAGTAGCAACAGCTCTTATTATCGCAAAAAGCTACAAGAAAACTTACATCATCACAATAATTTTAGGTGTTTTGTATATGATGTTGGGAATAGTTCAGTCATATCAATTTGACATCAAACCGGGAGGAGCAATTGTAGTAAATGCAGTTTTAGGAATGATAGTTTTCGTAGCATATTCAAAAATCAAACAACCAAATAGGAGAAACTTTTCAAATTCAGAAAATAATGCTAAAATAAAGTAAACATAAGATTACAAGAAGGCAGGAAAATATGAATTTTGAAATAGAAAAAGGAAACAAAATTACAATACCAGATATTTTGATGCGCAAATACGACCTCAGAGAAAAGGATGTATTTGAATTGGAACTTGAAAATGACAGGATAATTTTGATTCCAAAGAAAAACCACGATGCAAACTACGTCGAAAAGTTGAAGGGATTGACTGACGATACAATCGATGCTTTACACGAAGATGAATAAAATCAGAAGAACTATTGTAAAATTTACGATAGTTCTTTTTTCATGCAAAAAATTAATAAAATCTATTGAATTTGAAGTTAAATATGCTACTATATAAATAGTAGTGCATGTTATAAACAATATAAATATATCAAACTAACTGAACGCTACTTATCGTTTAAATTTTGCTATCAAAAAATATTCAAAAGGAGATGTAAAACGATGAATAACGAAATTTTTGGTAAAGTTATTGCTGAAAAAAGAGCCAAATGTTCTAACAAAAAACCTAGGTATGCTCTTAGAAAACTTAGCATTGGTGTTGTATCTTGTTTGATAGGTTATGCTTTTTTGATTGGAGGAAACGTTTCGTTCGCAGAAACAGACACAAATTCTTCTGATCAATTTGTAGAATTTATAGAAAAAGCAGAAAAAGAAGAAACTACAAAAGAAATTTCAAAAGAAACTCCAGAAAAAACTCCAGAAAATTCTGCGGATATTTCTGACAAAAAAATAGACACAAAAAAAGTAGAATCAGTTAATAAAAAAGAATTAATGTCTACTGAAAATGTGAAAGAAATGGAAGAAAATCCTGTACATAACGAACAATTTACGGTTGTTTTTGATGCTAATGGAGGTAAATTCGAAAAAGAAAATAATACGTTGACTGTAAAAGCAGGAGAAAATGCGATATTTTCTGAAACTCCAACTCTTGCTGGAAAAATATTTGTAGGTTGGGCTAGTGGTCCTGATGCGACTGAAGCACAAGAAGATATTTTGAAAAACATAACTGCAAACAAAACAGTGTATGCTGTGTGGAAAGTTGACAATAAGGAAACTTCGAAAACACAAGACAAACCTATCGTTACATCGACAAAACCAGAAGATGTTTCTGATTATTTGAGTCTTAATTTCAATGCGGCATCTTTTATGGAAAATGATGGAACTTTGCATTATGGAAAAATTTTAGATAAGGATAATAACGAAGTTGAAAACAACAATGAAATAGAAGGAATAAAAACAAGAACTTATTGGGTGCTTAAATCTGCCACTTGGAAGGACGTTAAGGATTTTACTGATAAAGATGGTAAAAGTGTTTATCAAAATTTGACGGCTAATAGTGGAGATGAAAAGCACCCATTTTTAGGTTGGTCGGATAATTCTAGCTTGGATAATATTGTTGATCTTACCTCTAAATTTGAAGATAAATCTGTAATTGGAGAAAGCACGAAAGATGGATTGAATTTTTACGCAAAGTATAAGACCAATGATTATGTTTATTACGGAAAAACTTACAATTCAAAGCCTGCATACGATTCAGATGGATACAAGCTTAATTTGAAAAACGATTATAAAAAAGTGACGTTCAAAATAAGGGATGAAAAAATAGGAAAAGTTTATCTGAAAGAAGAACAAAAAAAATTAATTGGAAAAGATGTCGCAACGAAAGATGATGGATCTATTAAGCTTGAAGATGCAAAAATTGGCGAAAAAGAAATAACTGCATTTGTTCACAAAAAAATAGCAAGATCTAAAACTTTTAGATATATCAAAGTAGAAACTGATTCTATCGACAAAGACCATCAATACTGGTATTGGTATAGAGGGGAAGTTGGTCCTTCAACAAGAGAAGATTACTGGGATTACATTATTCCGCCTTCTTTAAATGGAATTAAAGATCCGGATGAAGTTTGTTTCGTTCCTCTTTTTGTTACAAATGGTCAAGATGTTACAGACTTATGTGTCAATGCTGCTCCACCAGAAATGCCTACAAAAGGATCTAGAGAAAAATTCGTTAGATTTGGACTTGTAACTCTACGAAAAGAAGAAAAGATAAATGATATTTTAAGAGAAGATGGTAAGTCTTATTTTGGTAGAACTTATGTTGTTTTCAGAGAATATAACGCGGATTTTATTTTCGAAAAACATCCACCTAAAAATCCTGATTTGGTTTTACCAACACTAAAAGAAGAATTCAAAGATAGCTATGCAAATCCGCATTGGTACGACAATACCAAAGATCAAAAGAGATACTACACTGATGATGTAGATTTATCAAAAGTAGTAATTTATAAAAACAAATTTTTCACCGCAAGGGCAACTAAAATACCTGTAGTTCACAAAATTGATGAAATTGATGAATCGGCAAAATATATCGAAGGAACAGCAGAAGGAAAAGGAAAAGTTTGGATTCATATAAATGGAGAATATATAACAGAAACTAGATCCGATAGTTGGGGTAGATGGAAATTTGAAGTAAAAAACAAAATCAAAATCAAAGCAGGTAATGAAGTTAGAATTGAATTTGCGCCAGATAGCAGAACAGTGCCAGCAAGTGCCAAATTTATTGTGAAAAAAGCAAAAGATAATGTCAAATTCACACCTGTGTATGAGGGTGCTGCTGTAAATCCCGGTGATACGGCTGTGATTGATGCACCAAAATTTATTAATGATTTAAATAAATCAGAAGCTGTAGATGAACCTATTGCCAAAAAATTTGAACTTGAAAATTGTGCAACAGAAGGGATTATAATCGATGAGAAAACTGGCGAAATAACTTACAACACGAAGGAATTCGATGCAGACAAGACGATTGATTTGAAGGTGAAAATCACTTATTTGGATGATACAACTGAAAATGTAAGCACAACTATAAAAATCAATTTACTTCCTGAAGTTATAAATCGAAAAGAAAATCCTAGCGCACAAACTCCTGAAGGATATGTCAGAGTTATAATGAAAGCAGGAGAAGGAGTGCAATTAAAGCAAGAAACAATCTACGATATTAAAAAAGGGTTGAGCTTGGCTGCAGATTACTATCCAGAAGTGGAAATAAATCCTGAAAATAAAAACGACTACAAAAATCCTATAAATTGGACAATCAAACCAGGAGAAAAAATAGAAAATTCTGTTGAAATAATCGCAAACGCAACAAAAACACAAGCATCTGTCAACGAACCAACCGGTAAAGAAATAAAAATTCTCGAAGGAGAAACGATAGAAGCAAAAGATTTGGTTGCAAACGTAGATACTTTGCCTACTGATACAACATTTGAATTCAAAGAAAAACCCGATACAAAAACTGCTAAAAAGTTGAACACAACAATAATCGTAAACTACAGTGACGGCTCAATTGACGAAGTACAATCAAAAATTATCGTACAAAAACAAGCAGCAATCATCACACCAATACCAACAGTTGAAACAACTGATGAAATTGTGGATTACGGAAAAACTTATGACTTGACAGATAACATCACAAACTTGCCAAATGGAGCGAAAGTAGAAGATATCACAGAAAAAGATGCGATAAATACAAGGAAATCTGGAAACTACATCGGAAAAATCAAAGTAACATTTGAAAATGGTGCAACTAGAGTCGTGACAGTAAAAGTCGTTGTGAATAAATCACTAGCAGAAACAAACAATCCAGTAGGAAAAGAAATCAAAATTCTCGAAGAAGAAAATGTTGAAGCATCAGAATTAATAGAAAACAAACAAGATTTGCCTACTGATACAACATTTGAATTCAAAGAAAAACCAGACACAAAAACTGCTGGAAAGTTTGATGAAACAATAATTGTGAAATATTCTGACGGCTCAATTGATAAAGTACAATCAAAAATTATCGTACAAAAACAAGCAGCAATCATTACACCAATACCAACAGTAGAAGCAATTGATGAAATAGTTGGATTTGGGGAAACATACGACTTGACAGATAACATCACAAACTTGCCAACTGGAGCGAAAGTTACAGACATCACAGAAAAAGATGCGATAAACACAAACAAATCTGGAAAATACATCGGAAAAGTCAAAGTAACATTTGAAAATGGTGCAACTAGAGTCATGACAGTAAAAGTCGTTGTGAATAAATCACTAGCAGAAACAAACAATCCAGTAGGAAAAGAAATCAAAATTCTCGAAGGAGAAAATGTTGAAGCATCAGAATTAATAGAAAACAAACAAGATTTGCCAGAAAATACAACATTTGAATTCAAAGAAAAACCAGACACAAAAACTGCTGGAAAGTTTGATGCAACAGTAATTGTAAAATACAGTGACGAATCAGTTGACGAAGTACAATCAAAAATTATCATACAAAAACAAGCAGCGGTAATTACACCAATACCAGAAGTTGAAGCGGTTAATGAAATTGTGGATTACGGAAAAACTTATGATTTGACAGATAACATCACAAACTTGCCAAATGGAGCGAAAGTTACAGACATCACAGAAAAAGATGCAATAAACACAAACAAATCTGGAAACTACATCGGAAAAATCAAAGTAACATTCGAAAATGGTGCAACTAGAATTGTCAATGTAAAAGTCGTTGTGAATAAATCACTTGCAGAAACAAACGAGCCAATTGGTAAAGAAATAAAAATTCTTGAAGGAAAAACGATAAAAGCAAAAGATTTGGTTAAAAACTCAGATGCAATGCCAGCTGACACAACATTTGAATTCAAAGAAAAACCGGACACTAAAACTGCTGGAAAGATAGACACAACAATAATTGTAAAATACAGTGACGGCTCAATTGATGAAGTTAAATCTACAATTATCGTACAAAAACAAGCAGCGGTAATCACACCAATACCAACAGTAGAAGCAATTGATGAAATTGTGGATTATGGGAAAACTTACAATTTGACAGACAACATCAAAGATTTGCCAAGTGGAGCGAAAGTTACAGACATCACAGATGAAGGCACAATAAACACAAACAAATCAGGAAACTACATCAGAAAAGTCAAAGTCACATTCGAAAATGGCGAGGCGAGAATTGTCAATGTAAAAGTCGTTGTGAATAAATCACTAGCAGAAACAAACGAGCCAACTGGTAAAGAAATAAAAATTCTCGAAGGAGAAAGCGTTGAAGCAAAAGATTTGGTTGAAAACTCAGATGCAATGCCAGAAAATACAACATTTGAATTCAAAGAAAAACCAGACACGAAAACTGCCGGAAAGAAAGACACAACAATAATTGTAAAATATTCCGACGGCTCAATTGATGATGTACAATCAAAAATTATCGTACAAAAACAAGCAGCGGTAATTACACCAATACCAACAGTAGAAGCAATTGATGAAATTGTGGAATTTGGCAAAACATACAGGAAACTACATCAGAAAAGTCAAAGTAACATTTGAAAACGGCGAGGCGAGAATTGTCAATGTAAAAGTCGTTGTTAATAAATCACTTGCAGAAACAAACAATCCAGTAGGTAAAGAAATAAAAATTCTCGAAGGAGAAAATGTTGAAGCAAAAGATTTGGTTGCAAACTCAGATGCAATGCCTACTGATACAACATTTGAATTCAAAGAAAAACCGGGCACTAAAACTGCTGGAAAGATAGACACAACAATAATTGTAAAATATTCCGACGGCTCAATTGATGAAGTACAATCAAAAATTATCGTACAAAAACAAGCAGCGGTAATTACACCAATACCAACAGTAGAAGCAATTGATGAAATTGTGGAATTTGGCAAAACATACAATGGAGCAACAGTTACAGACATCACAGAAAAAGATTCGATAAACACAAGCAAATCTGGAAACTACATCGGGAAAGTCAAAGTAACATTTGAAAACGGCGAGGCGAGAATTGTCAATGTAAAAGTCGTTGTTAATAAATCACTTGCAGAAAAATTTGTACCAGATGTTAAGACAATAGAAGTAGAAGTGGGAGAATTGTCGGCTGAAAAGCTTAAATCTGCGATTTCAAATCTTCCACAAGATTCGAAACTGGAAATAAAATCAAAAGAAGAAGGAAAAGCCGTTGTCGCTATAAAATTTGCAGATAGATCAGAAAAAGAAGTCAAAATTTCTTATAAAATAAAAGAAAATAAGGCTGAAGTTAATCCTGAAATAAATGATAATGATGAAAACAACGAAGAAGACAACAAACCAGAAAAGGAAGAAAAACCAGATAAAGAACAAGACAAAAAAACTGAAAAAGAAGAAGATAATAAACCAGAAAAAGAAAAAAAGCAAGGCAAAGATTTAGTAGAAGATCCAGAAGACAATGAAAATATCAAAAAACCAGAAGAAAAAATCGAAACAAAACCTGAAGTTAATCACCAAACATCAAAAACTTCAGGAAAATCATCAATAAAACCTGGAAAAACCACTGAAAATATTGGAAAACCAAATGTAGAAGGAATTCAAATTCATTTTGAAAAAACCAATGTAAAAACAGGCGATAAAGTTTTATTGAAGCCTATTTTTACCGACAAATCGGGTAAAGTAATAGATGTTCCGATGGATGTGGAATTTTCACTAGAAGAGAATTTTCCTTCTGGTGTAAAAATAAATCCGAAAACTGGTGAGTTGAGCTTTGATACTACAGGATACAAGGCAGGCGATAGAATTGAGCTTGTTGTTGTAACGAAATTTAGAGGAAAAACTACACAAACATTTGCATTATTTGCGTATAATTCGGTGGTGAAACTTCCTGAAAAATCAACTTCAACAACTACTCCAGACTTTATTATCAAAACAAAAGTAGTCATCAATATCGTTGAATCAGAAAATGGCAAATCAAAGAATATCTCGAAAAATAATTCAGAATTTACTAAATCAAACTCAAAATCACAATTGCCAAAAGCAGGAATGGAAGTTGAGATTGCAAATCTAACACTTGCGATAGTTTCTTGTGCAACAGGCGCTTATTTTACGAGAAAGAAAAAATAATTTGCAATCAAAAAAAACACCTCGCTTGAGGTGTTTTTGTTTGTAATTAAACGTCTGCAACTTCTGTAGAAGGGTCTGAATTTGTTCCAAATCTTGTGATAATTGTTATAATCATCATTGCCAATAATACGTATTGGTTCACCAAAAAAGGAATGATATCTGTCGGTGCTACTTTTCCTGCAGAAAGTCCTGAAGCTATTAGAATTTGTGCTCCGTAAGGGATAATTCCTTGGATAACACAGCTTGTAGTATCCAATATTGATGCTACACGTGATGGTTTAACGTCGTACTCTTTTGTAAGTTCAGATGCAACTTGACCAGTTATCAAGATTGATACTGTGTTGTTTGCTACGGCAACATTTGTAAGTCCAACTAATGTTGCGATTGCAGCTTCGGCACTTTTTGTTCCTTTAACTTTATTTTTAACTTTCATTATAATCCAATCAATACCACCGTGTTTTCTAACCATGTAAGCAAGTCCACCTGTGAACATTGATAATAGGAATATGTCTAATACTCCTGTGAAGCCTTCGAAAATTGTTTTGGACAACATGATTGTGTCGAATTTTCCGTAAATCATTCCGATTATTCCGGCTAATAATGTACCAGAGAATAATACCAACAATACGTTCATTCCCATCAAAGCAGTTACGATAACTAATAAATAAGGAATTACATAAACTAAGTTGTAACTTTCTTTTACCATTGTAATTGTAGTTTCTGGTCTTCCTATAATTGCGAAAATTATTGTAGAAATTATAATGGCAGGGAAACCGAATTTTGAGTTCATTACAAATTTTTGTTTCATTCCAATGTTTTGAGTTCTTGTAGCGGCTATTGTTGTATCGGAAATAAGTGACAAGTTATCTCCTGCCATTGCTCCACAAATCAAAGCTGCAAGCATAAGTGCAGGATTGATTCCGATTTTTACTGCTACACCGTAAACGATAGGGCCCAACGCTACTACAGATCCTACAGATGAACCTGTTGCAATGGATAAGAATGTAGATATCAAGAAAATTCCCGGTACAAGGAAGTTTACCGGAACAATCGACAAACTGAAGTTTACAACAGAATCTACCGCTCCACTTGCTTTAGTAACTTGAGCAAAAGCTCCAGCTAATAAGTAAATAATACACATTATAATTATGTTTTCATCGCCACAACCTTTTACAAAATCGTCGGCTTTTTCGTTAACAGTTCCTTCAAAAATAATGAATGCTACCACAACACCAATCATTATAGAAATAGGTGAAGGAATTTGATAAAATGGCATTTCAATTCCACGCATCGCAAGTACTACACCTGATAATACATAGAACAGCACGAACACTAATAGTGGAAGAAGTGCTTTTTTATTTGGTTTCATTTTTCAGCTCCTTTAATCTTTTATAGTTTCCGAATTCACGTCCATATTCCATGAACGCATCGATATTTTCTAATTTTGTTCCTTTTGGTATTTGACAACCTGTAGATAACACATATCCGCAAGGAGAATCGTAACCAATGTCAATACATTCTTTTACAGATTTTTTAACATCTTCAGTATTTCCCAAATACATAACATCTACTGGAGGAACATTTCCTGTGATAACAATGTCGTTACCAAGAATTTCCTTAGCTTCCAATAAACTTTCGCAGTTATCCAATGAGAAGTTACCAATTCCAGAATCTTTTAATAGTGGCCACAAATCTTTAGAATCACCACAAATATGCAAACCTGCAGAAGAATCGCAATATTTTTTAACATCTGCAATATTTCTCTTCAAATATGGAAGTGAAAATTCTTCGAATTGTTTCTTACGAATCAAAGTAGTACTGTAAACTGGATCGGCAAAGCCAATTCCAAATCCTCTACTACCAACTTCCTTAATGTATTCTCCGTTGTTAATAGTGATGATATCCATAATTTTATGAACGGCATCTTTTTTCTTAACCATCCAACGAAGTAAAGTTTCAGTTCCCAAAACACTTGCGGCTACAGAGAATGGTCCAGTCATTGCAGCACCGATTGATGCAACATCACCGACTTGATCTCTAATTTTTTCCAATGCTTCAATTAACACTGGTAGCTTTCCATCTTTTAATGGATTGATTATTTTTAATTTTTCGATATCTTCAACTTTTTTCACGACAGGATCTTTTAATTGCGAAATACCATCCTCCGGATACCAAATTTCAGTTCCCATGGCTTCAGCCATTCCTCTTAAAGTAGTGGACACACTGATAGAATCATGCTTAAATCTGTTGAACAAAGCAACTTCTGTTTCAGCAATTACATCAGAATTTGAATAATAATCCCAAGTTTTGTATCCCAGAAAATCACTCATTGTAACGCCCATATCCGGAACGACTGGAATTCTGTCCATTTCTTCACCTTTTGAGAAGGGCTCCATTCTCTCCTTTGGAGTCATCTCATCTTTGAACATATACATCATCCTTTTTAAATTTTAAAAATATAATAAATTTTATTAATATAATTTGCAATTCAATTTTATCACAGAAGATTTCAATCATTTATTGAAATATTTTATAAATTGTAGTTATTATACATTCAAATTAAATAAAACCTTATCAAAATGATTTTGCTTATTAATAAAACACGAGTAAAATGAAATATATTTACCGAATTATAATGTTTTACACCAAAAATCATGGAATTAACTAAATGTAATCATCAAAATTTATCAAAACAAAGTTTTTTATCAATCAATAATACAAAATTCATTTATTTAAATATCCAATAAGTAGTTATTATTTGAACAATACTAAATATCAAGTATGGTAAAATAAAGATGGGTGATAATATGAAGACGATAATAGTGTCGGGGTTTTTATATGGACTCATAATTACTTTGATGGAATGTATGACTGTTATGGGAATGAATGTTTTCATTGCAAGATACATGACATCTATACCATTCGACATAAACCATATGATTGGAAACGCGGTTATATATATTTTTCTGATATACAAATTAGAAGATTATATCACTGGTAAGAAAAAAATCATGAATTAATTGGTGATACTACATTTTAATGTATAATGAAAAGTATTTTATAATAATAAAAATAACGGAGGGATAATTCTTATGAAATTAAGAAGAAAATTATTGGCTGGATTTTTATGTCTAGCAATCGTAGGACTAGCAGGATGTTCACAAAAGGCAGATGACAAAAAGGAAGCTAACAACACTGCAACAACTGAACAATCTAAAACAGAAGAAAACAAAAAAGAAGAAAAGAAAGCAGATGACGAAGTCAACGGAGTTTCTTTGAAAAACCCAATTAAAGTTGACAAGGAAGCTAAGAAGGTTACTGTATTATCTTCTGTAAATGGTAAATATTTTACAGAAAATACAAGACACGCATCTGTAAACACTGACGGAAGTAATGGTGCAAAATCTGTTCTTACTGCTTATGGTACACCAGAAGATTTCTACAATGCATTAATTGAAATCGGTGCAAAACCAGGCGAAAACATGAACCCTGATAACGCAACAAAAACTCACGTTGAAGGATCAAAAATCGGCGCTACTGTAACTTGGGAAGGCGCTGGAAAAGATTATGATATCAACGAAGTAATCAAAGATAGCAATGGAAAGAAAATCGAATTTAGATTCGGCGGAAACTTAGAAAGAGCAAAAACTAAAAAAACTGGTTGCTTAACTTGCTTGGATTCTTGCCCAGTAGGAATTATTTCTAATACAACTTACACTTATGGTGCAGTAGAAAAGAGAAACGAAGTTAAATTTACTGGTAACGCAGATGTTCTTCCAGAAGATGGAACTTATGTAGCTGTAACTTATACCTTAGAAGATTAATCGAGGAATCAAGTGAAAAAGTTAAGGGCGATATTTTATTATTTAACTACGGGCGTAGCCATCGGGTTTTTGACTTGTTTACTATTATTATTTAATGTAAACTATGAAATGATGGTTAGTCAGCAGCTAGTAATGTTTATCTTTACAGCTTTTGGATTGATACTAGGAATTGCATATACTAACATAAATAGATATGTATTTTTTGCGTTGGAAATAGCAATAGCTTTAATAGCTCTTATAGGTGGCAAAACTCAAAGTCTTATCTACATCGTAAAAGAATTTGTGATGTATCATGGACCGGTTAAGAATATTTTTATTCCTACAATTGTAGTTGTTGTGGTTATTAATTTAATCAATATCTATATAGTTCTTACTCAAAAGAAATACCAAAAATTCTACACAAGAGAAGAACGTAAAGCAATGAAGGAAGAAGAAGTTAAACTTAGCGATTTGAGAGAAGAAAAAACAGCTGAAGAAATAGCAGAAATTAAACACACGAGAAAAATCCAAAGAATAATCGCTTTAATTATTCTTGGAGTTTTATTGGGATTGTATTTCTTCGTTCCTTCAATTAAAGCTAAAACTAACGAAGCTTTCTCTACGATTTCAAAATTAGACACTGATGTCGTTGTTGCATACTTGAGATCTTACGGAAAGCAAGCAGCAGTTGTATCATTTGTTTTGATGATACTACAATCAATCGCAGCTCCTATTCCAGCATTCTTGATTACTTTATCAAATGCTGCAATATTTGGATGGGTTAAGGGAGCTATGCTTTCTTGGTCATCAGCAATGGCAGGTGCAGCACTTTGCTTCTTCTTGGCGAGAGCTTTGGGAAGAGATGCTGTAGAAAAACTTACAAGCAAAGGTGCAATGGAAAGTGTTGACGTATTTTTTGAAAGATACGGAAAGTATGCAATATTAATTTGTAGACTTTTACCATTCGTTTCATTCGACTTTGTAAGTTATGGAGCAGGTCTTACTAACATGGGATTCTGGCCATTCTTCATCGCGACTGGAATTGGTCAATTACCTGCAACAATTGTTTATTCATACGTTGGAGGAACATTGACAGGTGGAGCGCAAAAACTTTTCTTGGGACTTTTGACATTATTCGCATTATCTATCATGATTGGTATTGCTAAGAAAGTTTACAACGATAAACAAAAGAAAAAAGGCGGAAAAGTTGTAGAATAAAATTTATCATAGGTCATTGATGTGGCCTATGATTTTTTTTTTGAAAATTTTTGATGGTTCTTATTAAAAGTTTTACGCTTTATTTTGATAATGAAATGAATAAATTTGACAATAAAACTTTTTGGAATTAAAATTTAATTATGAAATCATTTTCTATAAATACATAGAAATACATAGGAGGATATTTTGAATAAAAAATTTAAGGACATCATTATTGTAGGATTTGCGTTATTTGCAATATTCTTCGGTGCAGGAAATCTGATTTTCCCGCCTTATTTGGGTGTGCTTGCAGGAACTGAATACAAAAAAGCGATGTTTGGGTTTTTGCTTACAGATCCTGTGCTACCGATACTTGGTGTTATCATCACTGCTAAGCTTGGAGGAGCAGCAGAAGACCTCGGAAAAAGAGTTGGGAATAATTTTTCTAAAGTTCTTGGAACCGTTACCATATTGACTATTGGACCGCTTTTCGCCGTTCCAAGAACTGCAGCTACAACTCACGAAGTTTTTGTATCTAAAGTTTTTCCGGGTACTCCTTTGTGGGTAACATCTCTAATATTTTTCATTCTAACTGCGATTTTTGTGTTTAATGAAACTGGAGTTATCGACAAAATTGGGAAATATTTGACTCCGGGATTGGTAATTATATTATTAGTTATTATTGTAAAATGTATCGTAGATCCTATTGGTGTTATGAATATCAAAACGGAAAATCAAATATTCTTGAAAGGATTTGCGGAAGGATACCAAACCATGGATGCTCTTGGAGCGGCTCTCATGACAGGAATTGTTGTTAATGATCTTAAAAGAAAAGGATACTTAAATGAACAAGAAAGAGTGAAGCTTGTTAAGTGGGTCGGACTTGTGGCATTTTTGTTGTTGGCGATTATTTACGGCGGATTGATATATGTTGGAGCGACAGCTTCCAAGATTTACACAGTTAAATATACGAGAGTAGATATTCTACTTGGAACAGTGCAACATATTTTAGGATCAGCTGGTAAGTTTGCGATAGGAATTGCAGTGTCACTAGCATGCTTGACGACATCCGTTGGACTTAGCGCGGTTGCTGGAGATTTCTTATCCGGAATTACAAAAAACAAATTGGGATATAAGCCGATTGTTTTGGCGACAGTTTTTGTTTCGGGATTAATTTCTCTTGCAGGAGTTGAAGGACTTATTAAAGCAGCAGTTCCGATTTTATCGACTGTTTATCCGATAATCATGGTCCTTATATTTTTAGGAATTTTTGATAAATATATTAAATACGATATGACTTTCAAAGGTGCGGTGCTTGCGACTTTTGTAGTGAGTTTGGTAGAAGTTTTGAATAGCAAATTCAAGATTTTTGGAAGTTTTGCAAAACTAATCAAGACTTTGCCATTTAGTTCCGTCGGATTTGAGTGGTTACTGCCTGCGATTGTAACGGGCGTGATTTTTGGGTTGATTGCTTATATTCAAGAGAAAAGAAAAATAGCTTAGATTAATCAGCACGAATTTGTGCTGATTTTTTTGGCTCAAATTTCAAGAAAATTTTGCGATTTATTTACAAATTTTTTACGATTTAATGATTGAAAAATTGTATAATATAAATAGAAATATAATATGGGAGGATTTTATGGAAAATCTGATAGAGGTCAGAGGTCTTGTGAAAAAATACAAGGAACTCACTGCAGTTGATAATTTGGATTTGGATGTTAAAAAGGGAGAAATTCTGGGTCTACTAGGTCCAAATGGTAGCGGCAAATCTACGACTATCAATTGCATATTGTCACTTTTGAAAAAAGATTCTGGAAGTGTGAAGATTTTTGGAAAAGAAATGTCTGCTGATGCGTACGATATTAAAAAAAGAATTGGCGTGGTGTTTCAAGATGTCGCGGTGTACGATGAGTTGACTGTCTATGAAAATATCGACTATTTCTGCGGATTGTACATACAAGACAAATCTGAAAGAAGTAAGCTTGTGAAAAGGGCATTGGATTTGGTAAGTCTGAATGATTTTGTGAAGTTTAAACCGAAAAAATTATCAGGAGGTTTACTAAGAAGACTCAACATAGCATGTGGAATTGCACACAAACCTGAGATAATTATTCTTGACGAGCCTACTGTTGCTGTTGATCCGCAATCTAGAAATAATATTTTGGAAGGAATAAAAAAATTAAACGAAGATGGATCAACGATAATTTATACATCTCATTATATGGATGAAGTTGATTTCTTGTGTGATAATATCGTGATAATTGACAAGGGTAAAGTCATTGCAAAAGGTACATCCGAACAACTCAAAGATATGATAGAAATGAACGAGAAGATAAGCTTCACAGCGAAAGAATTAAATGAAGATGTGATATCTCAAATCAAATCACTTCCACATTTGATGAATTTTGAAAACAAGGACGGCAATGTTAAGTTGAATTTTTCACATGGTGATGGTTATTTGATGAAACTGATCAAGCTACTCGATGAAAACAACATTAACTACAGTTCGTTAAATGTCGAAAAGCCAAGTCTTAATGATGTGTTCTTGGAATTAACCGGCAAAGATTTGAGGGATTGATATGTTCAGCCATTCATTTAAAAATACTTTTAAGTTGCTTTTGAGACAAAGAGCTATGCTTTTTTGGGCGTTGTTGTTTCCAATTGTTTTGGGGATTTTCTTCAAACTCGCATTTGGAAACATCAATGAAAATAGCAAATTCAAAACCATTGATGTAGCTGTTAATGAAACTTTGATGCAAGACGACAATTTCAAAAACTTCATGAATGAGATGGAGAATGAGAAATATTTCAAGGTTGTAGAATCAAAGAACCAAGATATATTGAATACGAACGATAATGTGAAAGCCTACATTGAGTCGTGGGATAAAATTTACACGAAAAACTCCGGAATTTCTGAGACAATCGTAGAAACTATTATGAATTCCTATTCTCAAAAGGTATCCATGATAACTAAGATAATGCAGAAAAATCCGACGGCTGATATCGGGAAAATTTTAAATGTAGACGATCACATCAAAGATATTTCGAGAAAAAATATGAATCCAGTGAATGTGTTCTTCTACACGCTTTTAGGGATGACGACGATTTACGGATATATGTGGGGACTTTTCGTTAGTTTCCAATACGAAGCAAACTTGTCTACAAACGCAAAGCGTAACGCAGTTTCTCCAACTAAAAAAAGCACTATGCTTTCTGCATCAGTTCTTGTCAGTTGGATTATAAATTTTGCAATAACAGTTTTATTTATCGCATATTTGAAATACGCACTTGGAGTTGAATTCGGAGATAGAATTGGGGCGATAATAGGACTTGCAAGTATTTCATCTTTTTGTGGAGTTGCTTTTGGCATCTTAATTGGTGTGTCCAACCAAAAAAGTCTAGATACCAAAATTGGAATGGGGATTGCGTTGACGATGCTGATGTCTTTCTTGGCGGGAATGATGGTTCCAGAGATGAAGGTGCTTATTGCAGAAAAACTTCCTATTATCAACAAAATAAATCCTGTAGCTGTCGTTACAGATGCGGTATATTCGTTGTATTATTACGATTCGATGGCAAGATTCAACAAAGATATTGTAAATCTTGTGATTATCACAGTTGTATTTGTCGTAGCGTCACTATTTTTCATGAGAGGTAAAGAGTATGAGAGTCTTTAAAAATTATTTTAAAATCACATGGGCACACAAAACTCCCATACTTTTGTATACGATAATATTTTTCGTATTGATGAGCTTTGCAACGAAAAATACAAATCAAACAGCTTACAAATCAGTCGATGTAAATATTTATGTGCAAGATAAATCTAACACCAAACTTTCCAAGTCTCTGTACGATTATTTGAACAAGAACGCTAAGATAAAAACTATGGATGAAGCAATTGTAGACGACAAACTTTTCTACGAAATAATCAACGCAGCAGTAATAATTCCGGAAGATTTCGATAAAACAAGGGAAGTTTTGTACAGAGTTGCACCAAATAATGCGTATGGGTTAGATATCAAAGAGAAAATAAACATATATCTGAGCCAAGTAAGTTCCTACGAAAAAAGTGGATTTACAGAAGATGAAGCGATAAAAAATGCAAATGATGATTTGGACAAAAAAATCGATGTAAGCATCAAAGAGGGCAGTGTAAATCCTAAAAAAGATAAATCCAAATTCTACTTCAACTTTTTAAATTATCTTCTACTTGCGCAAGTAATATTGGTCGTTTCAAATATTGCATTGGTCTATAAAAAACAACCAATTCTCATGAGAAACAACGTATCACCATGTCCAAGAACTAGAATTAATTTGGAGTTGATGCTCGGTCACATAGTCACAGGACTTGTGTTCTGGTTAATTTACATGATACTTTTCTGTGTAATGTACAAATACGATTTTACGAAAACACACGTCAATCTGATGATGTTTAATTCGTTTGTATTCACGATATCTGTGGTGTCGATGGCTGTGATGATATCCAATGTAATCAAAAATTCAAACACAGTTCAAGGAGTAATGAACATCGTTTCACTTGGATCGTCGTTTTTGTGTGGGGCATTTGTTCCGCAAGAATTACTAGGGAAAACTGCTCTTACAATAGGTAGAATTTTCCCAGGATTTTACTACATTAAAAACAACGAAATTTTGGTTGAAAATCCAGAAATTTCAAAAATATTGCCGAATATTTTCATAATATTAGGATTTAGCGTAGTATTTATAGTGATTTCTGTTTTGGCAAAACCAAAAGGCAATGATAATATCAACAAATAAAAACAAGGCTATGAGTAGGGTACTCATAGCCTTTACTTTTGAGAAAAATTATTTTGTAATTAAATATACTAATACTGATGCGATTGTAGTAGTCAAACCTACGGCTGCTTCGTAAGGAATGATTTTCAATCTGTCAGCGATAGACATTTTTACTGATCCACCAGTTGCGTGGAAGAATGATCCGTGAGGAAGTGAGTCGATAACTGTAGCACCTGCATGAACCATAGCACCTGCATTAAGTGCAGTTACATTTGCATCGATCAATGATTTGGCGAATGTTTGGGAAGCAATTGTACTTCCTGCAGTTGTACTTGCAGTTGCACCACCCAATAAGATACCTGCTACTGGAGCAAGGATAAATGCTGGCAAATTAAATGCAGTGATCAAATTGATCATATCTGTTTGTAATGTAGAATTTTTGATAATTCCTGCGATTGTTCCTGTACCGATTAATAGTGCGCAAACGCCGATTATTTTTGAAAAACCGTAGTTTACATATTCTTTGGTATTTTTAGTTTCTTTTGTAGCTAATAAGCACACGAATCCTCCCAATGGAAGTGCAATCAATGGATCGATTGTGATTTTCGCGATAGGTCTAAGAGCTAATAAAACAATTACAGTAATTGGTCCTATAATTGATGCGAAGAAACTTGGCAAGTTTGTTCTTTCAGAAGATTCCAAATCGCTTGAATCTATTACATCAGTTTTTCTTTTTGCCAAAGCCATTGCAATAATAATTGTTACGATTAATGCGCAGATTGCAGGAATGATATTCACATACATCAATGATGTAAGATTTAATTTGAATCCTTCTGCAGTTGCAATAGTATTTGGGTTAGGGCTGATTACGTTGCCCGCTTTTCCACCGCCAATCATAGCTAATAAAATGCTTGATTTGGAAAGATTTGATTTCTTACCAACAGCAAGGGCGATTGGTGCACAAGTGATAACTGAAATGTCGATGAAAACTCCGACAGCACAGATAATCATCGTAGAAATCGCGATAGCAATTAAAGCTTTTTGTTCGCCTAATTTTTTGATAATCGTGTCGGCGATTTTTTCTGCGGCACCCGTTTTAACCAAACAACCTGCCAAAATACCGCTTGTCATAATTCTTAGAACTGAACTCATCATTGATTCAGAACCTTTTACCATGGCAGACACTGTTCCCACAAGTCCGCCTCCACCGATAAGTCCACCAATCAAAGCACCAATGATAAGTGCGTAAGTTGCGTGGAAGTTTTTGATGATTAGAAAAATTGAAAGCGCTAAGCCAATCAATGCTCCAATCGTTGAAAATGTTACGTTGTTCATACTACCTCCATAAATTTATTAATTTCATTACTTGGTCAACACTTCTGTACAAATTTTCTTCTGAAACTTTTTTATCCATAGCTTCGTCAGTGCTCATGCATCCATTCAAAATAGGGAAGAACGCATCTATTCCTCTATCGTTAACAGAAACTGCGTCATTGTCACAAACTCCACAAAAAGCTATGACTTTTTTGTTGTATTTCTTCGCTGCATTTGCAATTCCAACGGGAGTTTTGCCCATAGAAGTTTGAAAATCCATCTTGCCTTCGCCAGTGATAATCAAATCAGAATTTTTGATTAACTCATCAGCACCGAGCATTTCCATTATAATTTCGATTCCTGGTTTTAATTCTGCATTCAAATAATTTTTAAAAGCGTAACCCAAACCACCAGCAGCACCTGCACCCTCGATGGTATCATTTGCATCTGGGATAACTTTTTTAGTTACTTGGTGATATTTGCCCAAAAGTTTATCCAACTCTTCGACTTGTTCTGGAGTTGCTCCTTTTTGTGGTGCAAATACTCTCGCGGATCCACGTTCTCCGCACAATGGATTGTCGACATCGCAAGCTATTTGGAATGTACATTCTTTTAATCTCTTGTCGAAATTTTCCATATCAATTTTTTCCAAATCGATAATTCCGATTGGACCGTTTGAAATTTCGATTCCATCCTCGTCAAAAAATCTCACACCCAAACTTCGAAGCATTCCCATGCCGCCATCTGTTGTTGCAGAACCGCCGATTCCAATGATAAATTCTCTGATATTTTTATCCAAAGCATCCTTTATCATATCGCCAACTCCAAATGTCGTAGCATTCATTGGATCCAAATTGTCTTTTATAAGCGTAAGTCCACTGGATTCACTCATTTCCATGATTGCAAGCTTATCATCGACGATTAAATATCTCGCTGTGTGATGTTCCATCAAAGGATTATGTACATCAACTTCGATTATTTTTGCGTTTTTAATATCCTTTAATGAATCAATAGTTCCTTCGCCGCCATCAGCAACAGGTCTGACAGTAACTTTGTTTGAAGGATCTTGTTCACAAGCTTTTTTGATGATTTCTCCTGCTTCCAAAGAACTCAAACTGCCTTTAAAAGAGTCTATCAATACTAATATATTCATAATAACCTCCTAACTAAATTTTATAACAAACGATTGCACAAATGTATGTTTTATGTAATAATAATATCTAATGAGCAAATAAATTTATTATTATGGAGAACAAATGAGGATTTCTGATCACACAGCAAAAATGATAGTCGAAAAATTAAAAGATGTAATTGATTACGATTTGAACTTTTTCGACCAAGAAGGATATATTATTTATTCCACAAATTCAAAAAGAATCGGCACTTATCATGAAGCTGCCAAGGAGTGCGTTGTACAAAACAAAACTATTTTTGTGGATAATGACGAAGATTACGTCGGAGCAAAGAAGGGGATTAACATTCCTGTTACAATTGATGGAGAAATTATCGCCGTAATAGGAATTACTGGAAATAAAGACGAGGTTATGAAATACGGCAACATCATTAAGAAAATGACCGAAATACTCGTCAAAGAACAACTTGTTGAGAAAAACAGACTCAAGAAAAAAGACATGAACAAGTATTTATTTGAGAGCTTGATAAATGAGTTGGACGATTACGGATTGTACAGATATTTGGAAACAGAAGACGAAAAATTTGTAATCGTTGGAAGAAATTCTGACAACAGATTTTTGTTGAAAGATTCCGATCAAATTTACAAAATTTTGGAGAATAATTTGTCCAATAATTTCGTATATAGCGTATTTTACGGAGAAATTGTAATCCTATCAAACAACGTAGACAAGATTATCATCAAGAAAAAACTGGAAAAAATTAGAAACCAAATTCATGACGTTATAGACAGTAGAGTGTATTTTGGTATTAGTGGTTCATTCAAAATAATCAACGAATTTAAGAAAAATTACGATAACTGCTTGGTTGCATTGGATTGGTTGGATAATTTGCAAAGAAAAGACTGTGTTGTGGATTATTCTACGTTGGATATGGGGATTTTACTTGGAAGTATCAAAAAGGACAGAATAAAAAAATTCAAAGAAGTCGTGTTGAAAGATATTTCCGACGAAGATTACAATATTTACAAAGATTTGATAAAAATTTATGCGACAAATAATCAAAGCATAACAAAATGCGCAGAGGATTTGTTCGTGCACAAAAACACTGTTCAGTACAGATTGAATAAACTCAGAGACATCACAGGACTCGACCCTAGAAATGTAGAAGATTTTATTAGGCTGTATTTGGCGTTCATATTGAACTAAAAAAATTATTATTGGCAAATTTCACAGAATATGGAATTGCAAGAGGTAGTTTCAAGACAATAAAACACAAAAACTCGTAAACCGCTCATCTGTCTACAAAAATTGATAAATTCATCGCTTATGAAACTAAAATTGCAAACTCGCTAACGCTCAGACAGTGCAATTTTTTAACGTTTCATTTCGCTTGAATTTAAAACAATTTTTTTCGAATGATTCGCTTGTTTACGATGCTTTTAGTTTGTTTCACGGAACAACAAAATCGCTGGACATCTACACGTGACAGGGACAAAGGAAACACAAAAACTCGTAAACCACTCATCTGTCTACAAAAATTGATAAATTCATCGCTCATGAAACTAAAATTGCAAACTCGCTAACGCTCAGACAGTGCAATTTTTTAACGTTTCATTTCGCTTGAATTTAGAACAATTTTTTTCGAATGATTCGCTTGTTTACGATGTTTTTGGTTTGTTTCAATGCATTATTATCAAAGCTTATAATCTACTTTGTTTCATTAATCCTAAGTTGAATAGATAACGCCTTTTTTTACTTGGTCGTAATTGGCGGTGATTTCTGCTGAAATCAAAATTATTTGTGATGATAGGTTAATCCACACAAAAAGTGCGAATACGCCGACCAATGGTCCGTATGTCAATGACATGTTGGAGATGTTGGAGACGTAGAACGAATACAACAGTGTAATCAACAGCCATCCGATGGTTGCAATTGTACCTCCGAGCATCGCGGATTTCCATTTGATGCTTCTTGTTGAATCGAAATCCGGTGCGAATTTGTATAGCAACGTGAATCCAAAAATCATGGATACAATTGGAATCAGATATCTGAAAATTTGTGCGAAATATGGTATTCGTATTTTCATGTATTGTTCAATCAAATTCAAAATCAATCCACCAAATGCGATAAACACCAATGTTACCATCAACAATAAGAGCAGTACCACTGTGAACAAAATGCTTTTTAATTGTGTTTTCAAAAATCCGTTTTCGCTTCTTACATCAAATGCTTTGTTCATGGCTGTGATAAGTGATTTCAAAGCTTTGGAGCTTGACCACAACGCCACCAACAACGAGATTGAAAGCACAGATGATGATCTGTTGTTAATAATCGTGTTGACCAATGTCATCAAAATATTTCTCGTTTCATCGGGAAGAACTTCCATAGATTTGAAAATCAAATCTATTTTGCTAGCAGCAACCATCAGCACGATATTCAATAAAACAATTAGAAATGGCACCAAGCTCATTATAAAATGGTAAGTTGTCTGTGCACTCAATAATGGGATTTGGTCATCTTTTATAGATTGTAATAATTTTTTGAAGAACAAATTCTTTTTTTCTTTTTTATTTTTTTTCATCATCTACCTCAAATAAATATCAAACCAATTGCAGATTTCTTTTAATCTTCTGATTCTGTTTTTCGGTTTTCCTGAACGTGAAAGTTCGTGATTTTCTCCATAAAACATCACAAATCGACTTTGTGTATTGTTAAGTTTCAAAGCTTGGAACATTTGCATTCCTTCAGATAAAGGACATCTGTAATCTTTTGTGGAGTGAATGAAAAGAGTCGGAGTGTGAGCGTTCTTAGCGTATTTTAGTGGAGATTTGTCCCACAATTTATCGTAATCATCCAAGACTGTTAATGTGTGGTTTTGATCTGTTCCAAAATAATATCCAATATCTGAAATCAAACTGAAAGAAATCCAATTTGAAATTGAACGTTGACTTACAAAACAATCGAACCTGTCAGTGTGAGTCATCATCCAATTTGCCATGAAACCACCGTAAGATCCACCAGTGTAGCCCAATTTATCGATAGGATACTTGTCCATAACGATATCGGTGAATTTCATCAAATCTGAATAATCCACATCTCCGTATTTTCCTCTTATGTCCATGAATTCATTTCCGTATCCATCACTTCCGCGAGGATTTGTGTAGAAAACGAAATATCCCTTGGCAGACAACAATTCCATTTCGTGAAATAAAACTTCACCGAAAACAGTTTTTGGACCGCCGTGTACAGATAAAACACCCGGATATTTTTTATTTTCATCGTAATCTTTTGGATAAATTACCCAGCCTGTGAATGAATGTCCGTCATTTTCAAAAGTAAACTTATCTTTTTTGCTGATATGATAGTCATCACTATTAAAATATGTTAATCGTTCTCCATTTAATTTGTAGACTTCTTGTCCGTGATTTTCAGATATTAAAACGTAGTACACCTCATCGTTTTTCACAGATATCATATTGATAGAATTGTTCGTGGAGAAAATTTTATCGAATTTGTAATTTTTATCCATTCTCAAAATCGCACTGCCATATCCTTCCAAGATTACGAAATACATGTAGTCGTCAGTTTTTTCGATTTGACTACCAGACGAATATTTCAAATCACAACCAATGGAATTATACAAACAGTAGTGATTTTCGTTTAGTTTAATCGCTTTGCTGTCCACAACTTTGTAGATTTCACAGTCTTGGTTGAGTCCATGCTCTTTTCCATCTGTAGCTAGAATTATTATATCGCCGTTGAAATATTTTACAGACATTATCATAAAACCTTGCAAAATTACAGATTCATCGCCAGATTTCAAATCGTATTCCACTAATTCATCTTCTATTTTCATTACATTTTCGTATGAATTTCTCACGAAAACAAGTTTTGATTTGTCATCGGAAATGTCGACAGATGAGATGTTTGAAAATTCGTCTGTTAATATATCCATCTTGTCGATGCTTGGGAAATATCTTGCAAGTCTAGTTCTTTTCTTGTCAGTAAAACCAACAGCATTTTCAAAGTATGGAAGTTCTGTTAACACTTCGACATCTTCGTTTTTTTCTTCTTCAGTGATTTTATTCATTTCATTATGTCTATCGAATTCATATTTTACGATAAAAGAATCTTCTAATTCGAAAAGAATTTCAACGTTTTTCAAATCGATATCGAATTCCTTTACAGCTTCTCCTCCGTTGATAGGAAGTCTGTAGAATGATGATATATCAGAGGCTTTTTCATTATCTGAATTTCTATTTATCAATAAATCTCCATCATTCAATTCAAAAAATGAAGAGTCTTTGTTGGAACTCGTGAAGTTTTTATTGTTTCCTATTTTGCGTAAATTTGAATCGTATTTGTTGTCTTCTATATTAGCTGTGGTTGTAACACAGAAAATATTGTCTGAATTTTTTAAAGCGTTTAACTTTGAAATAAATGTAAAGTCTTTGAATGAATCGTAATCAAAATATTTCATATAACTCTCCTTCATTTATATATTAAGATAATTATAGCATAACCAGCTACTACGATATACTTTAGGAAAAGTAATAGATTGTAAATAGATTGAATTTTAATGTAAGTATTTTGAAAGTTCGATTATATTTATTAACTTAGTGTTAAATAAATTTATCGAACATACATTTCGCATAAGTTATACAATTATTTTCCACAAAAATTTAAGATATTTTGTGGAAAAAAATTGGCTTATTTCAAGATATCCACAAAGTTATCCACATTATCCACAATTATCCACAAAAACTTACCAACAATTTGGGATAATTTTTCGTGAATAATTTTTGAATATCAATTGAATAATTTATAGTTTTTTTATGGTATTATATATGAGAGGTGAAAACTGATGAAATTGGATGAAGATTTTTTTGATATAAAACAAAGAATATTGATAAATTTAAAGACGAGAAACCTGTATTTTAAGACGTTTAGTGAGTGTGAAAAACTGTTAGATATTGATTTGATGCAGTTGCAAAAAAATAACGCAATTCCTACAGAAGAATTGTACAAATCAGAACTTCGAAAGGTCAACAACTACATCGAAGATTTTTCGAATGTGAATATAGTGAATAAATTAGTGGAGCTTGTGTATTACTTTTTGTTGATAACTTCGGTGGGACTTGTTACAAATCTAATCAGAAATTTCTTGGGATTGGAATTTAAACAAATTTCAGTGTCAGCAGTTATACTTTATTTGACGATGTTTGCTGCTGTAATTGCAACTCCTATTATAATTTCCAGAAAAGAAAAGAGATTTCACGACAATACATTCCGATACATTTTGATTGCGATATCAGCGATTGGAATTGTTTTATTTTCGTATTTTTCGATTTTTTCGGGACCTGTAAAGCAAAATTTGTTCGCTCTAAATATTTTTATTTACATTTTAATATTGGTAGGATTTTTCGCGATTACAATATTAATGAAGAAATTATCCGCAAAATAAATTGACCGCCATTTTGAAATCTAATTTCATCGTGGCGGTTTGTTTTTAAAAAAAATAATGTGCTATAATTGTTGTATTGATTAATTTTAAAGAAAGGAAAGAAGCATGAAAAGAAATCTTAATCTGATAAAAAGGGTAATGCCTTATTTTAAAAAATACAAAATCATTCTGATGTTTGATTTGTTCTGCGCGGCGCTTACAACACTTACAGATATGGTGTTGCCGATGATTTTGAGAAGACTGACAAATGCAGGACTTGGAACATACACTTTGACACGAGAAATGATTTTCAGAATGGCTGGTCTTCTTTTGATTATGAAGATAATTGATTTGTTCGCAGGATTCTACATGACAAAAACCGGTCACATAATGGGTGCGAAGATTGAAACAGACATGAGATACGATGTATTCCAACATTTGCAAAAACTTTCCGATTCGTATTTTAACGAAACAAAAGTCGGACAAATTATGGCGCGTATCACATCGGATTTGTTCGATATTACGGAATTTTCACATCACTGTCCAGAAGAATATTTCATTGGACTTATCAAAATAATAGTTTCATTTGCTATTTTAGTTAGATTGAACACATTGTTGACAGTGATTTTATTTTTATCGATTCCACTTATGATTGTGTTTGCATCCAAATACAACAGAAGAATGAGAAAAGGGTTCAAAGAGCAAAAACGTCATATCGGAGTGTTGAATGCAGATATCGAGGACAGTTTGCTAGGAGTTAAAGTTGTAAAATCATTCGCAAATGAAGATGTAGAAATCGAAAAATTCCAAAAAGGTAACAAGAAATTCTTGGATATAAAATCAGAAACTTACTCATCAATGGCTGGATTTAACACGATAACAAAAGCATTCGATGGAATAATGTACATTATAGTGGTTTTATTCGGAGGACTTTTCCTTGTAGAAGGGAAAATGAGTAGCGGTGACATCGTGGCATTTATCCTCTATGTTCAAACGTTACTTACAACTGTGAGAAGAATTGTAGAATTTACGGAACAATTTCAACGTGGAATGACTGGTATCGAAAGATTTACAGAAATAATGGATCAAGATATCGAGATTTTCGATGACGAAGACGCTGTTGATTTGGAAAATGTTAAGGGTAAAATCGAAATAAAAAATGTAAGTTTCAAATACAATAATAATAATGAAAATGTGTTGAACAATATTTCATTTACGATAAATCCAGGACAGAAAGTTGCATTGGTTGGACCTTCAGGTGGAGGAAAAACGACGTTGTGTAATTTGATTCCTAGATTTTACGATGTGGAAGACGGAGAGATTTTAGTAGAAGGAATTGACGTTCGCAAAATCAAACTTCAATCACTTCGTTCAAACATCGGAATGGTTCAACAAGATGTGTATTTGTTCAGCGGAACTGTCAGAGAAAATATTTTGTACGGAAAACCAGATGCGACCGAACAAGAAATAATCGATGCAGCAAAAGCAGCCGGAGCGTACGATTTTATAATGAACTTGGAAAATGGATTTGACACTTATGTCGGTGAACGTGGAGTAATGCTATCTGGTGGTCAAAAACAAAGAATTTCAATTGCGAGAGTTTTCTTGAAAAATCCACCGATTTTGATATTAGACGAAGCGACTTCAGCGCTTGATAACAAGAGCGAGTTTATCGTTCAAGAATCGTTGGAAAACTTGGCGAAAGGAAGAAGTTCACTTACAATTGCCCACAGACTTACAACTGTTCAAAACGCAGATTTGATTTTGGTGTTGACTGAAGAAGGAATAATCGAACGAGGAACGCACCAACAATTAATGGAAAAACGTGGATATTATTATAATTTGTACACTCAAGGTGGCAGATTATTGGTGTAAACAATATATAAAAAAGTGGCATAATCATGCCACTTTTTCTATTTTTTAATATCCTCCCAATTGTCAGGAAGAGGTTTGTATTTGAAATTTTTCAATTCATTTTCGTCTAACATATTATTAATTCCATTTATCTCTTTTTCTACTGCAAGAAAAAACTTCCCATCTCTGGTATACTCATAACATAGAGTATAATTAGGATAATCTTTTAAGTAAACATAATAAAAATATCCGTCAAATTTTATATCCTTGTAAGATTTAATATCTTTAATATCTTTTTTAGGTATTTTTTGAATATCCATGTATTGATATAATTTTTTATATCCTCTATATTTCATTAAAGGAAAATGCTTCCCCCATAATACTATTATAAAAATCATACAGCAAATCAGTATTATGTTAAATACATTTTCAAATGTCAAATTTTTTTTGTTTTTCATATGATTCTCCTTACCATTTTGATATAATTATACTATAAATTTGAAGGATGATATCTATAAAGTGATTATTGGAAACATGCAGAAAGGAAGTTTCAATTTGTTTCCAAATTTTATTTGTTTTTATTGTAATATACAAGGAGACAACAATGGAAATCAACGATAATATTTTATTTGTAAATTCTATAATTGATGATGCGATCAGAAAAAATTCTAGCGATATTCACATCGAACCATTTGAAGAAAGTGTCAGGATTAGATTTCGAATCAACGGAAGTTTGGTGGAATACAAAACTGTTGACAAGAGCATGCATTCAAAGATAATTACCAGAATTAAAATAATGAGTGAGCTTGATATTGCAGAAAAGAGGCTTCCACAAGACGGAAGAATTACATATACTTACGAAAATTCGAAGATAGATCTTAGAATTAGCATTATCAATACAATTCACGGGCAAAAATGCGTTATTAGAATTTTGAATCCAGAATCTTTTAAAATCGGTATGCAAAATCTCGGAATTTCTGAAAATGAACAAAAAATGATAGAAGGATTTACGAAATTTGAAAATGGTATGGTGCTTATTTGTGGGCCGACAGGTAGCGGGGCGGATAGTATAATGATGACAGATACAATAAATTAGTGAAAATTAGAGCTTCCACAAAGCATTGAATTTTCAGATTATATTAGTATTCCATTTTTAAAATAATAACATGATTAGAGTGGAGGGTATAGGAATGGAGATTGTCAAGAAATCCGTAAATATTATCAATTATGATAAAAGAGAAATTGAAGATCGAGATATAGGCGAGAACTTTAATGCTTATATTGAAGAGCTGATAAATTATTTTAAGTTGAATGAATCAACAAGAAAGTATAAAAGTAGATCGCTAAATACAGAAGTAGTAAGTTCTATATTGGGAATTGTCAGTAATCAAGATGAGTTTGGCAATCTAAACAAGAATATTTCTCGTAGATTATTAAAAGAAGAAATAAAAGTGCAAGAAAAAATTTCAAACATGGGAGTAGATATACAAAAAGGTAGTTTAATCCAGGCTGTTGTATTAGATGATACAGATAATTATATGTATGTTATTGCAAAAGTTGAACATGAGAAATTTGTTGATGATATAGATTATAGCTTTAAAAGTGGATTTTCAAGAGATAAACAAAAAATATGGAAAACATGTATCTTTGAGTCAATTAATGAAGATGTAGGTTCAATAGAGTCAAAAATATTTCTTAATAATAAAGCAAAGTATTGGACTGATAGTTTTTTAGAACTAGATGAAGTTAGAAATGATGAAATTAATACAATAAGTGCTTTTAAATCAGTAGATGCTCTTTTGAGAAGAGAAGTAAAGAAGTATTCAGAAGGAGACTACTTTATATTAAAGAATTCTTTAGTAGGAGAATTAAGAAAAGAAACATTAGTAGATTATCCTGAAATGGTTAAAAATCTAGTCACAGGATATAAAACTGATAATAATAATATTGATATAAATAAATTAAAAGATTCTCTTCTGGAACTCCCCAAAACTCATAATTTTGATAATCAATTTAACTCAATACCAGAAAGTTTAAAAAAAGCTTCGGAAAGGATATTTAAGGTAAGTGACAATATAGAACTGAAGATAAAGGGTCATATTGATCCTAATAAAATAAGTATGCAACGAGAATCTGATGGAAGATTATACGTAAAAATTGAAACAGATAATGAAAGGTTGATTAATATATTTAATAATTAAAGTAAGGAGGTAATGTTAAGTATGTTAACTACTATTTTTATAGAAGCTTTAAAAGAAATAAAAGAAATATGCGAATATGAAGTATCAGAAAGAGTTAGCATACTAGCGGTAACTGCAAAATTTAAAGCAAACGAAAGATTAAAATTTGATGATATAAAATGTTTGTATGATTTAAAAAATGCAAGAGATGATTATGAAGAGTTTAGTTTTAAAAATGAAAATGAAGAAGAATTTAATTTTAACAGTGATAGCGTAGAGAGTTCATATAATAAATTTATCAATAATACTTTAGTAGATCAAGAAATAACGTTAAAAATCAAAATCAAAAAGAATATAGTTAAAAATACAATGACTATATATGATTTAAATAAGTTTATCGAAGATATATGCTCGCTTAGTGTTAATGAAGTCATGAATGCTTTTTCAGATATATTGAGTAATGTTTCAAATAGCATAATTTTTGAGACACAAGAAAGTATAGTTGGATTTAATACAGAAACTATGTATTTTATTGATAATAGTAAAAATTTAAATTTAAAAAATAGTATAAATAGAAGTAAACTGATGGAGAAGCATAGAGATATAACATCTATAATTAATTCGGAAATTTATAACCTAATTCCTGATGATTTTAATTGGGTGAATGCTAGCACAAATGCTAAATTTCAAAGTTTATTCGATAGAATAAAATTGATTTTGTCTATATCGTTTATTTCTAATTCTGTAGTTATTGATAATGAAAATATTGTTGGCAACATATCTGGACAAAGAAATATAGAATATAGAAGTAGAATTTTAGACTTGAATGAAAATGATAACTTTTATAGATTATATAGTTGGATATATAATGATGGAAGTCATGTAGATAAATGTACAATAGCTAGAAATATAATATCAATTCATTGTAGGTTTTTAAAATTATTTGATTTAAATGAAGATATAGTAAGATTAATTTACTCCAATTATAATTTGTATTTAAAATCTAACGTTGATAAGTTTATAGAAGCTAAGTCGCAGATAAGTAATACCATTATAAAAATAGTTTATGAATCTAGAGAATACGCAAATAAACTTTTGTCTAATATAGTGGCAAATATTGTTGCTGTTTTTGCATTTATGATAACAGTTGTACTAACTAATGTTACAGAAAATGTTCCTATTTATAATTCAATACTTAATTCGGATAGAATTAAAATTTTTGAACTTATAGGGATTGGTTCAATTTTCTATGCTATTTTGACAAAAAGCAGTGTAGATAAAGGATTAGAAGAGTTGTTTGATACTTATGAGTTTTTAAAAATATATTATACAGATATATTCTCAAAAGTAGAATTAGAACAACTATTTGAGAAATACAAAATTGATGATAAAAAGAACAGAATTGATAAAGATAAGAATAAATATTTTGGTATTTGGATTATATTAATAATAATCTTTTTTCTTGTAATAGAGTTATCTAGCGATTATTCAATATTACACTTGATATGTTAAGGCTTAAAAATTTAAGAATTAAATAGAGTATTTTTTAAAAGAGATAGCAAATTAAGATATGCTGTCTCTTTTTCTGTGCCAAGAAAGGGGGTGTAAGATGAAAGAAATAGTAGAATTTGAGTATTATTATGGCAATGAAGCAGAACAATATTCATTTTTTAGAATTCCAAAATCTTTATTTACTAATCAATATTTTAATAATATGTCAGTAGAAGCTAAAGTCTTATATGGAATTTTATTAGATAGAATGAGTTTGTCACTAAAAAACAAATGGTTAGATGAGTCAAACAAAGTATATATCATCTACACCATAGAAGAAATTATGGAAGTGTTAAATTGGGGTAGAAATAAGTCCGTTAAGATAATGAAAGAAATTGAAGAAATAGGACTATTAGAAAAAAAGAGACAGGGACTTGGCAAGCCAAATCTACTTTATGTAAAGAACTTTATATACACAGAAAACAATAAACCTACAGAAGTTTCAAAAGTAAACTTGCAGAAGTTTAAAAATCAAACTTCAAGAAGTTTCAATAATAAATCTCAAGAAGTTTTAAAAGAGGACTCTAATAATACTAATATTAATAATACTGATATTAGTAATACTGATTTTAATAATCCCACCTCCATAGCATTCTTAAAAGATGAAGAAGAAAATTTAGATAGAACAATTTTGGAGGAGGCAAAATTAAAAGAAAAGATTAAAAATAATATATCTTATGAAATATTTGAAAAATCAAGGATAGAAGATAAGAAACAAGTAGATGTAATTATAAATGTTCTGGTAAGAGCATTAAATAATTCTAAAAGCATTCACATAGGTGGGCTGAAGATAGATCATAAAAAGTTAAAAGAAAAGATTCTAAATCTAAACTATAAACATATAGATTATGTATTGACATATTTAAAAGAAAACGCACCCAAGGATATAAGAAACATAAACGCTTACTTGCTTGCACTCTTATGTAATGCAGATGAAAATATTAAAAATATGGAAATTATAAAAGGCAGTAATAATAACAATAAAAAATATGACTATAGTAGAGATGAAGATATCTGGCAAGAATTTTTAAATATGAAATAGGAGGTGAAATTTCTATGGAATCAATTAGAGATATTTTAGAAAACAATGTAGAACCATTAGAAAAAATATATTCTTCAAAAAAAGACAATAATGAAAGTTATATAGATCAAAAAACAGGACTAAAATATTGCTCACATTGTAAAAGTCCAATGGAAAAAGAAATTGACTTTTTAGGAAAAAGAAAAAAAGCACCTATTTTATGTAAGTGTAAACAAGAAAAACAAAAACAGCAGGAAGAAGAAAGGCAGAAGATTAATCATCTTTTAAAGATTGATAGATTAAAAAAAGAATGCTTTGATGATCCTATACTTTTAAATTGGAACTTTGCTAACATGGATAAAGACAGCGAACATGAAGAAGTAGCAAGAAATTATGTAGAAAAATTTGATGATATATATATAAATAATATAGGTTTAATTTTAACAGGAGATGTAGGATGTGGAAAAACTTATCTTGCAAGTTCCATAGCTAATAGTCTTTTAGAAAAAGAAATAAAAGTTAAGATGACAAACTTTTCAGTAATTTTAAATGATATGACAAACTTTGAAATTGACAAAAGTAAATATATTGAAAAGCTAAATAATAAGCAACTACTTATTATAGATGACTTTGGAATGGAAAGAGACACAGCTTTTGCAGCAGAACACATCTTTAATATCATCGATAGTAGATATAGAGTAGGTAAACCTCTGATTATAACTACGAATTTAAGTATATCAGCCTTAACAAACCCTCAAACAATAAAAGATAAAAGAATTTACTCAAGAATACTTGAAATATGTAGCCCGATCATATTTACGGGGAAAAACAGAAGAATAGAAAAAATGAAAGAAAAATCGAAATTAGCCTATGGAATATTAAAAAATAAATGAAAGTAGGTGAGTAAATGCAAAATGACGATGTCAATAGTAGAACAATTGCCATAATGAAAAAAGCTGGAGTAGTAACAGCTAAGCAAGTTATAAACTTAATGAAAAAAATATTAGAAATAAATAAGCAAAAAGCAAGCTTAGAAAAGACAGGGGCAATTAGTAAATTTAAGAAAGTTAAAGTAAAAGATCTGGTAAAAAAAGGAAAAGTAGAAACCTTAGAGCTTAATGATATAGATTTAAAGACTTTAAAAAGAGAGTTAAAAAGATATGGAGTTAAATTTTCAATAAAAAAAGATTTAGAAAGCGGAAATAATATTATATTTTTTCAAGCAAAAGATGAAAAGATAATGGAACAAGCCTTTAAGAAAACTGTATATAAATTTACTCGAGAAAAGTCCATGAAAAAAGAATCTGTTATAGAAAAATTAGCTAACTTCAAAGAGAAAGTAAAAGCTACAACGGATAAGGATAAGGTTAAGCATAAACATCAAGAGCAAAGTTTATAAGGGAAAAGATTGACAATATAGGATATATCCTATAAAATGAAAGTGAAAAGATAGGATGAATAAATTTATAGTTGAATATTATGAAAAGGAAGATGGAAGCTATCCAGTAGAGGAATTCCTCTTATCTTTGGATATAAAAATGAGGGCTAAAGTATTTAGAAACTTAGAACTCTTAGAAATAAAGGGGAATCAACTTAGAGAGCCATATTCAAAACATTTAGAAGATGGAATATTTGAGTTAAGAGTGAAACTAGGAAAAAACATAACAAGAGTTCTATATTTTTTTGTCATAGGAAACAAAGTGATATTGACTAATGGATTTATAAAGAAAACACAAAAAACACCAAGGTCAGAAATTAAATTAGCCAAGCAATATAGGGAAGATTATCAGAGAAGGAGTTATAAAAATGAGTAAAAATTTTAGAGATACCTTAAAGGAAGAAATGGAAAACCCCGAATTTAAAAAAGAATGGGATAATTTAGAGGTGGAATTTCAAATAATAAAGGCTATGATAGATGGAAGAAATGAGAATCACCTTACTCAAAGAGAACTCTCAGATATGACAGATATTGCCCAAGGGGATATTAGTAAAATAGAAAATGGTAATGCTAATCCTTCTATTAAAACCTTGGATAGACTTGCAGATGCATTAGGAAAGAAATTGAAAGTTACCTTTGAAAGTAAAATATAAGTATATAAGTGTATGAAATGAAGAAAAATGTTTGTCCTAGATGTAAAAGAGAAATGAAGCAACAGTTTGTAGGTTTATTACATTGTAAATGTGGAATGAGTTATCATAAAGATTTAGAATATTTTGAAAGAAGTGAAGATATGATTTTTGCTTTGGAAAGAAAAAGAATAGGTAAAAAGGTAAAAAAAGTTCCAGTAATAAGGTATAAAAAATAAACAAAACTGATAAGAGAGTTATTAATTTTTTAGAAAGGGAGTGAACAAGACGAAAATACTTAATGAAGTAATGAAAGATATAAAGAATGTATTTCACATACGAGATAAGAAAAGATTTATTTTAGAAAATCTTCCATATCTCGTATTTTTTTATATAGGAAATATACTAGCTAGTCATATAAACTCCTATGAAGGAGGAGATATATTAGATAGAATTATGGTAGCCTTTAGTCAGATTGATAGTTTAAATTATTTTCTTTCGTTTAAAATAAGAAATATATTAGCAGGGTTAATACTAGCATTAATTATTAAATTGGTTTTAATACAAAAGAAGAAAAAAGCAAAAAAATTTAGAGAAGGTAAAGAGTATGGATCCGCAAGATGGGGAAATGAAAAAGATATAGAGCCATATATTGATAAAAAGTTTGAAAATAACATTCTACTAACTCAAACAGAGAGACTTACAATGAATAATCGCCCTCAAAATCCTAAATATGCAAGAAATAAAAATGTGCTTGTCATTGGTGGTTCTGGTTCAGGAAAGACAAGATTTTTCGTAAAGCCAAATCTCATGCAAATGCATTCGTCTTATGTAGTTACTGATCCTAAAGGAACATTAGTATTAGAATGTGGAAAAATGCTAGAAAAAAATGGATACGAGATAAAAATTTTAAATACCATTAACTTTAAGAAGTCTATGAAGTACAATCCATTCGCTTACATTAGAAGTGAAAAAGATATACTCAAATTAGTACAAACAATCATTGCAAATACAAAAGGTGAAGGAGAAAAGTCAACTGAAGATTTTTGGATTAAGGCAGAAAAGCTCTATTATACTGCCCTCATCGGTTATATTTACTATGAAGCACCAAAAGAAGAACAAAATTTTTCAACCTTGTTAGCTATGATAGATGCATCAGAAGTTAGAGAAGAAGATGAAAACTTTAAAAATGCTGTTGATTATATGTTTGAAGCTTTAGAAAAAGAAAAGCCAGATCATTTTGCAGTAAAACAATACAAAAAATACAAACTTGCTGCGGGTAAGACTGCTAAATCTATTCTTATTTCTTGTGGAGCAAGACTTGCACCATTTGATATCGAAGAATTAAGGGACTTAATGAGCGAAGATGAATTAGAGCTTGATAAAATTGGAGATAGAAAAACTGCTTTATTTGTAATAATATCAGATACAGATGATACCTTTAACTTTGTAGTATCAATAATGTATTCTCAGTTATTTAATCTATTATGTGATAAGGCAGATGATGAGTATGGCGGAAGATTGCCAGTTCATGTAAGATGTCTACTTGATGAGTTTAGCAATATAGGTCAGATTCCAAAGTTTGAAAAGCTAATTGCCACAATTAGAAGCAGAGAAATATCAGCTTGCATTATTTTGCAAGCTCAGTCTCAACTAAAAGCAATTTATAAAGATAATGCGGACACCATAGTAGGAAATTGTGATTCCACATTATTTTTAGGTGGTAAAGAAAGGACAACCTTAAAAGAACTATCTGAAAGTTTAGGCAAAGAAACAATAGATTTATATAATACGTCGGAAACTAGATCAAATCAAAAAAGTTTTGGTTTAAATTATCAAAAAACTGGAAAAGAATTAATGAGTCAAGATGAAATAACTGTAATGGATGGCGGGAAGTGCATATACCAGCTAAGAGGAGTAAGACCTTTTCTATCCGATAAGTTTGATATTACAAAGCATAAGAATTATAAATTACTTGAAGATTATGATAAGAAAAATGTGTTTGATGTGGATAAATATCTAAAGAATAAAGATGAGGTAAAATTAAGAAAAGACTTAATAGTAAATGCTATAGAATTTTAGTTTGTTAAAATAATTTATATATTAAGCATATAAGCGTATGATATTGATAAGGTAATAGAACTTATATGAATTTCATAGGCAAGAAACTGTGATAAATATAAGTTAATGAAATTGACGTAATATTTTTTATTTAGTATAATTTCATAATATGAAAGGGGTGTATAATTTGGACGAATATGATTGCCGAATGGCGATTCTAGATGACTTAAGAGGGACGACTGGATTGCAATTTCAACTTAAAATTAGAGAAGTTTTAAGATTGTACTATAAGTCATTTGACAAAAAATACGAGATGCCATCACCATATGGAGGAGACGATAAAAATGATGGTTGGGTTCCACAAGATGCTATTTTTTATCAAATTTATGCACCAACACAAGTTAAATCATCTTTATCTAAAGAAATACGTAAAAAATTTGAAAATGATCTAATAGGTTTAGTAGAAAAAATAAGTGAAGGCAGCTGGGGCGGAAACTTAAATAAGTTTATCTTTATAGTTAACACTTTTGATACACCCTTACCGAAGGATCCTGATAGATTTTTTGATAGCGTGGCTAAGAAAATAAAAAAAGAGAATGGAATAGAATTTGATTATAGAGTTGATAACTTAGATTACATTCAAGATATTTTAATGGAGATTTCTGATATTAATGTTCTAATGGAAATAGCGTCAACTTTAAAAGTTAAAAACATTGTACTTGTTGAATCAATAACAGAAAAACTATTAATGGATACCATAGAAAGTATAGCTAGCAATATAAATAAAAAGCTATTTCGCTCCTTAAATTATGGCGATTATAAAAAGATTTCAACAATTCAGAAGATATATATTAATGATTTAGGTAATAAGAAAGAAGAAATTGAATCCTTAATCAATCATTTAGATATAGTAGAGAGTACCGTTGAGATTATAAATCAAGATATAAAATCATCAACTGCATTTACTAGAGTAGTAAACCTTATTATATCAAAGTATAAAGAGTTATCTAAAAAATATAATGGAGTAGAATTGTTAGAAAATTTAGTTGCAGAAATACAAAAGTATTCTCCAAGGAACGGATTTACAGAATATCCAACAAGACTATTGATATGCTATGTTTTTGATAGATGTGATATTTTCAAGAAGGAGGAAGGTGAGCTTAATGATATTACCCAATAAATATGTAACACTTTCACAAAGTTATTTAGGTATAAGTGCAATGATTTTGACAATAATTGGGTCAAGTAAGACTACTATAGAGAAATTATGGGAAGATTTTGAAAAGAAATATGTTGTCAATAATAATGGAGCTAACAATCCTTCTTATCAAAAATTTTTGTTAACACTTGATTTTATGTATTTTACAAATATGTTGAATTATAATAAAGAGGGTGAAATATATAATGAAAATATTGGAACTTAAAATATTCACTCCAAGTAGAGAAATAAAACGCAAGATAGAGTTTAAAGAAACCGGAGTCTCTATAATACTTGCGGATATAAAAAGAAAAGATAAGAAAAAAGAAACGATTAATAGTTTAGGTAAGACACTTTTACTTAAAATGATAGATTATCTTTATGCATCTAATAATGATAAATACTATTTTAAAGACGAACTAAACAATTATATTATAGAGGGGAAAATCAAGTTTAACAATGAGTCTTATTTATGCTCAAGGACTATTGGGATGCCGGATGATAATACTATTAATGGTAAATCATATAGTTTGAGTGAATATAAAGATTTTTTTTCTATTAAAAGAAGTTTTTTAGACAAGCAAGTTTTTTTCGATGAAAAAAATAGTTTGATTTCATCAAGGCAGAATCCTAGTTGTAATGATTATTTAGATGTTTTAACACTTTTAAATTTGAAAGAACTTGGAGAAAAAGCCAGTGGAATATATAAAATACAGGATTCTATTAAAAAACTTAAAAAAAGTTTAGATATATTAATGAATTCCTATAGTTTAGAAAAGCCTAGAGACTTACAAGAAGAAATATTTTTGATAGATAAAAGAGTTGAGGAATATGAAGAAAAATTGGAGAATGTGACTGAAAAAATTGAAAGTATTCAAATTCTGGATCTAAAAGAAAATGTTTTAGAAGAATTCGCAGTTCAAAATAGTAATCTAAAAAAAGTTAAACGAAAACTTGATTCAATAAAAATTGAGAAAGATCGACTAGAAAATTATATAATCACGTCAAGTAAAACAGAGATTCAAAATGAGGATGTGATGTTGATTTATGACCAGGCGAAAATTGAAATACCTGACATGGTAAAAAAAGAATTTAGCAAGGTACAGGAGTTCCATAATAAAGTATATTTAGAGAGAAAAGAATATCTATTAGGACAAATAAAAAACCTGGAAAAGTTATCTATTGAATTAGAAGATGAATATAGAGAACTTACTGACAAAGTGAATAAATTAGGAAAATTAATTTCTGAAAATGAAGCATATAAAGAATCTGTAAAGTATTATGAAAAGTTTACAAAAGATTTAAATGAATTAAAGTATAGACAGGGTCAACTTGTTCAGCTGAAAAATATCAATAATGAGATTGATTCAAAAAGTAATAGGTTGACAAAAGAATTTGGAGAGATAAAAATATTAGCAGAAAATAATAGAGAATTAATAGAGGTTTATACGGATTTTATTTATGACTTTGTTAAGTTAATTTATTCAGAAGGAGTAGATGCTTTTTTCGATATTAAAATAAAAGAGAGACATCTCACACGACGTCCTATTGAATTAGAACTTAAACTTCGAGGAGATACTGGTGAAGGTGTAGGAAATGTTAAAAAGCTTTTAATAGATTATCTGATTTTTTATTATAATAAAGAACTTGAAATTCTTATTCAAGATTCATCGTGTTATAATGGAATTGATCCAAGGCAGGTAACCAGTATGATTAAGGAGGTTGATAAACTTGCAAAAGATCGAGAAAAGCAAGCAATAATATCGTTAAATAGATATCAACTTATAATGGATAATGATATTGATGATTTTCTACATGAAAAGTCATCATTGATACTATCAGAAAATGAGAATCTGTTAGGATTTTCATTTTAAGGCTTTTTAATGAAATGAATTTTTGTTAATGAATTAAAAAAGATCTGACGAAATTAATAAATAGATAGAAAATGAGAGTTTACAATATATAATGTTTATAAATAATTGATAAAATACACCGAAAAAAGGAAAGTTTCGGTGTATTTTTTTACCCAAAATTAGGAGGAGATATGAGTTATATAAGAGATCAACCAAGTAAAAAAAGATATAGATAAAAATAAGGAATAAAGATAGAGAAATTAAATACTAGATAATATAAATATTAATTATAAGTGGAAGCGATAGGAGACTATCGCTATTTTTTATGGGAAAAGGAGTTATAAGATAAATGGAAAGAGAAATGATAAACATAAATGGAAACTTAGTTGGAGAAATAAAAACAACAACAATAGATACAAATGAAGGAAAAAGGGAAGTAGCAAATTTTACTGTAGTAAATAAATTTAAAGAAGATGGAAAAACAAAAAAAGAATATATTTATTGCAATCTATACGGAGAAAAAGTAGAGACAGTAGAGGATTTCGAAAGCGGTGAGTATGTTCATATATTCGGATATTTTAAAGAGGTAAAAAAAGAGGAGAAAATATTCAAAAATTTTATTGTAAAACATATTAATAGAATAAATAAAGAAGAAAAAGAGGAGGAATAAAAAATGGAGTTTTTCACACAAGCAGTAAATGTATTAAAGGTATTAGTAACAGCGATTGGAGCTGGACTTGGTTCTTGGGGAGTAATTAACTTAATGGAAGGTTATGGTAATGATAACCGTGCGACACGTTCATAAGTGAAAAGCTTATGCACTAAGTTTAAGGACATAAAGTTCGAAACTTAGGAGAACTAACAATCTAATAGGTAGAATGATGGAGTAACGCCCTGAAATGCCTACACTGATACTCCGATTGGCAATAAATATTAGACTAATCTATTGTCAAAAGCTCGGTGAAGTCGGCAGAGAGTAGCCGTAAATAGCTATATAGTTATACGAAACCTGTTTAGAGGTAAATGGTGCTACCTATATGCCGGGTGTCGAATACGCATGGTGAGAATGTGTATACCAAAACACTGACGCACTTCCGAATGTACAAGTCTAGACGTTTGAATTTGTCTAACGACAATTACCATCAAAGATGGTGTGTTTGTGGATTAGTAAGAATGGTTGTTATGAAAGTCCATATATCGTTACAGGCGATAAGGCGAAAGCTAAACACAGGCTTAGAGGAAGAACCTAAACGTATTCAATGATAGGATTGTTGGAACGTGGTAAACCAAGAACATGGAGGCAGACTAATGCTAATGAAGTGTTAAATGGGAAAATGATAAGAAAAAAATCATATAACTATTTTTTATCTTGGTGAAAGTGGTGGCATAGTACCTATGAAGCGAGAATAATAAGCTCGTGGAGGGATAGTCACTAGTCACAAGAAAGAACAAGAACTGAAATTAAGATAAACACAGCTTCGAGTATGACAAAGAAAATCAAATCCGAAAGGAGATGGTGCCTGTGTCCACTTCGAAACAAATACTAAAATAAAGTAGAAACTAATCCATGCAACAAAAGAAGATACAATTCTAAAATATGTAAAAGAACTTGCCTTAACAGGTAAGCAAATTGAGAAATGTAATAAACTTAGAGAAATGATAGGATTGCCAACCATTTAAAAGAAATAACTAGTTGTTGAGAAGTGTGTAAATCTTAATTAAAACGTGAAAATCTTTCTTGCGATAGGGCGCCGTGTGCGGTGAAAGTCGCATGCACGGTGCTAAGCGGGGGAAAAGCTGGAAACACTGAAACTGTAGGCTTACCTATCGCAATCTGGTGCTAAATCTCAAGGTATTAAGCAACTTATGGCAGGTGGAGGAATTGTACTTATTGGACTTAAATTAATTCCACTTTTAGCAAATGTACTAAAATAAGATGTTTAATATAGTAGATAAGATCAAAGAGTTTTTTTCGGAGATGCTTATAGACATGATCAAGGAAAATTTAAGTGGAATGCTTCTTGATATAAATGATAAAGTATCTACGATAGCAACAGAAGTTGGAAAAACTCCGAGTGGATGGAACTCGGAAGTTTTCCACTTTATAAAATCAATAAGTGAAAATGTAATACTTCCTATAGCAGGTCTTATCATAACTGCAGTTTTATGTATTGAGTTAATTCAAATGGTAATGAATAAGAATAATATGAACGATACAGATACATTTGATTTCTTTAAATATATTATAAAAATGTGGATAGCTGTATGGTTGGTATCTCATGCTTTTGAATTTTCTATGGCAGTATTTGATGTAGCTCAAAGTTTAATAGGAAAAGCAGCAGGAGTAGCTAATGTGAGTTCAAAAGTTTCACCAGGTGACATAGCGGCTATGACAGAAGCATTAAAAAATGAATCAATAGGAAAACTTATGACAGTAGTAATAGAAACCTCTATAGTAAAAATGATAATTCAAGGAATATCGGTATTAATAACGGTAATACTTTATGGAAGAATGATAGAAATATATATCTATACCTCTGTTTGTGCTATACCTTTTGCCACTATGGGAAACAAAGAATGGGGGAGCATAGGAACTAATTATATTAGAGGACTTTTTGCTCTTGGACTACAAGGGTTATTTTTGCTTATATGTGTAGGTATTTATGCAGTTCTTGTAAAGACTTTAAGTATAACAGATATACACAAGAGTATTTTTGAACTACTTGGCTACACATTAATACTTGGAATTACGATGATGAAATCTGGAAGTATTGCAAAATCAATATTAAATGCACATTAAAGGGAGGAGAAATGTTTAAAGGAATAAATAAAAGAAAGAATGAACATAAAATTAAAAGGATTGGAATAATAGGATTACCAATAATTATAATTGGACCATATATAACAAATAAAATAAGAAAAAAAGAAAGGGAAGATGAGATGATAATTTATAGAATAGAGGAAATAGAATAATGGCATATGTAAATGTTCCAAAAGATTTAACTAAAGTAAAAACCAAAGTAGCATTAAATTTAACAAAAAGACAATTAATTGGATTTACAATAGCAGGAGTAATAGGCTTTCCTATTTATATGTTATCAAGAAAAAATCTCCCAAATGATATATCTATGCTTATTATGATAGGAGTAGCATTTCCTATTATTTTCACAACACTTTATGAAAAAGATGGTCTGTATTTTGAGAAGTATCTTAAGTACATGATAGAAAAAAAGACTCAACCAAGTATTCGACTATATAAAACAGATTGTATTTATGATATAGAAAGAAAAATAAGTAAAATGAAAGAAGGGAGAAAATGAATCAAATACAAAAAAGACAGCAAAAAAAATTAAATGCAGAAAAAGAGAATTTAAAAAAGCAGAAAGAAGACTTAAAAAGCATAGGTAAAAGTCAAAAGAAAATAGAAAATTCAAAGAAGTATAAAGGACAAAGAAAGCAAAAGAAAGAGCTTTCTTTTTTTAATGGAAGAAAACAAAAGAAAAAAAGTGTTCAAGATACAATTCCCTATTTAAGAATGCTTAAAAATGGAGTTTGTCAAATAGAAAAGAATAAATTTAATAAAATGATAAGATTTTTAGATATTAATTATCAGCTTTCGACAGAAGAAGATAAAGAAAGTATTTTTAATGAATTTTCTAACTTTTTAAATTACTTTGATCCAAGTGTAGATATTGAACTCTCATATATTAACAGAATAGGGAAAAATGAAGAAATAGAAAAAAATATTAATATCCCCTATAGAGATGATTCTTTTAATGAGATAAGGAAAGAATATAGAGAGATGTTAAAAAATCAAAGTGAAAAAGGGAACAATGGATTAAGTAAATATATGTATATCACTTTTAGCTTAGAAGCACAGGATATAAAAGAAGCTACAATTAGACTTGAAAGAATGGAAATGGACATACTAAATAATTTTAAGAAAATGGGAGTTAAGGCTTATGTGCTAGATGGATACGAAAGATTAAAGGTAATTCATGATATTTTAAATAAAGATAAAAAATTTACTTTTTCATATGATGATTTAAAACATAGTGGTCTATCTACAAAAGATTATATTTCTCCGACTTCTTTTAATTTTTCATCTATAAATCAGTTTAGAGTAGGAGAATACTTTGGAGAAGTAAATTTTTTACAGATTCTTGCACCAGAATTATCTGATAGACTATTATCTGAATTTTTAGAAGTTGAAGAAAATATGATTGTAACCTTTCATATAAACTCTATCGATCAAACAAACGCAATTAAAATGATAAAAAGAAAAATTACAGATCTAGATAAGATGAAAATTGAAGAAAATAAAAAAGCTATAAGATCGGGATATGACATGGATATATTACCTTCAGACTTGATCACTTATGGAAATGATGCTAAAAGACTTTTATTAGAGCTTCAAAATCATAACGAGAGAATGTTTGTAATTACCATTTTATTTACAAATATAGAAAAAAGCAGAAAGAAATTGAACAATGTAATTTTTCAATTAAACTCTATAGCAGGTAGACATAATTGTGTATTAAAGAATCTTAACTATAGGCAAGAACAAGCTCTTATGTCCTCATTGCCTATTGGAAAGAATGACATTGAGGTGAAAAGGGGACTCACTACAAGTTCTACAGCGATCTTTATTCCATTTACTACAGAAGAGTTGTGTTTAGAAGGAGAAAGCTTATATTATGGTTTAAATGCATTAAGTCGAAATATCATAATGACAGATAGAAAGCTGTTAAAAAATCCTAATGGTTTAATACTTGGAACACCAGGGTCGGGAAAATCTTTCTCGGCTAAAAGAGAAATTACCAATGCCTTTTTAATTACACAAGATGACATTATAATATGTGATCCTGAATCCGAATATGGGAATTTAACTAGAGCATTAGGAGGAGAAGTTATAAGGATATCACCTACTAGTAGAGACTATATTAATCCATTAGATATAAACTTAGATTATGCAGATGAAGATAATCCATTGTCATTAAAGTCTGACTTTATACTATCATTATTTGAATTAGTAGTGGGAAAAGAAGGACTGAGTGCAGAAGAAACTTCTGTTATAGATAGATGTCTTCCAATCTTATATAAAAACTACTTTGATAATCCTATACCTTCTAATATGCCAATTTTAGAAGATTTATATAACTTACTTTTGGAACAAGAGGAAAAAGTAGGGAAAAAACTTGCGGTAGAAATGGAAATATATGTTAAAGGAAGCTTAAATGTTTTTAATCATAGAACTAATGTAGATACTAAAAATAGAATACTTTGTTATGACATCAAAGAATTGGGAAAGCAATTAAGAAAAATTGGAATGCTTATTGTTCAAGATCAAGTTTGGAATAGAGTTACAATTAATAGGAATAAGAAAGAAACTAGGTATTATTGCGATGAATTCCATTTATTGTTAAGAGAAGAACAAACAGCAAGTTATTCAATAGAAATTTGGAAAAGATTTCGTAAATGGGGAGGAATACCAACAGGGTTAACTCAGAATGTCAAGGATCTTTTAGCTAGTCCTGAAATAGAAAATATATTTGATAATACAGACTTTATATTGATGCTAAATCAAGCCTCTGGGGATAGGGAAATATTAGCAGATAAACTAAATATATCACTTTACCAATTATCATATGTAACCAACTCTAATGAAGGAGAAGGGCTTTTGTTTTATGGGAATACCATTGTTCCATTCGTGGATAGATTCCCTAAAGATACTAAGCTATATAGACTAATGACAACAAAGCCAGAGGAGTTAAAAGAAAGTTATGAAGAATAAGATAAAAAGTAACTATATTATTAATTTAGATGCATTAGTAGCCTTAAAAGAACTACCTAATGAGATATTTGATTGCTGTATTACTTCTCCTCCTTATTATGGATTAAGAGATTATAAAGTTAAAGGTCAAATTGGAAGAGAAGAAAGTCCTGAAGAGTATTTAAATAAGTTAGTAGAAGTATTTGACCAAGTAAAAAGAGTATTAAAAAAAGATGGAACTTTATGGATTGTAATAGGAGATTCTTACGTTGGTACTGGAAGCAAGAAAGAATACAAAGACCCAAAAAATAAGAATGGAAGAACAGGCCAAAAAGTTTCTGTCACGAAAAAATTAGAAGGATATAAGACAAAAGATTTGATTGGAGTTCCTTGGCAACTTGCATTAAAACTAAGAGAAGATGGTTGGTATTTAAGAAGTGATATTATATGGCACAAAGAAAATGCTATGCCAGAATCATGTAAAGATAGACCATCGAGATCATACGAACATATTTTTTTACTCTCTAAATCAAAAAAATATTTTTATAACTATGAAGCAATGAAAGAACCCATGAAAGAGATAAGTAAAAAAAGATATATAAGGGCAAGGGGAAAAGACAATAAGTACCTAAAAGAAAATACAGGTGCTAAAAGACAGAGCATAAATGAAGCAAGAGAATATGGAGAATATATAGGAGATAATGTTCCTCAGTTTAGAAATAGTAGAGATATTTGGACAATAAATACTAATGCCTTTAAAGGAAAACACTATGCAGTATTTCCACCAAAATTAGTAGAAATTTGTATAAAAGCAGCTTGTCCTAATAATGGGTTAATATTAGATCCATTTATGGGATCAGGCACAGTTGGAATGGTTGCTACTAAAATGAATAGAGAATATATAGGAATAGAATTAAATGAGGACTATTGCAAGATGGCTAAAGAAAGGATTGAAGAAAATATGAAATAGGAGGCGTTTATGAAAAAAGAAAAGGGCAAAATAAATCCTAGAGATGTACCAAAAAGTAAGCCTATATTAGAAAAGAAAAATATAAGTAGCAACACTATAAAAAATAAAAAAGATTCACCCATTTTATTAAACAAAAATTCTGAAAGAGAAAATAGCACTTTTATGAATGAAAAAGATAGCTACAGACAAGTTTCTGAAGTTGAGAATTATGATAATATAAAGAAAACTTCTAGCCACTTTCAAGAACTAGATAATAAATATATACCTAATATTAATGAAAAATCAGATAAGGAAAAAATACAAAGAAAAAGACAGGAGAAAGTATATAGAGAAAAATATAAAATACTTGATAACTTGAAACAAGATAATGAAGTAGAAGATAAAATTAGAGAAGAAAGAATCAAGAAAGAAAATGATAGAGTATATGAAAATAGGATAAGTAATTTCAAGAAGAGTTCTAATCATATATCTAAGAATGGAATAAAGAATAAAGATAAGTTAGAAGTTTATGACCCATTGTCTAAAGATTTAGATAATGATGGAGTAATAGATCGTTATGATATGGACTTTAGAGATAGTAATATTTCTTATAGAGATACTAGTGATGATGAAAAGTATTTTTCAAAGTATAGAAATAAAAGATTTCTAAATGACTTTAGAAAGAATAAAGAGCAGTATCAAAGTGACAAACAAGAAAATTCATTTCAAGATAAGTCCATTTCAACAAAAATAGAAAGATCTAATGTAAGGGATTATAAAGGTAAGAAGTTTAGGGCAAAAAGTTTATACTTAACAGAAAGTAAAATGGATAATAAGAATTATCAGAAACTAAAGACTGGTAAGAACTTAAAGGAAAAATGCTCTGTAGATCTAAATAATAAAAATAAAATTATAGATAATAACAAAAAAGAAGGTAAAAGAGCTAATTTTAATCTAAATGAAAAATATACAAGAACAAAAAAGGAAAGTTCGAATGTAGAAGAAGGTCAAAATAAGTTTATAGAAGATAAATTGAAGGTAAAAGATAAGCTTCAAAAAGACGAAGAAAAGATCTCAAAATTACACTCGAAAAAAGCAAAAAAAGAAAAGGACCTAGTTAAAGATAATAAAAAAGCAAAAAAAGGAGGATTAGAAAATCCTTTAATTCTTGCAAGTGCAATGGCATCAAACTATCTTTATAGCGGAAAAGAAGATAATGCAGGAATAGATGCATCATATAAAGTAAGCAGAAGTACAGAGCTTATTGGAAAAAATATTAGACGTAATCGTAGAAAAAAAGCTTTAAGAACTAAAAGAAAATTAGAAAAATTAGATAATAAAATTCATAAAAAAGAAAGTAGATTATTATTTGAAAAAGATTTTGAAGAATTAAAAAAATCTAGAGCCTATCAAAATACCAATAAATTGAATCGATTTTTTATGAAGAAAAAATTTCAGAAAGATTTCAGAAAAAAACAAGAAGTAAGCTTAAAAAATAGAATAAAAAAGTCTATTACAAATATGAGTAAAAAGACAACAGAAGTTCTAAAAAATAAGGGATATAAAAATATTTTTATTGTCCTTTGCATTTTAGGACTTTTTTTCATGCTGTTTAAAGAAATAAGTAATATTGGAAGTATTACTTCAGGTATTACAAGTAATGTTATGGCTACAAGTTACTTATCAAAAAAAGAAGTGCTAAGTGATGTAAATAATGAATTTTCAAGTTATGAATATGCTTTGCAAGATGAGATAGATAGCATTAAAGAAAATTATCCAAACTACGATGAATATCATATAAAAGGAGATCCAGTAGGTCATGATGTTCACGAGCTATTTAGTTATTTAACAGCAAGATATGGAGAAATTAAGTCGACTGATGAAATAAAAAAGGAGCTAAAAAAACTCTTTAATCAGATGTACAAAAAAGAGTATACATCAAAAACTATTACTAAATATGATAAAGATGGAAATCCATACACCTATAAAATATTGACTCTTACCATTACCAAGAAAAGTATTGATAAAATTGCAAAAGAAGAGTTTGCAAATTATGAAACTAATATGGCTCACTACTTATCATTATTAGAAAATCAAGGAAATATGGGAGATTATTTTGGTTCTAGTTATGGAGATTTAGGGGATATAGTAGATAATCCAAATTTTGGAAATCCCGGTATAGAGTTTGATGATGTAGCAGTAAGGAGATTATTTGGAGAAGCTGAAAAACATATAGGAAAAAGATATGTTTTTGGAGCTAGTGGACCAAGAAATTTTGACTGTTCGGGATTTGTATGTTGGTCATTTACAAAATCTGGAGTAAAGAATATGCCAAGAACAACAGCTTGGAGAATATATACTGATTATTGTAATCCTGTATCGCCTAGTCAAGCAAAGCCTGGAGATATAATTTTTTTCAAGGGAACATATAATTCTGGAACACCAATATCTCACGTAGGAATATATGCAGGCAATGGAATGATGATTCATGCAGGAGATCCTATTCAATATGCAAATATTAATACAAGATATTGGAAAGAACACTTTTATGCCTTTGGCAGACCAAGATAGAAAAGGTGATAAAAAATGAATAAAAAACTAATCAAAAATATAGAAAAACAAAAAAAGTTAGTAAAGAAAAAAGAAGATATTGAGTTGGAACTTCAAATCTTAGAAGAAGAACAAGAAGAATTAGAGAATATGGAAGTTATCAAAGAGTTTCGTAGCAAAAAAATATCCCTTGATGAATTTTTATATATAGTAAGAAAAAATAAGGAAGAAGAAAGAAAAGAAAAAAGTATATGTCAAATTAATGAAGGAGAAGAAAAGTAATGAAAAGAATAGGAAATAGAGTTTTAGCGTTTGGAATGATACTAGCAAGTATTATAAATATAACGCCTATGAGTCATATATATGCTAGTTCAGAAAAAAGTTTACAAAACACAAATAAAATTGAAGCTGAAATGGTATGTAGCAATGTAGAAAAAGAAATTACAGACTTACAAGAGAAGATTGAAAATTTAAATAAAGATAAAGAGATAAATAAAGAGCAAATAAAAAAGCTTCAAGAGAAATTAGATTCATATAAAAATAAGGAAGATAATTTTTTAGAAGATAAGAAATGCCTAGAAGATCAATTATTAGAAAAAGAAAGAGTAATTAAAGGTCTAGAAGAAAAAATATGTGCTCTAGAAAGTAAAGACAAAAAGCAAATAGCTGAGCTAGAACAGCTAAGAGATGAAGTAAAGAAACTTCAAGAAGAAAGTGAAAAATTAAAAGAAGAATTATCTTCTGCAAAATGGGAATTAGAAGCAAAAGGTGAAAAGGCAGAAGTTAATGAAAAAAGTTTTAAAGAAATAAGAGAAAAGATTGGTCAATTAGAAAAAGAGATTAAAGAAAAGGATCAAAATATAGAATTAAAAGAGGAGAAAATAAATGAAATAGAAGATACTTTAAAGGCAAAAGAAGAAAGATTAGAAAAATTAAAAGACCAAGTAGATAAGGCAAAAGAAGATAAAGAAAATTCTTGTGAGAAAGTAAAAGATCTTGAAGAAGAATTAACTGAATTAAGATCTAAAGCAGAAAAAGATAAAAAAGAATTACAAGAACAGATAAAAAGCTTGGAAGATAAAATAGAACAACAAACAAAAGAGTTTGAAAATCTCCAAAATGACTTAGACAAAAAAATAGAAGAATGTAATAAAAGAATCAGTGAACTAGAGAAATACCTAAAGAAAAACAAAACAGGGGAAAAAGAAAAAGCTATAAATGATAAGGAAAAGCTTGAAAAAACTTTGGATAATCTTAAGAAGAAACAAGCAGAAATAGAAACAAAATATGATAAAGATGTAGAAGAAAAGATTACTAACAAAGAAGTAGTAGATACTAAAGAAGTTATTAGTAAAAGAGAGGATAATATAAAGCCATGTAGTAAGAGTGATGAATTTAGCGTGTTTCAAGTAGGAAAAGATTACTATAATTTCATAAAAGATGGAAAGAAAACTACTGTGTATATGGATGTTAAGGCATACATTCAAGATGATCATATTATGTTACCTATAAGATATACAGCCTATACTTTAGGATTTAACGTTGAATATGATGATAACAAAAGAGAAGCTATATTTTCCAATAAAGAAAATATCGTTCTTCCAAAGAAAACATTGAGATTAAATATAGACACAGGCGTTATGAAAGATAGTGACGGAAATATTTATCATTCTGATACTAAGCCAGTAATTATAAATGGAAGAGTTCATGCTTCTATTTCAAATATTGCAAAAGCTTTTAATGCAACTTGTGGAGATATAAAAGACGGAAAAGATCAAAGCATTGAATGGGATAATAACAAAAAAGCAGTATATGTATTTAAAAATATAAAATAAAAAAGGAGCTAAAGATGAAGAAAAGCGGAATAAAAGTAGCCTTAGTGTTACTCTTTATGTTTACAATAATACCAAGTATATCCATGGCAAAAAGTAATGAAAGTGAAATAACGAGTCAACTAAATAATATATATACTCCAGAAAATAATAAAGAATTAGAAAATTTATTTGATGAAGATGTGTATAATCCTTCTGATGAAAAACAAAAAATACCCTATCAAGAAGTACCTAAAATACCAGATAGTAAAAATGTAAAAAGTGAACAAAAAGAAAGAACTATTAATTCATGCCAACCAGCAAAACCTGTAAAAGGAGGGAATACAAAAGCGATTAATTCTTTAGCAACAAAGGAGAATAAAGCAAGAGGGACAGTATTGGAAAATGTAGATGAAAGTGGAGAAGATCTAACTCCTAAAGTTGGAGATAAAGAAGTAAGAAAAGAGGGCGAAGAAAATCCTGTAGACGTTAGACAATTTTTAACTTTTCAGACTAAATCAGGCAAGACAATGCACCTTATTATAGATCATTCACAAAACCAAGAAAATGTTCGATTATTAACAGAAGTTGGTGAGCAAGACCTTTTAAATATGATCGAAGGAGAAAGTGATACTAAATCAAAAGAAGAAAAAGTAGTTAGAAAAGAAGAGCCTATAAAAAAGGAAGAACCTCAAAAAGAAAAAGAGAAAGAAAAGAAGTCAGGCGTAGGATTATATATTTTTATAGTTCTTATAATGCTAGTGGGAATAGGTGCAGGATATTATTTTAAAGTTTACAAAAAAAGAGAAGAGGATACTATTGAAGATGATGAAGATTATGACGAATTAGAAGATGATTATGAATATGATAAAGAAAATGATGAAAAAGAAAGTATAGAAGATACAGAAATTATTCCAGAAGAAGATGATTTTTAATAATGAGAATTTTTTGAAAAGATGGGAAGTTTATTCGAGAAAAACATATATGCGAAGGATATAACATTTGAAGAAGTGTTAAATAATGGAATAAAAATTATAAAAATATAGAAACATTCAGATATGAAACTCAACTATCGTATAACAAGAAGAATCTACGATAGAAAAGTATGCAGTTCTTAAAATTTATATTAAAATCTAAAATAATTTGTGAAGCTAAGAGAAGATAATAGTTTGTTAATAAAAAATAAATAAGTGATGTAGTAAAGACTATGATAAATTGCGAGCGAAGGAGAAATCTTTCGCTCTTTTTTTATAAAAAATTAAGGAGGAAAAATGAAATTAGTTATAGCAGAAAAACCAAGCGTTGCAATGTCAATAGCAAAAGCTATAGGAGCAAAGAATAAAAAAGATGGATATTATGAGGGAAATGATTATAGAGTATCTTGGTGTGTAGGTCATCTAGTTCAGATGGCAAATCCTGATAGTTATGATGAAAAATATAAAAAGTGGAGAATTGAAGATTTACCTATTATTCCAAAAGAATACAAGTACGAAATTGTAAATACCACAAAGAAACAATTTAATATTCTTAAAAAGCTGATGAACAGTAAAGAAGTTGATACTATAATTAATGCTTGTGATGCAGGAAGAGAAGGAGAAGCTATATTTAGACTTGTGTATATGAAAGCAAATTGTAAAAAGAAAATAGAGCGTCTTTGGATTTCATCTATGGAAGATTCTGCGATAAAAGAAGGATTCAACAATTTAAAAGATGGAAAATACTATGATAATCTTTTTGACTCAGCAAAGGCAAGAGCTATAGCCGACTGGCTTGTTGGAATGAATATGAGTAGACTTTACTCTTGCTTATATGACGAAAATTATAGTATAGGGAGAGTTCAAACACCAACATTGGCAATGATAGTAGATAGAGATTTTGAAATAGAAAATTTTAAAAAAGAAAAATATTATACAGTAGAAATAGAACTTGATAAGTTTATGCTATCCACTAATAGAATAGATAATAGGGTGATAGCTGAACAGCTGATAAATTTAATAGGCAATACAATAAAAATTACAGATTTAGTAAAAAAAGAAAAAATAACGAAACCAGATTTACCTTTTGATTTAACAACACTACAAAGAGAGTGTAACAAATATTTTGGATATAGTGCAAAACAGACTTTAGATTATGCTCAAAGCCTTTATGAGAAGAAATATATAACCTATCCAAGAACAGACAGTAGGTATTTAACAGAAGATATGATTGTAAGCACAATAAATAATATTTTGGGGAAAAATGATTTTGATACAGAGCGTATTAAAATTGTATTTAATTCAAAAAAAGTTAGCGATCATCATGCAATTATACCTACAGTAAGTTCATTGAGTAAAGATATATCTTATCTTCCAGAAAGTGAATCTAAAGTGTATAGACTAATATTAAATAAACTAAACGCAAGTGTTGGATATCCACTAGTTGAAAATACAACAAAAATTGTAGCTATATTTGATAGCTTTGAATTTACAAACACTGGCAAAGTAATTAAAGATGAAGGATTTACAAAGTATTTAAAAGAATATACATCGAAAAAGAGTGAAGATACGATATTTCCTAATGTGAATATTGGAGATGAACTTGAAATAAAGGAAAAAAATATTAAAGAAAAGTATACTACACCCCCAAAACATTTTACTGAAGATAGTTTACTTAAAGCTATGGAAATAGCAGGAAATGATGTTTTAGAAAAAGGTATTGAAGTAGAAAGAAGAGGAATAGGGACTCCAGCCACTCGTGCAGGAATAATAGAAAATCTAATTTATAAAGGTTATATAAAAAGAGATAAGAGAAATCTTATTTCAACAAGAAAGGGCTTAAACTTAGTATCAATAGTAATAGATGAATTTAAATCACCAAAAACAACAGCAGAATGGGAAATGAGATTAAGTGAGATTGCAAATGGGAAAGAAGATAAGGAGATATTTTTAAAAGAAATTGAAGAAGAAATCAAAAACACCATTGGTAGATATTGCAAATAAATTGATTATAAAAACAGAGAAAGATAATAGTAGATATAAGTTTTTTCAAAAGCAAGGATATAAAGGAAAGTAATCTTAAAACATAGCTAACTTACAAGAAAAGATAAGCACATCTTAAACATCTTAAAGGGAAACTAAGAATATCAATAATAGGCAAAGGAAAAATAGAAAAGATAGAAGAATGTCTTTGATGAGCATTTTCTGATTTATGAAGTAATTTACCATGGAAAAAGTAGTTACTAATAAAATGCATTTCCTGCACCCAAAAATATATAATTTTAGGTGCAGGAAGTTTTATAAATGATACAAAAAACAATAAAGCTTAATGGCTAAGGAGGTATAGAAAATATATCTTCTTTTTTATTACTAAAATAAGAAAATATAGAGTGCCAAGATATTATACAGTAGATTTAAGTAAATCAATATATCTTGCAAAAGAAGAATTTAAAGAAAAGTGCAAAAATTAAATGTCACCCAATTGATTTTTTGCACCCAAAAGTATATAATTTTAGGTGCAGGAGGTATTAGAAATGGAATCAATAAACAAGAAAATAGAAGATATAATGACAAGCAATACAGGAGAAATTTTTTCTATTAATGACTTCTATGGACTGGGGACAAAGAATACAATCAAATCCGTTTTATACCGATTAAATGAAGAAGATAAAATCACAAGACTTATAGATGGATTATATACAAAGCCTAAGTATAGCGAAATCCTTAAAGAATATTCTTATCCAGATGCAAACGCCTTGGCAGAAAAGATAGCCGATAAATTTTCTTGGACCATATCTCCAGCAGGAGATACAGCTTTAAATTATACTGGATTATCTACACAAGTTCCAAACGAATATATATATATTTCTGATGGACCATATAGGCAATATGATTACAGAAATAAGAAAATACTATTTAAACACACAAGTAATAGAAACATTACGTCTTATTCAAAAGAACTATCAATTTTAGTTCAAGCAATTAGAGCTTTGGGAAAAGATGGAATAGGGGAAGAAGAACTCAAGAAGTTAGCCGTATTTGCCCAAAATATTAAAGAAGACTTAAAGCGTGATACCTTAAAGCTACCATTTTGGATACAGGAAATATTAGAGAAAATACAGGAGATTAATAATGAAAAAGCTATTAGAAATATCAAATGAAGAACTTGAATTAGTTATACAAAATACATCAGATAAATTGAACTTGTCAAAGGCAATTGTGGAGAAGGACTTATGGGTCTGTATTATTTTGAAATATCTATTTAGTGATTTTAAATATAGGGACTATATTGTCTTTAAAGGGGGCACAAGTTTATCTAAAGTATATAAATTAATAGAAAGATTTTCAGAGGATATAGATCTTGCTCTTAATTGGCAACTCTTGGGCTATGAAAAGTTAGAGCCTTATGAAGAGAGGAGTAAAACAAAGCAATTAAAATTTAACGATAAACTAAATGAAGATACAAAAAAGTTTATACAAGAAGAATTTTTGCCAACTCTGCAAAAAGATTTCAAAAAATTATTAAAGAACAGAAAATATAATTTTTATATTGATGAAATAGATGGACAAACTATTGCCTTTGATTATCCTAAAAATTATGAAGATAACTCCATACTTCAAGTCATAAGATTAGAAATAGGAAGTTTAGCAGAACCGATTCCATCAAGTAGGAAAAAGATAAAAACCTATATAGAGGAAACTTATCCAGAGGTATTTAATGAAAATATAGAAGTTGTATCTGTAAATAGTTTAAGGACTTTTTATGAAAAAATAACGATACTACACAGAGAGGCTAACAGAATAAATGGAAATTATCCTACAAGGTATTCAAGACATTTTTATGATGTATATAAAATGCTACTTACTGACATAAAAGAAGAAAGTTTTTCTCAATTAGAATTATTAAATTCTGTTATTCAATTTAAGAAAAAGTTTTATGCAAGTAATTGGGCGAAATATGATGAGATAATGGAAGGAAGAATAAAGTTAATTCCATCAAAAGAAGGAGTGGAGATTTTTTCCAAAGATTATGATAGTATGAAAAATATGATATTTGGAGAAAAAATACCATTTGAAAAGATAATTAGCGAACTAAAAAAATATGAAGAGAGTCTAAATGAAAAAATAAGGGACAATAAAGCTTAATGGTTAAGGAGGTATAGAAAATATATCTTCTTTTTTTATTACTAAAACAAGGAGGGATAGAATGCCAAGATATGATACAGTAGATTTAAGTAGATCAATATATCTTGTAAAAGAAGAATTTAAGAAAGATATAAAGAAATATGAAGAGTATTTAAAGGTAGTAGGTAACAACTATAAGTATCCATATATACACCAAATATCTATTTACAATATGGATACCAAGGCTACAGCTTGTGCAGAATTTGATTACTGGAAAAGCATAGGCAGGAGTGTCAAAAGAGGAGAAAAAGGAATACCGCTTTTAGATATAGAAAATGGAAAAATAAAATATATCTTTGATATAAGGCAAACGGTAAGCGTTGATCACAACATTTCTGAGGTAAAATTATGGGAATATGATGGCAAAAAACATTTAAACTTATTAGATGAACTAATAGATAAGTTTAAAGAAAAAGACAGCCAGCTTTTATTGAGTCAAGAAGATAAAATAGATGCCTTAGTAGGAAGTTATGTTCGAAGAAAATTTGATGAAACATTAGAAGGTCTATCCGATGAAAGCCTGAAGGCTATTCAAAAGATAGATCTTTTTAATTTACTGAAAGAATCTGTAAAAGTTTCCGTAAGTGAGAGAATGGGAGTTTCCTATGAACTAAAGGAAGAAGATTTGTCTATATTATCTAAAATATCAAGTGTGGACATAGATAAAGCTTTAAATTTTACATCTAATATAAGTAAAAATATTTTAATTGATTTAGGAAGAGAAATAAATAAATTAGAAATTTCAGAGAAAGTTCAAGAAAGAAGAAATTGGGAGCAGACAAAAGATGTAAAGGAGCGTTATAATAAATCAACGGCTAATATAATAGAAGAAGATCACAATAAATTAGAAGAAGGAGGCTTAGAAGATGAAAGAGAAAATAGTATTAGCAGGCAAGGAATATCTAGTAGAGGAAGGAATTTACACACCAGTAATCAAGGAGAACCCCTTCGAGATACATGGAGGGACTTACAAGATGGAACTGATGAATCAAGAAGTGGAAGTATTAGTACCGAATATGGAGATGCCGAAAGAAGTGGATATAGGAAAGCTCAATTATTGGGGAAGGATGAGGTTGAACTTTCTCAAGGCAAGCAAGAAAGAGGACTATCAGATAATGTATCTACAGGGGACATTAATGAGTCATCTACTATCCAAGGAAGAAGAGATAGAGGAATTTATCAGTCGAGAAGAAGTCAAGATGATGGAAGCTTGGGGACTGACAGAAGAATTGAAGGAAAAGGACTATCTGAAATATATAGGACTGAAGAAGAATATGGATATGCTCCTACAAGAGATGGGAGAAAGGGAGATTATCCTAGTTTAAAAAATGAATATGAAATTAAAGATATAGGGGGAGTAGAGTCTACTTCCTTTTTTTCTGCCAATAATCAGAAAGAGCAGACTTTTATTACAAGTCCAATAAGCCAAAGAGAAATAGATATATTTTTAATCTATGGAGGAAATAATCAAGATGGTAGATTGCCAGTAATAGCAGAGTTTTCTAAGGAAAAGTCCTTGAAAGAACAAGCAAATTTTTTAAAAGAAACATATATAGGAGCTAATGGTTTTAAAATTGGTGGAAGAAGAATTTCAGCTTGGTTTGGAGAAGAAGGAGTAATTTTTAAAGAGGGAGATGGAGCAAGAGATAGGGAAGGTCAAATAGTTTCTTGGGAGGATTTAGCTAGTAATATTAATGATTTATTGGATAGAGGAGAATTTGCTACTAATGTAGAATTAATAGAAAGTTCGTCTTATGAAATAGAAAAAATAGCAGAAAAACTTTGGTATTTAAAAGAAGATTTTTCCGATGAAATAAAAGATAGTTATCTTACAAGTCTAAGTGAAATAAATGGAAAAAACTTCCAAGAAAAAACAGAAAATTTATGTAGAAAACTAAAAGATAAGAATTTTAGAAGTGAATTAAGAAAAGAATATGAAATATTTTTGGAAGAATACAAGAGTAATCCTAATATTTTACGATTTAATCACCATAAAGTAGATAGAATTTATCAGGACCTTAGGGACTTAGAAATAAAAAGAAAAGTATACCAGTCAAGTTTGACCAATATTGAATCTATCTATAGTTTTATTACAAAAGATGAAATAGATGAGAATTTACGAAAAGGTAGTGGATTTTCCGATGGAAAAAAACGAATATATGACTTTTTTAGGAAAGAACATACTTTAAAAGAAAAGGCAGATTTTCTAAAAAATGAATATGGAATAGGTGGTTCTTCTCATGCCCTATCAGGAGCAATGGGAAGTGGAGAATGGCACGATGCAAAGGGAATAAAATATAGTAAGGGAAATGCTGAAGAAGTTAAGTTATCTTGGTCTGATGTTGCAAAAAGAATTAATGACCTTATTAAAGAAAATAAGTATATAGAAGAAAGTATTGAAGAGGATAGGGAGAAAAAAGTTGATCATGATATAAATTATGTAAAAGATATAAAAGAAGAAAGTCAAGAGTCTATAAATTATCAAGATGATCTACCTCCTACAGATGGTGAGGTTTATACAGAAAAGATAAATAGTATTTCTACCTACTACTATCAAGGGCAATCTGTAGCAAGTATTGGAGAAAATGGAAGACTTGTAATTTATGATGACTTTATGCCAAACTCTTTAAAAGAGGACTTATACTCATTAGCCTATGAAAAGCAATTAGATTTATCTTTAGAACAGTTAGAGGATGGAATTGTTCTTGAGGGAATAGAGGACACATTTTATATTAAAGATAAGGAAGAGATAGAAGGAAAAGAATATTATCTTTTAGAAAGTCAAAGTCAATATGATGACATTCCAAATATCATAGTAAATTCCGATAGGGAAATTATAGACGATGATATAGTAAATGGTTTTGAAGAGTTTAGGGAATTTTACATTAGTAAAGATAAAATAGACTTTAATCAAGATAATCTTATAGATAATGAAGAAGATTATTGGATAGTTGAATTTAATGAAAGTTCAAGTCTGATAGAAAAAAATTATGAAGGTCAAAGACTAACTAAGGAACTATTAGATGAAATAAAGGAAATAGATGAAAAGATAAGACTTCAAAATAAGGCATTTGAAGAAGATAAATATCCACAGCTGACTGATGAATGGGTAGGATATTCCAAATTCTATTTCGACCATATAGTAGATGGGAAAAAGGTTGATTATTATAGGATAGACATAGGTGATGGAAATGAAGCTAATCAAAGGGGCTTCGATTTTCTTTATGAACAAATAGGAAGAAATCAGAAAGAACTTAATCAGGTTAGTGAAGAAAGTAAGATAGGTGAAAAAGTACTTTCTATAAATCAAATTGAAGATAGACTTTTTAATGTATTAGTTAAGGATAAAAATTTAGAAAAAGAAATTATAAAAGCAAGAGAAAATTTAGGGAATGATACCCTAGCAAGTTTTAATTCTGTATTTCAAAGAGAATATGCAAAAATAATGAGAGAAGTTTCCCATAAACAGGACAATCTTCCAGATGATATGAAGTCTATAGGAAGTGTTAGAAAATTAAGTATTAGAATCCAAAATAGATATAGAGAATATTTAGATAATTTATTTAAGAATTATGTAGAAGCTGATAAGAATATGGACTCTATAAAAATAGGGGACATAGTTAAAACAGAAGATGATAAGTATTTAAAAATAAAAAATCTTTCTAATGGATATGATGAGAATGACAATCCAATCACTTATTATTCCTATGATGCCTATTTTGATAAGGACTTAAAACTATTTTCACATTCTTTTAAAGAAAGTAATTTAAAAGTAGTAGAAATACTAAGAGATAGCCCAGAAGAAGAATTAACAAAAGAGATTTTAGAAGATAAAATAGCAGTAAAAGTAGGTTACTATTATGCTCTAGTAGATAGAGAGAAAACAAAGGATATAGAATTAGAAGAAACAGGAAGTAGGGTTTATCCAAGAAAGGACAATCCTCAAGGGAAGGTATATACCTTATATAAGGGTAAATCCTTTGAAGAAAGCAGAAAAGTAGATAGCTTATTTGATGAAATGGCTATCAAAATGAAAGATGTAAATCTTAGAAATTTAAATGATGTCTTTACATTGGAAAGGGAAGGCTTATTTGAAATATCCGATGATGAAGTAACAAAATTTAAAGAAGGTTATGATATAGATATAAAAAGTTTTGGTCAGCAATTTCCAGATTACTATGATGATATATATGTACTAAATAAAAATCTTGAAATTAATGGGGCCTATCAGAATCTTGCCTATATAAATAGAGAAAATGAAATTACTTTTAATGTGGATCTATCTCAAGAAGAAAAAGCACAAATTGAAGAAATAAGAAATAAAAAGGAAGTCATATCCAAGCTAATAGAAAAGGATACTAAAGAAAAAAATGAGTACTACTTTGATCCTCAAAATGAAGAATATTTACTTTTATCAAAGAAAGTAGAAGATGGATTATTAAAAATTCCAGATAGTATTAAAGACTCTATAAAGGGAAAAGAAGGCTTTGAGATTGAGTTAGTTTTAGATACAAAGAAAAAATCCCTTAAACAAAATCTGCGATACAATGGATATATTTTGAATACTAATTCAACTATAAAATATAAAAGCTATAAGGACTTATTAAATAGTGTCCCTTATTTATTGGATGATAGACACAGGGAAGTACTTCTAGAGGGATATTTAAATCAGCAAATAGAAAAAGAAAAACGAGAAGAAAAGTCTTTTACAGAAGGCATTAATGTTAGATACCAAGGTAGAGAATATACCATATCTAATATTAATGATAAGACAAATCCTAAAACTATAGAACTAGAAGATAATACAGGACTAATGAATGGTTTTATTACAGGAAATGAAATAATTCTTTTTAATGACTATAATGACCTTGATTTAGAAGTTATAGGAAATAAAGAAGTAGAAAATATAGAGTCAGTAAAACAAATTAGCTTTGGAGACTTTGCGAGAGATCTTAAAGAAGAAAAAGCCGATAAGAAACTTAAAAGCAAATATAAGTTGGAAGAACAACGATCTATTCAAGAAAAAGAGATAGAGGAAGTTTCCCTAGAAAACTATAAAATCTTAAATAAAGAAGAAAGCTTAGCGCTTTCTCAAAGGCTAAAGAATAATATAGAAGCTATAAGTGTCTTAAAGACTTTGGAGAAAGAAAATAGATTTGCAAAAAAGGAAGAACAGGAAATTTTAGCAAGGTATGTAGGCTGGGGAGGACTTGCTGATGTATTTGATGAAGAAAAGGAAGGTCAGTGGCTTGATGCGAGAAATTTCTTAAAAGAAAATTTAACTGGTGAAGAATATAATAGAGCAAGAGAATCTACCCTAACAGCTTTTTATACTCCTAAATTAGTTATAGACTCTATCTATGAAACTCTTTCTAATTTTGGATTTAAAAAAGGTAACATCTTAGAACCAAGTGCTGGGACAGGAAGATTTATAGGAAATCTACCTGAAGAAATGAATGAGTCAAAATTTTATGGAGTAGAGTTAGATAGTATTAGTGGTAAAATTGCTAAACACTTATATCCTAATGCTAATATACAAGTTAAAGGCTTTGAAGACACAAATTTTTCCAATAATTTATTTGATATTGCCATAGGAAATATTCCTTTTGGAGAATTTAAAGTAGTAGATCGTGAGTATGAAAGAAATAACTTTCTTATTCACGATTATTTTTTTGCTAAATCATTAGATAAAGTTCGTGATGGAGGGATTATCGCATTTATTACATCATCGGGAACAATGGATAAAAAGAGTGAAGACGTTAGAAGATATATATCTGAAAGAGCAGAATTTTTAGGAGCTATAAGATTACCAAATACTACTTTTAAAAGACAAGCCGGTACAGAAGTAACCTCGGATATAATTTTCTTAAAAAAGAGAGATAGACTTTTAAAGATAGATGAAGATTGGGTTAAGTTAGATAAAGATGAAAAAGGATTAAGTTACAATAAATACTTTGTTGATAATCCAGATATGGTAATAGGGACTATGGAAGAAATATCATCAAGATTTGGAACAAGTCTTTCCTGTATAGAAAGAGAAGATGTTTCCTTAGAAGAAGGACTAAAATTAGCCATAAAGAATATTAAAGGAAAATATGAAAAGGTTCAAATAGATGAAAACTTGGGAGAAAAACTAATACCTGCCGATGATAGTGTTAAAAATTATTCATTTGCTCTAGTAGATGATGAAATATATTTTAGAGAAAATTCTATTATGCAAAAAGTATCCTTAAATGAAAAGGATAAGGGAAAGGTAGAAGAGTATTTAAAATTAAATGCAAGTCTGAGAAATGTAATCACTTTTCAAAAGGAAGATTATTTAGATGAAGAGATAAAAGAAGAACAAGAAAAACTAAATAGCCTATATGATGAATTTTCAAAGAAATATGGGAGATTAAATTCAAAAGATAGTAAAAAGTTATTTAGAGAAGATGCCAATTTTTCCTTGATTTCAACCTTGGAAAAATTAGATAAAGAAGGAAACTTTATAGGGAAATCTGATATATTCACAAAAAGAACCATAAAAAAAGCTGTAGTTATAGATCATACGGATAAGTCGATAGATGCTCTTGTACTATCTATTAGTCGAAAAGGAAAAGTTAACTTTGATTATATGGAAGAATTAACAGGCAAATCGAGAGATAAATTAATAGAAGAGTTAAAGGGAGAAATATTTTTAAATCTAGATTCATTTGAACCTAGTGATATAAATCCATTTAAGTCCGCTAAGGATTTAGGAGATTTTTCAAGATCTTATGTAAGTGCTGATGAATATTTATCAGGAAATATAAGAGAAAAAATAGAAGTGCTAGATTCCTATATTAAAAATATTGAAAAAGAGCTAGAAAAGAAAGAAAATTTAGCAGATAGAGAGTTATTAGAAAAGGAATTAAAAGAGTTACACTTTCAAAAAACAAAGCTAATGGAAGTTGTGCCTAAAGAACTTGATGCAAGTGAAATTACAGTTCGAATGGGTGCAACATGGATACCAGAAGAAGATTACAAAAAATTTATGTTTGACTTATTAAAAACGCCAGGCTCTGCAAGATGGGATATTGATATTAAATATTCTGACTTTACGGGAGAATTTAGAGTTGAAGGTAAAAGCAGTGATAGGGACAATGCTCTTGCCATCTATACCTATGGCACAAATAGAGTAAACGCCTATAAATTAATAGAAGATATTTTAAACCTGAGGGATACAAAAGTATTTGATCAAATAGAAGATGGTGACGGAAAGAAAAAATCTGTTTTAAATCAAAAAGAAACAATGCTTGCAAGAAGTAAGCAAGAGATAATAAAAGAAGAATTTAAGAACTGGATATTTGATGATGTAGAAAGAAGAAATAGGCTGGTAAAAGACTATAACGAAAGATTTAATTCCATAAGATTAAGGGAATATGATGGCTCTAATCTTACTTTTGAAGGAATGAATCCTGAAATTGAACTTAGAGTTCATCAAAAAGATGCCATAGCAAGAGGTTTATTTGGTGGAAATACTTTACTTGCCCATGAAGTAGGAGCAGGGAAGACCTTTGAAATGATAGGTATAGCCATGGAGTCAAAAAGACTTGGTATGAGCAATAAGTCGATGTTTGTTGTTCCCAACCATATAGTAGAGCAGTTTGGAAGAGAATTTAATGAACTTTATCCAGGAGCTAATGTATTATGTGCAACAGAAAAAGATTTTACACCAGATAGGAGAAAAAGATTTTGCAGTCGTATTGCTACAGGAGATTATGATGCAGTTATTATAGGGCATTCTCAGTTTGAAAAAATTTCAATATCAAAAGAAAGACAAGAATATGAATTACAAAGTCAAATTGATGAAATTATTGACTATATAGATGAGTATAAAAGGGAAAGAGATCAAAGATTTACTGTAAAGCAATTAGAAAAGACAAAGAAAAAGTTAGAGACAAAGTTAGAAAAACTAAGTGCCGACTATAAAAAAGACGATGTAGTAACTTTCGAAGAATTGGGAATTGATAAGTTATTTGTAGATGAAGCCCACGCTTATAAGAACCTATATCTTTATTCTAAAATGAGAAATGTAGCAGGTATTACTTCTACAGATTCACAAAAGTCAAGCGATATGCTTATGAAATGTCGCTATATGGATGAAATAACTAATAACAAAGGTCTAGTATTTGCTACTGGAACACCTGTAAGTAATAGCATGGCTGAACTTTATACTATGCAGAGATATTTACAATATGATGAATTAAAAAAGATGAAGTTACAACATTTTGATTCTTGGGCTTCTACTTTTGGAGAAACTATAACAGCTATTGAACTTAATCCAGAAGGAAATGGCTATCGAAGTAAAACGAGATTTGCTAAGTTCTATAATCTACCGGAACTTATGAATACAATAAAAGGATTTATGGATATTAAGACAGCAGATGTATTAAACTTACCGACTCCTGAAGCTTGCTATGAAACTATAAAGACAAAGCCTACAGAAGAACAGAAGAAAATACTTGAAACTTTTTCAGAAAGAGCAGATAAAGTTCGTAATAAGCAAGTTGATTCTAGTGTAGATAATATGTTACTAATTACAAATGATGGAAAGAAAATGGCTTTAGATCAAAGATTAATAAATGCTCTACTTCCAGATGATCCAAACAGTAAGGTAAATACTTGCATCAAAAATGTATTTAGTATTTGGGAAAAATATGAGGATAAAAAATCGGCACAACTAATCTTTTGTGATATGTCTACACCAAGTAATGAGTTTAACATCTATGACGATATTAAACAAAAACTTATGAATTTAGGAGTGCCTGAAAAAGAGATAGAATTTATCCATAATGCAAAAAATAATAGGGAAAAAGATGCAATATTTGACAAAGTGAGAAAAGGAGAAATACGAATATTACTTGGCTCTACTCAAAAGATGGGAGCAGGTACTAATGCTCAAGATAAATTAATCGCTATCCATGATCTTGATATACCATGGAGACCTGCCGACCTTTCTCAAAGGGCAGGTAGAATCGTAAGACAAGGAAATGAAAATAAAAAAGTTTATATTTTTAGATATATAACAGAAAACACTTTCGATGCTTATCTTTTTCAAACTTTAGAAAACAAACAAAAATATATTTCTCAAATTATGACTTCAAAAACGCCAGTAAGAGTAGCAGAAGATGTAGATGAGGCGACTTTAAATTATGCAGAAATTAAGGCGCTTGCAACGAGTAATCCTCTAATCAAAGAAAAGATGGACCTTGATGTAGAGGTTTCTAAACTTAAAATGTTAGAATCAAACTTTAAATCTAATCTTTATAAGATGGAAGATAAAGTAGTAAAGTTTTATCCAAAAGAAATAGATAGATTAAAGGAAAAAATAGAGAACATAAGAGAAGATATTAAGAATACTGAACCTTATAAAGAAGTAAGTAAAAGTACAAAGGAAGAAAATAAATTTACCTCCCTAACCATTGATGAGAAGAAGTATACGGATAAGAAAATTGCAGGGGAGTTTTTGTTGAATAAAATTAAGGGGTTGAAAATTAATGGAGAAATGGATAGAGAAGGAATAAAAGTAGGGAAGTATAGAAACTTTGATCTATCTATAAAGTATGATTCTTTTTTCAATAAGTATAACTTTATTTTGAAAGGAAAAGAAGATTATACGGGAGAGTTTGGAACAGATGAATTAGGCAATATTACAAGAATGGATAATATACTAGATAAATTACCAGAAAGACTAGAAGATAATATATCTAAACTAAAAGATACAGAAGAACAATTCCAAATAGCAAAACTAGAAGTACAAAAAACCTTTCCACAAGCTGAGCTTTTGAAAGATAAGTCTCTAAGGCTTTCAGAAGTAAATAATTTTTTGAATATGGGAGATAGTGAAGATATACAACAAGATAATCCATTGCTTGAAGAAGTAAAGGAAGAATTAATTAATTTCTTGAATAGAGAATATGAAGAAGATAACAAAGTAGAAGATTTTGATAACCTATTTCCTGATTTAAATGAC
>QWCP01000042.1_pt1 | contig 68646 bp, 57 predicted proteins | sample 1972561 | NCBI WGS metagenome assembly QWCP01 (sample SAMN09866705, study PRJNA288562) | Human vaginal metagenome isolate pre4_vaginal, whole genome shotgun... | isolation source: vagina | host: Homo sapiens | place: USA: California
GGCTATAAAGGCGCTTATATTGACGATATTGCCGCTCGCGTTGTGGAGCAGGGTAAAGCTGAGGGAGTGGATGTTCTTGCTCTGCCTCGCATCACTGGTGAAGATGGCGCTGAAGGCAATTCCGAGCAGCGCGAAGAATTCCGCAAGCGTGCAGTGCCAATGATGTTCGACGAGATTAAGCAGTCCATGAAGGACTTCCGCGTGAACTTCGACGTGTACTTCCACGAGAATGCTGTGTATGAATCTGGTGAAGTAGACCGCGCAATTGCTCAGCTGCGCGCTCAGGGAGATATTTTCGAAAAAGATGGCGCAACCTGGTTTGAATCTACTAAGTATGGTGACGATAAAGACCGCGTTATCATTAAGTCTGACGGTAATGCCGCCTATATTGCTGGCGATATTGCTTACTATATGAACAAGCGTCACCGCGTTCAAGATCCTGCAGATGTGGCTATTTACATGCTGGGTGCAGACCATCACGGTTATATTGGTCGCATGATGGCTGTATGTGCTGCTTTTGGCGATACGCCACATAAGAATATGCAAATCTTGATTGGTCAGCTCGTTAACGTTATGAAAGACGGCGAAGCAGTTAAGATGAGTAAGCGCGCTGGAAACGTTATTACTATCGATGATCTTGTTGATGCTGTGGGAGTGGATGCTGCCCGTTACTCGTTGGCACGCACCTCATACAACCAGAACCTCGACATTGATTTAGGTTTGTTGGCTTCTCATACCAACGATAATCCTGTGTATTACGTGCAATATGCTTTCGCGCGTTCTAAGAACGTGGATCGCAATGCGGTTGCAGCAGGAATTTCATATGATGGTGCGGACTTGAGCTTGCTCGATACCGAAGCAGATTCTGAATTATTAGCTGAACTTGCTTTGTATCCATCTGTGGTAGCAACTGCTGGTGATTTGCGTGAACCCCACCGTTTGGCACACTATGCTGAGGAATTGGCTGGAAAGTATCACAAGTGGTATGCCGCTGAGCGTGTTGTTCCTATGGAACTAATCGGTGCAGAAGCCGCACGCGACAATGCTGAAGCCATACGCATTGCGAAGAATCCTGAGCCAGCTCGCGCAGCAGCTCGTTTGAAGCTCAACGACGCTGCTGGTCAGATTTTGGCGAATGCTTTAGGTTTGCTTGGTGTTTCAGCTCCGGAGAAAATGTAGAGCTCGCATGGTTTAGCTTAAGTTTTCGCGTATGTTTTAGCATGGTTTTTCGCGTAAGCTGTGAAAAGTAGGGCGTTGGCAGTCAGCCAGCGCCTTTACTATATGTACTAGAACAATAAGCAAGACGACAAGCAAGAGAAAGATGCGCGCATGACAACACCAGACATTACCCGAATTTGGCCAAGTGGTGTACACATCAATGAACACACGGGTGTATGGGAAGACCGCGGCGAAAGTTTTGAACAGCTCGCTACCACTTATGGCACGCCACTGTATGTGATGGATACTACTGATGTTGCCGATCGTGCTCGCTATTTTGTTAATACTGTGCGTGAGGCTTTTGCTAATACCACCTCTCATGTGAGCTTTGCTGGTAAAGCTTTTCTGAGCAAAGAAATTGCTCGCATTGTTACCGATAAAGGCATGTATGTAGATACCTGTACATGGGGTGAAATGAAGATTGCTCTGGCTGCGGGTGTGCCAGGTCGTCGTTTAGTTTTGCACGGTAACAATAAAAGCGATGACGAAATTCGTTTAGCTATTGAGAACGATTTCGACAAGATTGTGATTGATGAGCCGCATGAAGCGCAACGCATCGCCCGTATTGCCCGTGAAGTAGGCAAGCGCGCTCGCGTTATGGTGCGTGTGACCGTAGGTGTGCATGCTGGAGGTCATGAATATATTTCGACTGCTCATGAAGATCAGAAATTCGGTATTGCTTTGCTTCCTGCTGACCATAGCGACGTGAGCGATGTGCAGTCGGTGGAATTCTTTGATCAGGTTGCTCATGGTCCAGCTGTGGCTGCAATGCACGATGTTTTAGATATGCAGGATGATTTGGAACTTGTGGGTATTCATTCACATATTGGGTCTCAAATTCACGATGCTGATGCTTTTATTGCCGCAGCTGAGCGTGTGATGGTATTGCGTCGCGCATTTTACGCTACAGATGGCTATGTTGCTCCTGAAATTGATTTGGGTGGCGGTTATTCTGTTGCCTATGTTGATGGCGATGCGTCTATGGATGTTGACGTAACGATGAAGCGTATTGCTGCTGCTTTGCAAGATGATTCATCGCGAGCAGGACTGCCATTACCAACGGTGAGCTTTGAGCCGGGACGTTGGATTGTGGCTCCTGCTGGCTACACCATTTACCGCGTGGGCACGGTAAAGACTGTACAATTAGAAGGCGGAGCTTCCCGTGTATATGTGAGCGTTGATGGTGGTATGAGCGACAATATTCGTCCAGCATTATATGGTTCACAATATACCGCAACTATTACTAACCGCGCACTTGCAACAACGGATACGATTCAAGCTCGTATTGTGGGTTCGCACTGCGAATCAGGCGATATTGTGGTGCATGATGTGAAGCTTCCAGCAGATGTGCAACGCGGTGATTTGCTTGCTGTGCCAGTAACCGGCGCTTATGGTCGTACCATGGCAAGTAACTATAATCAGATTTTGCGCCCAGCAGTGGTAGCTGTGAACGAAGAAGGCTCGCATATTATGATGCGTCGCGAAACGGTAGACGATTTACTGTCTTTGGATGTGAGTGAGTAAATTCTGATTCAAGCGGTCAGCTTTCCTGTGCTCAATATGGTAGGAGAGAGCTGACCGCTTTGTTGTGACTACTGCGCGTTCAATAAGTCAACATGAGGAACAGCTGCGTGCCTCCTAAGAAGCGCGAATAATTGACTCAATTCTACCGCCTCTGTATACTAATTCAGGAAAATTTAATGCCGTACAGTTTATACCTTTCACAATTTCTGGTGAATTGTACGGGCTTGAGTGCCGTGCTACTCAAGCAAGAACTGGCAAGAAATTGTGGAGAGAAAAGGTTCATGATGCCACGAACGTCTATTCATCGTATTGTATCTGTATGCATTAGCTCTGTAACTGCTGTAGCTCTAGCCGCTTCTTTAGCAAGTTGCTCAGCATCTTCTCAAGAAAAATCACAGAATAATCTCAAAACGGTATCTTTCATGCTCGGCTGGGCTCCTGATACCAATCATATTGGCGCTTACGTTGCTGCTCAGCGTGGCTATTTTAAGCAAGAAGGATTAAACGTCGATATTGTTGCTACCTCTCAGGCAGGCGCTGAACAGTCGGTATCAACGGGAGCCGCAAATTTCGCGTTATCTAATACCTTTAACGTGGGAGTTGCCAATATTAAAAAAGCAGGTCTGAAGGTTATTGCTCAGATTCAGCAGCGCACTTCTGCTATTTGGTGTTCTTTGAAATCGAATAAAGATATTACTCGTCCGCGCGATTTCGATGGTAAAACTTTTGCTACTTTTGGCGCGAACGAATCTGATGCCGTTATTCGTCGTATGATTCAGACCGATGGCGGCGAAGGTAAGTTCGATAAAGTTACTGTGGGCACGTCAACTTTCCAAACCTTAAGCTCGGGCAAGGCTGATTTTGGTGGTTTCTATAGCACTTGGGAAGGCGTGCAAGCTGAGATGTATGGCCCTCAACTCAATTGCTGGACTGAACCAGATTATGGTGTTCCGGGTAATGCGGATGAAATTGGTGTTATTACTTCTGAGAAGATGATTTCTAGCGACAAGAAAACCGTAGAAGGCTTTACCCGCGCTATTCAAAAGGGTTACACATGGGCATATCTGCATCCAGATGAGGCTGCTCAGATTCTTGTAGATGGAGCTAAGGGTGCAAAGCTCGATCCGAAGTTCGTGAAGCGTTCTATGCAGGTTATTGTTGACGGAAATTACTGGGGTAAGCACGATGATGTGAAGTCAGGTGCTTTTACCATCGGTACTATGGATCCTGATGATGCGCAGAAGTACTTTGACTTCGTAGCAGATGCTGGCGCGTATACGGATGCAAATAATCAGACAGTAACCACTGCTCCTCAAGCAACTCAACAGATTGATAAGAGTTTCCTCGTGTCTGGAAACGATATTGTGAAAGCTATTCAATAAATGACTCAGCGTATTATTCTCGATTGCGACACTGGTATTGACGATACCGTTGCCCTCATGTATCTTTTCGGCTCTTTGGGGGTAGAGATACTGGGCGTTGTGGGCACTTTCGGTAACGTGACTGAAGATCAGGCAACGCGCAATAACCGTGCTTTGCTTGATGCTACAGGATTAGCTCGTGTGCCGGCTTATCATGGTGAGCCAGTGCCGTCCTTCGAGAAAACGCTGAGTGAGTACGAGGTTGATGAAGGCTGTGAGAGATTCCATGGGCGAAACGGTTGGGGAGGAGCTCAGTTAGAGCTTCCCGCACATGTTGAGCGAGGAGATATTCTCGAGGGCGGAGTGGAATTCGAAGCGCGGATTGTGGAAGAATTGGGTTCGAAGGTTACTGTTATTGCTACCGGTCCTTTGACCAATATTGACGCCATGCTCACACACTACCCTCATCTTGCTGAGCGTTTGCATCTGGTGATTATGGGTGGAGCACTCACGCAGCCTGGTAATTGCTATAACCTTATTAGTGAAACCAATATGGTTAACGACCCGGAAGCTGCCAATCGTGTTTTCCACAGTGGAGCAGATATTACCGTTGTGGGAATTGACGTGACGCATCGCACTTTAATGACTCGCGCTCATATGAACGGTTTTGCACAGCAGGGTGGAACTGCTGGACGCTTCTTGGCGGATGCTTTAGCCTATTATATTAATGCAAATGAGCAGGCGGATCCTGTGTTTATGGCTGGATCTCCGCTGCATGATCCTTTAGCTGTGGCAGCTGCTTTAGACCCAACGCTGATTACATGTTTCCCGATTAACCTCATGGTTGATTTAGAAGGACCGCAGCGTGGACGCACGGTAGGAGATCCTACGTTGATTAACTCTCCGGCTGAACATGTGCGCATGGCATTAGGCGTTGATGCTGAACGATTTGTGCCTGAATGGTATGCGCGTGTTTTGTCTGCATGTGAGCGGATGAATGCGGTGATGGAGTAGGCTGGCTTTTTGTACGGTTATATGGGCTATCTATGAGGCTTTGATTCGCTATTCTTTCCCTCTCCATCGCGTGAAGTCGATATGCGCAACCGATATGCCACTTTTGAAGCCATTTTTGTGCATCAAAAGTGGCATAGCAAGTGTATTAATCGGTTAAGCCGGCATGTGTGACATGTGCGGTATGTGCGCTACAACAGAAGACGCAACATTGCCCTTCTTCAGCCCTCAAACAACTACGAAACTGGCGAAAACAGCCATCAATTCCAACCCCGCCCTCAAAACTTGAGTCCTACTCGCTCAAGTTTTGGGAATAAGTAGAAATACAAACTGTTATACATATCAGAAACAAGGAAACTTGCATAAACAGAAGCATGCAAGTAAGAATAAAAGAGGTCTGATATGGAACAGAAATTTACAACAATGGCGCAGGAAGCCATTTCATCAGCAGTTCAAAGCGCCTCTGCTGCAGGAAATCCTCAAGTAGAAACGCTTCACTTAGTTGATGCTCTCCTGAATCAAGAGCAAGGCGTGGTACGCGGTTTGCTGGAGGCTACCGGTGCAGACGTGCAGTCAATTGGCGCGGCAATCCGTAATGCTCTCGTAGCTTTGCCGCAGGTCAGCGGAAATACTACTACCCAAGCATCAGCAGCACGCTCAGTTGAAATAGCCCTGGTAGACGCTCAAAAAATCATGTCAAAAATGGGCGATGAATATATCTCAACCGAGCATCTGCTCATTGCTGTGGCTCAGGGTCAATCTCAAGCAGCAGGCATTCTCAAGAAGTTTGGCGCAACGGCTCAAGCCCTCACACAAGCAGTTCCGAGCGTGCGTGGAGGGGCGAAAGTAACCAGCCCAGACGCAGAAGGCTCGTACAAGGCACTCGAAAAGTACTCAACAGATTTAACTGCCCGCGCTCGCGAGGGAAAGTTGGATCCTGTTATCGGTCGCGATAAGGAAATTCGCCGCGTTATCCAAATTTTGAGCCGCCGCACGAAAAACAATCCAGTACTCATCGGCGAGCCAGGTGTGGGTAAAACTGCTGTTGTTGAAGGTCTGGCTCAGCGCGTGGTAGCGGGAGATGTGCCAACAACGCTGCAAAATAAACGTGTAATTACGCTCGATATGTCATCAATGGTGGCTGGGTCAAAATATCGTGGTGAGTTCGAAGAGCGTTTGAAGGCTGTGCTGGAGGAAATCCAGCGCGCAGAGGGCAATATTATTACCTTCATCGACGAAATCCATACCATCGTGGGTGCTGGAGCTACAGAAGGTTCAATGGATGCGGGCAATATGCTCAAGCCTATGCTGGCTCGCGGTGAGCTGCGCTTAATTGGTGCAACAACGCTGGATGAGTATCGTGAAAATATTGAGAAAGATCCAGCTCTTGAGCGTCGTTTCCAGCAAGTATTCGTGGGTGAGCCAAGCGTAGAAGATACGGTTGCGATTTTACGTGGTTTGAAGGAGCGCTACGAAGCACATCATAAAGTGACGATTGGTGATGACGCTTTAGTGGCTGCAGCAACACTGTCTAACCGTTATATTTCGGGTCGTCAGCTGCCAGATAAGGCTATTGATTTGGTCGATGAAGCAGCCGCTCATTTGCGTATGGAACTCGATTCTTCTCCAGAAGAGATTGATGAGCTGAGCCGTCGCGTTACGCGCTTAGAGATGGAAGAAATGCAGCTGAAAAAGTCCGAAGATATTGCATCTCAGGAGCGTTTGGAAAAGTTGCAATCGGAGCTTGCAGATACGCGCGAACAGTTGGCAGGTTTGAATGCTCGCTGGGAGTCTGAAAAGAGTGGGCATAACAAGGTGGGCGATTTGCGTGCTCAGCTCGATGTTTTGCGCGTGGAAGCGGATAAAGCAACTCGTGAGGGTGATTTAGAGAAGGCATCGCGCATTTTGTATGGCGATATTCCGTCTATTCAAAAGGAGTTGGCTGCGGCTGAAAAGAACGCGGATGACAGCAAAGCTGAACAGAGCGAAACTGAGCCAATGGTTCCAGATCATGTAGATGCTGATTCTATTGCTCAAATTGTGTCGGATTGGACGGGCATTCCTGTTGGTCGTTTGATGCAGGGAGAAAACGAAAAGCTTCTGCATATGGAAGATGAGCTGGGCAAGCGTGTTATTGGTCAGAAAGAAGCTGTGCGTGCCGTTTCGGATGCTGTGCGCCGTTCTCGTGCAGGTATTTCTGATCCAAACCGCCCAACGGCTAGCTTTATGTTCCTAGGACCAACAGGTGTGGGTAAAACGGAGCTGGCTAAAGCTTTGGCAGATTTCCTCTTTGATGATGAACGAGCGGTTGTGCGCATTGATATGAGCGAGTATATGGAGAAGTCCTCCGTTTCGCGCTTAATTGGTGCGGCTCCTGGCTATATCGGCTACGAAGAAGGCGGGCAGTTGACCGAAGCTGTGCGTCGTCGTCCGTACTCTGTTGTGCTCTTTGATGAGGTGGAGAAAGCGCATCCAGAAGTTTTTGACATTTTGTTGCAGGTTCTTGATGACGGTCGTTTAACTGATGGTCAGGGTCGAACAGTGGACTTTAAGAACACGATTTTGATTATGACCTCGAACTTGGGTTCGCAGTTCCTTGTCTCGTCAGAGCTTGAAGGTGAGGCGCGCAAGCAGGCGGTAATGAACGCTGTTCATGCGCACTTTAAGCCAGAATTCATTAACCGTTTGGATGATTTGATTGTTTTCGATCCTCTAACTCGCGATGAGCTTGCTCATATTGTTGATATTCAGGTGAAGGCTGTGGCTGACCGTTTAACAGAGCGTCGCATCACTTTGGACGTAACGAAGTCTGCTCGCGAATGGCTTGCCGATAGGGGCTATGATCCAGCTTTCGGTGCGCGTCCTTTGCGTCGCTTGGTGCAAAGTGAAGTAGGAGATCAGTTGGCGCGCATGCTTTTGTCGGGAGCTGTGCACGACGGCGATACCGTGCTGGTCGATCAGACCGGTGGCGAGCATTTGGAGCTGAGCAGTTGGGCTACTGAAGACGTGCGACTGAACGATTAAACGCAAAACAGTAACAGCTTAAATAACAAGCTTAAATAACAAGCTTAGCCCTCTGCAGCTGTCTGTAGAGGGCTTTCTTGTGCTCGCTGTACAGTTACATTATGAAGAACATCAGTATTGAAAGCAATGATTTAGTTGATCCGAGCCGTTTTATTCGTGGTTATAAGGTGATGGTTCAGCTCGATAACGGTGAAACGAACCGCTATGACGTGGTTACGCGCCATCCGGCTGAAAATTTAGAAGATCTTAACCGTGACGAAGGCGATGCGGTCTCTATTATTGCTCGCTCTGCTGATGGTGAGCGTATGCTCATTATTAAAGAGTATCGTCCACCAGTTAACGGCTATGTGTGGGCTTTCCCTGCTGGGCTTATTGATGCTGACGATTCGAGCTTTGAACAGGCCGCCGCGCGTGAGCTTAAAGAAGAAACTGGTTACGATGTTGTGCGTGTTGACGATGTATTGCGTGCCACATATACCTCACCAGGGATGACGAACGAAACTGTTGCGTTTGTGTATATGACGGTAGATGACGCGCAGACAGATGTACATCAGCACTTAGAAGATAGTGAGGATATTACTGTGCGTTGGGTAGACCGTGCTCAGGCTCGTGCAGTGCTTGAAGGCGCTGATTCCATAGATCAGCGCATGTCATTGGTCTTGCATGAGTTTATTCGGGAGAAGAAATGATATTACGTTCGCCAGTTGAGCCGGATCGCGCAGCTATCGAGGATATGGTTAGCGATTTTGAAAGCCATAACTCTGCTTATGATGGAGCTTTCTGGGAGAAAGGTTCTTTTGATTTTGATGTTTGGTTAGATGAGTGTCGTCGAGCACAAACTGAGCCAGTAAAAGAAGGATTCGTTTGCGCTCAACAGTTTGTTTCTTTTGATGAGACTGGTACAGCACTTGGATTTCTTAACCTGCGTTTAGAACTCAATGATTATCTGCGTGAACAAGGTGGGCATATTGGATATTCCATTCGCCCTACCCAACGCGGACGGGGCTATGCGAAAGAGCAGTTGCGTTTAGGTTTGCAGAAGGCTTATGAAGCTGATATTAATCCTGTTCTTATCACCTGCCATAATACGAATCCTGCTAGCCGTGCAACTATTCTCTCGCAAGGTGGCGTTCTCGAAGATGTGCGCAGGGGAGTGGAGCGGTACTGGTTAAGCTTGGAATAAATTTGGAAGCATCTAAGATGATGGTGAAATGAGCGATTAAATTATAAGTGTGGGCAGCTCTGTTAAAACATGAACTGCCCACATGTGATTATTCTTAACGTGTCGGATGTTGAACTATACTGGTTTGTCCAATCTCACCTAGCCAGCCTAGTGAAGGGCGTGGCTGGCGTTCGAAAGTTTCTTTATCCCAGCCAATCAATCCGAATGTTGGTTTGTATGATCCCCACTCATAATTATCAAGTAATGACCAATGCAAATAACCATGTACTGTAATACCATCGTTCATAGCACTGTGTAATCCAGCAAGAGCATCGTAGGTATAGTCGATACGACGACTATCGTCAGACGTGGCAATTCCATTTTCTGTTACAAAAATCGGTGTATGTCGTCCTACTTCCCAAGTGTGATGTACCGCTATGCCAAGTGCAGGTGGGAAATATTCCCATCCTGTTAAAGTTCGCTCGGCATCAGTAGGAATCGGGACGGGGCCATTTTTACCGATAAATGTTCGCAGATATGCTTGAACTCCGATGAAGTCATCGCCTGCTGCAGCTTCAGTAAAATAATCCTCACGCGGATATTGGTATGCCTCCATTTCAGCTTCACATCCTGGTATCGCATGAAATGCTTGGCATGCAATTGTCCAACCTGCTTTGACTCCTTCTATAGAAGAAAGAACATCGCGTGCTCGTTTATGTGCTTCAACAAGATGCTGAGAGATAATTGAATCTGGTGATGGTAAGGAAGAAGCCGCAAAATCAGACCCTTCTGTACCTCCCTGAGTGAGCGCAACCATATTTGGCTCATTGATAGTGCATACCCACGTCACATCATGAAGAATCGGCTTGACGTATTCAATATAGCGAGAAAAAATATCTGCGGCATCATCACGCAACCAGCCACCTTGGGAAGCAAACCAGAGAGGTAAAGTCATGTGATGTAGCGTTACCATAGGTTCGATGTTGTACTTATGGCATGTATCAATAACTGCACGATAATGTAAAAGTTGTGCCCGAGAATGCACACCTTCTATAGGTTCGATTCGCGCCCATTCAATGCTGAAGCGATACATAGTTAGACCAGACTGTGCCAGTAAGCGTATATCTTCTTCATATCGATTGTAACTATCACAGGCATCACCTGAAGGTTCCTTCAAATCAGTCTGTGGTGCGTATTCGCGAGCCCACCAGTCGCTATTTGTATTGTTGCCTTCAATTTGGTGTGCAGCGGTGGATGCTCCCCAAATGAAATCTTGTGGGAATTTATATGACTGGGCAGTCATAGCTTTTCCTTTCTTAAAGTCTTACTTAATACCTGTCATTGCTACGCCTTCAATGAAGTAACGTTGTAGGAATATGAACAGTAAAAGAATCGGTGTAATAATAAGTACTGCTCCAGCAAGTAGAACGCTGTAATTGGTTGCATTTTGACCAGTAGAGTAGAGGGAGAGCGCTACCGGCAATGTGTACATTGAGTCGGATTGAGCAGCTACTAATGGCCAGAGGAAATTATTCCAACTAGATAGGAAAGTCAAAATAGATAGCGTTGCAATAGCGGGGCCACATTGTGGCAGTACTATCTGGAAGAAAATCCTTAGCTCCCCGGCTCCATCGATTCGAGCTGCTTCAATAACGGCATCAGGAATCCCGGTCATAAATTGTCGCATGAGGAATACTCCCACAGGTTGTGTGAGGAAAGGTAAGATTAATGCGGCATATGTGTTAGAAAGTCCCAGATTTGCAATAATCACAAAGAGCGGCACAAATGTTGCAACGCTTGGCGCCATAAGCGTTACCATAACTGCGCCAAACACAATATTTTTGCCACGAAATTGCATTTTAGCTAAGGCATATCCAACCATTGAGCAGAAAATGATATTTCCCAAAACAGTAATGACAGCAACAATAATGCTATTAGTGAAATATGTACTGAAATTTAGCTGTTCAAACCATTTCGTAAAATTCGCAAGGGTTGCGTGATCTGGCAGTAAACGTGGTGGCTTAGCTAATATTTCACGTTGTGTTTTGAGTGAGCCTAAAGCCATCCACAGAAATGGGAAGACCCATATGAGACTGATAACCGACAGGATAATATAAATTGGAATCCTGCGTGTTGCTGTACGAATATGCTTACTAGTTGATTGCATTGTACGTACCTCTAATCTTCTGATTGCAGTAGGCGGAACTGCAATATGCTGACAAGTGCAATAATGATGAACAATACCCAGCTAGCTGCTGAAGCAATACCATAGCGGCCGAAACCAAATTGCTGGTAAACATAATATGCAGCTGAAAGTGTTGAATCGAGAGGTCCTCCTTGTGTCATGACAAAGGATTCCTCAAAGAATTGCAGATATGCAACAGAAATCAACACCGCCCCGAGCAGAATTGTAGGTTTCATTAATGGCAGGGTGATGTGCGTAAATATACGCCATTTTCCCGCTCCATCAACTGCTGCTGCTTCTTTTAATTCCGTTGGGATTGTTTGCAAGCCAGCGAGGAAAATAATCATGAGTGTTCCCATGTTGCGCCAGATAGTCATGACCATGAGAGCTGGTAAAGCGAAATGTGTATCGTGCAACCAATCAGGACCATGAATTCCTATGAGAGCTAGTATGGAGTTTAGCAATCCGTCTTCTTGTAAAATGTAGCGCCATACAACGGATACAGCAACAACACTTGCAACGACTGGAGCGTAGAGCATTGCTCTAAATATAGAATTGAGATGACGAGATCCTTTATTAAGGGCAGTTGCGCACGCCATCGCGATACAGATAGTTAGGGGCAAGCCGATAACAACGAAGATAGCTGTTGTAAGTAGAGCTTTGTGGAACCGTGGGTCTGTGAGTAGCGCAATGTAATTTTCCAGTCCTTTAAAATCTACGTTTAAAGGTGTGCGTAAATCACGTGATGTCATATCGGTAAGAGACATTCCAATCGACGTAATTAGAGGAATGAACATAAATACGCTGAAGATTACAATGAACGGAGCGATAAAGCCCCAAGCCACTGCATTTTGTCTACGATGTAGAGTGTTTGGTGGCGTTCCCCTATTATTATCGGCTTGCTGCTTCATTATTTACCTGTCCCGATCTTGTCTGCTTCTGCTTGGAGTTGTTTAAGGCCTTCATCAATCGAGAGGGAACCTTTATAGATTTGCTCCATAATTCGGTCTCCTGCTGCTGACACTTGTGGCCATCCTGGAACAGCCGGTGGAGCCATGGTGCTCTTTAGCTGTTCTCCATATGCTTTCAACTTGTCATCATTTGCGAGCGTGCTGTCTTCCCAGGCTTTCTGAGAAGATGGCAGGACTGTAGCAACTTTGTACCATTCGACTTGAGTGGTTGGATTGGTCATCCATTGGATAAATTTCCATGCAGATTGCTTGTTCTTTGACTCTTTCATAACAACCAAGTCAGCTCCTCCTACGAAGGAAGTGGAACTTTCACCGCGTGGGATTACAGCTGTGGCATATGACGATGAATCGCCCCCTTGGTCTGCAATTTGGCTGATAGTGGTTGGTCCGCCTGTCATGATTGGTGATTCTCCTTGAACGAATTGTGTAATACTTACGCCAGGAGTTGTGTCGAGATTAGTGTTGGTTATGCCCTCTTTAAAGAAGCTGTCGAGATATGTAGTAGCTTTCTTCATCTCAGGAGTGTTTAATGTCCATTTCTCTGAACTATCCATTAGCTGAACGCCGCTGGAGAAGAATGCCCAGAGTGTGCCCTGCCATGAATCCGCGCCACTTGGAGAGATTAATATGCCGTTTTTGACGCCATCAACTTTCTTCACATCAGATGCCATTTGTTTGAGTTCATCCAGCGTTTTTGGTGCGTGGTTCCAACCGGCTTTCGCGGCAATGTCAGTGCGATAGTAGAGTACATGACTATCTACATACCATGGAACACCTAATTGAGTCTCATCTACTTGACCTGCTTTAAGAGGTCCTTCCGTAAAATCTGATAAATCGAAGTTTTCTGGTACTGCATCGAATGCTGTTGAGAAATCAGCCATCCATGTAGTTCCCATTTGAATAACATCAGGCACTGTACCTGCAGCTATTGCGGTTTGAATCTTATCGTGTGCTGATGCCCATGGAATAGCTGTTACCTTTACCTTGGCATCAGGGTTATCCTTTTCAAATCCTTTGACGAAATCGCCAAGAAGATCACCCTCGTTACCCATTGCCCAAACTGTTAACTCGCCTGAAGCTGGTTTTGAATCTATTTGTGTTTCGGCTGCGCTGTTTGTATTACTGTTTTGTGAACGTCCGCAAGCGCCCATTCCGCAAATCAGTGCTACGCATGCAGCTAAAGTAATACTTTTCTTCCATTTGAACATGGTCGTTCCTCCTCGAACTCTTGTAATCTAAGCGGTTAGATTACATTAATATTTAAGCGCTTAGATTTTATTTTGTCAAGTAGAGAATAGATGAATGTCGAGGCATGTCATATGATAGAAAAATTTGATTTGAGGTGTGATTTATTGTAATTACCTGTATGACAGGCAGATAATAGGTAGCGATTTTTGTAGTGGAGCTTAATTGTATGCTGATTTAGAAAGCATAAAAAAGAAGTAGTAAATCTCCTGTTGCGTCGGGAATGAATGTTTTATTGTGTTTTACATCCGCAACTTTCACCAATAATCATACGCACTGGAAGTTTATATGATTGAGGTGAATCCCATGGTATGCCTGCGCGTTCGTCAAGAAGTTTTGCGGCTAGGCGTCCCATGTGTTCCATTGGCTGGCGAACAGTTGTGATAGGTGGACGAGAGAATTCTGCTGCCATAATTCCATCAAAACCGGTTATAAGAATATCTTCTGGAATACGAATGCCGGCATCGGTTAAGATCTCCATAACATTGAGTGCTGTCTGGTCATTTGCACATACGATTGCTTGAGGAAGTTGATTAGTGTCGATTGCTTCGCAGAGCTTAACCATCCACTCTTGTGATGTGGCTTCTGAATTATCTAGTAAAGCTGTTGTTACTTGGATGCCTCGTTGAGTGACATGTTGTTGGAAAGCATTGAATCTGCTACGCATATCAAAAGTTGTAATCTCTCCAATAAAAGACATGTCCGTTATGTGGTGAATATCGATTAAATGGTCGATTAGAGAAATAATTCCAGCAGTATTGTCGCAGTATATGCTGGCGCAGGATAAAGTGTTATCAAGATCGCCGATGCGTACTAATGGAACTGTTCGGCATAGTTGAGGTAGTGGCAAGTCGTCTGTACCGTGATTAGGGAAAACAGCTAATCCGTCCACGCTACCTGCAATGTCAGTAATGGAATTATTTTCTTTTGGAGAGTTTGCGGTGCCGAGTAAAATAGTTTTACCTCGATGCCAACATTCAAGTTCGAATCCACGCTGTATTTCGTCAACGTAGAGTGGGTAAACGAACATATTTGGGCGAGTAAAAGAAGAATCATTTTGCTCGTTGAGTGCGTTAAGATCCTCTAGCTCGCTACCTTGTGGACGTTCCAGTAACATGTCAAAGGAATATAGTCCCAATGCACCTGTTTTACCGCGAGCGAGACCTCGAGCACTAGCAGAAGGTACATAATCTAGAATGGCTGCGGCATCAAGTACTTTTTTTCGAGTTTTATCTTTAACCTTATCTGGATGTCTAAATGCAAAAGAAACCGTGGCAGTTGACACTCCTGCCTTTTTGGCGACATCATACACTGTTGATTTTCGCATACGCTACCACACGTTTCTCGGATTGCTTATTGTATCGGTTTGTTAAACAGTGTACCCTGAAAAAGTTGTTACGACATAATTTTTAAGAGTCATTCTGCTTACTATTCTTCCATATACTTCTGTGGTTCTGCCTTAAAAGCTTCTAAACAATGGTCTGAGCAGAAGTGGTATACCTTGCTTCCGTAAGCAAAAGGACGCTGGTCGGCATCAACGGTCATTCCACAGATAGGGTCAATCAGCACATCCTCAAGACCACTTGTGGCTGCGGTTGGTTTTTTCTTCAAAAAATCAAACATGAGTTCTCCTTGGTTTGAATGAGTACTATCGTCAATAATAATCTGGGGATGAGCAGAGTTCAGTGGTTTCGCTTCGCGCGAGCTGTCTATGCGTGCAGTGCGTACGCGCGAGGAATTGAGCACTAAACTAACTGAACTAAAAGCCATGGCAAGTCCTGCAATCATTGGGTTGAGTAGCCAACCAGTGAAAGGGTAGAGAATGCCAGTGGCAATAACAATGCCCACAAGATTGTAAGCAAAAGCAAAACCAAGGTTTTGGTAAATATTGCGCATCGTAGCGCGGCTCAAACGAATCATGCGTGCAACCGATGTAATATCTCCGTTCATCAGCGTTACATCAGCGGATCGCATAGCAATATCTGTGCCAGTTCCCATAGCAAAACCTAAATCAGCCTGAGCTAAAGCAGGCGCGTCGTTAATGCCATCACCCACCATAGCAATCATATGGTTTCTCTCGGCACCGCGCTGCTGTTGAGCATGAGAAATCCAAAAAGCTTTGCCATCTGGTTTCACCTGTGCAATCGCAGTGGATATTCCTGCCTCACGAGCAACCTGTTTGGCAACCTCAGTCTTATCTCCTGACAACATAATCGTGCGGATTCCCATGTCGGTAAGCTCAGCCAAAGCTGCTGCAGACGTCGGTTTAATGCGGTCGTGCGTATAAGAAATACGGGCAGAACTCACATCCTGTACCTGTGCTACACCCTGTGTAATCGTTCCTGTTTTATCAAAAAATATCGTGCGAATAAAACGCGCCTTATCGAGCGCATCAGCAGAGGAAATCAAAATACCATACTGAGCGCCGCGCCCAATAGCTACGGTAATAGATAGAGGGGTAGCTAAGCCTAAAGCGCATGGACAAGCAATAATAAGCACAGTAACAGCAGTAGTTAATGCAAAACTAAAAGCGGACCGCTGGGCAAAAATCATCCACAGTGTGAAGGTCCACAAAGCTATAAGAAAAACAGCAGGAACAAAAACGCGGGCAATTTTATCGACAACTGCCTGAACAGGAGCTTTACTTGCCTGAGCAGAAGCAACGAGCTGAATAATCTGCGACAAAACCGTATCCTGACCGGTTGCCGTAATGCGCAGCGCAACAGGAGCATTAAGATTCAAAGTGCCACCCGTAATAGCATCTCCTATTACGCGCTCAATCGCAGCCGACTCGCCGGTCATCATAGACTCATCGAAACGAGCTGAACCGCGCACAATCACACCATCAGCAGGAACGCTGTGCCCGCCAGGGACTTGCACAATATCGCCAGTTTTAATCTGGCTCATTGGCGTTTGAGTGCCAGCCTGCGGCAAGCGCCACGCTTCGGTTTTGAGCTCGGAATCGCTGAGAACGCGTGCAGTATCAGGGCGCAGAGCCATGAGCGCTTCAATGGCACTATTCGTGCCAGCTCGCGCTCGCGATTCAATAAGCGAACCCATAACAACAAGAGTGAGTACAACAACAACTGTGTCGAAATAGACGTGGCGAGCGGTTGCTGGAAGAATCTCAGGAGCAATGCATACCAGCATGCTAAAGACATAGGCGGCACTCGTTCCCACTGTAACAAGCGCATTCATTTCTGGATTGCGGTGAATAAGTGCGCTCCAGCCAATACGGTGAATATCCCAGCCAGTATAGAGCATAACAGGTGTGGCGAGAACAGCCTGAATCCAAGGGTTATTGAGTGTGTGGAGGATTGGAAGCGAGGAGTTGTGTCCCCAAAACATGAAGCCCATGCCCAGAATAAACACGGGAATACTAAAAATAACGCCGACGAGGAAGCGCTTCTTCAGGGTGTTGAGTTCGGCAGTGCGGTCGTTTGAATGGGAATCGGTAACTTCGGTGGTGTTGTTTGTTTCTCTGATGGTGGCATCAGTATCGGAATCAGTATCGCTATCAATATTCGTGCCGCCTTCGCCGGTGACGCGTAACATGCCGTGCACCATATTCATACCGCAGGCAAAAGGATAATCACCAGCAGATAAAGCAGGTAAATGTATAGTGGTTGTGCGCCCTGCAGGAAGAAAAGTGTCTCGTCCCAAATCGGGAAAAACCACATGTGAGGTGCATTCGCCACTATCTTTGCGGTCAAAATATATGGTCAGAGGTGTTCCTGCCTGTGCGTAGATAAGAGCAGGAGAATATGAGCCGTTAATGCTTATGGTAATCTCTTGCTTTGCGCCATTGATAACGGTGTGCTCGCCTTTGCGTGGAGCAAAAAAGAACCAGACTAAAGCTATGCTGAGGACTATTGCAACTGCGCAGTATACAAAAATCATGATTATCCCTTCGTTGTCTCTACCTATCTTAATGAGCTTGAAGGGCTGTATATTTCAACGCAACGCGAGGTTCAGCTCGTGGCGATACCTTCTGCTATTGTCGAACATATGTTCGAATTTATTATTGCTCTTGTTATTGGTGCTCTTCTCGGTGGCGCGCTGGGTTTTATGTACGCGCGCATGAGTTCGCGTGCGGGGGAGAAGGGTGAAAATCAAGACTCTGCTGAGCATCTTACACAGCAAGTGCAGGAACTAACGAGTGCTCGTGATAGTTTGACTGAGCATGTGGAACAACTGCGCGGCGATTTAGCTGCTGAACGTGAGGCAACTGCTAAGCTCGAGGGAACAGTGCAGGGAGAGCGTGAGAAACTTGTGCTGCTTCAGGAGCAACTCGACGCTGCCCGTAAAGACGTGCAGTTAGCGCGTAAGGCAGAAGAAGAGCGTGTAGAGCGTGAACGAGAGAAAGAGCTTAAGCGCGAAGAAGAACTGCGCGCTAAGCAAGAGCAAGAACTCACAGAACAGTCTCGCGTGCTGAAGGCACTGACTCCAGTGCAGAAGAACTTAGATATTCTGCAGCAAAAAGTGGCTCTGATGGAAGAAAGCCGCAAGAGTGAAATGGGTAAGCTGGGAGAGCAGCTGCTCGGTTTGGGTAAAGCGCAAGAAAAGCTCGATAAAGAAACAACGAGTTTGGCTATGGCTTTGCGCAATAACAAGATTCGCGGTGCATGGGGCGAAGCACAGCTGAAGAATATTGTGGAATCTGCTGGTTTGCGTGAACATGTTGATTTTGAAACACAGTATGTGGTGCACGGTAATGATGGGCAACGGCAGCGTCCTGATATGGTGGTGAATTTGCCAGATGGAAAGTTCATTCCAATCGATGCGAAAGTGCCATATTCTGCTTATCAGAAGGCATGTGAAATAAGCGATGCTGCTCCTGAGCAAGAATTGCAATTGCGCGATGAATATCTGCATGAACATGCTAAAGCCTTACGTGCGCATATTGATGAGTTGGGCAAGCGCGAGTATTGGAAAAATGGCGATGATCGTGTGGCGCCAGATTTCGTTATCGCCTTTATTCCAAACGAATCGCTTCTGCAGGCAGCTTTGGATGTTGACCCAACAATTTTGGATTATGCGTTTAATAAGCAGGTGGCACTTACTTCACCCGTTACCTTATGGTCGGTGTTGAAGTCCGTCGCTTTCGTTTGGCAGCAGCAAACATTAAGTGACGAAGCGCAGCAGCTTTTCGACCTATCTCGAGATCTTTTCGATCGTTTAGGAACGATGAGCGCTCATGCCACAAAGCTCGGTCGTACGCTGGGAACAGCTGTGCTCGACTACAATAAATTCGTTGGTTCCTTACAATCGAAGGTGGTGCCAACGGCACGCAAACTCTCGAAATTAGACGGTGGGAATTTGTTTGAGCTGCCACAGCCTATTGAAGACGAGAAGAAGAGCGATATTCGCGAAATAACCGCGCCGGAACTTATTACCACATGGGACGACGAGACGGAAAGATAGACTATCAATCATGACAGATTTCAAAGCAACAGGAAGCGCCGATTTACTTCAGCAGATTGCTGATTTACCGGAAGAAATGCTTGAGCCAACGCAACGCTTAGAAAAGTTGGTGCGTGCTGAAGTAGTGAATAAACAGTTTAGCGAACTCACCTCTGTAACCTATCATCATGATGGTGCAACGCTTGCTGGTCACGCTCTCCTTGATGCTTTAGAAACTCATGGTTTTATGCTCGACGATTTTGACGCTGTGGGAGCTATGACCACCGCAGGCATTCCGTTAGTTACTGCAATGATTCATGCAGCGGCGTCTCGCGGTCAAATTCTTGATGGTTTCCTAATGGATTTTGTGTTCCCTGGTATTAAAGGGCCGTCAATAGCAGGAAAGCGTGTTATTCTTGTGGATGCATGGCTGTCGGAAAAGTCCTTTGTGCAAACTTCTTCCGTTGTTACGCTTACTCACGGCAATGAGTTGAATGTAGATTTTGCTGTGCTCGAAAATGAAGGTGCTCAGATTTGCGCTATAACTTCCTTAGTAGGAAGCGTGGGAGGGCATGGCGAGAGTATGCATGGCGAAGACCACGTGTGTCAATGCGGTAATGGCGGTTGTGGCAACTCAGATAGTTGCTGCGGTGGCGGTTGCGACCATGATCATGCGTCACAAGAGCTCGAGATTCAGCTTGTGAACCCTGTTAGCGGCTATGTTACATCTGTACCATTCATTCCTGTGTTCTCAGATAAAGACGTACAAGGTGATGGCGTACAAGGTGAGGATGTGCACGAAGCATGATTCCACCAAGTGAGTTTACACGGCGAGTAATGGCGGCAGGCAATCCTGGATTGCGAGAAATCGGTGTCGGCTCATGGGAAGAAGAGCATCCAGATGAGCCACGCCCAATAGGTGAGCAGTATGATGAAGAACTCCTTAATGAAGGAGACCGTCGCAATGTGATGGATCGCTACCGTTACTGGAGCGTTGAAGCAATCAAAAAAGATCTCGATGAGCGTGGACGCTACGGTTTTGAAGTAGCGGTAGAAAACTGGACGCACGATTTCAATATCGGTTCCATTGTGCGAACTGCTAACGCCTTCACTGCTAATGCCGTGCATATTATTGGTCCTAAAAAGTGGAACCGTAAAGGATCACTAATGACTGAGCTGTATCAGCATGTGCATCATCATGCCAGTATTGACGAGTTCATTGATAATCTCACAGCACGAGCTGAGCAAGAAGGCAAGCCACGTCCTCGTATTATTGCTCTCGATATTGTGCCAGGAGCGCAGCCAATAGAACGCTATGATTTTCCAGAAAATTGCGTCATGATTTTCGGAGCAGAAGGCCCTGGTTTAACAAGCCGAGCTCTAGAACGCGCTGATGATGTGGTGTATATCTCTCAAACAGGCTCCGTTCGTTCCCTCAATGCAGGCGCTGCTGCTGCAGTTGCCATGCATACATGGGTTATGCAACACGGCGTAATCGGTTAGAGTGTTCTAACAGTCAAAGTGTTGTATTGCTTCAAGTGTTGCTGGCTAGGGTTGCTTATGAGTAGCTCGCCAGTCGCACTGAAATTACGATATCTAAGCGATACAAACTCGTAACCTAAGTGTCTGGTTAGACATCTAATATGGGGCATTATGCCTACATTTACACGTGAAGAAATCGAGCATTTGGGTGAATTAGCTCAAATTGCTTTAACAGATGAAGAAATTACTCGTCTTCAAGGTGAACTTAACGCAGTTGCAGAGGCTATTGCACAGGTGCAAGAAGTTGCTTCAGAAAATATTGCGCCAACTGCAAATCCAGTACCTCTCGAAGCATATATGCGTCCAGATGAGCCTGCGACACCATTAACTCAGGATGAAGCACTTTCGGGCGCTGCGGCATCCGAGGACGGTATGTTCGTAGCTCCACAGATCTTGGGGGAGTAAAACATGGACAAGAACATGCGTAACGATTTAGTTAAGCTGTCTGCAGCTCAGATGGCAGAAAAATTCAAAGCAGGCGAAGTAAGCTCTCGCGAGCTTGTTGACGCACATGCAGAAGTTATTGAAGCTGCTGAGCCAGCAATCAATGCTTTCTTGAAGCTCAGCTTTGATCAGGCTCGCGAACAAGCAGATGCTATTGATGCAAAGCGTGCAGCGGGTGAAGAGCTTGCTTCATTAGCGGGTGTGCCTATTGCAATTAAAGACATGATTGTTACTAAGGGCATCGAAACAACTGCAGCATCGAAGATTTTAGAAGGCTGGGTTCCTCCATACGATGCCACAGTTATTACTCGCCTGAAGAAAGCTGGTCTGCCAATTTTAGGTAAGACGAATCTCGATGAGTTCGCTCAGGGTTCTTCTACCGAGCATTCTGCTTACGGCAACACGCAGAACCCATGGGATACAGACCGCGTTCCAGGTGGTTCAGGTGGCGGTTCGGCTGCAGCAGTGGCTGCTTTCGAAGCTCCACTCGCATTGGGAACAGATACAGGTGGTTCTATCCGTCAGCCAGGTGCCTTTACTGGAACAGTGGGCGTGAAGCCAACATACGGTGGCGTATCTCGTTTCGGCGCAATTGCTATGGCATCCTCCCTTGATCAGATTGGTCCTGTGAGCCGCACTGTTTTGGATTCTGCTTTGTTGCAAGAAACTATTGGTGGCCACGATCCTCACGATTCCACCTCTTTGCCTGGCTCTGCTCCTGCAATGGTGGCAGCAGCTCGCGAAGGCGCGAAGCGCGATCTTAAAGGCTTGAAAGTTGGTCTTATTAAGGAGCTGTCTGGTGAGGGTTTCCAAGAAGGCGTATCGAAGCGCTTCAACGAGGCTGTAGAGCATTTGACTGCTATGGGCGCTGAGGTTGTTGAGATTTCTCTGCCAAACCTCAAGTATGCTTTGGGCGCTTACTACATTATTATGCCATCGGAAGTATCGTCCAATTTGGCTCGCTACGATGGTATGCGTTATGGTTTGCGCGTTATGCCTCCAGAAGGCGTTCCAGCAACAGCAGCTAATATGATGGCTTATACTCGCGAAGCAGGTTTCGGCGACGAAGTAAAGCGCCGTATTATTTTGGGAACTTATGCTTTGTCCGCTGGATATTATGACGCTTGGTATGGTAGCGCACAGAAGGTACGCACCCTGATTATCGAAGACTTTAAGAAGGCTTTCGAAAAGGTTGATGTTTTGGCATGCCCAACATCTCCATCGACTGCTTTTAAGTTCGGTGAGAAAACGAAGGATCCATTAGCCATGTATCTGGATGATATTGCAACCATTCCAGCTAACTTGGCAGGCGTTCCAGCTATTTCCGTTCCCGCAGGTGTAAGCGATGACGGTATGCCAGTTGGCTTCCAGTTTATTGCTCCACAAACACGTGACGATGTTCTCTACAAGCCAGCTGCTGCTTTGGAAGCTGCATTAGAAGAACAGTGGAACGGTCCAGTATGGCAGTGGATGAATACTCCATGGTTGGGCGAGTAGGTCGAAGGACAAGAAAATGGCTGAAAAATTAATGAAGTTTTCCGAGGCTGTGGAAAAGTACGATTCTGTTATCGGTCTCGAAGTACATGTGGAGCTGAACACCAAGACCAAGCTTTTCTGCCCTGCAGAAGTATCGTTTGGTGGTGAGCCAAATACTCAGCTCACCCCTGTATCCCTTGGTTTGCCAGGTTCTTTGCCAGTGGTGAATAAATCTGCTATTGACTACGCTATTAAGCTTGGTTTGGCGTTGCATTGCGATATTGCTGAATGGTCTCAGTTCGCTCGTAAGAACTACTTCTACCCAGACATGCCTCGCGATTACCAGATTTCGCAGTATGATAAGCCACTAAACGGCGAAGGTTACCTCGACGTAGAGCTGGAAGACGGTGAAATCTTCCGCGTTCCAATTGAGCGTGCTCACGTAGAAGATGATGCTGGTAAGAATACACACGTCGGCGGTGCAGATGGTCGTATTGAAGGTGCCGACCATTCCCTCGTGGACTACAACCGTGCAGGTGTGCCATTGGTAGAAATCGTAACCAAGCCAATTACTGGTGCAGGTGCACGCGCAGCTGAAGTTGCTGGCGCTTATGTGCGCACTATTCGCGATATTGTTCGTGCTCTCAACATTTCCAACGCTCGCATGGAGCAAGGAAATATGCGTGCCGACGTGAACGTATCGTTGCGTAACAGTCCAGATGCACCATTTGGCACTCGTTCCGAAACGAAGAACGTGAACTCCTTCCGTGGTATTGAGCGCACTATTGTGTATGAAATTCGCCGTCAAGCTGCTGTGTTGGAAGCGGGTGGAGAAGTTCTTCAGGAAACCCGCCACTGGGATGAGGCTAACCAAACAACTGCCGGTGGTCGTGTGAAGACTGATGCCGACGATTACCGCTACTTCCCAGATCCAGACTTGGTTATGGTTCACATCACCAAGGAGCATATTGACGAGCTTAAGGCTCAGATGCCAGAAATGCCACGCGAACGTCGCAACCGCTTGCAAACCGAATGGGGTTTGAGTGATAACGATATGCGCGATATTATTAACGCTTCTGCATTGGATCTTGTAGAAGAAACTGTGAAAGCTGGCGCTAGCCCAGCCGGTGCTCGCAAGTGGTGGATGGGTGAAATTTCCCGTACTGCTAACGAGAACGACACAACTTTGGAAGAGCTAAGCATTACTCCAGCCGATGTAGCGCGTGTAGAAGCCTTGATTGCTGAGGGCAAGCTCAACGATAAGCTGGCTAAGCAAACAGTTTCAGGAGTTATTGCAGGCGAAGGCACTCCAGATGAGGTAGTGGCCAAGCATGGCTACGAGGTTGTTCAAGATACTGGTGCTTTGGAAGCAGAAGTCGATAAGGCTCTTGCCGCAAACCCAGATATCGTAGAAAAGCTCAAGAGCGGCAATATGAAGCCAATGGGCGCTATTATTGGTGCTGTTATGAAGGCAACTCGCGGACAAGCCGATGCTAAGACTGTTACTGGCATCGTTATGTCTAAGATTAAATAGCGCACAATAACTCAGGTATAAAGAAGGGGAAAGGCAATCAATGCAAGATCGCACTCTCGATGAAAGCGTGGTACTGCCAGAAATTCGCGGAGAAATGGTTAAACTTCGCGCGGCAAGCTGGGAAGATTTCAGCACCATGGATCGCATTCACGCCTTTTCCTCTTCTTTAACACTGGTAGGAAAATCTGAGGAAGCTGAGCGCGCTATTGTGCGTTCATGGATTCAGCGTTCATTACGCTGGCAGAAAGGCGTTCGCACCCAAGAAGAAGGTCTGCAAGATGCTGAAGCTCGAGGAGTGATGGCATGGTCTCTGTTCGCGAATGACTCGCAAGACGCAGACGGTGATGAACTTATTGGTATGGCTTTCCTCGTAGACATTGATGCATGGGCACAATCCGCTCGCATTCAAGTTATTTTGGGTCAAGATTACCGTGGTCGAGGATATACCCGCGACGTTATGCCCCGCGTAATGACCTACGGTTTCGCTCCACGTCCGGCAGGCTTAGGATTGCACCGCATTTGGATTAGCACATCCTCATCGAATATGCGCGGTCACGCAGTATATAAATCACTTGGTTTTATTGAATCGGGTACATCTCGTGACGCTTTATGGGATGACAGCGAAGCCCACTACATGGATTTGCATGTTTTCGACATGCTCGTTGATGAATTTGATCCTATTCAATCGCTGGCTACTTTCGGTTTGCATACTATCATGGATAATCCTGGCGTGCGTGAAGCGCTGGCTCAGCATGAACGTACCCAAAATATCAAAAAGAAAAATCACGAAGAGCAAGCCGTGCAACTTCCTCCTATCTCTGGTCAGCGTCAAACTATTAGCGGCGACGATATGGTAAACCAAGACGAAGAGTTGCCATGGTGGCGTAAACTAGGAGCCAACCGAAAGCGCGACTAAGTTCATAGCAATCCCACCATAAGGAGAGCTTTATGAGTGCAGAAGATCTCGATAACTACGAAACAGAAGCTGAACTGGCACTGTATAAAGAGTATCGTGATGTTATTAAACTTTTTACCTACGTTATTGAAACTGAACGTCGTTTTTATTTAGCCAATCGTGTAGATTTTAACGCTCGTCAGGCAGGTCAAGACGTGTATTTTGACGTCCAGCTAACCGATGCGTGGGTGTGGGATGTCTATCGTCCTAACCGTTTCGTAAAAACGGTGCGCATCGTTACTTTCAAAGACGTGAATGTAGAAGAAGTACAAAAAACTGATATCGAAGTACCGCGCAATTTGTAGTCTATCGCATAAAACACACACAGTATCTGTGCGTATATGTGCATGAACTGCAAAAAATTTGTGTGCAGTATCGAGGAAAGTCAAGAAAAACTGTAGTTTGCGCTATCCTTAGAAAGAGTGTCTAAAGTTAGAGGAGTTAATGTGACAGATAAACAATCTGTTGTGATTATCGGTGGTGGCCCAGCAGGTCTTACCGCAGCGTGGGAATTAGTTAAAGATAATGCCGACGCTTACGATGTCACCGTGCTGGAAGCAAGCCAAGAATTTGGTGGCATTGCTCGCACTGTAAAGTACAACGGTAATCGTATGGATATTGGCGGTCATCGCTTCTTCTCCAAAGACGATCGCATTATGCAGTGGTGGCAAGATGTTATGCCATTGCAAGGTGCTCCATCCTACGATGACAAAAAATTGGGGCGTCATCATGATTTGAACCCTGGCGGACCAGATCCAGAAAAAACTGATGTAGTTATGCTGAAGCGTCACCGCTTGTCCCGCATTTTCTGGAATCAGCATTTCTTTGATTATCCAATTAGCTTGACCCCTAATACCATTAAAGCGATGGGCTTCTTCCTGACTATGCAGGCAGGTTTTAGCTACTTGTGGTCAACCGTTCACAAGCTTCCAGAAGATAATCTGGAAAACTTCTATATTAACCGTTTCGGCCGCAAACTCTACTCGCTGTTCTTCGAGGGATACACTGAGAAGCTCTGGGGGCGCCATCCAAGCGAAATTTCTGCTGACTGGGGTGCTCAGCGTGTTAAGGGTCTTAACATTTGGAATATTTTAGGCAATGCTTTTAAGAAGCTTATGCCAGGCCATAAGGCAGATAATTCTAAGGTAGAAACTTCTCTGATTGAAGAGTTCTGGTATCCAAAGCTTGGTCCAGGTCAGCTCTGGGAGGTTGTGGCAGATAACTCTACTGCTAAGGGCGCAACAATTATTAAGGGCGCTAAGGTTACCGCTATTCACAGCGAAAACGGTAAAGCGTCTGCAGTAGATTACACCACCGGAGATGGCAAGGTTGTGAGCTTAAAGGCTGACCATGTTATTTCTTCTATGCCGCTCAATCACTTGATTGACGCGATGAACAACGGTGGCGTAGACGTTCCGGCTTCTGTAACAGAAGTTGCGCACGGTTTACCATTCCGCGACTTCGTAACCGTTGGTTTGCTCGTAAAGAAGTTGCGCGTAAAGAACACCACAGATGTTCCAACTTTGGGTAATCCTCCAATCGTTCCGGATAACTGGATTTATGTGCAAGATCCTGGATACAAGGTAGGACGTATTCAAATCTTCAATAACTGGAGCCCATATCTCTTAAAGGATCCAGATAATACCGTGTGGATTGGTTTGGAATACTTTACCGACGAAGGCGACGATTTCTGGAACCTCAGCGACGAAGAAGCTCGCAAGTTTGCTATTGCCGAAATGATTCGCATGCGCATTATTGAAAGTGCAGATGATGTGCTTGATGCTCACCGCGAACTCGTTCCTAAGGCATATCCAGCATACTTCGATACCTACGATCGCATCGATGAGCTAACCGGTTGGATTGATTCCTTAAGCAATGTGTACTGCGTAGGACGTAACGGACAACACCACTACAATAACCAGGATCATTCGATGGCAACATCGATTGAAGCTGTGGAGAACATTAAGACTGGTCGCGAAGACAAGTCCAATGTATGGGGCGTGAACACCGAAAAGTCTTACCATGAGTCAAAGTAACAGCATATAGACCATATGTACTCAGCGCACAAGCACTGAAGAGGTCGTGAACACCGATTTCTTCAGTGCTTTAGTGTATACTAGCAACTTGTATGTGCCGAGTGGAAGCATTGCCACATAGATGCGCCACTCACTAGGTCTAGCTCAAGCTAGCTCAGCCGGCTCAAGCCTAGCTTAAGCCAAGCTATGAGCCTAGCTCGCTCTAGCTATGAGCAGACTGGCCTCTTTGCAAGCAAACTTGCAAAGGAGAACGAGGAATATACCAAGCGTATTATTCCCAGACTTAACGCTGATATGTGGCGGCGTACGAGGATTACAATGAACGCTATTGAAGCATTCGAAGCTAAGCAGCTCAAGGCTGCAGACTCCATTCCTGCATTCCGTCCAGGCGACACCGTTAAGGTGAACGTAAAGATTCAGGAAGGTAACAACTCCCGTATTCAGGCATTCCAGGGCGTCGTTATTGGTCGCCAGGGTGCTGGCTTGCGTGAAACCTTCATCGTTCGTAAGGTTTCCTTCGGTGTTGGCGTAGAGCGTCGCTTCCCAGTACATTCCCCATCTATCGATTCTATTGAATTGGTACGTAAGGGTAAGGTACGTCGCGCAAAGCTCTACTACTTGCGCAACTTGCGCGGTAAGGCTGCTCGTATTGTTGAGCGCCGCGACAACTCTGCAAAGTAAGCGAGATGGAGAGAAACCCGGGGCTCTACCTCGGGTTTCTTTATTTTCGTAAGAGGCGAAGCACAGTGGAGACCAATATGAGCACAGCCAAACATTCTCGTCGTGAGAACTATATTCCTGCACATAGCACAGGTGAACGGCACTATCGAGCAAGCGAACGCCGCCTTATGGGAGCGCTAGATTGGTTATTCTATTTCGTTGTGCCTATGGCTATAGTTTTAGTGCTGCGTTTTGTTGTTTTCGGTCTTTTTATTATTCCCTCCGCCTCGATGGAAAACACGTTGATGATTGGTGATCGTATTATTACCAATAATCTCAATATTTCTTCTCAAACTTTAAAGCGCGGTCAAGTGATTGTTTTTGCTGATAATTCGCACTGGCTGACCGCACAAGACATGAATGAAGCAGCCAGCTCCACACATAGTTTTGGCATAGATAGCGACAAACTGTTTCTCGTGAAACGTCTTATTGGCTTGCCGGGCGATGTGGTGGCCTGTGATGGTGGGGGAGCGCCTGTAACAGTAAACGGTCAAGCTATCGATGAATCATCGTATTTGAAGCCAGGTGTTGCGCCATCGGATGAAGCTTTTTCTGTTACTGTTCCTCCCGATAGCGTTTTTGTTATGGGAGATAATCGTTCAAATTCTGCTGATTCGCGCTTCCATCAAGACGATGGTAATTCAGGCTGTGTGCGCATTAGTTCCGTTACAGGCGTAGCGATGGCTGTTTTCTGGCCTTCATCCGATTGGAAAACTTTGAACGCAGGCCGCCAAGCATTTGAAAGTGCAGGCTTGTAATGGCTAGCCCTCTTCCAAGGTGGGATTATGAATCAGAAATTGTAGCTCAAGGTGCTCAGTGGATTATTGGCCTCGATGAAGTAGGCCGCGGCTGTTTAGCAGGACCAGTAACGCTTGGCGCTGCAGCTTTTCCAGCCGCTCGTATTGGCAGCGATACTATTCCTCACGATCTGAAAGATTCGAAACTACTGACCGAGCGTAAACGCGAAGCCCTCATAGAACCTGTGCAATCATGGGCTGCAGCTGTAAGCACAGGCTCGTGCAGTAATCAAGAAATTGATGAATGGGGTATAGCGGCATGTTTAGGTTTAGCTGCTGTGCGTGCTTTACATACTGTTGAGCATATGCTTGCTCAGAAGTATCCTGACGACTTTTATGATCGCGTGCGCCTTGCTGTTATCTTGGACGGCCCGCATGACTATATAACACCCGCGCTATCGATGCTAAACGCTCCTGCTATACCCGTTATTCCACGCGTATATACGCAGGTTAAAGCTGATCAAAAATGCGCAAGCGTAGCAGCAGCATCTGTTTATGCGAAAGTACAGCGCGATCATGAAATGATGCGCATAGCCCGCGAAAATCCGCAGTGGTCTGCCTATGCGTGGGAGAAAAATAAAGGCTACGGATCTGCAGCACACAGAGCCGCTATACAAGAATATGGTCCAACACCATATCATCGCATTAGTTGGAAGTTGGGATAATATGAGCACACGCAAAGTATCCATTGTCGATGTAGCCAAGGAAGCTGGAGTCTCGTATCAAACTGTATCGCGAGTTATTAATAATTCGCCTGCTGTACGTGAAGCAACCCGTCGCAAGGTTCAGGAAGCTATCCGTCAGCTGAATTATCATCCATCGCTGTCTGCGCAGTCTCTCAAAACGCAGCGTACCCGCATGATCGGCGTTATTGCATCACAAACGCAATACTCAGGTCCTCTGCTTACTATCTCGGCTATCGAAAGAATGGCGCGCAGCCGTAATCTCTTCGTTTCTGTGGCAACGGTTGATGAATCACGTCTTAATCCCGCTGATTTTAGCGAGATAGAGGAAAGCTTCGTTAAGCTCGGCGTAGAAGCTGTTGTTATTGTTGCGCCAACAGAAGCGATGGTTACGCTGGCCATAGAAAGTCATGTGAATATTCCTCGCGTGATTATTACCGCTCCTGAGGGCATGCAGCAGCTCAGTTCGCGCAATTTTGATTCGTCGCGCGTGAAGTTTGTTTCCACGAACCAAGATGCAGTGAGTGAGCAGATTGTGCATGGTCTGCGCGCTTCGGGCATAGAGCGCGTACTGTATATTAGCGGTCCGCAACAGTGGCGAGATGCTTATACCCGTTGCCATGCGTGTGTGCGTGCGTGTGAGCATAACAGTTTGACCGTGCAGGTTATTGATGCTGGTGACTGGTTAAGCATGAACAGTTACGATAAGCTGACTGCTTTGTTGCAGGCAGATGCTTCGACTGTGATGAAAAATACAGCGATATGGGCTGCTAATGATTTACTTGCTATGGGTGCTCGAAGAGCTTTGCTAGAAGCAGGTTTAGATGTTCCCGGCGATGTGCAGGTGATTGGTTATGACGATATGCCAGGAACAGAAAGCTTGGTACCTCCGCTGACAACAGTGAACCCAAACTATGAGAAGGTTGGGTCTATTGCCATGCGTTTGGTTCTTGACCTGTTGGGATATACTGCTGAGGACGATGAAGATGATTCCGTAGAAGAATACACTCTTCTTGATGGCTCAGATTGCGTGTATCTTGTTGAACCTCGTTTAGTTTTGCGTGCATCAACGCTTTCGTAGAGGGCTGTTGATTGTTTAGATTGAGCGTGTGTTTATTTGATTAATACAACGTTATAGTGTAGAATACGTTATGTGAACGTTCACATAACAGTGTGAATAAAGAGGTGCATTATCTAACACGACGGAGTGAAGACTATGACGGACATCGCACGCGCACAAGAAGCTATTGCTGCAGGTAATATTTCTCTGGGCGTAGAGTTTGGTTCTACGCGCATTAAAGCTGTTCTCATTGATGAGCAATACAATACCTTGGCTCAGGGTGACCATGTGTGGGAAAATCATTTAGACGATGGATTATGGACTTACGGTTTGGATGAAGTATGGGCTGGCGTGCAAGATGCATATGCACAATTAGTTGCCAGCGTGCATGAAACATACGATGTTGAGCTCACTCGTATTGCACGCATGGGCTTCTCCGCCATGATGCATGGCTACCTCGCCTTCAATAAGAACGGTGAGCTCCTTGTTCCGTTCCGCACCTGGCGCAATACCAATACGCATGAAGCTCACGAACAGCTGTCTGAACTCTTCCAATTCAACATCCCAGAACGCTGGTCTATCGCGCACTTGTACCAAGCCATTCTCAATAACGAAGAGCATGTTCCTGAGGTAGATTTCTTCACCACCCTGTCTGGCTACGTACACTGGCAACTCACCGGCCGCAAAGTACTCGGAGTGGGCGATGCGTCGGGCATGTTCCCAATCGACCCACATACACACAACTTCGACGAAGAATTTCTCGCACAATTCGATCAACTCAACAATGTGGCATCTCAGCCATGGAATATCCGTGAGATTCTGCCAACCGTCCTCGTCGCCGGCCAGAATGCGGGCGAACTCACTGAAGAAGGAGCGCGCCTACTCGATCCAAGCGGACACTTACAGGCTGGTTCTGTTCTCGCGCCACCCGAGGGTGATGCAGGAACGGGCATGGTAGCCACCAACTCCGTACGAGTGCGCACTGGTAACGTGTCTGCAGGAACCTCCATCTTTGCCATGGTTGTGCTGGAAGACAAGCTCAAAGCGCTCCACCCAGAAGTGGACGTGGTCACCACACCTGCAGGCGATTTAGCGGGCATGTCTCACGCGAATAACTTCACCTCCGACCTGAACGCATGGGTGGGCTTATTCCGTGAATTTGCAGCGGCTGCGGGAACTCCTGTAGACAACGCTACGCTGTTCTCCACGCTGTTTAATGCGGCTATTGCCGACAACACCGATGCCAACGCAGACGGATTGCTCAACTATTGCTTCTACTCGGGGGAATTCCTCGTTAATCTGGCTGAAGGTCGCCCTGTGTTCGCGCGCGGACCTCAAGCCCACATGAGTCTGGGCAACTTTATGCGCGCTCAGCTCTTCTCCGCCTTCTCCCCAGTAAAAGTGGGCATGGACGTGATGACCAAAGATGAGGGAGTGCGAGTAGATTCTTTGGTTGGTCATGGTGGCATTTTCACCACGCCTGTGGTAGCTCAGCGTATTTTGGCTGCCGCGTTTAACACGCCTATCCGCGTGATGAGCACGGCTGCTGAAGGCGGCGCGTGGGGTATGGCAGTGCTCGCTGATTACACTGCTCACGTTCAGACCGCTCTCGACGACTACTTGGATAACACGGTTTTTGCTGGCGCGCAGTATTCTACAGAAGAACCGCAGCCTGCAGACGTTGACGGTTTCGAAGACTTCTTTGAGCGCTTTAGGACCGGATTAGCGATTGAACAGGCTGCGGTAGAAAGTATTGATTTGGAATCACGGTAGAAATACCGCGCTAATAAACGCGCTAATAAACGCGATAAAAGGCCGCGAAAAACTAGTACAAAAACCCGCGCAAAAACTAGCGCCAAATCAGCAGAAAACTTTATAAGACACACAACATAAGGAGATATACAATGGCAACTTTGGCAGATTACTCAGAAGAAACCCGTGCTGAAGTCAAGCAAGTACGCGAAATTGTTGCGAGCTTGCACGATCAACTTCTTAAATGGAATTTGGTTGTATGGACTGCAGGTAATGTTTCTCAGCGGTTGAAAACAGCAGATTTAATGGTTATTAAGCCTTCTGGTCTACGCTACGAATATCTTACCCCAGCAAGCATGGTGGTATGCGATTTAGATGGCAACGTGGTCGATGGAGTAGCATCGCCATCTTCAGATACTGCATCGCATTGCTATATTTACCGCAATATGCCAGATGTATATGGCGTTGTGCACACGCATTCCACCTATGCCACAGCATGGGCGGCAACAGGTAAGAATATTCCTTGCGCTCTCACCATGATGGGCGACGAATTTGGTGGGGAAGTGCCGGTTGGTCCTTTCCGTCTTATCGGTTCTGAAGCTATTGGCGAAGGCGTTGTAGAAACTCTCAAGAAGTATCCAAAGTCTCCTGCAGTTCTTATGCAAAATCACGGTCCTTTCACTATTGGCAAGGATGCTGAATCTGCTGTGAAGGCTGCGGCAATGACTGAGGAAGTGGCACATACTGTATGGGCTGCTCAAATGCTGGGAGGCGTTATTCCAATTCCTCAGGCAGATATTGATAAGCTCAACGACCGTTATCAGAACGTGTACGGTCAGCACTAAAGCTGCGAAGGATTGCTTTGGGAGAGTGCCTTGATTCGATGCGCTCTCACCTTTCCCTCGCACACTCCCCCCCCCGCACCCTCGCGCCCCACAAAAACACCCACCCAAAAATCACCCCCACAAAACAATAAATTTTCATAAAAGAAAGGTAATTCAATGAAGAATCCATTTGAAGGTAAGGAAATCTGGTTCGCTGTTGGCTCTCAGGATCTTTACGGCGAAGAAACGCTCAAGCAGGTAGCTGAGCAGTCTCGCGACATCGTCAATGCTCTCGATGCAAGTCCAGCCATTCCTGTGAAGCTTGTTTTGAAGCCAACACTTAAGGACTCAGACTCCATTAAGGAATTTATGCAGGCAGCCACTGCTTCACCTGAATGCATTGGTGTGATTGCATGGATGCACACCTTCAGCCCAGCAAAGATGTGGATCCGTGGTCTGAACGAGCTGAAGAAGCCTTTGTTGCAGCTGAACACACAGCATCATGAGGAAATTCCTTGGAAGACCATGGATATGGACTTCATGAACCTGAACCAGGCTGCTCACGGCGACCGCGAGTTCGGCTACATTGTCACCCGTTTGGGCATTCCTCGCAAGATTGTTGTAGGCCACTACACTGATCCAGACGTAGCAGAGCGTATTGGCGTATGGACTCGCGCATGTGCAGGTTGGGAAGCTGCCAACACAATGAAGGTTATGCGTTGGGGCGATAACATGCGCAACGTAGCTGTAACTGAGGGCGATAAGACCGAGGCAGAGCGCGTATTCGGTGCATCCATTAACACATGGCCAGTTAACGAGCTTGTAGAGCATGTGAATGCTGTGTCTAAGGAGCGTGTAGAAGCTCTTATTGAAGAGTACAAGAAGGAATATGACGTTGCTCCAGAACTGCTTGGCGAGCGTTACGAATCCTTGTACGTTGCTGCTCAGGAAGAGCTGGGTATGCGCGACATGCTTGAAGAAGTAGGGGCAACAGTAGCTGTAGATAACTTCGAGGATTTGGGAGCTTTACGTCAGCTGCCAGGTGTAGCTGCTCAGCGTTTGATGGCTGATGGTTACGGCTTCTCTGCAGAAGGCGATTGGAAGACCGCTATGCTCATTCGCATTGGAAATGTGATGGGCTATGGTCTTGAAGGCGGTTGCTCTTTGATGGAGGACTACACCTATAACCTTGTTCCTGGTAAGGAAAAGATTTTGGGTGCGCATATGCTTGAAGTTTCGCCAACTTTGAAGACTGATGGAAAGGCTAAGCTTGAGGTTCATCCGCTGGGTATTGGCGGTAAAGAAGATCCTGTGCGTTTGGTCTTTACTGCAACTCCTGCAAAGGATGCAGTAGTAGTGGCTATGAGCGATGTGCGTGAACGTTTCCGTTTGGTTATGAACGTTGTTGATGTTGTCGAACCAGATGAGGAACTGCCAGCATTACCAACTGCCCGCGCTTTGTGGCAGCCTCGTCCAAATATGAAGGATGCAACTCAGTGCTGGCTGCTTGCTGGTGCTGCACATCACACTTGCATGACTACCACGGTTGATCGTGAGGCATGGGAAGACTTCGCTCGCATTGCTGGTGTAGAACTTGCCATTATTGACGAGAATACCACTCCAGCTCAGTTCGAAACCAACCTGCACGTAAACGACGTGTACTACCGTTTGAATGAGCACTTCTAAAAAGCTGATTTTATAACTAACTAAGGCTCTCCCTGTTTTAAGCGAGGAGAGCCTTAGTATTACATTACCTTTGCAATCCTATGCTGCGCGTAAGCGCGGCGAGCGAGGTGCGCGAAATGCATGAGCATCAGCCAGCCAACGAAGCACAGCGGCAGCATGTGACGCTCGAAATTGTTGGCTGGAGCCATAATCATCACGCCCATCAGCAAAATAAGCGGAATGTAACGCAACAAATCCATCCAACGGCGCAAAATAATCACCGCACAGCCGAGCAAAATCGCCCCCACAACATAGAAGTTACCGTGCGTAATCCAACCAATCACAGGAACAGAACCCCATACGAAGGCAAGGAAGCTTTCGAAGCTGCGCACTTGCGGTGCCCAATCGTTCAAAATCGGGGCCGCGCTTAATCGTGAATTATCGAGGTAATACGTGGTCGATACATACGGCTGATCGTTCACGTCAAAATAGCCGTACACCTTCGCTAAGAACGCGTCAGTATAGATAATCGGATGCTGCTTACCCAGCTCAAGCCAAGCTTGCGTAAACTTATCCATATCCTCTTGCGTCACCGTTTCCCACTTATAGGTTTCGATTTTGCCGTCACCACCCGAGGATTTAACACGATCCGCATCGTTAGGGAAGTAGTTAGAACCCATAGCGTAGAGGTTAAAAATCGGCTGCAGTTTCTTGCGCACGTCGGGCGAAACGCTCAGCGGATCGTAGCGCATAACGCGGGCAATCTGCTGAACTTGCACACCGCGGCTTTCAATAGAATCACCCGAAATAATCGTGCCCGTATTTACCGCAACAGTCAGCGCGGTCTGGAAAACGAGGAACGGTAAAACAAGGGCAACCAGGTACGAGCGCCAACGGTTGCGGTCAACGATAAAAATAAGCACAATCTGCACGGCAATAATATACGTGGCGTATTTCGCGGAGACGAGCATAATCGCGGTGCTCAGCGCAATGCCGACCACCAAAGTGCGAGGAATATGCGTGCGGTCGCGGCGGTTAAAGACCTCGTACCATTGGCCAAACCACCACAGGAACGCATAGGCAAACAGTGGCGACTTCGTCAGCGCCGTAGCCGAAAACAAAGCCTGCGGATTAAGAATAAAGAAGAACATTACGACGGTTCGCCAGCGCGAACCCACCGTAATAAGCTGTGCCGGACTTGTGCACAAAACCGAGCGTGCGTACACGCGGGTAGGGTGAGCCAGGTTAAAGAAACGGTCAACCGTTACGCTCACCACAAAAATCGCGAAAAGCATTTGCGTGGCCGAAAGAAAAACGAGGCCTAAATCAATCGTACCGGTCCACGAATCCGACCAGTAGAGCACGCCGCCGTAGAAAAGCGTTAAGACAACATTGTGCTGATTCGTCAAATACGTGGGCGTATCCGGCCACATATAATGAGCAATCGGATAGACATCCACCACATTAAAACTGTCGGCGTAGGAGACATGCACGCCGCTGAGCGCGCTGAGCCAGCGGATCATTTCCGCGCACTGACTCATAAGATCGGCCGCGAACACGGTGGGCACAAAAATAAACTGAAGACCCCAGCAGGTTAAAAGAATCAGCGCGATTTTCCACCAACGGTCGGTAAGGAAAACAATATGACGCCTCGTAGCGCTCCAACCACGCGACATGGTCGCGCACAGCTTGCTCAGTTTTTTATGACGCGCAACGAAAGCGCTCACACGTGGCGCAGTACGGTTCTTAAAACGCTTCCACCATCGCGTCCACGGATGCAAAACCCCTGAGTGAGGCTCGCTAAACCGCACCAAACACCATATAATGCCCATGCACACAGCCCAGGTTGCCGCGAAAAGAACAGTATTCACCACGTCGTAATGCACAATCGACGAGTTTGCGCGATACAGTGGCCCCACGCTCACACACAAAGCAATCCACGCGCTCGCCACGGCTGCAAGCGTCCACGATGCTGCGCTGGCAAAGAAACGCCCCCACGAGAACCGATGCTGCTGTGCGGAACGTTTCATACACGCCTCTCGTTGGTCGTAACGGACAATAGACAATACTTAGACTTTTAGCCTTCGCAAAATTATATCAAAAGCGCCGGTTGTTAGAGCTACCGAAATCTACTCGCGCCCTACCCGCGCTCGATCCGAAAATCTCTAAACGTGCGCGCAATGTCTTGCGGGGCTTCGGCACACCCATTTTGAGTCACATGCGATACACACTAAAGAAACCACCCGCAATAAACATCTGCTGGTACAAGTTGCGGTCGCTGGGAGAGGCATTGAGAAAATTCTCGTCGCAAACGTCCTCGACGATGTAGAGCAGATGGTTGTGGAGCAGTATGCGCCCGAACTCGCGATGCTCATACAAGTGCGTAAACAGGTCGAGCATATAGTCCTCGAAATTTTGCTGGCCGTACGTAAAACTGTGTGTGCGCGTAAAACGCTCGGTAATAGAACGCGTGTAGCGCGCCAGCACGTCCTCCTTACTCGAAAAAATTGCGATAGAACGAAGCGTGTCCCACCCCAGCCACTCGCACCAGCTTGGTTATAGAAATCTGGGCGAGCGGTTTCTCGCTCAGCAGCTCGAGCAGAGCGGTCGTGAGCTGTGAGAGAACATAGCTATGACGGTTTTCATTGCCCTTCGCTGAGACAAAAGAGTCCGTTTAATTCATTTAATCCGCGCTCCTTGACCGTGCAGTAAAGCCAATGCCAAGATTAATACAACGCTAAACGCTGAGACAACTGTATTTTTTGACTTTACGATTTTTGAGAGGGGAGAGAGCCATGTCGCTTACACAGAAACGTCTGCTGATTGTAGCAGGCTTGATTGTTCTGGGCATCGTTTTGGGACGTTTGGGATTCCACGTGTTTCTTGACTTTATGCTGGGCGGAACGTTGTTTGGGGGCAATATTCTATGAGCAACGAGCAGAAGAAAACCAAGAAAAAAGGACGTGTTTGTGGGTCTTCATCTATATTCTCGCATTTATTGTTGCTTTTATTGGCGGTATTGCCAGCAAATCCATCCCACCATCGTGGATGAAAGACTATAGCGTTAAGTGGAGCGACAAGGTAGGCACAGCGCATAAAGGCGAAACCTTTGACCTCTACACGCTAGCTAAAAAAAGAGAAAACCTACGGGCTGGTTGTGTACTTGCATGCTGGCGGCTTTACAACCGGTGACAAGGCAGACGATACGGCCATGCTTCAATGGTTGTGCTCCAAAGGATACGTGGCGGCAGGTATTAACTACACGTTGCGCAACGAAAAGAACCCTACTGCCAGTGTCTATTCGCAGTCCATGGAAATTAAAGAACGCATCCCTCAGGTTATAGAAGTAGCCAAAAAGCTTGGCTATCCTATCGACAAGATGGCTATCGGCGGCGGATCGGCAGGCCACGCGCTCGCCATGCTCTACGCCTACCGTGATGCAAGTACAGCTCCAGTTCCGGTAAAAATGGTCTTCGGGGCGGTCGGCCCGTCCAGTTTCTACCCTGAGGATTGGAGCAACTACGGTCTGGATAAGAACACGGAAGAATCCAAGAAAGCTGCTGCAGGATTATTCGGCATTATGGCAGGTAAGACAATTGATCCGTCCATTTTTGGTACCCCGCAATACGACGAACAGATGAAAGATATTTCTGCGCTCTTGTGGGTAAATAAGGACTCTGTTCCATCTCTTATGGTCTACGGTAAGCACGATAAAGTGCAACCTTTCGCGGCTTCGGTTCGCTTAGAGAAGGCGTTAGAGAAGAACAAAGTTCCGCACGATTATATTGTGTTCGAGCGTTCGGGTCACGGTTTGCAAAATGACGACGCAGATATGTACACGTACTACCAAAAACTCACTGAATATTTGAATAAGTACATGCCAGTGAAATGGCGTCTATTGCCCACTGGGCAATAGACGCCATGAATAGAAAGCCCTAAGATTACGGAGTAGAACTGCTGTAATTAATATAATCTTGTAGAAACAAGACGACCGAGCCATCGCGGTCCTGCTGTTTTAAAACACGTTCTCACTAATTGTCAGCTGTAAAAAGATACTTCCAATAATAACCACTCGAGGAGTGAACAAGAGCATAATACTCCATATTACGCTCACTCGTACCGTGAACGTCATAAGCATCTACAACTACTAAAGCAATTTTAGTCTTACCGTACTTCATGATTGCTTCGTAGAGTTTTGAAACGTCGCATTGGGGGCATGTTTTCAGTAAGTCAGTCTGGGTGCGAATCTCTGATTGAATATGAAACTGCGTAGTTTGCTCATTGTAGGTACGCACAATTTTTGTCACGTTTTTATGGGCATAAACAGTGTGTGCATGTGAGGCGACTAAATCGTTTAGTTCGTCGCGCGTAAAGTATCTTGAGGTAGATATATGCGTTTCTTGGGGTACCGCATGCAAGTTGTCATATAACAGCATGAGAGATACAAGAAGTGCAATACAGCTTATAATAACCAGCCCGAGAACTGGTTTACGAATTTTCTCAACAATTTGCGACATTAAATCAACGCCCCTCCAATCACAAGAGTACTACGAACACCGATATGGTTTCAACGTAAACCATTAGAAGAGGGAAACAATATGATAGCTGGAACTGTTAAAACGTTGATTTGTGGGATTGCTACCTGTGGCTTACTTATTTCTCCGTCGAAAATGGCATCCTTCACAGTGCAAGATAGTTTGGATATAAATAAGGTCGCTGAGCAATACTCATCGGCATTAGAATCGCAGTACTTAGGACATAGAGATTCATCAGGTGCGGTCGTGGATAGAAGATCAATTAACTACGATTTATATTCGCTACGAGACGTGGCGCCATCTAACCTTAACGTGGAAACTGTCCCCCTCAAAGAGATGCAAACTCAGAGCGGTCATGCCCAAGTTCTGGTTTCAGTTACGACACATGTTAAATTCACTCCAAGAACTGGAACTCAGGTTTATTTGCATGGTGAACAAGTAAAGGAATTCGAAAGCTCCGCAACCGATTACCACAGATTAGAAGTTAGTAGCGATAACACATCTGACTCGCAGATTGTTGACGATACTATCATCACTCCAGTGGAAGATAGCTCAGATCAACAAACCCTAACGAAAAATACGCAGACAGCTTTACGAAACACATCTAGCAAGGTTTCGAAGATTGTTTACAAGGTAAGTGTTGCCACTAGGTACGACTATCTTAAAGCAATTATGTACGCTGAAAAATGGACTCAGAGCGACTCAATGAATCCCGCTTTTCCGATCTTTATGGACTTTAATATTACAGATCCTTTCGGGAATATTACGCCAACACGAGGGAATAATTGTACAAACTTTGTTTCACAAGCACTATATACAGGCGGAGTACCAGTTTCTGAAAAAACGATAAATAAATCAGATCCTCAGAATTGGACATGGAAAGTTGGATTACTAGGCCCTTCTTACACGTGGGGAGGAGCACAAAATAATATATGAATATATGAGTTCAAATGCAGGTATTTTCTCTCGAGAGAGTAATCCTTGGAAAGCGTGGGAGGGTAGTGTGATTTATGCAGATTGGAACAATGACGGAACTCTTGATCATGCAATGATAGTTGTTGGATACATGTATGCAAATGGTAAAGTGCAGCCTATTATTTGCCAGAAGTCAAGCAATAGACATGACTATCCTTTTCTCAGTCCTACGCAAATGCGACAAGGGATCATCCTAATACAACATGGAAAGTTTTACAGTATCAGCCATAAACCTATTGATGGCACTATATCTTCGTCTGTTTTACTCTAAATAGGATAAAACGAAGACAGGCGTAGAAGTGAGTAATATACTTCTGGCAGTCCGAGTGCACGACAGATTCGGGAATATCAACTTTTGTTTGATAAATAGTGGCTTCGGGAATAAATTTATGTGCTAAATGTCACATGTTGAACGTAATAGATGTTTTACTAGGGTTTTAATAAACCAATTTATTCTTGTAGGCTAATCACCTATGTACAAGTTTTGGTGCGGAATAAAGTGCTGTCCTTTTGCATATCTCTCTGGCTATCGATAATGATTGTTTTATAGCCAGAGAGACACAGGAAACCCAAGATAATCAAAATTTTAAGAATAAGAGACTTAAGTGCTTTCCACAGTACAGACGTATCCACCAGTGTTATGTATGACCCCTATGAGCTCTAAGAAGGACAACACCCAGTACCGATGTGAAGCCTGTTTGTTGGATAGCTCTGCTGACCCACTTGTGCCTCTGATTTGTTTTCTGCATTTTATTGGCGGTTAGGTTACCAATTGTGTGTTTATTGTGGCGCGTGATCGTAGATGGGTAAAAGGGTGTTGTAGATTCTATCCCGTTTTCATCGTGCAAGATGATTCAATACGCGCGTTATATACACAGTTTCCTTTTAAAGACATGCATTGAGTTAAGTCCATGACTGTTAGTCTGTCGCGATAGGTATAAGACGTGTACTGTATGCCATTGCATGAGTGAAGTATGGAATCTGTCAAATAACTATGTGTTTTATTCGGCAAAATAACGCGTGGCATTTATTATCTCGTAGGATTATGATTTTTGACGTAATGAACAGTTTTAATCAGATTAAAATTATTCGACTTTGAAGAGTTTTGCCTGTGAATGTGAGCTTCATCGCTAGTCGCCTGCGCGTTTGCAAAGCCTTGTTCACTCCATCCGTTTTTAAACCGCTCAATAAAACACAAACGTCTATTGCCCACTGGGCAATAGACGCCATGAATGGAAAGCCTCAAGATTACGGAGTAGAACTGCTGCAATCAGATGTTATGCGCAGCGGCGGCTTACACCCAACCAAGGCTCAATCTCAACCGAGTCAGCCTCGAGCAGAGCCTTATCGAGGTAATCCTTGTGAATAATAACCTCGCGCACAAAGCGGTCGAACCATGCTGCAGACAGTACATAATAACCATCTTTGCCAGCGTCCTTGCCCCAGCTGTTCTCAACTTTCCAGCGGTTTGGAACGCCGTTTTCGTCTAGGTTCACGCCGGTAAAAGTCATAGCGTGGTTGCTCGGATAATCCATATATTCCAAACCATTAGCCTTGCTCATGGTAAAAGTGGTGCCGAACAGTTCATCCACGCGAACCGTGGATTCGTCGAAGAAGCCTCCGTGGCGCAGCGAGAACTGTGTGCAATCGCAGGCGAACCATACTGGGTGACCTTCCTGCAGCATCTTAATCGCGGCTGCGCGGAAAGTCTCCAACTCGGTGTTGAGCGCGGACATGTTACCGGCCTCAATAACCGTAGCCGTGTTCTTGGTCACGTAGCGCTTACCGTACGGCGTGGTAGCCATAGGCGAGTTGGTGAGCGTTTCGAAATCGTTTACGTCTACGGGCACATACTTCTTGTAGAAATCGAGCGGCGTAATATCGTGCTCTACAATCTGCTTGCGCGTATCGGTACCGGACTTCTTGTCCTTCTTATCTTTATCGTCCTTTTTCTCTTCTTTCTTGCTCGACGCATCGTCTTCTACGCGCGCAAAGAAATCGAAGGAACGAGGAGGCTCACCCAAAGCGATGCAGCACATGCGATACACGAGCTTCATATACTCGTCTTTGCGCTCACGAATCTGTTCAATGCTTTCGCCGGCAGCGTGGGCTGTGCGCATTTCGATAGCAAACTCGCGCAACTTGGAGTTCGTATACTGAATAAAATCGCTCGTATGGCGAGAATTCTCGGACTCAGGGTATGCACTCTTCGGCATAAGACCATACTTGCTCACGAGGTTTGCAAAACCTTGCCACCAGTTACCATCCTCAATGGGTCCTGCATTAATGTACTGGAAAATACGACTATCGGTGGTTTCGTCGAGAGTGTCGAGCACATACTCAAGGTAGGTGTTCGCCTTCTCCATCTTCTCCCAGAAGAGCAGATAGTTCTCGGAGAACTCGAAGTCGGAAATATTCCACTTATGCATCAGCTCAAAACGCAGCACGTTGAGACCTGCGAACATCCAGCAGCGGCCGGACTGTTCCTGGTTCGTAATCGAACCCTGCTTAAGCTCAATATTAAAGTCCATCGGCACTTCGCGAGCGCCCGCATACGAGGTGGCAGCTTTAAGCACGCCCATGCTCACTGCTGCGTTCGCGGCAACGCGGTTAGCGCGGTCTGCACGGAAATCGGCAGAATACGAGTCGAGGGACGATAGCTGGATTGCTTTGGTTTGCGACATGGGGCAGATCCTTCGTTGTTAAGAAAAATATAGGTGTATGTTGCTATCGAATAGTGTACTCAGCGGTGTGTCTTTGGCGTTTTATCCCTCAACAGTGGTACAACGCTCTATAAAAGAAGACTCAAAAAATACGGACAGCTATTGACTTTTTGTAACAATTCCATTAAAAGACGCATGTTTTGCTGTGGGTGCATTCTATAATGATGTGAGTTTTCGAGACGATGAGCCGAGACGAAAGAAGGCGGCCGGTGATTAAATACATCATCAAGCGCATTGCAAACTACATTGTTATGCTGTTTGTTGCTATTACTATGACGTATTTCTTGGCAAGCGCGTTTATGGATCCGCGTTCCAATTATATGAGTCGTCATCCGCACCCGCCGATTGCGTCTATTAATCGTGCGCTTGATAACGCCAATATTAACGACCAAACACCTGTTGTGTTGCGCTATTGGCGTTGGCTGGTTGGTGTTGTTACCCGATGGGATTGGGGTAAAGCACCAGACCAGTCGAATGTGGGCGAGGCTATTATGTCGCGCATGGGCGCGTCTTTGCAGCTGGTTACTTTAGCAACGATTTTAAGCATTGTTATTGGCGTGTCCATTGGTGTCTACACGGCAATTCGCCAGTACAAGTGGCAAGATTGCGTGCTTAATTCTATTGCCACCTTCTTCTTTGTTATTCCTCCTGCAGTATTAGCCGTTATGGTTGTGTTCCTTGCTATTCAGGTGAACACGGTTGCTGGTTCGCGCCTGTTCTACGTAACGGGGCTTCACGCCTACCAAGGAAATAATCTAGGTTTGTGGATACTCGATTTCCTCCAGCATCTTATCTTGCCGACGATTTCCATGACCATCGCTGGAGCTGTTGGCTACCATTTAACACAGCGCACTTATTTGCTCGACGAGATGAACGCTGATTATGTGCGCACTGCCCGCGCTAAAGGGCTGACTCTTAACCAGGCTATTCGCCGCCATGCTTTACGCAATTCTTTGTTGCCAACCGCGCAGTCTGTTGCTTTTTCGATTGCAGGTGTGTTTGTGGGCGCAACCGTAACAGAGACCGTTTTTGCTATTAATGGTTTGGGGCGTTACTTCGTAAGCACAATTGCTGCGAACGATATTAATGGGACGGTTGCAGTTGCCGCCTTCTCCGGTGTGTGCACCTTAACCGGTGCTTTGCTTGCCGATGTTGTGGCTGCATGGCTCGACCCGCGTATTCGCTTGAGTTAAGGGAGCTAGGAGAGAAATGACTACAGAACATTACGACGATCCTATGGCACATAACGTTCTCGAAACGACGCGTCAAGCCGTGGAGAGCAACGATTCGTCCATTGAGCGTCCAGCGGCGCGCAAGAATGCAGGTATTAAGCGCACCAGCCGCGTGTCTTTGTACGTGCGCCGCTATATGCGTCGTCCTTCTGCGGTGGTGGGCTTAGGGCTACTTCTGGCTCTTATTTTGTGGGCGATGTTTGGCCGTTTCGCCACGCAATTTAACTACGTAAACCTCGATTTCGCGGCTCTATCTGTACCGCCGTTTAGCGAAGGCCATATTTTCGGTACAACCGATGGTGGAGCGGACGTGTATGCCATGGTTGTGCATGGTTTGGGACGTTCTTTGCTCGTAGCATTTTTGAGTTCGATTCTCACCACCATTATTGCGGCGATTTATGGCGTGGCTATTGCCTACTTCGAAGGTCGTGTAGAAAAAGTGGGTATGTGGATTCTCGACATGCTGCTGGTTGTTCCATCCACCTTGCTCATCGCTATTTTGGTGCGTTCGGCCGCTGGAACCTCTGGCTGGCTGTGGCTCACCTTCGGCTTAACTGTTTTCGGTTGGGTTGGTTTAGCTCGTGTTCTGCGCACTATCGGTATGAGTATTCGAGAACGTGATTATGTGCGCGCAGCTAAGTTTATGGGCGTCAAACCATTTACGGTTATGATTCGCCATCTTATTCCTAACTTGGGCTCTGTGCTCGTTATTAATACCGTGCTTGGTGTTGTTTCTACCGTTGCTTCGGAAACTACGTTGTCGTTCCTCGGTTTGGGTATTAAGGCTCCAGATATTTCTTTGGGAAGTTTGCTTAACGAAGGTCAATCCGTGATTGCTACGCAGCCATGGGTTTTGGTTATTCCTTCGGCAGTACTGATTGTTTTGGCTTTTTCTGTTCAGTTGATTGGTGATGGTTTGCGCGATGCTATCGATCCGTATTCACGCTCGGGCGGCACAGCAGAGTAAAGTAGGGATAAGGATAGAAGCATGACGGAATTTAGGAAAACAGCAGAAACAATTCTTACAGTACGAGATTTACACGTAAGCTTTGCCTCCGAAGCTGGAACAGTTCGAGCAGTATCAGGAGTAAGTTTCGATCTACAGCGCGGAAAGACTTTGGGCATTGTAGGTGAATCTGGTTCTGGAAAGTCTGTAACCTCGATGGCGATTATGGGCTTGCTCGATAAGAACGCTAAGGTAGAAGGTTCAATCGAGTTCGAAGGCGAAAACCTTCTCGAGAAGAACGATGCGCAAATGAGTAAACTGCGCGGATCTAAGATTGCCATGGTTTTCCAAGACCCACTGTCGGCTCTCACCCCGGTATATACCATTGGTCAGCAGATGCGCGAAGCTCTTATTGTGCACAATCCAGACATGAACGATGAGCAAGTGCGTGAGCGTTCCATTGAGTTACTTACTCTGGTGGGCATTCCGAATGCGGAAGAACGTTTGGTATCCTTCCCTCATCAGTTCTCGGGTGGTATGCGCCAGCGTGTGGTTATTGCTATGGCTATTGCTAACAATCCGGACGTGATTATTGCCGATGAGCCAACCACTGCTTTGGATGTAACAATTCAGGCACAGGTGTTGGAAGTACTCAAGACAGCGCAGCGTGAGACCGGCGCAGCCTTAATCTTTATTACCCACGATTTGGGTGTTGTAGCCTCTATTGCCGACGACATTATTGTTATGTATGCGGGCCGTCCAGTAGAAAAAGCACGCGTAGACGATGTTTTCTACCGTCCAGTTATGCCATACACCATGGGATTGCTGGGTGCAGTTCCTCATCCAAAGCAATCTAAGAATTCTCGATTGGTACCAATCCCTGGTTCCCCAACAAATTTGGTGAATCTTCCTAAGGGGTGTGCTTTTGCAGAGCGTTGCCCTCTAGCAACGGATGTGTGCCGAGAAACAGTGCCTGCTTTACAAGAAGTTGAGGGACGTTCTGGCCAATTGTCTGCATGCCACTTTAACGACAAGATTGTGCGCGAAGGCTTAACCTTTAACGACGTGTATTCTGTGGGAGAATCTATTCCATCTATCTTCGAAGGCATTCCTCGCGAAGATCGCAAGATGGTCTTGTCTGCAGAGAATGTAAAGAAGACCTTCCCTCTTACCTCAGGCGGATTCCTGCGTCGCAAGGTTGGAGAAGTACGTGCCGTAAACGATGTGACTATTCACGTGCGCGAAGGTGAGACCATCGCTCTGGTGGGTGAGTCTGGTTCGGGTAAATCCACCACTTTGTTACAGATTATGGATTTGAAGGCTCCAGAATCTGGAAAAATTGAGCTATTTGGTCAAGATGTGAGCGAGAAAATGTCTCGCAAAGACCGCACTATGTTGCACGCTAAAGTGCAGTATGTGTTCCAAGACCCTATGAGCTCTCTGGATCCTCGCCTGCCAATATATGATATTTTGGCCGAGCCGATGAAGGTTATTGGTATGAGCAAGAAAGAAATCAGTGTGCGTATCGCTGAGCTCATGGAACTGGTTGGCTTAAAGCCAGATCAAGTAGATCGTTTCCCTAACCAGTTCTCTGGTGGTCAGCGTCAGCGTATTGCTATTGCTCGAGCTCTGGCCGTTAATCCACGTCTGATTCTGCTCGATGAGCCAGTATCTGCTTTGGATGTGTCTATTCAGGCAGGTGTATTGAATCTTCTGGAAGATTTACAAAATAAGTTGGGCGTTGCCTACTTATTCGTGGCTCATAATCTGTCTGTTGTACGTCATCTGTCGTCTCGAGTAGCCGTAATGTACTTGGGGCGTATTGTGGAATCGGGAGATATCGATGAGGTCTTCGATAGTCCTCAACACCCATATACCAAGGCGTTAATGAGCGCAGTACCGGTGCCAGACCCTGAATACGAACGTAGTCATGAGCGTATTGTTCTCGAAGGCGATTTGCCAAGCCCAACAGAACATATTGAAGGATGCGCCTTCGCGTCTCGCTGCCCTCTGTATAAGCAGCTTACTGAAGAACAGAGGAAGAAGTGCGACACGATGGTTCCACAAACCAGAGACTGTGATGTTGACCACAAAGCAGCATGTCACTGGATTAAGATTTGAGATGCCAAAGCATGCTGATTCGTAACGTTATATGGTCGAATCAACACACTTTCCCATCACAAAGTGCGAAGGTAGCAATTATGTATGATTATTGCTACACACAAGAAAGGGAGGACTGAGAGTGAAGTTTCTCACGATGAAGAAAACCATCACTGTAACTGCATCAGCAGTAGCCTTAGCGCTGGCTCTTGCAGGTTGTGGTGCTGGTAACGCAAATCAAGCTACGGGTGCGGCTGAACCAGCAGAAGGTTTTGCTGCAGACTATAAGGGTGCTTACCCAATGCCTTCTAAGACAAAGGCATACAACAACCCACAGGAGCGCGATAATATTAAAGACGGTGGTACGCTCAACCTGACTACCACCTACACGCCAAACTGGAACTACATGTCTGTAGATGGCAACACGGGTTACATGAGTGAATTGTGGAGCTGGTACATGCCAAGCTTGGCAACCTTCGACCTTAAGGGTAACTTGGAATGGAACAAGGATTACATTACCAAGGCAGAAGTGACCAACCAGGATCCACTAACCGTAACCTACACGATTAACGACAAGGCTAACTGGAACGATGGCACTCCAATCGATTGGACTGCTTTCGAAGCAACCTGGAAGATTAATAACGGTAAAGATACTAACTATTCTCCTGCGTCTACAGAAGGTTGGGAGAACATTGATTCAGTTAAGCAGGGTGCTAACGCCAAACAGGCAGTAGTAACCTTTGCTAAGCCATTCTACCCATGGCAGTCTTTGTTCACCGGTTTGTATCCTCCACAAGCATTAGACTACAAGACCTATTCTGAAGGCTGGGTAGACACTCCACACGCAGAGTGGGGTGCTGGTCCATTCACTGTAGAGAAGGCAGATAAGGATTCTGTAACCTTCGTACGCAATCCAAAATGGTGGGGTAACACCGCAAAGCTGGATAAGGTTGTCTACAAGTACATGGAGTCCACCGCTCAGGTAAATGCTTTTAAGAATTCCGAGATTGACGCTCTGACCTTCTCTTCGAACAACATTTTGCAAACAGTGAAAGGCCGTAAGGATATCCAAATTCGTTTGGGCTATTCGAGCCAGGTAAACGTTCTTAACTTTAACGGTAAGGCTGGCTTCCTCAAGGATCAGGCTGTACGCAAGGCTTTGGCGCAAGCCTTCGATCGCGATATCTTCGAGAAGGTACACTTCCAAGGTCTTAACTGGACTCCAGACGATCCAGGTTCAGAAGTATTCCCTGTGTATCAGGAAGGCTACGAGAACAACTTGCCAGCAGAATCCAAGAAAGTGGATGTAAAGGGTGCCAAGGCAACCTTGGAGAAGGCTGGCTACAAGATGGGCAAGGACGGCTACTACGAGAAGGATGGCAAGACCCTCCAGATTCGTTACACCTACTTTGGTGATGCTGCTATGGTAACCAACATGGCTAAGGCTATTAGCCAGATGATGAAGGCTGCTGGTATTAAGATTAAGCTTGATAATCGCGATGATGCTAAGTTCGCAGATACCGTAGCCAAGGGTGATTTCGAGATTCTTCCAATGGCTTGGCAGTCTCCTTCTCCATACGGCCAGTTGAACATTAGCCAGCTGTATGGTTCTAAGTCTGAATCTAACTACACCTTCGTGGGTAGTGAAGAAGTAGATAAGCTTGCTAAGGTTCCAGGAACGATCGAGGATCAGTTGGAGGCAGTGAAAGCTGCAAACAAGGCTGAGAAGGCAGCTCTTAAGCTGTTCGGCACTGTTCCATTGGATGCTCCACCAAGCTTCTATGCGGTAACCAAGGGATTGGCTAACTGGGGTCCATCTGGATTCCAGACCGTTGTGCCAGAAAACGTTGGTTGGCAAAAGTAAGGTAGTTTAAAACCAATCGCCCATCCGAGTGTGAATGCTCGGGTGGGCGATTTTTTATTCGCGATTCAACAATTCACCTCATACTACATAAACAAGCCAAAACTTTTGGCGTAAAACTGTAGTACGAGGTGAATTAATATGTACAGGAATTAACTAAAGCGCTTAAGTTGCGAATCAAGAGATTTTTAGCGCGAAAACGCGGTATTTCTCCCTCTTTGCGAACGTTCACACGCTTTTGGTTCGAAAAGTTGCCTCTGTTCTGCGCACTGCTAATGATTTAAAGTAAAATCGTAGAAGCACAATAAGGAGGTTCTTCGTATCGCTATATGAAGAGCCTCCTTATTGTATACGTTGTCATTATTCTGTCTTAAACGGTACAGTAGTATTCAGTAAGTATTTATTTTCTGCCAAGATGTAGAGGAAACGAGCGAGGACGGTATGGCTGGAAAAACAAAAGTAACCATCTCTGATGTTGCTCGCACTGCGGGCGTATCTAACAGTGCTGTATCTTACGCCCTTAATGGTAAGCCGGGTGTATCAGAAGATACGCGCGAAAAAGTGCTTAAAGTTGCTGAGCAGATGGGTTGGAAGCCGAATATGGCTGCGAAAGCCTTATCGGATGCCAGTACACGCACAGTAGGATTAGTCATTGAAGTCGATTCTGAAGTGCTGTCTGTGGAGTCTTACTTTATGGAGTTAATTGCCGGTCTGGGCGATGCTCTAGAAGATTACGATTACTCACTTTTGGTGCGTATTGTTTCAGATTCCCAAAACGCTATGCGTATTCACCGCAATTGGATTGCTACCGGAAGTGTAGATGCCATGCTGGTGATGAACGTAGAAGTGGGAGATCCGCGTATTGACTTCTACAAAGAACACTCAGCAATGCCTGTTTTAGCTATTGCTGATCCTTCGGTTACACACGGTTTGCCATCGATGACCAGTGATGACGCTGAAGGCGCGCGCATGATAGTAGATTATTTGCATGAGCTGGGACATACCCATATTGCTCGTGTAGCAGGTCCTGAGCGATATGCGCACACATTTATTCGTGATCGAGCATTTATGGAAGAGTCTGCGTCTTTGGGTATGACCTGCGACTGTTTACACTCTGATTATTCTCCTGAGCAGGGTCGCGATATGACGAACAGGCTTTTTGCTTTTAGCGACTCGCCAACAGCTATTGTTTACGATAACGATGTTATGGCTATTGAGGCCTTACATGTAGCTGCTGAACGTGGACTGAGTGTGCCTGATGATATTTCGATTATGTCGTGGGACGATTCCTTCGCGTGCACTGCCACAACTCCAAGTATTACGGCTCTGTGGAGAGATATTCCTCGTTTAGGCGCTAAAGCTGTGCCTATGCTGATGGATTTGATTGAGGGAAATACGGTGGAAAATGCTATGGAATCGCCGTATGAACTCGTTCAGCGCGGTTCTACGGGTGTTCCGAAAATAGTAGGGGAGTAGAAGCTCATATCGTTAATCATGGAATGCTATGCTTAAGCACGATTCGCGAACCGTATCAAGCTCTACCTAGCGCAATAATCCTCGGAATAAAGCTCAATCACAGGCGAACATGAATTCGAGCCAAGTTCTGCTAAAACGGTCTTCGGTTTTTAGCGGGGTTTAGGGGAAGATGTTGTCTAGTAGGTTCTAGTTGATTCCTCTGGCAGCCATGTGTTAAGACGTCGTTTCGGTGTGAATGTGTTTTGTATTCATGCGCGTATCGAGTTCATGCGCGTGAGAGGGCGTAGAAACAGTTTTGAACGTTATAAACGCTCTGCGCTGTCAGTCGCAAGGAACACTGTAGCATTGTATTAGCTATCGGGTGATTATGTGCAAAACATACACAATGAACATGTTACTTGCATAATCGTGCGTTTGGGTTTAACCTAGTACATACAATCACTTAAACGGTTAAGTAAATTTGTGATTAAATAAAAATCGTCAGGTAGGTCTAAGGGGATTTACGATGAACGCACTAAATCTGTGCCGACAATGCTCATGCAAGTCGGCGAATAACACAACACAATAGCTAACGGAGGCTTGTGAATGACTGAGGCAATCTATACATATGGAACAGCAGAAAATGCTCAATTCTTAGCAGAGCAACGCGACGCGCTCTTTAACTTTGGTACACGTTTTCCATCTGAGGAAGGCTCTTCCTATTGGTTAGGTGATGATGGCACTCCATGGGTGGGACGAGACCGTGCAACATGGATTACATGCCGCATGACTCACGTCTACGCTCTGGCTGCTTTTACTGGTTTTGAAGGCGCTGAAAAGTTAGTAGATGCAGGTTTGAAAGGTCTGCTCGGTCAGCTTCATGATGACGACAATGATGGCTGGTATCCTGCTGTGTCGGCACAGGGAGAACCTGCTGCAGATAAGCAATGCTACGCGCATGCTTTCGTTCTGTTAGCAGCATCCTCAGCACTTGCGCTCGGACGTCCAGGGGCAAAGGAACTGTTGGAGAAGGCTCAGAACGTCTTTTTAGAGCGTTTCTGGGATGATGGAGCAGGATTATCTGTAGATACTTGGAATACAGCTTTCACTCAGTTAGACTCTTACCGCGGTTTGAATGCAAACATGCATTCTGTAGAAGCATTCCTCGCCGTCAGCGATGTGACGGGAGATGAGAGCTGGCGTAAGCGTGCAGGTTCCATTATTTCTCACGTTATTGAATGGGCTGAGGCTAACGAATGGCGCATTCCAGAGCATTTTAGTGAGCAGTGGGTGGCTGATTTGGAGTATAACAGCGACCGTCCAGACGATCAGTTTAAGCCATACGGCGCTACTCCTGGTCATGGTATTGAATGGGCACGATTGATTACGCAGTATGTTTTGAGCGCTGGTTTGAATGAGCAGGAGAAGCAGAAGCTGATTGAAGCTGCTGAACAGCTTTTCACCCGTGCTATGGCTGATGCATGGAATGCTGATGGTGCAGAAGGCATTGTGTATACTACGGATTGGCGGGGTAAACCAGTGGTGCATGACCGTATGCATTGGACGCTGGCAGAGGCTATTAATACGTCTGCAGTATTAGCACGCGTAACAGGAAAAGAAGAATATAAGAACTGGTACGCAACAGTTTTGCAATATGTTGATGAATATTTGATTGACCGCGAAAACGGATCATGGTTCCATCAGCTTGACCGCGAAAACAAGATTGTAGATACTGTATGGCCGGGTAAAGCAGATTTGTATCACGCTGTTCAATCTATGATGATTCCAGTGCATGATCCAGCGCTTTCTGTTGCTGTGGCAGTCAAAAATCAAGCTGAATAAGAAAATGGCGAGGATGAAAATCCTCGCCATTTTCTTTTAATCGTTAAACGTTGCGGTATCGATAACGTAGCGGTAACGTACCTGAGAAGCCGTTACCTTATCGTAGGCCTCAGTAATATCCTCGCCGCCAATCATCTCAATAACCGGATGAATACCGTGCTCAGCACAGAAGTCGAGCATCTCCTGAGTCTCGTCGATGCCGCCAATCATGCTGCCTGCCATAACGCGGTTGCCGTGAACCAAAGCGCTCAAATTAATAGAAGCAGGCTCTTCTGGCAAACCTACGTCTACAAAAACGCCATATGGCTTCAACGTGTTGAGGTATGCGGTGTAGTCCAAATCGCTGGCGCTCACCGTACACAAAATAATATCGAAGGTATCGCGCAAAGCTTCTAAAGTTCCTGGCTCGCTCGTGGCGTGATAATAGGAAGCTCCTAAACGCTTACCGTCCTCTTCTTTCGAACGGCTATGAGAAATTACGTGCACTTCTGCACCCATAGCCGCGGCAATCTGCACACCCATATGACCTAATCCGCCCATACCAAGCACAGCAACTTTCTTGCCTGGTCCTGCTTGCCAGCGCTTCAAAGGGGAGTAAGTGGTAATTCCTGCACATAACAGTGGGGCAGAGGTTTCGAATGGAATAGCATCAGGAATACGGCATGCGAAGTCTTCGCGCACGGTAAAGCCCTGAGCATATCCGCCGGTTGTTGGGTTGCCGTTCTGATCGGTGCCGTAGGTAAAGTATGCGTGAGGATTGTTGCAGAACTGTTCCTCTCCAGCCTTGCAATATTCGCATTCCTTACAGGAGGCGAACATGCATCCAACGCCTACCTTGTCTCCCACCTTAAACTTCGTGACGTTAGTGCCCACCTTTTGAACAACGCCCACCAGTTCGTGACCAGGTACAAGAGGGTAGTGCACAGGACCCCACTCGCCGCGTGCTGTGTGAATATCGCTGTGGCAGATGCCGGCGTACTGAATGTCGAAGTAGATTTCGTTGTCCGCTGGTTCGCGGATTTCAATGGTGGTGCGATGGAAAACCGAGGTCTTATCGTCGCACGCATAAGCAAATACCTGAGGCATTGTCTCTCCTTTGATTGATGTCTTGTATTGTTAGCTTAAAACTTAAAGTTAGCTTTATGTCAAACTATTGGGATGTGCTTGGCGTGTTGCGTTAGGAAAAGGCTAATTCATACGCTTTTCGGATGTTTTCTGGAATGTCTTGCGGTTCGATTGCCTGCACGGCTTCCTCGCTGCCTAGTTCCATGGCGGTGGCGTAGTACCACTTTTTGTATGTGAGCATGGCCTCTACTTTGCGCAGCTGTTCGAACTCTTTTTCGAGTGCCTCGCAGCGGTCGAGAATAAGCTGATAGCGCTCGTTCAGCGTGCTATCGCCCTCTTCGACCCAGGCAATAAACTGACGGATATCTTCGATAGACATGCCTGACTTTTTAAGGCATTCAATAACGTGCACGGTATCGATTTCGTGCTCTCCAAACAAACGCTGACCGCCCGATCGCTTCATATTAGGGAAGAACCCTGCTTTGTCGTAATAGCGCAAAGTGGAGGTAGATAAATTAAAGCGTTCGGAGACTTCGCCGATTTTAAGGAACATGGGGTAGTACTTTCTTTCCAGGGGTCAGAAGAGTGGTTGAAGCTTGCTTTAAGTTTAGTAGAGGGGGATGTGAATAAAAAAAGTGGTGAGGCTCTTACGAACCTCACCACCATCGCAACCAGTTCTACACTTCTTTGAACAGTGCAGAGACATTCGCCCAAATTCGCCGCGTTGTGCACGGATGATTCATGGTGTACAAATGCACGCCATCAACGCCTCGCGAAACTAAATCCGCGATTTGCTGGGAAGCGTATAAAACACCTGCTTGGCGTATAGCATCTGGATCATCGCCCCAACGTTCCAGCATGGCAGACAGTTCTTTCGGAATGCGCGCTCCACACATAGTTACCATGCGCCGCACTTGTGCAGCGTTAGTCACGGGCATAATTCCCGCTTCAATCGGCACATCGATTCCTGCAATGCGTGCCTGTTCTACGAAACGGAAGAAATCATCGTTATCGAAGAATAACTGCGTAATCAGGTTTGATGTGCCAGCATCCACCTTGGTTTTCAAATGGCGTAGTTCATCGACTACACCAGCAGAGTTTGGATGAACTTCTGGATAGCATGCGCCAAAAATTTTCATATCTGGGCATTGCTCACGAATATAACGCACAAGATCGCTTGCATACTTAAATACACCGGTAGGTTCGCGCCCTTCTACCGCGTCACCACGTAAAGCGAGAACAGCGCTGACACCTGCTTGCTTGAACATGTCTAAAGCTTCGTCAGCTTGCTGTTTATCGAGATACTGTGCAGTTAGGTGTGCTACTACCGGAATATTATATTCCTGACGCACTGTATGACAGATACGCGCGGTAGCTGTGCGGTCGGCAGTTTTTCCTGTTCCATACGTTACAGAAATAAAATCAGGATTAATGCCCTGCAGTCCATCTAAAGTATCGTAGATGCTACCCACCGGACCATTACGACGCGGTGGGAACACCTCCAGAGAAAATTGCGGCTTATGCATAATTCACCCTGATATTACTTACTTACACGTGAACGCACAGCCTGAGCAGCCTTAACAAGATTCTCAAGACTTGGCCAGGTTTCTGTGTTACCGCGGGTCTTCAAACCGCAGTCAGGATTAATCCACACCTTAGATACATCCATCTTGTCGAGGATTTCGCCAATGCGTTCCTCAATCTCTGCCTGAGATGGAATACGAGGGGAGTGAATATCGTAAACACCAGGGCCTGCTTCGGTTTCGAAGTTGGCTTCTTCAATAGCATCAAGAACTACTAAATCCCCACGGCTGGCTTCAAAGGAAATAACGTCGGCATCCATAGCGTCGATATCGCGAATAATATCGTTAAACTCCGAGTAGCACATGTGAGTGTGAATCTGAGTGCTTGGCTGCACTGCAGAATGAACCAGACGGAATGCTGGAATAGCCCAATCCAAGTACTCAGAATGCCAGTCGCTACGACGCAGTGGAAGCTTCTCTCGCAAAGCAGCTTCATCAATCTGAATAACCTTAATACCAGCAGCCTCAAGGTCAAGCACTTCATCGCGAATCGCCAGAGCCAACTGCTGAGTCTGGCGTTCGTGTGTAATGTCCTCGCGCGGCCACGACCAATTCAAAATCGTTACAGGGCCGGTAAGCATGCCCTTCATCACGCGGTCGGTGCGGCTTTGTGCATAAGCGCTCCACTCCACGGTAATCGGGTTCGCACGCGACACATCACCCCACACAATAGGAGGCTTCACACAGCGAGTTCCATACGACTGCACCCAAGCGTTCTTTGTGAACAAGAATCCGTTAAGATTTTGTCCGAAATACTCCACCATGTCGTTACGCTCAAATTCACCGTGAACAAGCACATCCAAGCCAATATTTTCTTGCTGCTTAATAACCTCATCAATATTGCGCTTAATGAAAGCATCGTATTCTTCGCGGCTTAAATCGCCCTTGCGAAGCTTCGCACGCTCGGCACGCACTTCCTTAGTCTGAGGGAAAGAACCAATAGTCGTGGTTGGCAAAAGAGGTAGATTCAATGCTTCACGCTGCAAAGCCTGACGCTCAGCACGCGCAGGCTGGCGAGTAAAATCAGCAGCGGTTAAAGCTTCCAGGCGTGCTTGAACAGCCGCATCAGCCGAAACGCGGGAGCCATCGAACAAAGCCTGATTCTTCTGCAAAGCCTCAGAGCTCTTCTTGGCATCTTCAGTTGAATCAGCTAAATCAGCCAAATCGCGCACTTCACCTAACTTTTCAGAAGCAAAAGCAAAATGCTTGAGCACATCATCACCTAAAGCTTCTTCACCTGCAGTGCTGAAAGGCACGTGCAAGAGCGAGCTGGCAGTAGACACGGCGATGCGCGGTGTGCGTGTGCGCAAAGCGTCAATAAGTCCCAAACTTGTGGCGTAATTATTGCGCCAAATATTACGACCATTAACCACACCTGCAAACAGAGTCGTTGCCTCGTTCACGCCAAACTTTTCTACAGCAGCAAGATTGGCATCGCGTCCTTCAATCAAATCCAAAGCTACGCCATCGAAACCAAGAGAATTCACAGTTTCATAAGCATCGCCAATATTGCCGAAGTATGTGTTGAGGAGCAGCTTCACAGAGCCAGAACGAGCGGTCAAAATTGGTTCATATAGTTTCTCGAAAGCTGTGATATCGCCGCCTTCCTTATCCAAGACCAAGTATGGCTCATCGAACTGAACCCACTGCGCACCCAACTGAGCAAAGCGCTCCACAATCTGCGCGTAAATCGATGCAACAGCACCCACCAGCTCATCGGTAATTTCAATCTCTTGTGCTTCAGGTGTACGAGCCAACTTGAGGAAGGTGTATGGTCCAATAAGCACTGGCTTGGTAAGAATACCTAAGTTCTTTGCTTCTTCAAACTCATCGAAAGGCTTCGTACCGCTCAGTTTGAGAGTAGAAGAATCTTCAATTTCTGGAACAATATAATGGTAGTTTGTGGTGAACCACTTCTTCATAGGCAGAGCAGTAACATCGCCTTTTTCACCCTGGTAGCCGCGACCAATAGCAAAAAGAGTATCTTCAGCATTCTCAAAATTGAGATTACGGTAACGCTCAGGAACGGCACCCAACAAAATAGCAGTGTCGAGAACCTGATCGTAGTAGCTAAAATCATTGCTCGGAATAAGATCAATGCCTGCATTCTTTTGCAACTGCCAATGCTTCGCACGCAATTCCTTAGCGGTTGCACGCACCTCGTCAAGCGAGACGGCGCCCTTCCAGTATGCTTCAATAATCTTCTTCAGCTCGCGGTTACAGCCTACGCGAGGGAAGCCGGATACTGATGTAAGAGTGGTCATTGTAACTCCTCAATGCTTAATCTTTATCTCGTTTTGCTCGGAGAATATTCTGTGTTTCAGCCTAGCAAAGGAAAAACGAAATAAGGCATTAAGTTAGTTGAGGTGTCGTTATAAGTTGAGGTTATACAGTAGTTATACGAACAGGCGCACTACAGCAGTTACAAGTAACCGATATAGTATGCCTGCATTCGGTAATATTTTCGATAGGTTTTTCGGCGAGGACTTCTCAGCCCTCTAGACCTCAGTAGAAAACTTATCTCTCTATCCTTGACGGAAAACAGAGTATCGCGTTGTACCAATCAAAATTTCTCCGCTATCTGGGTAATAAACCAAATGATTAATGCGGTCGTTTGCCTTACTGCTCTTGAGCGTATACGTGCGGCGGGCAGCAGTTGAACCGCTCTCATCCTCAGTAATTGTGTAAGTATCGGTCGCGATCCATCATAACCGTGCTTTATATCCATCGAACTGCCGTTCAAAGTAAAGGAAGACGGATTGTACGAATGCTTCGGATCTTGATTAACAATCTCAGTAAAGGAACCCGATGGCAACGATACAGATTTCAGCTTCTGATCGCTTACCTTCGCTGAATATTCAAGGTTCAGTTCAGAGGTGGCAAACGGATTGTATGGATAATAGTTACCCTGAGCGGAGTAGGTGAGCGATGTCGCAGAACCGCTTAAAACAACACGCTTATCCTTGTACTTCGTCCAGTAATCAACAGAATTGTTCATTGCTGGCTCGCCGCTTGACGTGGCAAGAATAATATAGCTCGCTGTTTCCTTCATCAGGATAGTATCGCTCAGATTTGTTGGGTGTTCGTATCCAGTTGGCTTGTCGAGCAGAAGGATTGCATATGGTCCGTTCAGAACGTTCGCGTTTCCTGGTGCTACGCCAATATATTTAGCCAGGTCGCCCGACGACTGTGCAATGCGAACAATGCCGGTAAACGCTGTTTTTCCGTTGTTTATAACCTTGCTTTCTGCTTCTTGAAGTTTGGCATCGCTGCCCTCGTTCGCGCTATCCGGGTTTGCTGAAGCAGCTTTAGAAGCGATAGCAATATCCTTCTTCGTTACACCTGACTTCTTATCTTTCGCAGCCTCTTCCAGCGCGCTTAAAATATCTTCAATATCGCTGGCATCCGCATCATCGGCAACAATAAACGCGAAATCAGAGGCAGATGTAGAGCCTTTAGCCGAACCATTTTTATCGACAGTAATCGACAGATCTTCTGGGGTTTCGTAGATAGAACCGTCTGCATTTACTGGGCTGACGTATTCAACATCGTATTCGCCCGCAGACAGCTGAACAGACGCAAATCCTCGCGTATCTTTACCCTGAGCTGGACGTACCGCTCGATACATGTCTACATCATTGTTCATATCTGTGCTAATAATATGAAGCAGAACAGGAGTAGATTTTGTAGACCACTTCTTATCGAGCTTGACCGAGAACTTAGTTCCGCTCGTTTCCGCGTTTTGAGCGCTGACTCCATTTTTCGAGAAGAAGGTTTTGTATACGAAGAAACCGCCGACCGCTACAGCAATAACCGCGATAACTGCTATGACAGCGTAGACGAATTTCTTTTTTGATTTGTTTGATGATGGGGTTTCTGACTGCGCTGGCTGGGTTGGTACTGGCTGGGCAGGCGCTGACTGAGCAGGAGGGAAGCTTGCTGGAGATGGGGCAGGCTGCGCTGGTGCTGCTACTGGTTCTACAGGCGGTGTAACTGCAGGGGTTGGTGCGCTGACTTGAGGTTGCTGCTGAGGCTGCGTAGATTGCACCGGTTTTCCGCACTTTGTGCAGAACTTTGCACCTGCTACAAGCTTTGCGCCACATTGTGTGCAAAACATGATTTCCTCTTCTCTCTTGATACTCTAACTCAGGATGCGATTGAATAAATCATCAACCTTGTTGCGAATAAGTTGAGCAATGAAGCGTACATCCTCATTGCTTTTATTATGAGGGTCGGGTATATCCCAATCTTCAAAATGGACACCGGGGAAGTACGGGCAAGATTCACCACAACCCATAGTAATAACCCAATCAGATGTCTGAACATTTTCGGGTAACAATAATTTTGGTTCAGAATCGGGTTGTAATCCTAACTCAGCGAGTACGTGAACAACCTGAGGATGAACTTTGCTAGCAGGCTCAGAGCCAGCGGATAAAACTCTAATAGTGCTTAAACCGCGTTCGTCAGCAATCTGTTGAGCGAAAGCGGCAGCCAGTTGCGAACGACCTGCATTTTGTCGGCAAGCAAAAAGAATTGTAAGCTCAGCATCCATATGAGTAGAATATCATGCTCAGTTAGTTCTCGTATCGTGCACAATGCGCCCCTGCTCTAAATAAATCACCCGCGTAACCATATCCATAACACCTCGCACATCATGGGTAGACAGCACAATGCACGAATTATGTTCGTCTATTAAACGTTGAATTCGAGCGAGTTGTCGTTCAATATTGGCACTATCTTGACCAGCGAAAGGTTCATCCATCAAAACGATATCTGGTTCCGCTGCCCACGTTGCCGCACAAATAAGCCTGCGTTTTTGGCCTTCAGACAGTGTAAGCGGGTGACGTTCAGTAAGATTGCATAATCCCAATGCTGTTAATTCGCGCTCGCGAACCTCTTGATTATCCGTGCGTAAAGCTACTTCGTTCGCAACGCTTGTGCTAAAAATCTGATACTGGGGAGACTGCCATACTAAGCCAGTTAATACGTTAGCAGATATATGACGTTGAGCAGGTTTACGTAGACCTTGCACACCAGCAAGTACGTTAAGCAGTGTTGTTTTGCCTGAACCGTTATCTCCCACGAGGAGCACAACTTCGCGTTCATGCAGTTCGAGAGAATCAATGTTCAAAATTGTGCGACCACTGGCAGTATGCACCTGTACATCGCGCACAGAAGCAAGAACCGGCTGAGTGCTCTGTGCATTATTCTGTGCTGATTGAAGAACTTCATCATAGCTTGTCATAAACTCTGCTACCTGAGTTTTTAAGGCAATAGGAGAGATTTCGCGCACTGTTGCGCCACCCATAGCAAAAGCAGTATCTACATAATCAGCCACTGTTGATATGCGGTGTTCACAGATAATCATGCAATATCCGCGGTCAGCTAAAGAACGTAAAACGGTTAAAACTATCTGCGCACCCTGAGCGTCTAAACTTGCTAAAGGTTCATCAACAATAATAATTTTCTTATCGCAGGCTAAAACGCTGGCAATGCACAAGCGTTCCTTTTCTCCGCCAGACAGCGTGGAGGTATCTGCCTGAGGATCTAAATGCAGTAGAGCGCATAACTCGCGTACTTTTTTATCTATGACTTCAGCAGATTCTGCCTGATTTTCGCAGCTGAATGCAATTTCATCATCAATGCGACCATGAATAATATGAGCGTCAGGATTTTGTAGCACGCAGGATACGTGAGCGCTTGCTTGATCGGGACTCCATGCATGAGCATCTTCACCATCAACTGTTAAGCTGCCGGAAAGCTTCAGATGCGTGCTGCTACGCGCTAAACCAGTAAAACAGTTAAGCAGAGAAGTTTTACCGCATCCGCTTTCTCCATACAGCAAAGTCATGCTTCCCCAAGCAAAACCAAACGAAACATTATCGAGCAAAACAGTGCCGTCTGCTGTTGAATCGGAAGGTGAGGAAGAGAGCAGACTAAAGTTTTCTAAGGAAATAGCGTAATCATTCATAGCTTCACCTAAGCAATTCCCATAATCCACAGAACAATCAAAGTTATATTCAAAGCAACCCACAATGAAATCCACAGATAATCTATGCCTCGCATATGTAAGGTTTTATACACGCTATATCGAGCATTGCTACGCAAGGTAAAACCGCGCAGTTCAAGAGAATGCGTTAAATCATCGCCAATAGCCAGAGCGCGGTCGAGCAGAGGAACGAGCATTCTCCATAAAGGAACGAGACGCACACCGCGACGAGGCATAGTACGGCGAGCTACCACCACTCGATGTGCCTGAACAGCCATAACATGCACAAAACGCAAACTAATGAGCACAGCAAGCGTAACAGCACGAGGAGCATGCAAAGTTTGTAAAACGCGCACAACATCTGCTTCGCGTGCGGTCAGCATAGGCAGGCAGGTTAAGCCCAGAAGAAAAATTCGCACAAAAATGGGTACGGTCAGCGCCATATTCCCGTAGGCGAGAGCTGTCAACAGTCCAACGACAGCATAAAACGGGGTAATTGCCAGCATAAAGGCAATAAGTTGGCGCCACATGCCAAAACAGAGTTCAAGAATAGCGCAGGCAATCATGCATGCAATTAGATGCGAGGTGTGTGGATCGCATAAGGCGATACAAAATGTAAGCAAACTAGACAGCAGTAAAGCACTTGGGTGCAGATTCACATGTGTGGTCTGCACCCGATAAAGAGGCTGCGAAAGAGCAGAAATAACAGTGGAAAGACTTGCCACTAACGCATCCTGCCGCTCTTACGTAGCTCGGCCGCTACCTTTTCCGCCAACAAAGCAGAACCGATGAACAGAAGCACACCAACAATCAGCACAATCGAAATTGCGAGGGTAGAGCCAACCAGAGCTTTATTCAAGTTACCCACAACAAGAAGGGTGTATACAATCTGCACAGGCAGCTGCAATACAGAACGCAGAATAGAGCTTGTTAGGCGGGCAGCACGGTTTTCATATGTGCGGAAAATCCCCAGTGCAATAATCTCAGCAAACACTGCAGCAATCACGGAGTAAATAAATGCTGTGGGATGCATTGGAATCAAAATAATCGTGGAGATAAGGCTGAGTAATACCACCGTTCCTGGTTTGCGTATTTTAATAAGCGCAAACATGGAGAAGAAGGTAATAAAAGGCCCAGTGAGCAGTGTTTGAATGCCAAAAATCTTGATGGCATGCAATGGTCCACCTAAGCACATGCCCACGAAGGCGAGGGCAGCGAAAATAGCAATATCGACAATATCGTGCAGACTGAAGCCCAGCCATGTGTTTGGCTCTTTATCTGTGGATGCAGAGCTACTTGGAGTTTGTGTTGGGTTTGTCATAATGAACTTTCTACATAATGAGGTTTTTTAATGAGGGGATTGTTGATTATTAGAGACGAGCAGTCAGTTCGCCATGAGCCATGTCATAGACGTGGTTGGCAAAAGCTGCTGGTGCTGGACGATGTGAAATAATCACATAGGCACGGTCGGCTTGCTGTGCTGCCAAAGTGCGCATTAATTGTGCCTCGAGCAGAGCATCCATATTTGCCGTTGGTTCGTCCAAGAAAATAAGTGGAGCATCGGAGAGGAAAGCGCGTGCCACAGCAATACGCTGACGCTGACCATCAGACAGTTCCACGCCGTTACGTACCAAAACATGATTCATGCCGTCTGCCCAGGAGCCTACAAGCTCATCGAGTTGCACGGCTTCAATAACAGAACGCAACTGTTCATCGCTCGCCTGTGGCTGAGCAACGCGCAGATTATCAGCAAGAGAGCTGGAGAAAATATGTGTCTGCTGGGAAACAAGCGCTTGAGTATGACGCAAGGATGAGGTAGCAACCTCGCGGATATTTACGTCATTAACACTGATTTCACCGGAATCCACATCGTAGAAACGCATCATCAGGTTAATCAGAGTAGACTTACCCGAGCCATTTTCACCCTGAATCACTGTCATATCGCCAGGCTGCACGCTCACAGACACGTTACTCAAAACGATCTCAGAAGCATCATCATAGCTAAAGCTTATAGAATCAACTTTTTCAGAGGTAAAGGAATCAATCTGAGCGTCCTTATCGTCAGCAATATCCTGAACAGCAGGCGCAGTATCGAGTAAATCAAAAACGCGACGAGCAGCTGCCATAGTTGGCTGAAGTCCTGTGCCTAAACGAGCAATAGCCTGAATAGGTACGAGGGAACTAGAAAAAGCAGCAAAAGCAATCAGAGCAAAAGGAGCTTCCACAAAATTAGTGCCATACAAATAAACAGTTACTGCACCAAAACCTGCTACGCACATGAGCGAAAGAATATCTAAAATCATTTTGTTGTAGCCAGCCAGAGCATAACGCTTTGCTCGGCTATGCAATAATTTTTCATTATTCGTATCTACTGTTTGTGCAGCAGCTCGGTCAGAACTCGCAAAAGTTAAGGATCGCTGAGCGTCCAAACTTTCCAAAAGCTGAGAATAGACGGAACCCTGAGCTTCGCGCTCAGCCATTGCCCAACGAGATGTTGGACGGGCAATAATCAGAGGCTCTACAACACCCAACAGTACATAAGCAATCAGAGCGCACACACCCAACAGAGGATGAATAATTGCAGCCGCAATCACTTGTACAACGCCGGTAACCACAGCAATAGCAAGAGGAGATAGAGTGTGAGCGTAGAAAATTTCAAGTAGCTCAATGTCTTCAGTTAAAGCACTGACTAATTTACCGCGACCATGCTCAGCTAAACGTGCAGGAGCTAAAGCTTGCACATGCTTAAACAACAGATTGCGCATATCGCGCAAAACAGTAAAAGCCATCAAATGATTGTAGTACTGCTCAAGGAAGGCGAAAATGCCGCGTACTAGCGCAAACATGAGAGCGGAAACCGCTAAAATAATAGCGTTTGTGGTATCTCCCACCCACAGATTGAACATTGCCATAGTAGCACAAACAACTAGAGCAGGCACAGCAAGATAGCCCAAAGTTCCGTTCACAATAGCTTGCAATTCAATAGGCATCAGGTGCTTCATGAAGGTGGTCATGCGGCGCATCAGTTGAGTTGACTTCATGTTAGTTCTCCTCTGCTTGTTCAGTGTTGACCGCGCTTGCAGCGTTTACATCGTTTGCAGTGTTTGCCGTGCGCTGGCTCAGACGATGATTTTCCGCATCTTGCTGAGCGTTCCACATATCGCGTGCTACGCCTGTTGATAGAACCTCTTGCGGCGTGCCATAGTGCACAAGCTCACCTTTATTCATGCACAAAGCCATATCAGCAGTTTGAACATGCGCTAAACGATGCGTAATAACGAGAACGAGGGCATGCTCAGATAGTTCTTTCCACAGCTTCCACAGCTGTTCTTCATGCTCATTATCGACCGCAGAACTAGCTTCATCGAAAATATAAACCGGACGATCGAGTAGCATAGCGCGTGCAACTAAAAGACGCTGACGCTGACCTCCAGAAATATTTGCGCCTCCAGGAGTAAGCACATAGTCAAGATCAAAGTGAAGGTCTACACGCTCAAGAGCCCCGTTAAGCTGAGCATCGTCGCGCTCACCTTCAGCGTCGAGAGTAGAGCGCACAGTTCCGGCAATTGGATTGCTTGTTCCATTCATAACAGAAACAATCTGAGCAATATCACTAATATATGCTGTTTTGAGTTCTGTTCCGAGCAGTTGAGCAGAACCTTCATAGTGAGTGTTCACGCCTGAAAGAACGGAAGCTAAGCTAGACTTTCCAGATCCAGATGGGCCCATAAGAGTAACGAGACCGCGGCATGGTAAGTCAAGAGAAACGTTGTTTAAGCTTGGAGTTGTGTTGCCTGCGTAAGTGAGGGAAACTTTTTCGAGATGAACAGCAGGTAAGTCGTTGTTCTCGAGATCTTCTGCAGATTTCCAATTGATGTGGGTGAGGTTAGTTTCTTGCTCCTCTGCTTCAGTTTCGCCAATCAGTTCCTGATAAGCGTCGGCTTTACGAGAAGCTACAGCACCTGTATGAATCAAATACACGAGTTGGCGCATAGGGTCAAAAAGACGTACAGAAACAGTAATAACGCTAATAAAAATAACAACATTCATGCTGAAAACGCTGGCAACAGCTGCTAAAGCAATCGCCACATAAATCACGCCATCAGAAGCAATCAAAGAACGTAACTGACCTGCTAAAAGCTGCATAGTTGCTTTACGGAAACCTTCCGAACCATCAGCAAGCTCAGCAGCTTCCTTATTATCGGCTGCAAAAAGTTTCAGGGTAGACAAGCCTTTCAAAGACTCCTCGTAACGAGCAGAAACGCCTTCATAAGCCTTGAGCTGTTCCTTGTGCACGTTGATTTCCTTACTGCGGCTTGCATTAGCAGCAACAGGAACGAGAACCATGCCTAGAGCAAGAACAGCAGCAGCTGGAGCATTGAGAGGAATAAGAATAATGAGCGCTACAGGAATCATTGCCACAGCGTGTACGAAAGTTGGCAAATAAACGGTATAGAAGCTGACGATTGCTGGGATGCCTTCAACAGTTAGCTGAGACAGCGCTTGATTAGCCATAAGAGAAGCAGAAGACGTGCGGATACGCTCCGGGTTAAAAGCAGCAGACATGATGGAATTAGTGAGAGCTTTTTGTAACTTTTTTGAGGAACGCACAGTAAGAAAATGAGCGATGGCTGCAATGACGAGACGAGCAGCAATAAGAGAAATAATATATGGAGTGCGATCGTGCAGAACAGGACGAACGCCAAACATTGCGGAATTCGCGGACCAGGCAGGCATAACATCTCCACCAATGTAAGGGATAACGTTAATAAAAATGCCTAAAATGCGCACGAAATCAATGATGACCAAAGCTTCCAGCGCAGTGCCAATGGCGTTTAAGATGCCGACAATAATAGAGGCGCGCGGGTTAGCGCCTGGCAGTTTGAAAAGATTTTTACTGAACATGCCTCTCACATTCTTTTCTTCAATTTTTGTTTTCGAAGGCTCGGGAAGAAGCCTTGCAGTACTCAATGCTAAAAACTCAATGTTAAAAAAGCTAACATTAAAAACCGCTCTTGTATAGACCTCAAACGCAATAGTTATTGTTTGTTCAAGCTCTTGTTGCTCTAAGAATCCATATGCGTTTCGTATGTATTTCGTTGGAGTTTATCTCAGAGATAAGGAAGAAGTATGAAAAAAGTATGAGATTTTCCTGAGAATGTGTGGGGGTGTGGGGTTTGTAGGTTGCAGGTGTGTGACTAGCGGCTGTTTCTCGCAATCAGGCTTCACACTGCGTTAAATTCGGAGAGCTATTGCTCTCACGCATACTGGCTTAACCGATTCATACACCTGTTATGCCAGTTTTGATGGGCAAAAATGGTTTCAAAAGTGGCATATCGGTTGCGCGTATATGACTAGGGTTGTTCACTCATGACAACAAAAGAAAATAAACCAAACCATCTTCACGCCGGGCGATGTCTTGACACGTGCCAGCCGGAGGAATCAACTGGAACCTATTGGGCAACATCTTCTGCTTAACCCCGCTAAAAACCGAAGAGCCTATTTTTTGCGCTTGCAGAAGTTGTACATGCTTTTTTGAATACAACCGTCTGCATATGCCAAACTTCTTCCGCTGTACTAAACACTCAATTAACGCAGAATCGTGCGTTACGAGCATAGCGGTAGATGAGGAGTCGAAAATTCGATATGCGAAATCCTTGCTACCACTAGAGGCTAGGATATGGTTTCATAGCGAAAATCCTCAAGTCGCTGTATCTGCTGTCCGTTCTCGTTGAAATTCGAATCAGACAGCCAGTGTGTAAAAGCGTTCTTGAGCATCGGCCACTCAGTGTCAATAACAGAGAGCCAATCAGTATCGCGCGAACGGCCTTTATAAATGACAGCATTACGGAATCGCCCTTCGAAAGTGAAGCCGAGGCGCTCGGCTGCGCGTCTGCTCGGAATATTTAAGCTGTCGCACTTCCATTCGTAACGGCGGCAGTGCATAGTTTCGAAAACGTAGCGCATCATGAGGTACTGCGCTTCGGTAGCTGCACGCGTACGACGGAATTCGGGTGCATAAATAACGCGGCTCATCTCGCACACACGGTTTTTAGTGTCTATGCGTGCAAGGCTAAAAGTCGCCAGAACCGTGTTCGTCTGATTGTCTCGAACGGCAAGGAAATAGGGGTCTGTGCTTACTTCATAGTCTTCAAGCAGTTTTTGAACATCGCTTTTTGTTGCAAATGGTTCTTGGAAGAGATACGTCCAATCTTTAGGATGAGCATGGTCTGCACGGTAGAACTGCCAGATATCGTCGAGATGCTGCTCCACGCAGATGTGCTCGATAGTTACAAAACTGCCAGATAACGCCTTGAAATCTGGGTAGTGGAAATCTACCGGCTCCACTGTTTCGCCAATATGTTGATCAAACTCATTTATACGCATAGGAGTGCTCCTCTATCTTCCCTTATTAAAAACATGCTGAATAGTCCGGACGTAACATAATTAGATTTTTAGCGACTTAAACATTGCATCAATATCATTGAACCGCGTATCTGGGATCAGGTGCAATACGAGCTCGCCATCCGACACGGCAACATATCGTCAGCGAAGGTCGGCTTGTTCTCCACCAGGCTCAAGTGTTCTCAGTGTGGTGCATGGTATGGGCGTAAAACGTGGGCACCGAACACGAAATACAAGTACACAGTCTGGCAATGCAACCACAAATACACAGGCGAACACCCGTGCAGCAGCGCGACCGTGAAAGACGAGCAGATCAAGAACGCCTTCCTCCAAGCACTTAACCAACTGATCGCCCGCCACCGGTACGAAAGCCACCTACTGCAGGTGCTTGGCGACATGTTCGATACGAGCCGTATGGAAGAACAAGCTGCCGCGTGCCAGGCGAAAATCGTGGAACTCACTGAGCAGATCGAAGCACTGATAGCGGAAAACCAGCAATGCGCGCTCGACCAAGACGCCTACCAAAACAAGTACACAGAGCTCGATACTGCCTACCATAAGAAGCTCGCATGCAAAGCGAGCCTAGAGGCAGATATTGCAGCGAACACTGCCAAGCATGCCGCCGTCACCACAGCCCTAGGCAATCTGGTGGGCGAACCTGTGAGCGAGTTCCGCCCCTCACAGTGGAGCGCACTCATCGACCACGCCATCGTAGACGAGGACGGGATTCGGTTCGTGTTCCGAGTTGGTGAGGTAGTGAGGGGTTCAGCTGTAGGAGGTTAGAGGGAAATTTTTAGCCCGTTCGTGCATGAGCGTGCGGACGGTCTTCCCTCATGCCCAGAAATCAGGTAAGGTTAGCATTACCTAAGAAGGGTGGTGTTTGCGTGGACGATAGTGTAATGGATCAGATTGTTGACGGTGAGTATGGGTCCGCGAAGGAAAAATCTGTCGCTGGCCAGAACGCGATCCGTCAGCTATCGCAGCCGGTGAAAAGCAAGCTGTTCGTCGCGCAGGTTTTGGCTTTTCTCTCTGGTGTGTTGGCTATTGCCCCGTATGTGGCTCTGGTGGAGCTTGGCAGAGAACTTATGCAAGACCAGGTGGACCCGGCGCGGGTGAACTGGATTGTCATGCTCCTCGTCAGCGTATACATGGCCCGGTTGACCTTATATTTTGTTGCATTGGGCGTGACGCATTTTATTGACCTGTCGTTGCGTAATCAGATGCGCCGGCAAATTGCCGCCCGAATGTCGACTGCTCCGCTGTCGTGGTTTACCCGCGAGGGTGAGGGGAAGATCCGCAAGACCATTCAGGATGATACGGCCACGGTGCACACAGTGATCGCG